>Ga0247840_10008696_pt1 | contig 13493 bp, 17 predicted proteins | sample LaCruzMarch2015__FD_192404 | JGI IMG/M metagenome (GOLD analysis project Ga0247840, IMG submission 192404) | Freshwater microbial communities from meromictic Lake La Cruz, Castile-La Mancha, Spain - LaCruzMarch2015_17m | ecosystem: Environmental > Aquatic > Freshwater > Lake | place: Spain...
CAACATCGCTTTCATCAGAGGATTTAATGATATTGCTGGTAAAGTTGTTTTTCTTGTTGTCGTTGGCCTGTTCCAGGTTGTTACTGATCATTTGGACCGACGTCTTACTGGTGATGTTTTCTCGATTGATAAAGTCGTTCAGGTTTTTCTTGGCTTCAAGTTCGGCCACACGGAATGACTCTCGAATAGCATTTTGGCTGTTTCCCCACACAGGTGCATAGCCGACAACTTCAATGCTTTCAACTGCGCCAGACCATACGCTGTACTTGATCGTGACACCTTGGCGAGTAAAATCACTGGTGGCACTCTGCTCACTGATGGGAGCAGTGGCATTGGCGCCCGGATCCATTGTGTTACCCTGACTGAGAGGATTGGAACTACAGCCAGTTAGCGTTACCAAAACTGCCAATGCAGTAGCAGATAAAATACGAGTTTTCATTTTGATACCTTTCGTGTCATTTTCCGGTTAACCAGATTTGGTTAGTTTACGCCCAAGAAAAATCCAGTTCATGTGCATAGTATACACGAACTGGATTAATCGGTCAACGCCTTTTGGGCCAAAAAGGTATTATTTGGTTTTGGCTTGTGTGGTTTGGTAAGCCTTCATAATGCCTTCACCAAATTTGGTGTAGTCAAATTTGGTGGCATTTTGGTAGGTTTTGACTGCTTCTGACGTCACGGTAGTAAATGTGTCCATTCCAACTTTGGCAGCCTTTTTGGTGTAATCGGCCTGAGCATCAATGAACTTGATCATTGAGTCTTTGACAGTTTCGTTGGTAACAAAAGTGTTGACAAAAGTTTTTTTACCGGTTTGAACGGTGTCGATGATTGCGTCTGCTGTAAACATAAGTTCTCCTTAATTAAGCAAGTTTGATTCAGGGCCCGACCTATTCAGCACCCTGTGTCATATTGTAGCATTATTTATGTTGCAGTGCAACATCGTTTGATATTATTTGTAGTGAATGGTCACTATAAATACAGTATGATTATTTTTACACCAAGACGTTCCAGCTATAGACAGAATCCGTGTTTTTTCTATGTCATATCAGAAATTGGGAAACAGCACGGATTAAAGTTTTTACCTAATGCAACAAATCCAGATACAGATCAGGATTGGACACAAGAATCAGTCGATCTGGCCTTGTCTGACCCTAATTCCGTAATTGAATTTAAAGACTGGAAATACATTGATCTTTTTAGACACAGCACTAGAAAAAAAGTAATATTGTTAGATCAATTTCACGTACACGACTACTACAAAGTTCTGATAAATGGTGTGGTGTATCCGTTAGATCCAAAGGAGTACTTTCCAAGACCACGGCTTCATGCACCCAATCCTCCAATTGATTATTATCCAGCTCGGATTGACTACAGTTGGGCTGACCTAATAATCTGTGTGCAAGAAGAAAATATAGTGGGACCAGAATGGATTGAATTTTTCAACAATCCCGGAGCGTATTTTGGCACTGACTCGGACCGTGTGATATCTATAGTGGCCGGTGCAAACACTGACATTTCAAATAACAATGTTTATCCACCCAATGTGCTACGGGTGCCGTTGAATCTGTGGTGTGCCTGGACCACTGCCTGTAACACACCTGTGGAATATCGAGCCGATTATGACAGACCTCACAAATTCGAAGCCTTGTTAGGCGGCTCAAAAGAAAATAGACAATTTGTCTACCGCAAATTAAAAAATCACGATCTGCTGGAACAGGGTCTGGTCAGTATCAGTGCTCAGACATTTAGATCCCCCACTGACCGTGTGTATCACGACGATTACTATCGCAGTCCGGAGTTGGATGTCTACGACAACAAAGAGATGTTGGCTATACGGGCTGCCAGTCACACCGCCAACTGGGTGGCACACACAACCAGTCACCAAGATATCACTGCCTTTCCACTGGGCAACGGAAAATCTACCACATACGTCAGACCCTATGTAAGTTTTTTTATACCACATCGTGTTTATCAGGAATCGTGGTTTAGCATTGTAGCCGAAAGCATTGTCAGGCACTGTGACTTTTACACAGAAAAAACTGCCAAGGCCTTGCTGGGCCGAAGAATCTTTATCACATTTGGGCCGCAACACAGCCTAAAAGTGCTGAGAGACAACGGGTTTAAAACATTTGGTGCTTGGATAGATGAAAGTTACGACAACGAACCCAACGACGAAATCCGTTGGAATCTGGCGTTCGAACAGGTTGTTCGACTGATAAATCATCCCAGTTTGAAATCATTGTATGCAGAAGCTCAGGCTGTGGTTGAACACAATTATCAACGGGTCAGCAACCAACAATTAATGTTAAAACCCATTGATGACTTTATTCAATCGTTTTTAAACAGCTCTGCACCCAGCTGTACGGGGTCTAAGCCGATGAAACAATGTTGGACTAGTGCGCAACAATTGAACCCAGAGAAAAATCCTGTTGTGGTCAAACAAAAGTCTGTCTCGTTGTCAGAATCTATTGCGCCTAGCTTTTTACCGCCAGTGACACTGGCAGCTAGCATTATAGATTATAAAAATCCCACTGGGTCCTGGACTACAGAACCGGTTGTTATTCAGCCAAATCGACTGTTCCCCGACTATGACATACTACAGGCTCTGAAGCAGGCACGGGCCGAAACAGCAAAAAGACGTCAAGAATCAGGTCGTTAACTAAATACTTGATAGGAGAACAGTATGTTTACAAAAATCAAAGAATTCTTGTTTGGAAAGCCGGCTCCGGTCAGTGCGGAAGCCCCGTACAAAATTGAGGTGCCCGAGCCGGTATCAGAAGTCAACCCCGAAGTTAAAAGTGATGGTGGTACATGGCCATTCCCGGCGTTGGAACCCACAGTGCAGCCTGAGGAACCTGCTGCCAAAATCACCAAGGCCAAAAAAGCACCTGTCAAAAAGTCCAGTGCAAAACCCAAGCCAAAAGCACCTGCAAAACCCAGAACACCTAAACCAACTACAAAATAAAAAAGCCCCTTCCGGGGCTTTTTGGTGTCCGTCTTATTTCAACTCCAGTATCGAGATGTATCCAGTCGGTCCCAATATGCTTGATTGTTGCGGTTGATAAAATTCTTGACAATATACTTGGCCATGCCCATATAACCCATCTTCTTGAACCTACGACTATCTTGTCCAAAGTGATGTCGAACAATTTTAAACTTTTTAGGACTGTACTTGCGGCTCAAGAAGAAGTCTTCACTTGTTGAAAACTGTTCAGGGAAGCCGCCATATTCATCAAATTTATCTTTGCGTGTTAGCATGAATGCCCCAACGGCAAAAGGTGAAAAATACTTCATGGCATGATTTATAGTATTAAAGATAATGAATCCAAGATGTGCTCTTGGGTCACGATCATAGCATTTTATTTTTAAACCTATCAAGTCCAAGTTCTTTGATTCTATTATATCAACAGCATCTTGAATCACAGTATCTTTAAAGAAGCGCACGTCAGCATCGATGAACAGAATATATGGCGTAGTAACTAAGCGAGCACCATTATTCTTAGCAAAAGAAACAGGTCCTCCGTCAATGATCTCAACATTCAGATCGCCTTTCATTATTTCGATAACTTCCCGTGTTTTGTCTGTAGAACAATCAGCAATGATGATTCTAGTGTCGCCTATTGATTGCTGACGTAGATGCATTAGCAAATGTGCAATATAGTTTTCCTCATTCTTGCAAGGTACTACAATAGTAATTTTGTCGCTTAGTCTCATTGAATTTTCAACTTTATAAAATCTACAATACGCTGTGCCATGTCTTGTCCGCAGTATTGGTCCATGCCTTCAAAGCCTGGGCTTGAATTGGCTTCACAAATCTTGTAGCCGTCTTTGTCAAACAACAGATCTACACCTGCTATCTGTAGACCCAACACACGAGCAGTTTCTCTAGCAAGATAATCTACTTCATCTGTTATCTCAAACAGTTCAGCAGTGCCGCCTTGGCTGATATTGGCACGAAAGTCTCCTTCCGCTCCTGTGCGTTTCATGGCCACAACAGTCTTACCGCCTATGACCCATACTCGCAGATCAGTGCCAGGTTGTGCATCCACAAACTCCTGTATGATCATGGTTTTTTTCAGACTTATACTAGCCAGTAGGCTCATCAGACTTGTGAAGTCTTTCTTGGTTTGGCACAAGTGCACTGTCTTGCCATTGCTACCGCTGGTGGCTTTGACCACGCAAGGAAAACCAATTTCCTTTTCAATCAGCTCAATGTCAACATCACCGTTGACCAAAATAGTTTTTGGAATTGGCAAGTTTTCTTTTACCAACAGTTGACTGGTCAATAACTTGTCAGACACACGACTGATACTGTCAGCATCGTTGATTACAGGAATGCCAAACTTTTCAATTTGACGCATCACTGAACGTGTAAAATAATTAGTACCAGCGCCTGTCCTGCTGAGTACAAGATTAGGTAGTTCGATCTTTTCGCCTTTGTAACGTATGCTTTTTGTACTGCTACGGCTTACAATAATATCAAAATATTTAGGCTCTAGAACACGGCCTCGCATGCCGTTCTTTTCCAAACAGCTCACAAGGCGTTGATTTTCATAAGTGTCTATACTGGCAGCATAGTGCAAGATCCAAACATGTTTCATTACTCTGCCGTTTCTTCAAAATCTTCATCGATTTCCAAATCGAAATCTTCTGGCAAGTCTTCTTCATCTACCGGCGCCACTAGTTCAGGCTGAGCAGGCGGATTAAACATGCTAAACCAAATGAACGGATTAAAAATATTATACCACATCATCTTTCTCCTTTGTCCAAGTGACTATTTCCCACGAACCATCGTGGTGTTCTACTAGAGCAGTCATCGACTCTACCCAGTCACCGTCGTTCATATATATGACGCCGTCAATGTCTTTGATTTCTGCATGGTGAATGTGCCCACATATCACACCATCATATCCACGCTTTTTGCAATACCCTGCCAAGTTCTTTTCAAACTTAAACATAAAGTCCACTGCTTTTTTCACACGTTGTTTAAGATACTGACTGAGACTCCAGTATCCAAATCCCATGCGGTGACGAAGCCAATTGAATTTGCTATTCAATGATAAAATAACATCATATGCCTTGTCACCTAAAAATGCAATCCAAGGGGCTAGTCTGGTAATACCATCAAACAGGTCTCCGTGTGTGACCAGGTAGCGACGGCCATCAACCCCTGTGTGTTCTGTCTGATTGTGTATTTCCACTGAGCCAAAACTGAATCCATACGGAATCATTGGTCTAAGAAACTCGTCGTGATTGCCTGCTACGTACACAACTCTGGTGCCACGTTTGGCATGTCCCAGTATTCTGCGCACAACATTGGTGTGGCTCTGTTTCCATCGCCAGCGATTTTGTTGTATCTTCCAAGCATCTATAATATCACCCACTAGATACAGTGTATCACAGGTGTTGTGCTTTAGAAAGTTATTTAATTGCCCGGCTTTGCAATCTCTTGTGCCAAGGTGCACATCGCTGATAAAGATTGAACGGTAAGTCTTCATCTGTTATTTAAGACAAACCCTATTGAAGTTTTATTACGCTAAAAGTTCGTTAACAAAATTTAACAGCAAGGCGTGATGTTGACCACCATGGTAATGTCCACGCATCCAACTGTAAGATTCATACCAATTTGGTGCGCTTTCGGGATGACACCCTATCAGTCCTATACGATTTTGTATAATGGCCATTGGATCGTTATTTCCTGCGTAGCGAGCTATGGTTTTAAACTTTGTTTGGTCGCCTACAAGTGTGCATCCATCGTACCAGAACATCTTCATTGGTTCATTGTTCCAGGTTATACTGACATTTTTTGCGTGTGGTCTTCGGGTGTCTGTTCCGGGTCTTGTTATATACTGCTCTGCATCAACATCCCTTAGTAGGTCGAAGTAATTACTACCAGCCCAGTATGCGCCCATACAGATGCCTAGGTACGCACCGCCTTGCGCTACAAAATCTCGAATACGTGTGCCATTGTCTCTTAACAAGTATTCAAAACTACCAGCGTCGCCTATGCCGCCTGGAACTGCAACACAATCCACATCGTCAAAAAAATCCCGCTCAACTTCATGGCGGGTAAAGATTTTAAAACTGTAGTGCGGGCTCAGTGCTTGTATAATTCCGTTGCCGCTTTGCACAGAACATTTGGGCTGATGCACAAACAATGCAATGGTTTTCATCACAAAACTATTCAGGTACTCTAGTCCAGGCAATGAGTGCTCGTTTGCCCGGAATGCCATTGGCTAAAAAGTTGTCGCTGGTATGAAACTTGAATCTTGCGGCCGCAAACATACTGCCTTTTTTCCACTTGAAAATATCTTCTATGGTAAGCCAGTCAAACACATTGCCAGGAATGTGACTGAAGTACCGTTCTCTTGTGGCAGCATCTATTGTGGGGTTTGCATAAGGAGGTACTTCTTTTGTGTACTCCTGTGGTTCTTTGATGACACTGCCTTCTTTGAACACTATGGTATGGCTGTCATAGGTGTCCAAGGGAATGATCAAGGTCCAAGCCGGCACAGTGGGCTCTGTGCTTTTCTTCCAACCACTGGCCACATCACTGTGTACTCTATAAGGATCAACACAGTCAAAAATATGTATCTGTTCAAAGAACAAGTCTTGACCAACTGCTTCTTGGAACTTGGGTGCTAGTATTTCAACTACTTTGGAAAAATTTGGATCATAGTAATCAAACACATAGTAGTCACCAGACTTAACAGTTTCACCGCCCGGCGCAGGGTCAGAGACTTCGTTTGCCTTCACTGCCATGACCATTGATTCAATGGTGTCTATCTCGGTGTCAGACAAAAAGTTGTCAATAATTTTTGAGTCAAAGTTCATATAGATATTTACGCCAACATACGAATCAACCCTACAGAATCAATTGTGGTTAACAAGATGTAGTTAGCCAGCATGCCAAAAGATTTCCTAGTCCAACTAGCCCAAGCATACATAGCACAACCAAGGATCCAAATGGGATAAAGAGTAAGAAGCGGAGGAGTAGGGACTGTGACCGCCATAGTAATACTGCAACCAATGCTAATAGCCCAAGCAAGAAGCTCAACAGCAAATCGAATTCTGTTAGACTTAAAGTCATCTTGTATCCAATCAAAGGTGGGTTTTAAAAGTTCATTCATAACTTGTTCTTCTTTCGTACACAGCTTGGCTGGCTAGGTTTTTACCTTTGGCCTCGCACTGTATATCAAAGTCTTCAGCAAAGGTCAGTGCCCAGTCTGTTACTGCGGAATTCCAATAAAAGTCACTGTGTGCTCGCAGTTTTTGTTTTTTATAACCCTGTGCCAATAATGCGGCCATGTCCGGCAATACATCTGGGGCATGTCCAACCAAGTAGTCTTCTCTGCTGACACTGTAGTGCATGGCAGGTCTTACTCCGCGCCACGAATCAATCACACGCTTAACTCTATCGTCGGTGGATTGAATGTAATCTCCTGTACGGATCCAGTGATGGTGTACGTCAAGCACGAGAGCGCAGTCTCGGGCAAGTTCGAGGCTGCTTTCGATGCCCCAGGCGTTTTCGTCATTTTCGATGGTGATGCAGTTTCTTGCTTCGGGGCTAAGTCGCTGGAGAGCAGAGCGAATACCGGCGGGACCTTGTTTACCCGAGATGTGGACATTGATTTTAAAGTCCTGAAATTGTTTGCCGTAGCCCATCCACCTGACCATATCTGCATGATATTCAAACTCCTCAATTGACCTTTCTACAATGCCGGGATTCTCACTGGCCAACACACAAAACTGTCCCGGGTGAAAACTCAATCTTACATCCAGTCTGCGAGCTGTGTCACCAATGGGCGCAAAGATACGTTCTAAATGACTCTGTACCGACGGCTGTTGCCACCAGGCTTTCCAGTCTTTTTCAGTGTAACCCTGCAACATTTCACTGCCCAATCTGACCATTCTGCGACCTGCAGGCAAGGTGGCCACACGTTCGATCATTTTGACTGCGGCAGCGGTATTGTGGTTCATGATATCCCACTGCCGCTGTTCGGCCAGATCTGGGTGCTCACGCAGCCAGCGCATAGTGGTTGATCGGCCGTTTAGTTCACGGTCCACAGCATTGACCTTCATGCCGCCACATTCGGACGGATCATTGAGCCACTTGCAACAAAAGCCAATTCGTTCAATCATTGCTTATTATACATAAATTTCCTTAATAAGTCAACTACTTCGCTAAATACTATCAACAGCAAGGACGGGTTCCTTGCACAACCTAAGGAAAAAATCATGTTTTATACCAAATTAGTTATTTCGGAATCAGTGGAGCAGGCATACGCTGCAATTATGCCTGTAAGATGGGAGTTTGTTGCTCTTACAACATCAGGTGGCACCAAAGCGCACCGAGTTACAGTTGATGGCGAATGGGTATTTAATCCCGGCTACTCCACCTACAACAGTGTAACCTCAAAAGCAGAACGTGAAGAACTATTAAAACTAGGTTCTGTTTTTCCTGACGGTACTGCATATTATGAAGCAGTTAGAGGTTGGGATTCTGCTGCTATTGCGCAAGAGTGGGTGGCCGCTGTTCAAGCATTGAACCTTCCTGGTGTCACCATCAGCTACGAAGGCGCCACTGATCCTACTGTGGTCTAAGTAATTCAGTGACGTTTTCAAGAGAATCTTGTGTAAGGTTCTCAAACACAGCTAATTCTGGCGCCAGTGCATCTGGGTGATCCACTAGCACCCATTGCACTGTTGGATTGCTTCCAATTGTATCTTTGACAAATCTTTGGTAATTTTTTGCCCGATGTGCTGTCAGCGGATCAGAACTCAGGGGTTTTTCTGTCCAATCAAACCCCAACAGCAACACAATATCACTTTGCCCAGAAACCAATTGAATACTAATTAACTCGTCTTTGTTGTCTATTTCAAATGTAAACTGCCCTTGGTACAGTTGTACATTTTTAGGACGGTCAAGTTGAGTATACATTGAGGACGGAATATACATATTGCACTGTTCGTTCAGTTTGCGTTTTAACAGTTCATGTGCTTTGATTGCATCATTGCAGACTACATTGTCAGTACTGCAACCACGCCATGTGCGCCAGCTGCCCCAGATGGCAGCAATATCTTTTAGAGCAGCAACATCAACGTCAGGAGGCAATACCGTTGAGTCTGCCACAACCCAGTTGATTCTCATCCCACCGCCCGTAGTGTTTTCCATTTATAGTTACCCAAGCATACCCAGGCAAATGGACTGTCAGGCGCAGGATCAGCGTTAAACACAATATCACCCTTGGTGCCAGCATAGTTAGGAACAGTTGTTCCGTGACCAATCATATACTGTGCCACACGCAATTTTTTAACACTGGTCATACCGTCTGTGCTGATTGTAAGATGTGGTACCTTGTTGACGCCAAGGTTAAGTGATTGTTCTCGACTTGTGCCAATGTATGCTTCTTGGTTTTTATATTTGCCAGCAGAAATACTAATCTCTTCGTCCCAGATATTCAGTGCAGAGTCAGGATGTTCTGTGTTAACTCCCAGTCGTTTTTTAACCACAGTGACAGTTTCGTTTAGACTGGTTTCGCCTTCTACTATGAGTTCTTTTAATCGACCCACTTTTTGTATGTTGCTGTATATAATGGATCTAGCCAATTGGTTTCCTGCCACCAACGGTTCATCGCCAATGGTCACTGTGTCAAATTTGATGCCATTCTTTTTAATTTCCAGAGCAACCTGTTCAACCAACCGATCTTTCCAGTCGGAATCTAATTGAGTTAATGTTTTTGCACTGATGTCTGCAGCCAAAGCATTCCAACTTTGATTGTCTGTGTTTATTGATCCTGTAACTGCCAAGTCTTTGACTGTGACTGACTCCACAAACTTGGCAGCACGAGCAGTCAGTGTGTTTTCAATCACTGTGGTTTCATCCAAAATTGTCAGTTGGCAAGAAGTAGCGCGGTCATCAATTCCAGTGCTGGAAAAGTTGGCCAGTAATTCGACCTTTAACTTTTCCATGTTTTCATCAACTCGTTGATGAATAATGGTGTTGATGTCAATTGACCCAATTGTGGCCACTGTGCGACGCACCACTGCTTGGTTGATCATGGTTTCAATTTTTTCTAGCCAAACAGGATCTGTTCCCAAGGTAGCAATAGCAGATGTTATGCTGTTTTCAACTGCTTGATCTACCAGGTGCGAAATGCTGGCAGTGTCAATGCTGATGGCTGTGGCTGTGATTTTTGAATCAGACATGTTTTCTCCGTAGGTCAAGTGTTACGCAATGAAACCCGCCACCCAGTGTTCTGCTGTGTCTAAGAGTTCTTGGTATCACTGTAAAATTCTTTTTTGCCAGCAATTCAATCAAGTTGTGCTGAGCAGCATCAACTATGACTGTGTTGGGATCCACTACCAACATGTTCATGGCAATCCATTTTGATGCATAGGGATATTTGTAAAATCCTTGTGGAACCACATCATTGATGTAGATGCACTCCCAGTCTTTGAACGCTGCTGGGCAGGTTTCGGAGGTTACTCTGGCTCCGTTCAATAATACCAGGCCTTCGCGCAAAGGAACAATGGTGGAATCAATATGCACACCAGCATAAAAATTACACACTTCCATGCTGGTGGACGTGGGCATGTTGGCCATCAACCAGGCCCAGGCAGCACGATTGCCACTGGCACTTTCCAAGAACAAATACTTGTCTTTGCCCAGTCGCAATATGTTGGCAGCATCGAGTACCAGGCCGCAATCTCTGGGCATAGTCAACACTGACTTTGCACGATCAACAACAAAATCAAGTGCGCCAATTTCCATATCTCTACACGGGTACATCATAGCAGGATCAATCACTGTGGATCCTGCTATTAACAATCGATCTCTAGGGCAGTAGTTGTACATGCCACCCAGTTCGGGAAAGTTCATGTCCCTGGGGCGATGCACTGTCACACCCAACTGTGTCAGCGTGTTGGACAGTGTGTCAAGGTCTTCGTTGGCTTCGTCCACAATCCACTGAGGCACAACACCAGACGGTACAGGAGTTTCTTTCCAGGAGGTCTTTTGACTTTCCAACGCAAACACTGGATCAGCAGTGGGCCAGTTGGCCTGTGTGGCTGTGCCAACCACTATCTCTTGCAGTGGATCCCACTCATTGTAGCTTGATATCATCATATTTAAAAATGTCCTGTAATCTGTAGTGTGTATCTATCTTCAAGGCCAATATTGGCAGCCATGTGCGGGGCATCATACACCCACTCTGATGTTTGTCCTGCTTTCCAATCAACATACGGAACACCATCTACTTCAAGGTAATGGCCCGGTTTCCAGTCTTCAAGCATTACCAATGCACGACGGATTGATCGTTCTCGACCCTGTAAGTTAAATAGTTCAATATATCGTTTGTATAGATCTTTGTGTACTGGCATCACTGTGCCTGTGCTCATACGATAGAATGCCAGGCCAATGTCTTGCCATCCTTGTGCTCGATACATATCTATAAACTTCGGAGCCCATTCAGGCAGTCGATGTCGCATGTCACACAGATCACCACAAATTTTACTTTGATACCCTTGGCTATGCCACAACTTCACAGTATCAGGATCGTTGAAAGGTTCGTTAACATAGTCTAACGTTTTAAACTCTTCGTCCCAGAATTTATATAATTGATATTTCCGCGGATTATATGTCATTTTTTATTTCGTGTGTTTCCGTAGTGTATCACTTTGACATCGGCTGTTGTCAATGGCATTGATCTCCAAGGATCAACAACAACACTGCCTTTGGGTATATCACAATAGAACATGTCCTTGACATTATTTCCTGTGTATCCATATGTTACCTGTCGATTGTGTGCAAGCAATAGCACACAGGGACCAATCAATTCTGATACCACTTCTGTTGGGTCATCAGCAAGAGGATCAAGATATCTAACATTGAATCCTGCTTCTTTTACATAGTGTCCAATCAAGGTACTGTATGATCCAATGCAGTACGGCACGTCTGGCTTGTAGGCTTTGCCATGAATTACCACACTCATACCGTGTTCTTTGGCCTCATCCACTAAGAACTTGGCCAGATTTTTTGCCTGTATTTCACGAGCATGCATGATGGTGTCAAACATGTCATATCCAAGATCATATTCTTCGGCCAACCAACGTAGTGCAATATTGTCTCTAGGATGGCAGGCACCTGCATCTCCCATACCGGCTGTCATGTATTTTGGACCCATGATACGCATGGTACTGCGAGCCAGGGCATTGGTTACCACATCCACATTGATATTACCAATCTTTATGGCAAAGTCTTGAATCATGTTTGCCAGGCCAACCTTGGCTGAAATAAATGTGTTGTAAAAGATCTTGATTGCTTCACACTCGTCCCAGGTACCAATTTCATAGCGTGGATTGTTTTGCATAACTTGATTATACAAGTCTACCAGTTCGCCAGCCAAGGCATTTGGGTTGCCGTCTTCGGTTCCAATCATGATCATTTCAGGATTGACCATGTCCCATTTCACCGAGCCCATGGCAATCAAATAAGGATTGTATAAAAACTGGTGTTGTTTATTTAACAGTGGTACAAAATGTTTGCGGGTGGTGCCTGGCAGCACAGTTGAAATCAACACTACTTTTTTTGGTGATGTAGCATATTTGTTGATATTTGTGATAGCATCCTTGACTGCGTCATGTCCAAAATCTCGTGGTGTCAAATGGCTCGATGGCAAACTACCATCGTAACCTTCGGCATGCGGAGTAGGTACTGCAACAAAAATCCACTCACTTTCATTTATGGTTTCTTCGATGCTGCAAACTTTTACTAGGTCACTGGTTCTTGGGTAAATATCGTAACCCCGGACTGTGAATTTTTCTGCCATGACTTCTGCGCAGTCCATGCCCAGTTTCCCAATACCAATAAAGCCTATATTTTTCATATTATGAGTGTTCCTTTAGATAGATTGTATCATTACATACAAGATGTTGCCGAGCAGGCGCACGGCGATCGTATATTAATTTATCGGTTTAGCCCACATGGTTCAAAAAATATTGAAGATCTAACACCAATGCAGGAGCAGTACGATCTGTTGAATGTTTTTTGGCCGCAAATCTATTGCTACGACCAGGAGCCACTGGACTATGACCGTTATCAGGCAGGCACACATACTGAACTTGCTCGAGACTTCCAAAACAGATATCAAGAAGAACTGACCGTATTTCCTGGTTATAATCTCCGAGTACGAGTGTTTAATATCTACGACAAATGCCTGTTGTTGCACAGCGAACAACAGTCGCCCGATGTTGCCAAGTACCAGGCCAGTCAGTTTATTCCAGTATACTACTGGGCACATGCTGTCATTGCACTGGACTGGTTTCGATATGCACAACATGTCAACGTTGTCCCGGCAGCCGATCCAAAACTGTTCCTTGTTTACAATCGAGCCTGGGCTGGCACAAGAGAATACCGTGTTAAATTTGTAGAGTTACTGCAAAAAAATAATCTACTGGATCACTGTGTCACTGCATTTAATTCGGTAGATCCA
>Ga0247840_10008700_pt1 | contig 13489 bp, 3 predicted proteins | sample LaCruzMarch2015__FD_192404 | JGI IMG/M metagenome (GOLD analysis project Ga0247840, IMG submission 192404) | Freshwater microbial communities from meromictic Lake La Cruz, Castile-La Mancha, Spain - LaCruzMarch2015_17m | ecosystem: Environmental > Aquatic > Freshwater > Lake | place: Spain...
CTCGGCGCGGCCGGAATTTTTGAAGGCGTCAAAGATCAGCCGGTAAGTACGCACACCGTAAAAGACCGGCGCGTATCCACCTTCTCCATCACCGCCGAACTTCCGAAAACAAAAGCGGAGGCCAAGCCATGAAAACCTCCAAGCGCGAAACACTTCTAGGACTGATTGCGCTGGCCGCAATTCTTTTCGGTCTCACCTACTGGCTGGCCGGCTCACGCATTGCCGAACAGCGGCGCATGAAAGATGATAAGGCCCGCCTGCTGCATCAGATCGAACTGCACAAACGTATTCTTGCGGAGCAAAACGGCTGGCTCAGCCGGCTGGAAGAGCTTCGCGGTCAGCTCCCGGTGTATGACGACAAAACGGCTATCACGGCGGAACTGCTCAAACTCATAAAGCGAACCGCAGACGAACACGGACTTGATTTGGTCCGCACTCAGCCGTATCGCGAAGAACAAAACGGATCACTCTACGAACTTGGCGTCAGCTGTAATTGGGAAGGGAAGCTCGAATCGCTTACTCATTTCCTCTATGATCTACAGAAACAGGGTATCCGTTTCGATGTTCTCCAGCTTAACGCCCAGCCCGATGCCCAGCGCGACCGTATACTGAAAGGTTCAATGACCGTTGATTGCGCCTACCGGAAAAAATGAATTACCACCAGATGAGAGAGATGCCGTATGAAAACTAAACTAATCACCCCGATTCTGATCGCCGCCCTGTTCACCATCGTTCCGTTACAGGCGCAGGAGCAGCTCATGTCGCTCAGTTTAGAGGATGCGCCGCTGGAACAAGCCGTTGAGCTGTACCGGGAGTGGACGGGTCGCACGATCATCAAACAGGCCGACCTCAGCGCGAAAATCACACTCAAAGGCCGCCAGCTCACCAAGGACGAATGCAAACAGGCCATCGAAACCGTACTCGCCATACAAGGAGTCGCCTTGGTGCCAATGGGCGACAAATTCCTGAAAGTCGTTCCGATCGCCAACGCCCGTCAGGAAGGGATGGAAATCAAACCATTCGATCCGGAAAAGAAATACACCGAGGCTGACCAGCTTATCACGCAGGTCATTCCGCTGCGCTACGTCGTCTTCGCCGACGTCCAGCCGCTCATCCAGCACCTCGTTCACGGCTACGGAAAAATCATCGAAATGGCGCGGATCAACAGCGTACTCATCACCGATACTTCCGGCAATATCGCCCGCATCGTTGAACTCGTCAGCATGGTAGACCAGCCCGCCGAAAAAATTACGCCGCGCATTTATCAGCTCAAGTACGCTGAAGCCGCCACCATTGCCGGTAAACTGAAAGAACTGGTTGAAGCCGCCAAAACCAAAAAAGGCGAGCAGACCGTTGTCGTCGGTGACGGGCGCACACTTCCTGGCGTTATCCGCGCTCCGAAAGTTGAAGCAGGAGCCGACGTCGCGCAGCCGGAGCAGCAAACCGAAATGATTGTCGGCGAAGTCAAAATGGTCGCCGATGACCGCACAAACATCCTTATCATCTTTTCCAAAGCCGCCAATTTCGATTTCTTCGACAACATCATCAAAGTGCTCGATATACCAGTTGATCCAGCGGTTGAAACCGTCGTGGTTTCACTGGAATTCGCCAAAGCTAAAGAAATTGCCGGCATCCTGAACGAGTTTGTCGGTGCGGCCAAAGCCACCGAAAAAACCAAAGCGCCGGGCGGCGGCGCTGGAAAAATGGAAGGCAGTAAAACCGTTGATGAGATCATCCAGCGGGTCGTTGAACCCACCGGGAAAGACCTCAGCTCCGAAACTAAGAACGCCATCGGAAGGCTCTCCCCTGACACCAAAATTCTCTCCGATGAACGCTCCAATGCCCTGATCCTGATGGGCCGCAAATCCGACATCGTGGCCATTAAAGATGTCATTGCCAAACTTGATGTCATGCTCGAACAGGTCATGATTGAAGCTGTCATTCTCAGTGTCGATCTTAACGACGATTTATCAACCGGAATAAAGTGGGTTTATAACACGCAGATGCAAGATTCCAGGTCTGATCAAATAGGCTTTAAAGGCGGCATTATTAGTAATGCAACGTTCGGAGCTTTGGGTTCTGGCCTCAACTATTACGGTGTTTTCCCTAGCCTTAATATGCAGGCGCTAATAAGTGCGACGAAATCTGACGGCAATGCCCGCATTCTTTCCACACCGGTGGTAATGACGACCGATAACACCGAAGCAAAAATCACAGTGGGCGAAGAACGTCCGGTCATCTCCTCTTCCATCAATAGCGGCACTGGCGTCAACATTAACAACAACACCGCCTACAGCGCCCGTTCCACCTATGAATACCGCAACATCGGCATGACGCTCACCGTCACTCCGAATATTAATCCGCAGGGGTTTGTGGTGATGGACATAACGCAAACCGCCGATGAGATCGGTGGTGAAAAGGAGATTGACGGCAATAAAGTACCGGTCATTTTAAAACGTGAAATCACAGCCACCGTTGCGGTGCAGAATCGCTCCACAGTTATTCTCGGCGGACTGGTCAGGAAATACACCAACAAGACCGCCAACAAAATCCCACTGCTGGGCGATATACCATTGATCGGCTGGTTCTTCAGTACTCACGACAACACGGATACCCGTAGCGAATTGGTTGTTCTGCTGACGCCTTATGTGCTAACCAACCCAGAACAGGCTCAGCACGAAGCCAAGCGCATCTATGATGCTTCCGATTCCAAGAAAACCCTCTGGCCGCGCGGCTGGTCGCAAAGCCCGCTCCGCAACGACGAGCCAGCCAAGAATGAGTCGAAAGAGAAAAAAGGCAAAAAGGATGCGGCGAAAGGCGAACAACCTGTCGCCGCGCCAGCTGAAGTCTCAACAAACGCCGCACCCGCCGTCGCCGAGTAAATTTCAAAAATTGTAGGACGCACTTCCCGTATTCGGGAGCGCGTGATGTCGAAACAGGCTCTCTGAACACAGAGGACTCGAGCAGAGCGAGAGAGCCTCGTTTATTGACGAGGAATGACCGAAGGGAATGGCAACCCTGTCCTACAAAACAAGGAAACTTTTCCCAACCCTTGGGATATTTTCCAACCACCTGCGGTAAGCTTGTCGAATCCATTGGAAACTCTTGACCCGTCCTGATGCCTCTGGCTTAATACGCGCTCTTTCCGGCCAATGTAGCTCAGTTGGTAGAGCAGCTCATTCGTAATGAGCAGGTCATCGGTTCGACTCCGATCATTGGCTCCAACTTCCAATAAATCTTCCAGGTGCGGTAATCACCGTCGATCAATTTACTGGAAAAAGAGTCCGGTACGCAGGGTATAGCTGTCGCCGAATTGTAGTGAAGCAGAGCGTCCGTCAACCTGCTGATTGAAATCCTGAAGCTTGGTATAAGCCGCGCCGGTAAAAACGCCCCAGTGCTCGCCGATCTGATACTGGAGATCCGCGCTGGCATAAGCTCCAACCAGAAACTCTTCTTTCGTGTCTCTTCCGGAAGCCAGCGCTCCGTCGCTGTAGGAAAAATCGCTCCGCATCCAAGCAACCGTTCCGCCGGCCGAAAGAACCGCACGCATTTTTTCGGTAAGGTTCAGTGAAAGCGTCGGTCCAAGATCGAATCCGAAAAGATCTGCATCCAGATTCCGCGTACAGGTTATATCCGTTCCGGCTGCATAGGTGGTGCTCCGCGTCGTCGGCGTATCGTTGATGACGGGATACCCTGGGGTCGGGGTTGGATACCCGCTGTAGGTGCTGGTCAATAAGGCCCCAGCTGTATAGCTATAGGTGTCGGAAATGGTTTCGACGGTGGTGCTTCCAAGAGTCTTATTGTCCAGCTCAATGCGCTGCCAGCGAAGTGCAGCGCGCAGGCCGAAATTCAGTTTTTTATTTTCGGTGAGATTGTTCTGCCAATAGATTTCAATGGCGGGTTGCGCTTCATTCTGTTGCCCGGAGACGGCCTGCGCATCGATGATGTTTTGAGCGCTGTTCAACTTCAGCGTGCCGCCGCCGCCTGGATTATTGACAACCTGAGCCCCCTTCGTCTGGTCGTAGCCGTAGTAGCGGGTCTTACCGGGAATTATGGGGGGCGTTTCGGTGGTCACATATCCATCGTCGTAGGTACGGTTGCCGATGTTATCCGGGCTGGTGGAGCGCCCCTGCGATTCAGCGGTCGTGCGAAAGTCCGATTTATAGTTGAAAGCGGCCCCGCCGCTCACGCCGAATTCGGCGCGAGCGGAGAAGCAGGCGGCAAAGAAAAGGATGGTGATTTCTTTTTTCATTTCAAAGTTCTCCGTTTAGTCGGCTTGAATGACGCGATAGAAGCGAGAGCTTCCGGCGGGTTCGGTGGCCGGCGGACCGGAGTCCACCCACTGCACTTGTTTGGTCAACGCGGTAATCGGCGGATAGGCCGTTTTCCAAGGGCCGCTCACGGCTGAAGCGTATTGGATATAGTAGTTTTTTCCAATAATCGCATTAAACCCGATGATAAAATTCGAGCCGCTTTTCATCTGCCCGCTCAACGTAATCTTGTTATTTTCATTGAGGTTCACGTCTGGCCGCTGAAGGCTGATCGAGACGGACACCGTTCCGGTGGGCGTGATGCCCATCTGTGCGGTGTAGTATTGGAGTTTGAAGTTCATACTTGCGCCGCCGCCCAATGTACCAACCCAATGAATTTCGGAATTGCCGTTCGTATCGGTGCCGGTCGCGTTATACAGCTTCGCTCCGGCAGTGATATTCGAGACGGTAAGGGTAACTGACTTCGCATCGTACAATGACGTGTTGGTGACACAGATCGTTTGCTCAAACAGACCGTTAGCAAGATTGAATGTAACGGCGCTGATGCCCCATGTCGGCAGCTTATCCGTGACATAGACCGTAATTTCGGTATCCACGTAGAAGCCCTGATAACCGAGTTCGGCCCATTCCCTCACGGTAAGGGTTGCCGTGCCCGACCCGCCTGATGTGTACTCCAGATTCAGCGTTCCGGCAACAGGGTCTATTACCGCTGAGACCAGTCCCGGATTTGAGTTGCTGATAATCTGATAACTCTTGCCGATGCCATGGAACAGATCATTCAGGTTGAGAATATCGCCCGAACCGGCGCTGGCAACCCCGTTGGTGATCTGCTGTTTGATGTACGGCGTATTGGTGCTGACTGGCACCACGATGACATTCGAGTTCGTGCTGACGCCGTACTGGTTGGCGGCGCGAACCCGGTAATAATAGATTCCCCCATCGACCAGGCCGGTCACCAGACACGCGGAAACATTTCCGGCGCTCCAGTTGCTGTACACGCCGGTACAGCTTGTGAAGGTATTGGTTTCGGATACGTCGATCAGGTAATTCGTGGCATTGTCCGTGGCTGCCCAGCGCGCCGTGAACTGCGAACTGGTGATGTCAATTGCTGACAGCGCAACCGGAACAGTTATCGGAGGAATCTGACTTTCATAGGCACCCATATCCACCGTACCGAACGCAATGCGCGGGTTGCCGTCAAGGTCGTTGGTCGTAGTGACGTACGCGTTGTTTCCCGCATTGATGCAGGGCGAACCCGGCTGCAGACGGAAGTCGCTGGTGGAAACAAACAGAGGGTTGTTGGTGATGCAGCCGTTGGAGTTATGCGTTACGCCATCAGGCGCACAGGTATAGCGGACAGTCCCGAGGTGATTATAAATATTCGGAAACCCAAAGGGACTGTTGTCCCAGACAATGCAGTTATTAAGCGTGCCGCCGAGGTCCAGACACGCGCCGCCACTGATGTTTCCAGTATTCCCAGAGAGCGTGCAGTTATTGAGCGTGCCGCCGACGGCCAGATATGCGCCGCCACCCATGTTTCCAGTATTCCCTGAGAGCGTGCAGTTATTAAGCGTGCCGCCGCCCGTCAGATATGCGCCGCCACCGAAGTTTCCAGTGTTCCCGGAGAGCGTGCAGTTATTGAGCGTGCCGCCGCCTTTAAGACACGCGCCGCCGCCATGATCTGTTGCCGAATTGCTACTGAGTGTACAGTTGGTCAAAGTGCCGCCGCCGTCCAGATACGCGCCGCCGCCCTTTAGGTCTTCCCAGCTTCCATTGGGATCGTATCCCCAATTGTGATCGGTCATCGTCATCCCGTTGGTCAGAGTGAAACCGGAGAGCGTGCCGGCGGAAAGATAAGCACAGCGCACCGCACCGCCGCCATCGATGAGGGTGACCGCCGGGCCGTTGACCGACTTCACAGTACTGTTATTGTTCATGCAGATGCGGTTAGTCGCCGTATAGCCCGGCGTCACGGTGCTGCCAACGCTGTAGGTGCCGTTGGTGACCCACACGGTGCCGCCGTCGCCGACCAGATTGATCGCCGCCTGGATGGTCTGTTTGGCCGTCGCCCAGCTCAGACCGTTGTTGGCATCGTTGCCGCGAGTTGAATCGGCATAGGTCGTGAGGCTCGGTACCAGCGATACGGTGAAGGTGTTGGTTGCCGTCGGCGCGGCAGCGTAGTTGATATTCCCCGCCTGATCCGCCGTTACGGAGACGGTTCCGGCATTCGAGAAGTGCAGTGTGGTGCCGCCGGTGATGAACGCCGGGCCGGAAGCCACAACAAAGGTGACCGGATTAGTCGAGCTGCCGCCCGTCGCGCTCAAGGTCACGACATTCGTGGTAAGCTGGTTTCCGATGCTTGGAAAACTGATCGTCTGATTGGCCTTGGCAACGGCAAGCGTGCCGGTTACTCCACCTTGATACATCACGTCGTTCACCGTTGCGATGACCGTATAATTTCCGGCATTCGTCGGAGCCGGTGCTGAACCGTTGTAGGTGATGTCAACCGTCCGCCCTGACGGAAACGTTGTCGCGGTGACAACCCGCGCGGTACCGTTATAGGTCTGGTTGGTATTGCTCAGGTTCACCGACGCCAGCGCTTTGGTCACACTGAAGCTGATGTTCGTCGCCGCCGAGGCATTATAGTTGGTGTTGCCATTTTGAATTGCACTCAGCACCACCGCTCCGCTGTTGGTGAAGCTCACGCTGTTGCCGCTGATAACCGCCGGGCCGCTCACCACACTGAAGTTGGTGACCGGTAAACTGGACGACGACGACGCGATCAAGGTTACGACATTGGTCGTCAACTGGTCGCCGATGTTCGTGAAGCTGACCGTCTGACTGGCTTTCGCGATCGTTAAGGTGCCCGTCGCCCCGCCCTGATACATCGCCTCATTCACCGTCGCCACTACCGTATAATTTGCCGCGTTGCTCGGAACCGTTGCACTGCTGTTATAGGTCACACTGACGATCAGGTTGGTCGGCACCGTGGTCACGGTGACGCTCTTGGCTATGCCGTCATACGTCTGATTCGTGTTGCTCAGGCTCACCGACGCCAGCGCTTTGCTCACGCTGAAACTGATGTTCGTCGCCGCAGAGGCATTATAGTTGGTGTTGCCATTCTGAATTGCACTCAGCACCACCGCTCCGCTGTTGGTGAAGCTCACGCTGTTGCCACTGATCACCGCCGGGCCGCTCACCACACCGAAGCTGATATTGGTCAACCCGGAAGAAGCCGTCGCGCTCAAGGTTACGACATTGGTCGTCAGCTGATTGCCGATGTTCGTGAAGCTGACCGTCTGACTGGCTTTCGCGATCGTTAAGGTGCCGGTCGCCCCGCCCTGATACATCGCTTCATTCACCGTCGCCACTACCGTATAATTTGCCGCGTTGCTAGGAACCGTCGCACTGCCGCCATAGGTCACGCTGACGCTCAGATTCGTCGGCACCGTGGTCACGGTGATACTCTTGGCCGTGCCGTCATACGTCTGATTCGTGTTACTCAGACTCACCGAAGCAACCGCCTTCGTGACATTGATCGTGTTGGTCACATTCGGTGCCGCGTTGTAAGTGCTATCGCCCGCCTGCGAAGCCACGACACGGACAATACCCGCACCGCTGAAGGTCAGGTTCGTTCCGCCGGTTATGATCGCTGGACCGCCATTGGTCGTGAAGGTCACTGACAGACCGGAAGTAGCCGTCGCCGACAGTCCAACCGTGTCCGTCGTAACCTTGCCGCCGATCGCCGGGAAGGTAATCGTCTGGTTCGCCTTGTTGACCGTCAGCGTAGCCACGGTGCTGGTCGTTGTTCCGTACGTTCCGGCAACGATCACAGCGTAATTACCGGCATTGATCAAAGCCGCGCTGGCAATGGTGTACGAGTCGTTGGTGGCGTCCACGATGTTGGTGCCGTTGAATTGCCATTGGTAGGTGAACGGGCCGTCCCCGGCCGTGACGGACGCCGTGAAGTTGGTCGTTTGGCCGAACGTAACCGTCCGGCTGGTCAAGGTCGCCACTTGCGCGGGAGCGCCGGCAATCGCCATGGCATGCCGGGCGAAGGGGCCGCGGGCCAGGCTCGCAACCAGCAAGCCGCCATTGGCGGCATGCGCCGGACTGGACGTGGCGGTCGACGTACCGATGCCCAGTTGGCCCTCGACATTCCGCCCCATGCCCCACAGCGTGCCGTCCGTCTTCACGAACAGGGAATGATACATGCCGCCAGACACCGCCGCCACGCCGTCGGTCACTTGGACGGGCCGGTTGGTGGGGGTCGTCGTGCCGATGCCCAATGAGCCTTCGTCATTCTGCCCCATGCTCCACAGCGTGCCGTCCGTTTTCATGAACAAAGAATTGTACGAGCAACCGGCCGCGGCCACCACGTTGTTCGTCACCTGAACCGGCTGGTTGGTGTTGCTATTTGTGCCGAGGCCCAGCTGGCCAGGGGTATTCAACCCCATGCCCCACAGCGTGCCGTCCGCTTTCACAAACAGCGAGTGGAGTTGACCGCCCGCCACCGCCACCACATTGCTCGCCACCTGGACCGGCCGGTTGGTGTCACCCGTTGTGCCCTTGCCCAACTGGCCAGATTGATTGTCGCCCATGGTCCACAACGTGCCGTCCGTTTTGATAAACAGAGAATGAAGATTGCCGGCCGCCGCCGCCACCACGTTGCTCGCCACTTGTACCGGCACGCTGCTGTTGTTCGTCGTGCCGTTGCCCAACTGGCCGTTGTCGTTGTTGCCCATGGTCCACAACGTGCCGTCCGTTTTGATAAACAGGGAGTGATCGCCTCCACCGGCCGCCACCACCGCATTGCTCGCCACCGAGATTGGCACACTGCTGTTGTTCGTCGTGCCGTTGCCCAGCTGGCCGCAATTATTGTAGCCCATGGTCCACAACGTGCCGTCCGCTTTCACAAACAGGGAATGCCCTTGACCGACGGCCACCGCTACCGCGTTGCTCGCCACCGTGGTGGGCCGGTTGGTTTTGACCGTCGTGCCGTTGCCCAGCTGGCCTGCGTAATTGAAGCCCCAAGTCTGCAACGGAGCGTTGGGTGTACTCAGATTCGCCGGGATACTGATCGTCATGCCCTGCGCATTCGTGATCACGACCGAGTAGTTGCCGCTGTCGGTAAACTGGAAGGAAGAAATACTCAGCGTACTGCTGGTCTGGTTGGTAAGAAGCACTCCATCCTTCATCCACTGATAACCAAACGGCGCGGTGCCGCTGTTCGTGACGCTCAGACTGACTACTGAACCGGTCGTTACGACTGCGCTGACCGGTTGTGCTGTGATAACCGGAGAACTGCTGGCCGCCGTTACATTAAAGGTGTTGGTCACATTCGGCGCGGCGTTATAACTGCCATTGCCTGCCTGTGAAGCCACGATGGATACCGTACCCGTACCGGTAAACGAAAGATTTGTCCCGCCCGTGATGATCGCCGGACCGCCGTTGGTCGTGAAGGTCACGGTCAGACCGGAGGAAGCCGTCGCCGACAGCCCGACCGTGTCGGTCGTGACTTTATTGGTGATCGCCGGGAACGTGATCGTCTGGTCAGTCATCACCGGAGCATCAAAGGCGATTGCTAGAGAATGGTGAGCCGTTGGTGCTTTAGCCAAACTGGCTGTCAGCAGGCCGACCTGTACCGGCCGGTTGGTAGAAGCCGCAAAGCCGTTCGTGCCGTTGCCCAGCTGGCCAACGTCATTGTTACCCATCGCCCAAAGTGTCCCGTCCGCTTTGACGAACAGAGAATGATTTCTTCCGCCGGATGCTGCCACCACATTGCTCGCCACCTGAACCGGCAGGTTGGTGTTGTCATATGAGCCGTCGCCCAGTTGGCCCCCATTTAAGCCCATGCCCCACAGCGTACCGTCCGCTTTCACAAACAGAGAATGCGCATAGCCGGCAGTCGCCGCCACCACATTGTTTGTCACGCAGACAGGCCAGTTGGCATCGTCCGTCGTGCCGTTGCCCAGCTGGCCGTACCCATTATAACCCATGCCCCATAGCGTCCCGTCCGCTTTCACAAACAAGGAATGAGCCTCGCCACCCACCGCCGCCACCACATTGCTCGCCACCTGAACCGGAATGCTATGGGGGCTGGAGTCGCTTGAACCGTTGCCCAGCTGGCCATTCCAATTGTCGCCCATGGCCCACAGCGTACCGTCCGCTTTCACAAACAGAGAGTGAGAATTACCAGCCGCCGCCGCCACCACGTTATTCGTCACGTAGACGGGCCAGTTGGCATTGATCCTCGTGCCGTCGCCCAGCTGGCCCTTCCAATTGTCGCCCATGGCCCACAGCGTTCCGTCCGCTTTCACAAACAGGGAATGGTACCCGCCGCCAGCCGCCGCTACTACATTACTCGCCACCTGAACCGGCAGGTTGGCGTCCGTCGTCGTGCCGTCGCCCAGCTGGCCTCTATTGTTGTAGCCCATGGCCCACAGCGTGCCGTCTGCTTTCACAAACAGAGAGTGCCCTATACCGCCAGCCGCCGCCACTACATTGCTCGCCACGGTGATGGGCCGGTTGGTGTTGTCATAAGAGCCGTTGCCGAGCTGGCCATAGTTATTGTAGCCCCAAACCTGCAGCGGAGCGTTGGAGACGCTCAGGCTGGCGGGCACACTGATCGTCATCCCCTGCGCGTTGGTGATGACCACCGAATAGCTGCCGCTGTCGGTAAACTTGAAGGAAGAAATACTCAGCGTGCTGCTGGTCTGATTGGTAAGGATGACTCCGTCCTTGAGCCACTTGTAACCAAACGGCGCGGTGCCGCTGTTCGTGACGCTCAGACTGACTACTGAACCAGTCGTCACCACCGCACTCACCGGCTGAACCGTGATGGCGGGCGGGGTTTCCGTCAGGATAGTAGCCGTCAGGACACCTGTTGCCGCTTTGTAGTTCCAAGTCATACCGCCTGCCGTGGCATCCCAACTGCCGGGCGTAGTTTCAGTGAAAGAACCGGCATAGGAGCCGGTAAGGCTGACGCTGGTCAGGGCTAGAGGATTTGTGGGTATTTGATTAATAAAATCCCACGTACCAAGCCCCGTGGCTGAGGTGAAGTTAAAGGTCAAAGCCCCTGATATCTCGACCGAACCAGTACCGGCAATTTTCCCATAGGTTGAGGCTGAGGCAACGGTGAAATAGGTTCCTCCGTGGAGAATCAGAACCGAAGGACTCGTGCCAACCGTGAGCGTGTTGGTTTGCATATCAATAGGCTTGTCCAGAACCAGTCCCAGCGGTCCCGCAGTAAACGTACTGGATACGCCAAGTTTCGTTTCAATGGCCTGGTGGATTTGGTGATTGGTACTGTTATTTACGATTCCGTCGCTTCCAACCGTCAGGATGACTCCTGGGCTTCCAACCAGTTGGGTGCCATAAGTGAGACTTGCACCATATATCAATCCTTGCACGGTGGTGTTGCTACTGATGAGAATGTCAGAAGCATCACCCGCCGGATACGGCAAGTTGGCAACGGTCGTACTGGCGGGAACGCCCGCCGTCCAGTTGAGGGCATCAAACCAGTCGGTATAATCACCGGTTCCAACCCACGTGGTGATATTATTCGCCGTCACATTAAAGGTATTGGTCACATTCGGCGCGGCGTTGTAACTGCCATTGCCAGACTGCGAAGCCACGATGGATACCGTGCCCGCGCCGGTGAAGGTCAGATTCGTGCCGCCCGTGATGATCGCCGGGCCGCCGTTGGTCGTGAAGGTCACGGAAAGACCAGAAGAAGCCGTTGCCGAGAGACCGACGGTGTCGGTCGTGACTTTATTTCCAATGGTTGGAAAGGTGATCGTCTGATCGCTCATCACCACCGAAAGCGCGATCGCCAGAGAATGGTAAGCCTGTGATCCTTTTGCCAGACCGGCGACCCGCAGACCGGTCACCTGAACCGGCAAGTTAGTGCCCGTAGTGTTCGTCGTGCCGTTGCCCAGCTGGCCATAATTATTGTAGCCCATGGCCCACAGCGTGCCGTCCGCTTTCACAAACAGCGAATGATTACCGCCGCCAGCCGCCGCCACCACATTGCTCGCCACCTGTATCGGCAGGTTGATCTGGGTCGTCGTACCGTTGCCCAGCTGGCCACGGTTGTTGTAGCCCATAGCCCACAGCGTGCCGTCCGCTTTCACAAACAGGGAATGTAAAGAGCCGCCAGCCGCCGCCACCACATTGCTCGCCACCTGAACCGGCAAGTTAGTGCCCGTATTGTTCGTCGTGCCGTTGCCCAGCTGGCCATTGCCATTTAAGCCCATGGCCCACAGCGTCCCGTCCGCTTTCACAAACAGAGAGTGCCTCAGGCCACCGGCCGCCGCCACTACATTACTCGCCACCTGTACCGGCCAGTCGGCCTCGGTCGTCGTACCGTTACCCAGCTGGCCCTCACCATTGTAGCCCATGGCCCACAGCGTGCCGTCCGCTTTCACAAATAGGGAATGAAAATTGCCGCCAGCCGCCGCCACCACGTTGCTCGCCACCGTGATGGGCCGGTTGGTGTTCGCCATCGCGCCGCTCGTGCCGTTGCCTAGCTGGCCAGCGACATTGAAACCCCAAGTTTGCAGCGAAGCGTTAGTCACACTCAGGCTGGCAGGCATACTGATCGTCATGCCTTGCGCATTCGTGATGACCACCGAATAACTGCCGCTGTCGGTAAACTTAAAGGGACTGAAACTCAGTGTGCTGTTCGTCTTACCGGAAAGGATCACGCCATCCTTCATCCACTGATAACCAAACGGCCCTGTGCCGCTGTTGGTGACACTCAGGCTGACTACTGTACCGGTCGTCACCACCGCACTCACCGGTTGTGCTGTGATAACCGGAGAACTGCTGGCCGCCGTTACATTAAAGGTATTGGTCACGCTCGGCGCGGCGTTGTAACTGCTGTCGCCCGCTTGGCTGGCCACGATACTGACGATACCCGCTCCGCTAAAGGTCAGATTCGTTCCGCTGATCGAAGCCGGACCGCCGTTGGTCGTGAAGGTCACGGTTAGCCCGCTCGACGCAGTCGCGGACAAGCCAACGGTGCTGGTTTGAACAAATACCGACCCATTCGTTGGCAGGAAACCGCTGATGGTCTGGTCGTTCTTGAGATAGGTGAAAGCATTGGACTTCACGGTTGTGCCGTAGGAAGTCGAGATGACCCGCACATCGCCCAGTCCGGATGTGCCGGCACCGGCTACCACAACGATCTGGGTGGAAGACTGGCTGGTGATTGA
>Ga0247840_10008703_pt1 | contig 13486 bp, 6 predicted proteins | sample LaCruzMarch2015__FD_192404 | JGI IMG/M metagenome (GOLD analysis project Ga0247840, IMG submission 192404) | Freshwater microbial communities from meromictic Lake La Cruz, Castile-La Mancha, Spain - LaCruzMarch2015_17m | ecosystem: Environmental > Aquatic > Freshwater > Lake | place: Spain...
CATAGCTGCTAGTATAGCTAGAACTTTGATGTTGATAATCATTGTACCTATGATAATCTGTATCAGATGCACTTGATCCAAAAGAGTTGCCCATACTATCCAAATTACCAATCATTGGAAGTCCAGTATTAGGATTAATTGTTGTTTCATTATTATTTGTGAAATCGTTAATATCATTTTGGTAATTAGAGTTAGAAACCGAAAGACTTTTTATAAAAAATATAATTGGTTTAAATATCTTTTTTATCCATTTCATTAGAAATACTCCTATAGGTTAAAATCACTTTATCAAATAACCAAAAAATAATAAATATAAGCCAATCACACACGCGCAATAGAAGTGCGCTCTATAAAAAAACCAAATAAAATGACAAAATACAATGATGATAAATAATAAACAGAAAGTGCATTTTTTAAAAAAAGCACACCTTTCGCAACTGGTTGTTGGTGTATAACCACTTGAAATATATAGATTTTTAATAACTGGAAATGAGATTTCCCCAAAACAATAAAAACATGTTTTAAATTACACCAACATCCAGTATGCAGATCCGCATAATTTTAACTATTTAACACTTTTAAAAGGTATGCACATATGCATACTTTTTAAGATAACTTATTGTAAATAAACATGCAATATGCTTTAATGTATTTTAAATTTATTATATTACATAATATCAAAGTATGCAAATATGCATACTTTATGAAATGATTAAAAACAAGGTGAAAAATGGCAAGAATTACAATAACCATCCCTGATAACCTTCATACACAAGTGCTAAAGCTTGCCAAAAAGGAAGGAGGAAGTATTTCCTATACGGTATCAAGATTGGTTGAATTAGGGCTTCTTATAACGAACAATAAAAATCAGAAACAAGAAGAAAATGGAGTTTCAAAAATAGATGAATATTGTAATAAATTGATCATTCAAATTAATGGAATACTTAAAGAAATTGCGGTTGGGAATTTTGAATTTAGTTCTGAAAAAATTGCAAAAATAACTCAAGAAACAACAGATAAATATAAAGATCTTATGAGTCAGCAAAGCGGAAAATAACGCTTCTTTAGATATCAGACTTTATTTTTAATAAATTATTTTTTATAAGACATGCTAAAATCAACAGAAAATGAGCAGACAATAAGGTTATAGAAATCACATAAAATGTTTCAACTTTCATTAAATTTAAAAAAAATATATTTTTTGGAAAAAATTTCAATGAACTGTAAATAAACATTATTATTGCCGAAAAAATTAGAGTATATTTTTTATGATTATTATTAATCAGAAGCCCAGTAATTGAAAAAATAAGTGAAAATAAAAAGCCATATAAACTGATAAGCAAAGTTACAAATGGCCACCATCCTCTAAGATCAATATTATTCAAATCCATTATTAATGATAAATAACCGGATAACAGAAATGATGTGGTTATCAGGAATAAATCAAATTTAAACCCATTTTTTTTAGTAAAGTTCAAACCTTGAGATAGTAAAATATTAGTGTTTTTTTGAGACCAGTAAATAAATGCTAACACCCAGGGAAGAGTTATCAATACACCTTGAAAAGGCACGCTATATGTATAAGTCTGATAATCCATAGTTAATGTTCCAGATAAATAACAGACTATAATTAACCAGGAGTATCGGTTTATTCTTTTAAAACCACCGATGATTTTTTTAAGAAAAAATATTGTTAAAATGATAGCGGGTATTATGACAAGTTCTTTATTTAAAATAATCTCCGTAACAAATGTATATAAATCTCTATTCAATAAAAAAAAGGTGCTTATTAAAGCCGATGTAAATGATAATAAAATTGGTATGGTATAATGCATAATAAACCTTATTTAATGTTATTTAGTTTGGTGTATATAAAAATATTGCCTTCATGGTTAATTTTAAGATTATATTTCCAAATCAATCTCCCTTATCTTTTGTTTGGATTTAGGTGGTTCATTCTTAAAATGGTCTTCTTTACTACTTGTGGCCTGTGATTTATTTATATCAATGTTATGAGTCGAAAGATTATCATTTTTTAAGCTTAATTTACTTGCTGATATCACGGAGGTATTAAGCTCATTAAATTGAATACTATTTTTAATAGAAGTGCTTGAAAGCTGCAGCTGAATAGATTCTCGTCCATTATGAATAAGCACATCATTCCAATCGGTTTTTTTTAGATCCTTTACCGGCTCTGGATACACCACCCTTACGTTTATCCCCTCTTTTTTCAATTCCTTTGCAACATCGTCAGTAACTACAGAAGTTTTAGCATTTTTACCGTCAAAGTCAGCAGCAATAATTACCTCCTGGCCTTGTAGCTTTTGTAACAATGGAGTTAAGTTTTTGATATTAGAAACCCCAAGGGATGCTATTACTGTGGCTGATGGAAAAGAGACTGCAATGGATGCTGCGGTTTCTGGTCCTTCTGCAATAAAAATAGTTGATTTATTCATCCCTGGCTGGATTATGGCCGCACTTCCCTCAATTGTTCCTTTAGATAATTTTGGGTTATCCATAAAGCGATTTTTACCGGCCGTATTATTATCCAGATAAATGCGTTGAACACCGGTAAGTTGATTGGCTGCATTTTTAGCAGGAATGATTAATGCAGGAATTGGATTGATTTTATTCTCAAGATTGCCATCTTCTTTGCAATTGATCCATTTAGCGCCGATTGGCCAGAATCTGACGTCAAGGCGCTCCGTATCATTTATTCCGCGATGTTTCTTAAGATACTTTTCTGCCAAAGTGCCTTTAATAGGAACGCTCCCTTCCCAGATGCTTTTTGCAGACAATTGTCCATTTTGTTTGGTTTGTTCACTTTTGAGTTTTGAACTCTCTCTTTGAATGGGTGAAATTTGATTTAATGGCGCACTACTTGAAGATATGCCGGCGATGTCGGCGGCAACTTTTAGCGCCTCTTTAAAATCAAGATTACGTGATGTCATAATTGCATCAATTGGCATCCCTCCCTTACCTTCGTTAAAATCATACCAAAGCCCTTCCTTACTGCCTTTTAACGTGACGATAAGGCCGCCGCTATAGCGTATTTCTCGTGTGGTAATTGATTTTGGTTCACCAAATATAGCTTTGTATGTTGCTTCAGGTTTTACCATTAATGCTTCATTTATAGTTCTTGCATCAAGATAGGGTTTAGTTTGACTTATTTTACGAAGGCTTGGATTATAAATATTCTTTGGTTCTCTATGTTCTTTAATTTCATATTGTTCTTTAATGCCTCGATCAAATTTATTGATTTGCTCAAATAATTCTAATTTTCCTTTTAAGGCTGCAACAAAAGAAGGCTCATTTTTAATGCGCGTTATTTCATGAACAACGCCTGACCAGTTATCTTTCCAGGCAGCAATAGTTTTATCTTTTTTTTGATTTTCAAGAGATGGGTATTGGTTAATTAATTTTTCGGCAAGAACATTGATTGAATTGATTTGATTGCATTTTACTAGATGATTTTCAGCCTGTTGAGTAAATTTATCACCATCTATTCGTTCGAGTTTTAAATGATTTTCTAAGTAAGCTGATTGACGCAGTGAAAAGGCAATGGCATCTCTTTGGGCTGTTTTGGTGCTTGCAAGTCGTGCATTATTGTTATTTGTTTTACGTTCATATGGCTTTAAATTGTAATGAGCTTTCCAATAGTTCCGCGCCTGATGATTTGCCATTTTGTACTGAAGAATCTTTTTGTAGTCACCTACTTCATCAATACTTGCTTTTTGGTAATATTCTTGTCGCTCCACAACACGAAGATATTTGCCTAGCATTTTTGTGTTGATGTTTGCTTCAATAATAAAAGGATAATGGCCTTTGACATTTTCCTGAATTTGACGAGCAAGAGTTAATTTTTCTTTAAAATTACTGGTTGTTTTAACAAATTGTTGAGCAGTTTCGCGATAATGATGTTTTTTGCTATGTTGATTAAGCTTATCTCGATCCATTTTGAAATAGGAGGCCACATCCATAATAGCGGGGTTATTTATGATTTGATTAGCGAGCTTATTTTTAAGGATCATTAATTGTTGGGTCTTTGGATCTGGCGCTTGAAATTTCCCTTCTTTTGGTTCATCTGGTAAACCACTACGCCACGATTCTTTTATTTCCTGTTGCACGTTTTTTAGATCTTTAATGGTGTCAAATGCAAGTTTTCCTTCAGCACTCAAGCCCTGTCTAAACAAACGATCACTTTGTATCCTTGCATCAGTGTTAATAGCTTTCCATAAAGACTCTGGGGCTTTATCCTCAGTGCGTGCCAAATCGATGATGAAACGATGTGAGAGTTTAGATTCTCGCTTAATTTGATGGGCAAGTAGTGGTTTTTGTTCTTCAGATGCCTTTATATAATCAAGAACATTGAGACGGACTTGATGAAGGCTTGCATGTTTAGCAAGCTTTTCAAGCCGAATATAGGCTTTTTCGTTTTCTTCTTTCAAGTGGTGCTGAGGAATGGCTAAACGGTTTACTTCACCTATGGAAAAATGAGCGAGCCAAGGTTGATGACTTTTAAGATCGTTGGTAATAGTTGATGCCAGATGATAAAGATTGTTGTATTTTTTTTGCAATTGCTTCTGATTCATGGCCTTATCATTTTTAGCATCAGCATTGGTTATTATGTGCTTTACATCCTGAGCAATAAGCTGAGACAAGTGGACATAGTTTTTTACTGTATTAAAATGAGTGCGATCATCATCCTTTAAAGTTGAGGATAGTTTTTCGGTTTCAAAGTGCAGCGCATCACGTTTATAAGACTTGTAACTATGAGAAAGGCGCGAAAAAGCCACTCTATAACAGATTGGATTTTTAACTATTTTTGCAGCATGAATGGAGGCTTGTCTTGTATTTAGATTTAGCTTTGCTTCATTGTAGGAAATAATTTCCTGCTCCATCTCTTGCCATTCGAGTTCACGGATTTGTTTTTTATCTATTACACTTTGCAAAGATAGTTCTTTTGGATTTAGGCGTGCCGAATGTGCTCTAAGTACCTCACTATCAACAAACTCAAGAGCAGATCCCTTTTGTGAGTCGCGGGTGGTTATGGCTTTCACAAGATTAACTTTATTATCAGTTACTACGGTCATTTCTTCTACGCCGCGAGTGGTTTCCACATAGTAGTTTTCAATGGTTGTTGAGAATCGGTTCTCAGCTTCAATTAATCCAATCCCTCTTTTTTTGTCTTTCCCCTGAACGCCATAAGTAGTTAATACATATCCATGATCTAGATGTTTTAGTGCTGGTGTATTAAGTTTGAGGGTGGTTTGTTCTTTATCCTGCTGTTGGATAGTTATCTCATCTTTGGAAATTTTTTCAATAGTTGCAAGTTCTGAGTTATTAATCCCTAGAGATTGGTCATTACGTTTCCACTGGATGATGTCGCCTGCTTGTAGCTCAATAACTCCTTTACGGTAAATCTCAATGGGTCGCTCCAAATCTTTGGAAGATTCATTAAATCCAGGCAATGCTTTTAGCGGGAAAGTAATTTTTCTACCATTTTCGCGTAAAAGACATAATGTTTTATTATGTTTATGTTTAGAACTTACTTCTTGTACTGTTAAATAATCACCTGATTTGATGTTAAAGCGCGGGATAGTAATATTAAATCGTAGTACGTCATCACGTGTATAATAGACGCTATTTCGTAGTTCAATACTTGTTAAGGGGCGAGATGATAGGATATTTTGATGTAGTCTTTCGCCTGTAAGAGTTCCTTCTTCTTTTAGTTCATGTCTAACTATTTCCGTTATATCTTTCCTGTTTTTATGCGTTGGAGCAAAGCACAGTGTTTGTTTGCGCTCTTCTTTTGATAATTTTAGCCAGAGGTTTGCTGTTTCTTCAATTCTTTCCTGATAAGTCTCGAGCTCTATAACGGCAGATAATTTTTCCACCGCATCATAGATTTCACCACGACTTGCATGTATGGCTGATTCTTTAAGTAATCCTTCCTTCTGGCGTAGGTTATCAGTCATTTGCACGGTATCTATTCCATAGTCCTGAATCAGGCTAAACCATCGACCTGATGATGGGCTTGGCAGCTGAGCTCTATCACCAATAATTTTTAATTGGCTGCCAGCATCATCAATTAATTGAATGATTTTATGCCCCTGTGGATTAGAAAGCATGGAGGCTTCATCGATGACAAATATAATCTGCGTTAAATCATCTTTGTTTTTTTGTAAACGCTGTAATTCTCTGGCAAATGTTGCCGCATTAAGCCCTCCTTTTGATTGCAACTCACTGGCTGCAGAGCTGCCAGCTGTTATACCGCGCAATTGATACCCTTGAGTCTCTGCAAGTTCTCTGGTTAATTTAAGCATCGTAGTTTTTCCAGTACCTGCATAGCCTTGTATGGCCATAAATCGATCTGATCCAGTCAAAAACCCCAACATGGCATTTTTTTGTGAGGGAGATAAAGTAAATTGAAGTTCTTCTTCTTTCTTTTTAATGAAAGAATTTACATTTGATTTTGAGCTTATGGGAACGATAGTATCCTTTCCTTGTTCAATACGGGCAATGGTTTCACTTTCAAGCTGTAACTGCCATGGTGTTGTTAGCATTAGTTTTTGGGTTGTCGGGTGTTTGGCTTGATAAAGTTTTTGTGATTTGATGCGTTGATTAATTGCTTTGTTGATGAAACTTTCATCTACCACCCAATCTGAGGCTATAATATGTTTCAGCGCATGTTCTTTTATTTTTTGCGGTGTAAACACAGCTGTTTGCTGACTAACAGCCTCAATAGCAATATAAACTGCTTCATCACCCTTGATGGTCTGGAATTTTTCTTTATCAAAAAATTGGTTTATAACTCTTTCTTTGACTCGAGCAAAAAGATTTTTAGGTTCTTGAGTGCGTGTAACAAATTGCGGCGCATCAAAACCAAATGATTTGCAGGTGGTGAGGATATCACTTTTCCAGGTTGGAAAATCGATAATCTCCTTAATGGTTTTCGTGCGTTGGGTAGCAATACTTGCAGCTTTTGCTCCTTGCCAGCCTTTATCATCCATGTACTCTTCAATTCCTTCGCGCCGCTTGGAAAAATTCTGTAATAGTTCTTTAGGTACTCCTTTGATTTCCCACAGTCCATCGCCCGTTGTCTCAAGAGTGTAGCCTAATTCTTTAGTGAAATTGGCAAGCTTATTTCTGAATTTCAATCCACCGTAAATGTGGTTTTTCATTATTTGTTCAACAACACCACATTCGGCCTGCATGTCACTTGCAAGCGAGCGCCACTTTTCATCATCGCATTTAGTCATATTCATCACTACAAGATGAACATGAGATTGTGGATCGTTAGCACGTGAATTTGGTTGACGAAAAGCCGCTACCACAAAATTTTTGGTATCAATATATTCAATTTTTCCATCAATCAAAATTCTCGCCTGGGCAAATTCAGATTCCATTTCAGCAACAAACCATTCTACTGTTTTATCAAGTGCCTCACCCAGTCTTGGATCAGCGCCACTTTCTAATAACATAGAAAAAGATTTAGGCGCTGAAACCGTCATATCAAAACCAGGTCGGTGGTGAATCCCCTCTTTATCAATACGTCCTAATTGAGTTCCATCAGGCATTTTCCCCTGAAGTAATGCAAGCATTAGATCTTTATCAACTGGTTTGCCGTGAATACCCAAATCTTTAGAGCCTTCGCCTAGCCAGCGAATACTTTTGGAATCATTTTCATAATAATTGACTACGTTTAAATAATAATCTGCGGCTTTTTCTGCCTTTTTTAATGGCACGATACTAAGCATGTTATTCTCCTCTAATGTTGTATGTCCTTATAGAAATCCAATCTCTTCTTGCTCTTCCAGGGCGGGCTTTGTCTTGGCTCTTTTTTTGCGGGAACGTGGTGGACTTGAAGTGAGATGCGTTGGCGTCTCAATTTCACTTCCATTAGCTTCTTCACTAGAAGCATCAGCATCTTCATTAAGAATTTGAAGCGGAGCGTGTTCTAGTGCTTTCGGAAACTCTCGCTCTATGAAGCCCTTATTCACATCCTGTCGCGATGTAAACGCTAGCTTTAATTGAGTTATGGGATAACTCCCTGGTAAGCGTACAAAGCAGGTTAAATCTTCCATTTCAAGAATTTGTGGATAAGATACGATTGAGCGAGTTACTCGCTGGTTACCAAGCGAAATACCATCACGAATGCTATTCGCACCATAGGAATAATTTTCTCTAGATTCTTCAATTTCTTCCTCGCCTAATTCACTGGCAACAAGACGTGCCATATCAGCACTTGGACTGCGAAAGAAAAAACGAGTATTGAGTAAGTCAAATATTTCTTTAGCACCTGGTTGTCCGTATACCTTGGTTAGCTGTGAAAAACTTTGCATACCTAGTAGAAAACAACCACCAAACTTACGTACCTCAGCAATGGTTTCGCCTAGTAATGGTAATTTGTGTAAACTAGGCAACTCATCACAGATAAACCAAATCCTGCGATTCCTATCAGGATTAAGGCTTAATAAGGTTAAAGAGGCCATGGCAAGCCACATAGACATTAGCGGTTTTAGAGCCTTGTGACTTTCTCCATTAGAAGATATAAACAACCACCCTTTGCGATGCTCATCAAGGATGTAATCACGAATAGAAAATGGAGATAGATCCTTTTCGGCTAAGCCCGTTAATGACTGTAGGGATTTTAAATAGGTGGTGATAACCGAGCGAATGGATATAGCGGTTTTTTCAATTTTTCCACTTACAAGTGTTGCTGCAGGTGTTCCTCGTAGGTATTCTTCAAGATGTGAAAATTCTCCGGTTAACAAAAGTTTTAAGAGTTTTTCAAGTGAGCGATCTTTATCAGCACGCATGGTTGATGCAACACTTGAAAATACGGTACGTGCGGCATTCACCCAAAATGGATCAGACTCGCCATGCATTGGAATGAGGCTTTCTGCCATATTTTCAAAATCGCTATCGCGAGGAGCTTCCAACCACATATCCCAATTTGGGCAACGTGAATCAAATGGATTTAATACAACATCAAAATCTTTTTGATAATAATGTGGGATAAATGAACAGCCCTTGTCATAGACAATCACCCTATCCCCACGCAGACGAAGTGCATCCATGATTTTCATAATTAGTTGGCTTTTACCCGTACCCACCGTTCCATGAACGAGTAAATGCTGTACTTCACTACCTGCTATTAAGGGAAATCCATCGATTGTGATGGTAGATGATAGTCCTTCTTTAACAATTATTTTTTTTACGTCTGCGGGTAATGCCAATTTGCTGCCACGAACAAACTGGCTCTCACTTTGCTGCTTACCCCGTTTAATAAAATAAAAGGCAAGGCATATGCCCGTAATAATTGCGATTATAAATGCGAAAAGTGCGGATTTCCCGCATAAGCTCATCGTATGTTTTGCATTGGTTGCATAATATGGATAATGAAGAAGATCTGCTACCGTTTGATAATAAGCCTTACCATGAAATTTCAGAGTAAAATTATGTTTATGCTTTAGAATATTTAAAATGACAGCAAAATAATAAGCGATAGCATGTTGTAGTTTCTCAATTGAAGTCATTGCAAAGGTAAAAATACCAGTTAAAACAAGCCAAAGAGAAATACAGATCATGGCAAGTGTTTTGGTTATTTGATCCCACATATGCAAATTATGAAAACTGATTTGCCCACCACGGGTGTAATGTTTGTAATTAGGTTGCTCTCTCATACTGATCTCTCCATAAATTTTAGGCAAAGCAGCGGCTACCACTGCTCACTTTGTGGTTTAAAATAAATCTATGTGGTTATTTAATTTTTTGTGTTTTTATAAGAAATTAAATGCTCTTATCCTTATTGAAAAATTGGCTAACTGCAGTAAATATCGTGCTAACACCTACTCGGTTGATTTCCATGCTAACGGCCATGTATGTAATAAGAGCGCTTATGATAAAGGCAAATACGAGCATGAAAAATATATCGGCTGAATCAGAATAGATTGCAAAGAGAAGACAAAAAAAAGTAAATATGCTAAAAAAAATCCAAGCAAATTGCCTTAATTTGTTAACCAGTAAGTGTCCGGTTTTAAGCCGATTTTTCAGATGGTAATTAATCAAATAGTATTTCATGATGGCGGAACCTAGTAAAATCACACCGCCTACTGCCATAACAAAAGCAATAATTGCTGAATTTGTTACTAGACTTAGTATTGACTCTTTGGCGATCCCATGATGATTTGGATTTACTACCGATGCATAAAGAATTGCAACAAAGGCTACTAAACCAAGTTTCCAAACCCAACTGATAAATAATTTAAAAAGACTAGTGTAATACTCACGAGCTGGAATAATATCAAGATCTAGATTTTTAAGCGTTTTCATATCTTCTGTAATTGCCTGCTTTAATTCATTATTGTTCATTATTCTTCGTCCTTATGATGTAAGCCTTCATTTCTCAACCAATCTTCACGTAAGATGGTGTTTTTCTGTGCTTTAACTTTACCGTTATTTATTTCTTTGTCTGTTTCATTTATCAATGCCTCCCTTGAGCCACGAATTAGTCCATAGCCCTCATCACTTTGTGTTTTAAAAGTAGTTATTTTTTCTGAAACGTCCTGTTTTAACTGTTGAGCTTGATTATTATCAATTCCTACATCAAGTTCTTTTGCGCCAGTTACCAATTGATCATTGTTTTTTTGATAAATGCCACCCAATTGATTGCCCTTAGTTATTAATTGATCTTTTTCTTGTTTGTAAAAGGACTCTATTTGCTCCTCTCTCCCTTGATTGCCATAATTTGCAATAAGTTCCTCGCGCTTATTGGAAATAAAATCTTGCCCTAAAGATTTTAATTTATTAAGAGATTCCATACTGCCTGGATGGCCATAAAGTTCATCTTGCGATGCCCCATTAAGCTTTTTGGATACGTATGCATGAAATGCCTGATCTAAATTCTCGGTAATTTGACCAGTGTCAGATTCAACAAAGCTTTTAGCCTTACTAATTCTCTGAGATCTCGAGAGATTTGCCTCATAATTCTGGCTCGCAGTTTGTGCATCACGCAGATCAGCTCCCATCTGATTAGAAAGACTTGCAGCAGTTGAATGGCTTTCATCAAAATTATGTGTTTGGGCAAAGTGAGTTACATAATTGAGTGCATCATTAAAATCTTTGGACTGACGTGCAGAAACAGAGCTATCAGAGCCAGTATTATATCGGTCACTGCTTGTAGAGGATTTATCGTATTTCATATGGGCATCTCCTCCTCCGCTTACCCCAATCCCTCTTCTCATGAGACCACCTATTAAACTTTTGTCTGTTTTAATCCCCACATTAGAGCCCCAGCCAGCACTGGTCAGATGTGCAAAGGCATCTTCTTTACTTATGCCAATTCTATTGGCAACATCTTCTGCAATATGGTTCATTGTAGATAATGCTTTGGAATATTGGCCATTTTCACTACTAGAAACTCCATCACCTAAACGCATGTCATGACCTGCTAACTGCGATAATTGGATAGCTCGATGAGCAAAATTAGATAGTGCGCTTTGATAATGTGCTGATTCATTTTTTGCAGCCTGATCTGATTGCTCATAAGCTTGGTTTAAGGATGCGCTCATTGCTTTAGCATCTGTAATTGAGACTGCACTCTTAGTCATTGCAGGGCTTACATCATAGTTAGATTCACCACTTCCCGTAGTAGTTTTAACAACCCCAGTTTCCATTTGATTTGAATGCATGCCATGAAAATTAGTCCAATTAGTATCATGCTTATTAGCAGAAGTATTATTTTCACTAACGTTATTTGCACTGGTATTATTAGCATTCATATTATTGGCACTAGTATTATAAAAACTAGTTTGACCTAAACCAAAGCTCGCAGATGCAGCATCATTTGCAACGGCCATTGCAGAGCCTTGCAAATGCCCTGTCATTGAAGTAGCAAGCCCACTAAAGGCTTCAGATAAATTAGATACAAGTCCCTTTGCAATGAAAGGTATCATTAACATTAAATAACCTGCAACTCCCGATAAATCAGCATGTAACTCATCTATCTTATCGATATTAATCATGGTAAACAGACCATATTTTTGAGCCTGGCTTTGTCCATACCATGTCATCACGGCATTTAAAATTGCAAATAAAACCGGCCAAAATTGTAATGACACAAAAAATTGCAGATACCCTTTAAAAATCCCTATACCATTTGGTAATGTCGTCATAACCATGATGATTGGAAAAATGCCGAAGAGCATAATAGTCAAAAGCGTATGCAAAAGTGGCAGAAACCAAGCAGCTTTTTGGCCTGCGATTTCCCATGACCAACGATGTTGTACTTTAGATTTAGCTACTTGGTTATTTACAACACCTGCCGTACTGTCGGTAAAAGCCTGATAATTTTTAATGCCATCGCCTATAGCATTAATCATCATAGATTGGAGAAAAATGTCAGCTGCACTATCGGTCATATTTTGATAATAGTCAGCAGCCGATCTAAGATGTGTTTCAAATAATTTTTTATAGACGTTTTTTGATTGACGGCCAAAAAGATTTATCCCAAAAAATTTATAAGCTTTTTTTATTTCCGCATCAAGCTTTACACGTAAGCTATATTGCCCTTTACCAGCTGATGCCACTAAACAAGTTACATTTTTCCCATTTACTTTAGTCATGCGAAGAGGAGATGCTTTAGCACTTATGAGGCTCCAAATATTATCACTTGCCCCAAGATCGCCCATTGAATATTTATGATTTAAACGAATATCTCCAACCACGCAATTACGTAAATAAGAGTCCATCTCATGTTTTAATTGTAAATCGATGATATGAAAATCATGTGAAGCCTGAATAATTTTAGAGCCAAATAAACTTCCAGTTTTCGTATAAGTTAAATCATCAGGCATTGATAATAATGAATCATACTCTTGTGCAAGTTCGACACCTACACCAGTAATTAAGCTTGCAGCAACTGCGAATACCACAGGCACATTGGATACGACTCTCGATTTTTGCGCCGCAATATCATAAATATCAACATCTGTTTTAGGTAAAATTACAAGATTAATAACTAAGACGTACCCAATCACCCATTTACCAAAATCCATAGGGTCGCGACGTTTTAAATAACCAACAGATGCCATAATAATGCCAACTAGTGCTGTTAATCTAAGAAAGCCAGAGAAGCTATCTTGCTTCATAAAAGCAGCTAGGCCATTTAAGAACCCTTGAAAGATTTCACCAAAACCTAATACATGAATGGTTATCATTCTTTTCTCCCTTAAGACAGATTACCAAGGCTTGCGGCCACTTGTTTTTCAATACGCGCCACATTATTAATAAGGGTTAATTTCTCAATTAATTTGCGACTTACCTTTGGATCAATAGCTGCAATTTTCGCGGACGCTGTATCTATTCGTTTACGAATGTCTTGTAGCAAACCATCATTAATTTCACTGCCATAGGTGGCGTGAGTTACTTGTTGTAAGAGCTCACTTAAATAATGAGCCATGAGATCTTCGGCAATTAAAGT
>Ga0247840_10008704_pt1 | contig 13484 bp, 4 predicted proteins | sample LaCruzMarch2015__FD_192404 | JGI IMG/M metagenome (GOLD analysis project Ga0247840, IMG submission 192404) | Freshwater microbial communities from meromictic Lake La Cruz, Castile-La Mancha, Spain - LaCruzMarch2015_17m | ecosystem: Environmental > Aquatic > Freshwater > Lake | place: Spain...
TACGGTGCAGGCGGTGACGATGAATGCAGGCTCGATTCTTTCCGTGGGCAACAGCCCCGGAACAATGACCTTCGCCAAAGACCTTTTACTGTCCGCCGGCTCAACGAACATCATGGAGATATTCATCGATGGGTTCGACGTCCTAAAAGGCTCCTTAACCAATTCGATCACGATGGCCGGTTATAACCTGTTTGACTTCACCGGCAATACGGTTGCCAGTGGTACGAGCTTTGCAGTGCTTCAGGACTGGAACTGGGGTTTGAGCTCGACCAATGGAGCTACCTTTAATTTCACCGGGTTGGCTGAAGGCCAGTCTCTTGACTACAGCAAGCTGGTGTCTGAGGGGTTGGTAACGGTTATTCCTGAGCCGGCAACCATCGGAATGCTGGGTCTCGGTGCCCTGGTGACCTTGCTGATCCGCCGCGTGCGGACGGTTTAACAGGTGCAGTAAGTTCGCTAAAAAGCCCGGATTCGTCCGGGCTTTTTAGTTTGCAGGGAGAAGGGTTTTGGGCAAAAAGGAGCGGAGTAATACCAATTCCGCAGGATAGAGTCGGCGGGCCGCTCCGTCGGGCAAAAAGGCGGACTATTTTTAAAAGGAGATCGCAATGAGAAGAATCGGATTAAGAACAGGTTTTGCTTTGGCGGCTTTTGCTCTGGCGGCGCACGGCGCCGTGCTGTTCGACACAGATTTCTCCGGCGCGGCCGGCCCGCTGGCCGGACGTGACGGCTGGATTGGACGCGACACAGCCATTCAGCTGACCGGCGGCGGAATGGGCGGACTGCTGAAGGCGACCGACGGATTTGTTAAATATCCGCTGGCGGTTCCGGAAAATCCTGAAAAGATTCGGATCAGCGCCAAAGTAAAATTTGCCGCCCTGCCGGGCAGCTCGATGCGCAACCACCATATCATGGGTAAGGAACAGCCGGCGTGGATTTCTTTGGGTGTTATGGATAATCCGTCGGAAAAGGCCGGATTGGCCGCCGCCAAGCTGGCGATTTCCGTTTCGTCGGATGGACAGAAAATTTCCGTCGGCCTGGGCCGGTTAATCGGCGCGACCGAGCCGGCGTTCGGCGTATTTCAGACTGCCGGCGACGGCAGTTGCGAACTGGCGCTGGATTATGATTTTGTCAGCGGAACGGCCACCGCTTTGCTGAATGGCGAGCCGGTGCTGACCGGTAAGGTTGAGCTGAGCGCAAAAGATTTTGCGCTGGCCGGATTTCAGTTGCGGCGGATTGCTTCGTCCGGCGGGGTTGATGAATTGAAAGTTGAGTGTACCGGCGGCATGACAGCGTCGGCACCGAAACCGGAGTTAAAACCGGAACTTCCTTTCGGCTCGCGAATCAATTCCGAAACGGTTCGCGCCAGGGAAATCGAAGCCCGGATTGACGGCGCGAAAACAGCGGCGGAAACCATTGCGGCGCTGAAAACCGGCTGGGAAAATCCGCCGTCGACGTACCGTACGCATACCCGCTGGTGGTGGCCGGGCAATGCGGTGACGAAAGAGGGGATCGATTTCCAGCTTCAGGAGATGAAAGACAAAGGGTTCGGCGGCGTTGAAATCATGAGTTTCATCAGCGTCTACACCAAGGGCAATATCAATTTCAACTCGGACGAGTTTGTTCAGATGACGAAGTATACGGTGGATAAAGCCCGTTCGCTGGGAATGGAAGTTACGCCCGCGCTGGTTCCCGGCTGGAACCATGGCCATGCCTCGGTAACGGAAGACGACGCATCCAAGGCGATGATTTATTATGAGGCCGATGTGGACGGCGGAAGCCTGACGACGAATTTGGCCGGTATGAAGCCGCGTGAACACGGTGCTGGCTGGGAAAAAAACGGCAAGCGTAAATTCGATGCGCTGATCGCCGTGGCTCTTAAGAACGACGGAACACCTGACACGACTCAGCGCATTGACCTGACCGTGAACGTTTCCGGCAGTAAGGGAATGAACGAGTTTTCGACTTCGCCGGACTTGCAGGTGAAGGCCGATCTGCCGGATGGACGCTGGCGGCTGATGGCATTCTGGACGGCACTGACCGGACAGAAGAATGCAGCTGAGGACAGTTCGCCGTCGTCGACGATCGTCGATCACATGAATCGTGAAGCGGTAGAGCGTTATCTGAAAAACTCCGGCGACCGGTTTGCCGCCGCAATGGGCGGAGACTACGGTCAGACGGTGGATTCATTTTTCGGCGACAGCTGGGAAGTAGGACAGGATTTCAGTTTCTGGAGTACCGGCCTGTATGAACGGTTTGAAAAAGAAAAAGGCTATGACTTGCGTCTGTACCTTCCGATGCTGATTTATGGCGGCGCACCGGAAACTCCGTATGTCCGTTATGATTTCGGCCATTTTCTCCATTTGGTTGGCATGGAAACGATGGTGCGTCCGCTGGCAGCTGATGCCAAGGCGCGTAATGTGCAGATGCGTCAGCAGCCGCATTACCGGTTCACGACCGACATTATCGAACAGTCCGGTGTTTTTCAGCGTCCGGAAACCGAAAACACCAAGCGCAGTTTTGATCCGATGCTCTGGCATAAGATGACCGCCAGCGGGGCCTGGCTGTATCCGTCAGAAGGCAGAAAGTGGGTTTCCAGCGAAGCGTTTACGTTTATCAACGAGAAATACCGCACCACGATGGAAGAGATTAAGCGCGGCACCGATCTTTTCCTGCGCGACGGAATTACCCAGTTCTATAACCACGGCTATTTTTATACGCCGGAAAAAGAACTGGCACCGTCACGCGATCTGCTTTGGATGAACCGCATCAGCCACGTCAATACCTGGTGGCCGTGGTACCGCGGGCTGGCGGACTATCAGGCGCGCGCCGCATTTTTGAGCCGGCAGGGCCGTCCGGTTTGCGACGTGCTCGTTTATGCGCCGTATCCGACGCTGTGGTCGGAGCGGGCGCAGTATCCGGTTGGCCATGTGCGCGATCTGCCGTTCGGTCCGTTGATGAAAATTCTGGTGGCCAATGGCTATGACTTTGATTGCGTGAACGACGATTTGCTATTGAAACATGCGCAGATTAAAGACGGGAAAATGGTCATTAACGGGTTCAGTTATTCCGTGCTGGTTCTTCCGCGCACGATGACGCTGGCACCGGAAACGATGGAAGTGGTCGCCGCGTTTGTGAAGTCGGGTGGAAAGGTGATGGCGCTTAGCAAACTGCCGGAATTTTCAACCGGCATGAAAAATCGTGAGACCAACGATGCGAAACTTGCCGGACTGCGCGACGAGCTGTTCAGCGGCACGGGCGGAGAGAAAGACGTCGGGAAGGGTAGAACCTGGTTCTTTCCGGATTTCAACGGGCTGGAATATCTGACGAGATGGAGCCCCGGCAGTATCGAGTGGCAGTCGACCGCGCCGCTTTCTCCGGCGCAGGCGGAATTTGTCAAAGCGCTGCGTCGTCAGCTGACGCCGGATTTTGAAATCGCCGGTAAACCGCAAAGCGACGGGCTTACTTTCCGGCATACAACAATCGGCGCGGTGGACTGCTGGTTCCTCTGCAATCTTCAGCCGAATGCCAGTAAGACGGAAGTGACGCTGAACACCAAAGGCAAAATCCCGCAGACGTGGAACGCGTTGACCGGAGGTATCAAGCCGCTGGAGGGTTGCCGGTTTGCCGATGACGGACGCATTATTATCCCGGTCGACTTACAGCCGTGGGAATCAATTTTTGTACTGCTCACGCCGGAAGAGTTCTCTTTCACCAAATGGTTTTGCAGTGACAAGCAGGCGGAAGAAAGCCGGGATGGCTTACTGGTAAAGGACGTTGAACTTTCTGACACCTGGAACGTCTCATTCAATGGATTGGGGAATTTCAGTACCAATCTGATTATGACGGCTTTGGCCGACTGGACGAAAATCACGGCGGTTGAAAACTTTTCCGGCACCGCGACTTATCGAACGGAGTTCGATTGGAAACCTGAAACGGGAAACCTGAAACCTGAAATCATTCTCGATTTGGGAAGAGTGGGTGATGTCGCCACGGTCGTTGTAAACGGTGAAGAGGCCGGAAAGGTCTGGATGCAGCCATACCGGGTTGATATTTCGAAACAGATAAAACCTGGAAAGAACCGGATAGAGGTCATAGTTGTCAATCTGCTGTGGAATTATGCGGCCAGTCTGGAACAACCAACCCCGGTTCCGGTGGAATTGCGGGCGCATTACGGAACGGGTGAAAACGATAAATACAGGGCATGGGACAACTTCCAGAAACAGAAGATCCGCCAGAGTAGAACCCCGTCTGGGTTAATTGGACCGGTGCGGCTTCTGATCACGCAGCCGGAATGACGATCGGAAATGAAGATTAAATTCTCTGTCGCGGTGGTGGTTTTGGCTGGAGGCCTGTCTTTGCAGACGACATCTGCCGCCGGGCCGTGGTGGGATAATTTTCCACGGCTCGTGACCGACACGTCTGCCGACACGGTCACGAATTATCACGGTACCATTGGCATGAATGGCGCTGCGAATGATCCGTCGTGGGGAACTTTTTTTCAGGCCGATGCGATCAGGATAAACACGAATCGCACCGCACAGTTTCAGGCGGCCGGGTTAAAGCAGATTTCGTATTACGAAACGTATGGGCAGTCCTACTGTCCGGTGATTGAAGTCGGAGTCTGGAATGGAATTGATCCCACTCCGATCCTTCATACGCACTGGAGCTGGAAGGCATACGGCGGCGGAACAATCCGCTGGGCCGGAGCGAAAAACTTTTTTGACGACGAAGATTTCGCCCGGCCTTATACGCGAACCCATCCCCGTTACGGCGGTTCGCCGATGACTTATCCGGACGGCACCATTGCCTCCGGCTATAACGGTTCGGACACCGATCCGCGCAACAGCCGGGTTTATGATGCGGGCTGTTCGAAAAACGTTTTGGGGACTCTGGCGATCGATACATACACCCCGGTCGCGGCAGGTTCACCGACTAACGGGTTGTTGCTGGACGGAGCCAATTATTCCGGGCTGGTTATGTTTAAGAAGGATTCCGCCTGTCCGGCATGGACGGATTATGCTTATTCATCCACCTTGATGGCTGCCGATGCGGGGCTGGATGGTATGTGGACCGATAATTACGGACCTTGGGATAGCTTCGGAAATCCGCCGGTACGGATTGCCTTCGGTGAATGGTCCGTCGCCCGATTCCGTCCGTTTTTAACCAATCATTTCAGTGCGGCTGAACTGACCGGGCTCGGGGTGACTAATGCGGACACTTTTGATATTCGCGAGCATATAAAATCTGTGGCGACCGGATTGGGATGGACCGGAACCGACCTGACATCGTTGACGGTTTGGAAAAAACCGGCGTGGACGAACGATTCGCTTTGGCGGGCCTATATGATTTTTAAGCGTCAGGCGGGAACTGCAGCACTTTCGAATTACTACACAACGGTTAAATCTGCCGCGCTGGCTGGCGGTAAGCCGGAATTCCTTATTGCCGGGAATGATATTCCCGGTTTTCAAATGGGCTGGACGCGCGGATTTTTGGATATGGTCAGCACGGAGCACGGTTTGGGTGCGCATCTTTCGAGCGGGAAGGGGTTTCTGCTGCCGCCGGTCGGAATAAATATTCCGTTTTATAAGCTAGCTCGCGAACACGCCCAAAGCCGTTTTGTTAACGTCTGGCTTTATAACGACAAGTACACCAATGAGCTGACGCACGCTGAACTTTGTAACGTACTCTATTATGAAATGCTGGCCACGCACACGCTGCCGAAACTGGATCCGTCAAATACCAGAATTATGGGCGACCCGGTAATTAACGCAGCCTTTTTCCGGTTTGTCGAACAGGCGGGGGCGGCTTATGGAGCGCGTGTGCCGGTTGAAGATGTCGGCGTTTATTATTCCTCTTCATCTATTTTGCGGCGGTTTACGCCGGGCGGGTTTCAGACTCCGGATGTTCAGCCGCATCAGTATGCGGTTTGGGGCTGGGGCACCGCGCTGGGTGAATTGCATTACCAGTATCGGATGGTGCCGGAATGGAAGCTGACGCCGGAAATGCTGGCGACACTGCGCGTACTGATTGTTCCGGAGGCTGAAGTTTTTGACTCGGCGGATGTCGCCGTGCTGACTCCGTGGGTTAACGCCGGCGGCGTGCTGATTGTGACCGGCAACAGCGGCAGTTATCTCGGAGAGGCCGGCAACTTCAATAGCAGCACGAACGGCTATTCACTGGCCGTGCTGACTTCGGTGGGCAGCACCAACAGCGCGCCGGTTCAGACCAACCGGACGGTCGGCAGCGGCGCGGTTCTTTATCTTCAGGATAATGTCGGGCTGAACTATTTTTCAGCGTATTCCAACCGTCCGTCTCTGCTCGGAGATTTCTCGAGTGCGCTGAGTTTGGCGCTGTCCGGCAAGCCGCCGGTGAAGCTTATTGCGCCCGGCGTATCCAGCCGTACCGGGCTGACGCTTTATCAGGATGAGACCGCCGGTAAATATTTTATCGACGTGAATAATTTTGATATCGACCCTGTAACCTATGCCATGAATCTGACGGCCCCGGTTAATGTAACAATCGATCTGCCGGTTTGGTTGCGCGGAGAAGTGCTCCAGGCAACGACGATATCTCCGCAGATGCCGGCGGTTCCGGTTATATTAAGCAGTTCGTGGACTACAAATTCCGTAACCGTTTCTGTCGGGCCGGTCGAATACTATGCCGGTGTTACCATCAGTAAATCGCCCGGCTGGACGGCCTGGCAGTCTTTGAATTTTACAGCGGAAGAAATTACTGCCGGTCTCGCCAAGAGCAATTCGGATCCGGATCAAGACGGCTATATGAACTATGAGGAATTTGTCGCCGACACGAATCCTGAACGGGCGGATTCTGTTTTGACGCTGGGAATAAAATCAACCGCTTCAGCGGGCCGGATGGATCTTTCTTTTCCGACCGTTTCGAACCGGAGTTATTCACTGCTCGGCCGGACGAATCTGCTGAATGGGACCTGGTCGTTAATAGAGAGTAATCTCTCCGGTACGGGGAGTTTCGTGACGGTCGCGCCGTCTAATCCCGGGCCGTCCGTTTTTTACCGGATTGAAGTGTCGGCGCCTTGAACAGGGCGCTGCGGGAATGAACGATGTTTACGAAGGCTATAGTGACGCATCGAAAAGCCGGCCGTCGGGCCGGATATGGGCGAAATATCAAGAAACGCCGACATAATTTTACATTTTGGCCTTCCCAGGAGGTTGTCAGCGGGAAGAGAATAATGCTATGAACAGAACCGTGGCAGGGTGGAAAGTCGGTGGAGCGGCCGTTGCGGTCGTTTTGTCTTCTTTGGGTTCCGTATCAGCGGGGATACCAGCTCCGGGCGAAACATCCGAGAATACGAATACTATTAAAGAAATGATCATAATGAAGGAATCGATTTTTGCAAAGCAGCTCGAACTTGTCACCGCCCGGCGGAATTCCTGGCTGGAGAAGGCTGCGGCGGCTACACCGCCGCTGTGCCATGCGGCAAAAAGCCCGATCGGTGTTATCGAGGCAGAAAAAGATGCCGCAGCTTTTCAGGGTTGGAAGACGGTTCGCCCCGTCGCGGTAGATTCGGTTCTTAACCGTCCGCTGCTGCCCGGCGACAGCTTTATTCTGGATTTCGGTGATCATCTGACCGGATATTTTATTTTTTCGCTCCGCAAATTTGAAATACCCGTCGATGCGCCGGTCCGGCTGGCATTTGTTTTCGGGGAGACGCTGGCGGAAGTTGCGGAGCCGCTCGATCCGTATTCCGGCACGCTGTCCAGATCCTGGATGCAGGATGAAATAGTGAATATTGACGAGGTTCCGCAAACGGTCCGGCTGCCCCGACGCTATGCTTTCCGTTATGTAAAGGTAACCGTCGTTGCCTCCAGCGACCACGGACGATTCGGCTTTGCAGACTTTCAAACCGAGACGGTTTCTTCCGCCGATGAGAAAAGGTTGCTGCCATTTACTCCGCGTAACGCCGAGGAAGCGGCGCTGGACCGGGTTTCGTTACGGACGCTGCACGACTGTATGCAAACCGTTTTCGAGGACGGCCCCAAGCGCGACCGCCGTCTCTGGCTGGGCGATTTGCGCCTTCAGGCGCTGGCCAATTACGCGACGTACCGCAACTGTGATCTGGTCAAACGTTCGCTCTACATCCTCGCCGGTACGGCAACAGACAAGGGATTGGTGAGTACCTGTGCATTTGAGCGTCCGCAGCCGATGCGCGGCGGCAACAGCATTCTGGATTACACGGCGCTTTTTGCCCCTACCGTGCTGGAATATCTGGAGGCCTGCGGCGACCGTGAGACGGCGGAGGATTTGTGGCCGCTGGTTTTAAAGCAGCTCGATTTCACCCTTGGGCCGGTAAATGAAGACGGGCTGTTTATACCGCCCAAAGATTGGTGGCTGTTTATCGATTGGCATAACACGCTCGACAGGCAGGCTCCGGAACAGGCCGTCGTTTTGCTTGGGCTGAAAGCCACACTCCAGCTGGCAGAGAAGCTCGGTAAAAAAGAAGAAGCCGCCTTTATTCCTCCGCTCATTGCGCGCATGGAAGCCGCTTCGCGTAAGTATCTGTGGGACGAGTCGCTCGGAATGTTTATCAGCGGGCCGGATCGCCAGGTGTCGTGGGCTTCGCAGGCGTGGATGGTTTTGGCCGGCGTGTCTTCGCCGGAACAAAGCCGGCGCGCGCTGACCAATGTGATGAAAAATCCATCTGCTGTAAAACCGGTCACGCCGTACATGTATCACTACATGGTCGAGGCGCTGCTGAAAGCCGGGCTTAAAGATGAAGCAACCAAACTGATGTCCTACTATTGGGGCGGAATGATTCACAAGGGTGCCGATACATTCTGGGAAGTCTATGTTCCGGGTGATGATTGTCTTTCCCCGTATCAAAGCCATCTGATGAACAGCTACTGCCACGCCTGGAGCTGCACACCGACCTATCTTTTACGTGTGCTTCTGCCTGCAACTGCGGTAAAATAAAGCCAGTTCAGGCGAGAGGGACGTGCAGGATGAAGCTGTTGTTCAAATCTTATGCGATAACGGGTGTATTGTTACTGGCCGGATTTGCGTCAGCAGTGACCACGGTATCGACTAACACATCCAACGGACCTTGGAACGATGCCTCTCGCTGGAGTGCGGGCATTCCAACACAAGCGGATGATGCCGTGCTGGCGGCATCGGCGGATGTGGTGGGGACGAAAATCAGCAACGTGAATGCGGTGGCCCGTTCGCTGGTGCTCAGCAATGCAACTCAGACATCTTCGGTACAGATCCTGAATGGAGGATCTTTGACTCTCTACGGCAGTGAACAGATCGCCGGAAAAGGGGCGGTCAGCAGCGTCAGCGCTTCGCTGACGGGCTCACTGACGATTATGCAAACAAACGCCGCGCTGGCCGGGTCGATTTTGGATGTGGCTTCAATTGATGTATTTTCACTGACAGTCAGTGCAAACAACGGAACAGCGCGGCTTACGATTAACAGCAACCAGTCGTTTCTGGCTGTAAATACAATGCTTGGAAACGGCGCAACCGGCGGCGGCTATCTGACGCTGGATGGCGGGCGTCTTGTGCTCAGTCAGAGACTGACATTAGGCTATGACGGCAATGACAGCGGCACCTTTGTTATGAATGGAGGAGAACTGGTTGCCCGATTTGGTATAAGGGCCGGATACACGTCAGCGCCCGCTTCCGCAGTTTTTATTTTTAATGACGGCAGAATCTGTTCCACCAATTACGCAGTGACCAATTATGCGTTCAGTGCGTCGTCGCCGCTGAACATTCAGCTGGCTGGGACGGGCGTGCATGAATTCAATACGGCCGCCGAGGCTTCGGTTAAAATGGAAGCAACCGCCCGGCTGGTCGATAAAGCCGGAGAAAATGGAACGCTTTTGAAAACCGGGCCGGCCGAATTGATGATCTACGGATCGAATACGTACAGCGGCGGAACGACGGTGCAGGAAGGAGATCTGTCCATCTATGCCGACGGCGGATTAGGATCCGGCAATGTGCAGGTGGGTTCGGCGTCGCTATACCTGACCGACGGAACGCGAAACGATTATATCTATGACTCGGCGCAGTTAATCCTGCAGGGATCAATGTCTGCGTTATCTCTCGGTTTCGCCGGAACAGATACGGTTTCGGCCGTTTCGCTGGACGGCGGTGCGTCGTGGCTGGCGACCGGCGTGTATGATGCCGCGGCACTGACGGTGATGGGCGCCGGTTTCTATTCCGGAAACGGCCGTCTGAATGTGACGTCGACGCCGGGTCCGGTTGCCGTGCCGCAGAACGGCGCCGGGATTTGGGATATGACCGCGATGCGGACAAATCCGGTCAGCATGACCGTGGTTTCGTCTAATGTTGCCGACGGTTATGTTCTCGAGGAAGTTCAGTTTTTCGTCACGAATACCGCCGGTACGGTTGACCGGTTTTACTGCTGTATCGAAAAGCCGGATCAGATTACCGGGCCGCTGCCGCTGGTTTTCATGTTGCATGGCGGGAGCGGAGACGCCAGCCCGTCTTTTGCAAAAGTGCCGCTGAATCATCTTCCGTCCGGACAGAAAGTAATTTCCGTTGCCATAGATTACGGAACATCTCACACCGCAGAACAACAGGCGCTTCACACACTCTACGGCGCTCCGGTGCCGCAAAGCTATTCTTCGGCGTCAGATGTGAATAAGGAAATTCTTTACCGCGATATGATGGGTTTCCGCCGGATTCTGGATTACCTGCTGGCGCAAGGCGCTGTTGATACGAACAAAGTGACGGTGTTCGGAACTTCATGGGGCGGGTTCCGGTCGCTGCTTTGGGCAGGCGTTGATGAACGCATCGCGGTGGCGACAACTTCTCCGGGCGGCGGCGGCATGCGCGGTTCATCCAGTCTGATCGGCGGGCAGGTCGCTGCGATTTCTGAACCGGCGCGGGAGCGCTGGTACCAGCAGTTCGATCCGCTCAGTCACGCTGCCGCCGTCAAGGCGCAGGTTTTTGTTGAAGCCCCGGCTAATGACCAGTGGTTCTGGCTGACCGGCCTGCAGGAAAATCTTAAGGCGGTTGCCAATTCTGCTTCATGGGTGATTGTGCCGAACAACAATCACGGTGTTGGCGCACCGAACGCGGACGATGGTTACGCTATGCCGTATCTGATGAATGCGTTGTTCGGTACAGTGGCGTGGCCGCAGATTCTGCCGGACGCATTCAATTCATCGGGGATGATGTATGAATGGCAGACCCAAACGAACGGAATTGCATCCGCAGAACTCTGGTTCAGTCCCGGCGCGACCGAAACGGAATGGCCGTCGCGGTACTGGCTGAAAATTCCGGCGACGTTCAGCGGCGGAAAGTGGTCGGCCTCTCTGCCGAATGATCTCTTCGAAGTAGCCGGTGAAGCCTTTGTGTCGGTGACGGACACCAATGGATTTAAAGCGTCCAGCTACACGCTTACTCGCGGCGGGCGAGATCCGCAGATAACCCGCTGTTCGTTGTGGCAAGACGGCGCTGCTTGGGATGTTGCCTCGCAGGAAAACGGCTGGCGGAATATCGATTCGACTTCCGCGCTGATCGAAAAAGGAACCGCTACGGGATCGGTCCGGATTACCCCGGCGGCGGATGGAAATCTGGCGGTATGCAATAACAGCGTGATTCTGGCTGCACCGTATGCGACGAGCCGTCAGGGATTGCGACTGGTTTTAAACGGCAACGGAACCTCCGGCCCGCTTTCTATCGAACTGCATAAGAAGTCTCAGGTTTCCGGCGGTTCCATATATAAAGCGGATGTAACGGTCGGAAGCGGGTCGGCGGAACTGATTCTCCCGTGGAGTGCGTTTGTTCCGCAGGGCAGCGCGACCGGCAATCCGTATCCATTCGATGGGCTGGCTATTACCGGAACCCGCGCCGGCAACACTCCGGTCACGATTGAGTCGGTTGATTTTTATGAACCGGAAACCGCGACCGGAGTTCCGCACTGGTGGCCGATCGAAAACGGTTATAGCGGCGACATGGAAACGGCGGCACTGCTGGATGACGACAGAGACGGAGCGAAAGCCTGGCAGGAATATTTTGCCGGGACTGATCCGCTTAGTCCGGTGTCTGTATTCAAGGTTTCGATTGCAATGAAGCCGGAACAGAAAGCATTGCTGACGTGGGCCCCTGTATCTCAAGGCCGGAAATATACTGTTGAAAGTGCTGGTGATTTACGGAACGGATTTTCGGTTGAAGTTCCGCAGATGACTTATCCTACCGCCGCTTACACATCGTCTGTTTTTGGCGTGCAGCGGTTTTATAAGGTGGCGATTGATTATACCGGAACGGTTCGGTCCGCCGGTTCCTATCTCCCGCCCGGCGTTGCGGCGATTACTATCAGCAATACAGTCCGTTTGGCGCGCTATAACGCCGTCGGCACGCTGGTTGATTTGAGGGCGTTTGGAGTCAATTACTATGACGCGTTTAGCCGTTACATGGAAGATGTGACCAACCGCAGTTTTGTGGCCGGGTTCGATTATCTTGCCGCGCATAAAATTCCGGTGGCCCGGGTGCATACGCGCGGCTACGGCATGATCGGCTGGGATTTATATTTCAGCGACAAAGCGGAATATTACCGGCGGCTCGACGACTTTATTCAACAGGCGGAGCAGCGGGACGTCGGACTTTTACTGGATCTGATCGGCGGACTGAATACGGGAGAGCTGGTGGATGATGCGGTCGCGGCCGGCTACCTGACTCCCGGAGTGGATTTTAATCCGCCGTCACCGCTTAACCGGGATATTTACGGCATGGCCACTTACGCAGAATACCGGACTGATTTGGCGCGGGAAGACAGCGGTTCCAGCGCGTTTATCGCTTACTACACCAAAGAACTGATTTCCCGTTACAAAGATTCGCCGGCCGTCTGGGGGGTGGGAATTTGCCAATGAAGCGAATAATAATGTGGATCTTCCGAATATGGCGACCGGCCGTCCGGAGGCTAATCCTGCGCTGGGATATTTTCTCCAGCGCGACGATGCCACCGTGCCGGCATGGACGAGTAAGGATGATATCACTCGCGAGCATATCCGTGCGGCGAAAATGAACTTTGCCCGGGCCGTTCGTTCTGTCGATTCCTGGCGCTTTATCAGCAGCGGCGATGCCCGCCCGCGGCAGGCAGCTTACAATAACTGGAAGTATCACCGCTGGACGGTGGATACCCGCGCCGAAATTGTGCAGGTTCTGCCGATGGATAATCCAGCGCCGATGAACACAGTCAGCCTGCATATCTACCAGTCGACCGATACTTATTTTGCCGACAATCCGGTCAGCATCGCGCCGGTAACGGGCGATTACGCCGCGTTTATGACTTTCTTTAAACAGCAGTGCGACTTGATGGGGCAGCCCATGCTGGTCGGCGAATGGGGCGCTAAAGGCGACGGAACTTCCGCCGATGAAAAAACGACCTACCACCGTTTTATGCAGGCGCTGATTGATACCGGAGTGCAAATGTCGCTGCTGTGGGATTTCGATAATATCAATACCGGGCAAACCGCCGA
>Ga0247840_10008706_pt1 | contig 13483 bp, 7 predicted proteins | sample LaCruzMarch2015__FD_192404 | JGI IMG/M metagenome (GOLD analysis project Ga0247840, IMG submission 192404) | Freshwater microbial communities from meromictic Lake La Cruz, Castile-La Mancha, Spain - LaCruzMarch2015_17m | ecosystem: Environmental > Aquatic > Freshwater > Lake | place: Spain...
GTTCCGCAGGCGGTCATTGACGGCGTGTTTTCGGCGCCGGGAACGCGCATGGGGGCCATGAGTGCGTGGATCATTGAGAAGCTGGGCGGCGCAGAGGTGGTGCGTGCGGATCTCTGGAAGCCGGGCGTGGTGATTGCGGTGGCGGCGGTGGCCGCTGGGCTCTTAAACGTCTTACGCGGATGGATGACGGCGCGTGCGGCGCAGCGCAGCGTGCGGCGACTGCGCGAACGTGTTCATGCGCGGTTGGTGCGGCTACCGGTGCCCTTCTTTGATGCCAATGAAAGTGGCGATTTGCTGCAGCGCGCCACCAGTGATGTGGACACTGTGCAGAATGTGCTTGCGAATCAGATTGCGGAAATGGGCAGAGCGATCCTGCTGTTGCTGATTGCTATACCGCTGATGTTTGCCATTGATTGGCGCATGGCTATTGCGTCCACTGTGTTGGCGATTCCGGTGCTTGCTTTCGCGGGTCTGTACTTCCGCACGGTAAGTGATCGATTCCGCACGAAAGATGAGGCCGAGGGGCGCCTGACCGCGAAAGCGCAGGAGAACATTGCAGGTATCCGGGTGGTGCGCGCGTTTGGTCGGCAATCGTTTGAACGGGCGGAGTTCCGCGAACGGAACGCGGCGCATCGCGATGCTGATATTCGCTTGTTTGACGGACTTTCGCAGTTCTGGGCGTTGAGCGATGTGACGTGTTTGGCGCAGATTCTGCTGGTGTTGGTGGTTGGACTCACGCTTGTGTCAGGCGGTTCGCTTGGCGCCGGTGAGTTCTTCTTCTTCCTGTTTGCCACCAATATGTACATCTGGCCGATTCGGCACTTGGGACGAATGCTTGCTGACTTGGGCAAGGCGGCGGTGGCTATTGAACGGCTGCATGCCATCATGGACCCAGCGGCGGAAGATGCGGGGGATGAGGTGCGGGGCGAGGCGCGTGGTGAGGCGGCGGGCGGCGCGTCGCGTTCGGCGAGTGACACCGGTCCGGCGCACGCGGTGCTGCCGTCTGGTGGCATTCGATTTGAGGGCGTGCGGTTTGCTTATCCACGCGGCAACATGGTGCTTGATGGCGTGGACCTCACGGTAGGTGCAGGAGAGACCGTCGCGATCATGGGTCCAAGCGGATGTGGCAAGTCCACGCTTGCTGCCCTGCTGCTGCGGTTCCACGAGCCAACATCGGGGCGCATCACGATCGGCGGGACGGACATTCGATCGCTGGACCGTTCGATACTCCGCTCGCGCATTGCAAGCGTGTTGCAGCCGCCGTTTCTCTATTCACGATCGATCCGTGAGAATGTGGCCATTGTGCGCCCGGAGTTGCCGGTGGCGGCGATTGCTGAAGCGGCCGATTCTGCAGCCATTCATGACTCTGTTCTGCGTTTCCAGCGCGGCTGGGAAACCGTGATCGGCGAGCGCGGCATCACTCTTTCCGGCGGGCAACGACAGCGGCTTGCCATTGCACGCGCCTTGGTGCGCGACGCGGACATTCTGCTTCTGGACGACGCGTTGAGCGCGGTTGATGGCGATACCGAGCGGCGCATCTTGAACGCCATGCGCGCGCGGCGCGGTCGGGTGCCGACGATTGTGATTGCGCATCGACTCTCAACGCTTGCTGAGGCCGATCGCATTGTGGTGATGGAACACGGCCGTGTCATTGACCATGGAACGCACGCGGAACTGATCGCGCGCGACGGTTTGTACAAACGCCTGTGGGCAATTCAGGCTGAACTGGAAGATGAAGAGCGCGTTGCGGTGGCGAGTGATGGGGAGGCTCCGCGATGAATGAAGTTCATGACGATCTGGATGCACCGGCACCGGGATCGATCTCGTTTGGCTTGTGGAAGCGGATCATTGGTACGGCGTTAGAAGATCGACGCTCCGCAGTGCAACTGGTCGGTGGCGGCATTGGTATCGCCGCGATTGAATCGGCGCGACCGCTCTTGAATGCGGCCATGATTGATGAGGCGATTGCACATGGCATGGGCGAGCGATTCATGTGGCTGGCGGGCGCATGGGCGGTGCTGGCGTTGTGCTTTGGCGCAGGGGTATTCCTCTTTATCCGCGCGGCGGGACGAATCAGCGCGGGACTGGCGTTCACGCTGCGCGAGCGAGCGTTTGCACGGCTGCAAGAGCTGCAATTTGGCTACTTTGATCGCCGACCGACGGGATGGTTGGTCTCGCGGGTCACCTCCGACTGCGGCAAGGTGAGCGGCATTGCTCCGTGGGTGATTCTTGACACCTTCTGGGCAACCACCATCGTGAGTGGAAGCGCGGCGTGCATGCTTTGGCTCGATTGGCGCGTGGCGGTGTGGATGATTCTGCTGCTTCCCGTGTTGGCGGCGTTGGCGGTGCTGTTTCAATCGCGACTCCTCAAGAGTTCACGGTTGGTGCGGCGGACGAATTCACGCATCACTGCGTTTCTCTCTGAAGGAATTGCTGGCGTGCGGACTACTAAGAGTCTTGCGCGCGAAGATGCTGCAGACGCTGAGTTTGCTGTACTGACCACGGAAATGGAAGTGCATTCCATGCGGAATTCATTCCAGTCCGCAGTGTTCGTTCCAGTAGTGACCAGCGCGTCGTTCCTTGGTGTAGCGATCGCCCTGTGGCGCGGCGGGCTGCGCGTTGAGACGGGCGAGATGTCGCCCGGAACACTGGTTGCATTGATGCAATACGCGCTGCTCTTCACCTGGCCCATTATTGATGTTTCGCAGCGGGTGGTTGACTTGCTGTCCGCGCAGGCGGCAGCCGAGCGAGTGCAGTCGCTCATTGATACGGTGCCAACGATTCATGACTCCGATGCGGTGCGTGCGCAGGCTGATGATTTCAATGCGGCGCGAATCACGCGCATCACCTTTGAGAACGTCAGCTTTGAATATGTGGCAGGCGAGCAGGTGTTGAGCAATTTCAGCCTGGAAGCGCGGGTTGGCGACACCATTGCGTTTGTTGGACCAACCGGGGCTGGAAAGTCCACGGTGGTGAATCTGGCGGCGCGGTTCTATGAGCCAACTGCTGGCCGGATTCTGCTGGACGGCGTGGATATGCGCGAGCGGCCGCTTGCTTGGCATCAGGGGCGATTTGGTGTGGTGCAGCAATCGCCGTGGCTTCGGAATACTTCCATCTTGGAGAACATTCGCTACGGACGCCTGGATGCCACTGACGAGGAAGTGAAAGCGGCCGCGGCAGCGGTCGGCGCGGACTCGTTTGTTGATGGCCTTGAAGGCGGTTGGGGATTTGTAGCGGGCGAAGCGGGCGAGCGGCTCAGTCTTGGGCAGCGGCAACTCATTGCATTGGCGCGCGCGTTCCTGAAGGATCCGGATGTCTTTATCTTGGACGAGGCAACGTCCAGCGTGGACAGTGAAACGGAACGCACCATTCAGCGTGCGGTGGATCGTGTACTGGCGCATCGAATCTCATTTGTCATTGCGCACCGACTCAGCACCATTCGCCGGGCCACGCGCATTGTGATGGTTGACGGCGGGCGGATCGTTGAGAGTGGAACGCACGCTGAACTCATGCGTGCGCGCGGCAAGTACCACGATCTCTATGCGCAGCAATTTGTGGAAATGCGCGAGCGCGCGGTGCTGGATGTGCATGGCTAGCGCGACAGCGTTGCTGCCGGACTGCTTGCAGACAAGAGCGCTTCAGTCGCGGCGCGTTCCGGCGCTGCCAATTCCTTTACTTCGGCAGAAGCATCGCTGAGTAGCGCGTCAGCACGCGCAAGGGTCTCCCGCGCTTTTGGATCGCCAAGAGTTGCCTGCGCGCGCGCAAGTAGTACGAACGCTAGCGGATCGACACCGTCCGTCTCACGTACCAGCTGCTCAGCAATGGCGCGCGCCTGCATCGCTGATTCGGGATCAACTGGCGGAGCGAGGCACGCGCGCGCACACCGGACCGCGATGACCGTTGCTAGTGGGCCGCTGGCCATGGTCAATGCGCGACGTAGGTCGCGGCGCGCGGCGGGGATTTCGCCGATCTCCAGTTCAATCGCACCGAGGTTGGCAAGGGACTCCGCATCGCCAGGGTCCACAGCGACAATGCGCGCGGCAATCTCACGTGCCTCGCGGAGACGACCCGACTTGGTGAGCCAGCGCACCCATTCGCGCAAGTAGATGCCGTTGCGCGGTGAGAGTTCCACGGCGCGGGCATAATCAGACTCGGCGCCCGCAAAGTCCCCCATGAGTTCAATGATGCGTCCACGCTGCCAATGCGGGCCAGGCGCGTTGGGCTCGAGCAGCAGTGCGGCGTTCAGCGCGGTGAGTGCCTCGGGCAGCCTGCCCTGCAGCCGGCGGACTTCGCTCATGTTTGACTGCACGGGCATGTCGATCGTGCCGGCGAGTTCCACGGAAATTTCTGCAAGGCGCGCGGCTTCGTCCAAGGCGCGGTCGCGCGCCGCGGTGTCGCCGGCGTCGATTGATTCTTGAACGTTGGTCAGCAACATGCTCACAAGATTGTTGGAAGCGAGCCACGCGCGCGGGTTGTCTGCCAGCGTGGTGCGCCAGAGCGTCTCGACGTTGGCAAATTTCGCGGTGTGTCCGCGCGCTATGACGGCGAGCGATGCAACAAGCACCACTGCGAGTGCCGAGCCGATGGCGCACGGAACGCCGCGATCGTTGATGGCTCGCCATGCACGGACGAGGCACCACGCGGCCATCGGAGCCAGCACGGCACTTGCGGCGTAGCCAAAGTGATCCGCCACCGGTGCGAACCGCAGCGGGTAGAGATTGATGAAACCAAGCGCCGGGAAGATGGCCGCTGAGTAGCAGAGGAATGCCACCATCGCGCCGCGCACGCCGCGTCGCATGGCGGTGATTGCCGCGATTGCCACTGAGAGGCCTGACGCCAATGCAAACCATGGAAGCCAGGTCGGACCATCAAACGCCGGGTACACGAACATCAGACCCCTCGGCCAACACCATGTGCCGAGATAGAACCACCACGCTTGCGCTGCTTGCAGCAGTCGATCGAGGGCTGGTCGTGCAAACTCTGCGCCGCGCGCTCCCACGAATGTGGCTTCAACCCATGCGGTGAACAGGCCGAGTGCGATGCCGACTATGAAGAACGGGAGAACTAAGGCAACTATGGATTGCGTCGAGTTAGTTGCAGATACAGGGGCACGCGTGGAGTGTGTGAGCGGGGATTTCGTGGGTGTAGATGGAGCGCGGGCGGATTTCGCGAACGCAGGTGTCAACGTTCCTTCCGTCCACGGCTGCCACCACGCGATCGCGGCCATCGTCACTGGCACCACCACCGCGGTGGTCTTTGAGAGCATGGCCAGCACAAAGAGGACGAACGACGCACCCCACCAGCCCGCACGCGCGCTGAATGGACGCGTGTCTTGCAGGAATCGCACCCAGGCGAGCAGTGATGCAAGGCTAAATGCCATGGATAGAACGTTCTTACGCTCGGTCACCCACGCCACGGTTTCCACCTGGACCGGATGCACGGCAAAGAGCGCGGCGGCAAACAGTGCGCCCGGCAAGCGGAGCGCAACCAGTAGTCGCCACAGAAGCACGCTTGATGCAAGATGTAAGAGCAAGTTCACTAGGTGATAGCCAAACGGTTCAAGCCCGTGAACGGCGTGTTGCACCCAGAAACTGACGAACACTAGCGGGTAGTACTGTGGTGTGGCGCCCGGCACCCACGCGTGAACAATGCCTTCTGGCAACTGCACTGCTGGGTTGTCAAGAATGTATGAGTCGTCGTCCCAAATCCAACCGGCCTGAAGTGCAGGTAGGTATGTCACCGTGGCGAGCACAGCGAGAAGGAGCATGAAAAACCACGCACTGCGAGGAGCGGGGGTTGACGCGGGCGTTTCGATGTGCGGAGGCTATGCGAGTGCTATCAGGAGCGACGGCGCCGACCGATCAATCCGGCAGCAGCGCCGAGGAGCGCAAACGAGCCCGAGGCTGGCACGACGGCGAAATTACTTGTGACGATGGTAGTTTGAGCAAGTCCGACGTCGGGCAATGTCGCACCAGTGACCGTGAAGTAGGTGTAGGCCACTCTCATGGATACGGTGTAATCACCGCCACCGAGGCCTGCGGTCAGATTGATATCCGTGGCGCTGCCTAAGTCCCAGTTGTGATAGCCACTGTTGACAGTGGTTCGCTGCAAGGCGTAGTTTTGTGAATGAACAATTGCTCCGCCTTGCGCAACAGCAATCATGAGCAAGGCTGTTGAGCTTGCGTCAATGTAATTAGTAGAAGTGTCGCCAGTGACTGCGAAATTTCCGAGGTAAAAATTACGCAGGACGAGGCTTTCGCCGATGGATGTGTTTATCGGCCCAAATGAATAGCCTTGCAGGCTTGAGAAAATGGAAGAGCCACTGGCGGATAGATAAAACAGCGGCTCTGATGGGAATGCAAACCCCCCATTGGCGTAGGTAATGCCCACATCAGCGCTGGCGTTGGCCGTGATAATGCCACAGGCAATAGCACAAACCGCCCTTGGAACCCTCTTGGAATAAATCGCTTTCATAGATATCCCTTACCGATATTGGAAATCAGGCCTTTCCCGAGAACCAAAGTCGTCATGCATTGCGAGCGACAACTTGGCAGTGCTTCGGAACAACGCGAAGCACGTTGCTGAGGCTACCCCACAGTTTGTGGTTTGCAACCAACATCCGGAAAGTATTCAACCAAATGAAGCCTCGGAGGCACACTTCTGAGCGGCGCGTCTACATCGAAGAAAATACTACGCATATCGGGCGCGGGATCCAGTACGCCCAGTGCCACCTCGGTGAGCCATAGCCGTTCGCTTGCAGCCCAACGTTGGGAGGGATTTAACCGGTACGGCGGCAGAAGTCCGGCCCGCAGTTGCCCCCACGGCTCACCCAAATCGCAGCAATTCGATGTGGGTTGCATTGTGATTCCGCGCTCCGATGCCCGCGCCACCATGAGTACCCACTGGCTTTGTCTTGCTGAATGCGCTCAGGCGACACACACGACCAGTCATCTCCAAATTGTCGAGCGCGTTGCGGATCTGGGCGCGGCTTCCGCCCGCGGCGCGCGCAAGAGCCAATTCACTGTTGCCAGCGCCCTCATCGAACCGCAGCGCCGCAAGTACAGAAACGCGGAGGTCGCCGCGCATATCCGCGCGGACGACGAAGTCGGGATGGCGTTCCGTGATCCACTGCGCCGTATGCAACGCCTTGAACTTGAGCGGAGTATCCACGTGCCAGAGCCGCCATCTTCGCGACATGGGACTCGCCATACCTTGCGCGCGAGCTACCAATGCAGCGCTTCGCTGCTCCACCGCAAACAGGGGGCGCGCGAACGTTGCCGGGCGTAATTCAGCGATCACCGTACGAAACTCCTGCGGATGCTGCCCTTGCTGAGCGGTGTCAAGAAGCAGCCCAAGGACCGGATGAAACTCCGGCGCGAGCTCGTCACGAACCAGCCTCCGGAGGCGATGCTTCGCTACAAGATCCCCGTACACGTGAAACCACGCAGCTGCCATGCCAAAGAGCCGCGCCATGTCGGTTGCGCAAGCGGCCGTACGAATGATCAGGCGCTCCACATCAATGGATGCGCCCCGCTTGGGGAGCTGCGCGCCGACGAATCCGATTCCCAGTTCGCGCCACGATTCGACCACTTGATTGAGCTCATCACGATTCATTGCGCGGCCTCATGATGCTGAGAACTTCCAATGCCGCCGTGTATGTTTGCGGCGACATACCGCGCGCCTGTATCGCCGGGAAGAGTTCAAGCAATTGCTCTGCTTCCGCATGCGTGATGGTCAGCGAATCGAGGTCCTCGAGATCCTCGGCACGTCCAGCGATGACCTTCAGAGCGATCAAGTCAAGTCGCCCGACGGCGCGAACCTTCAGCGGTCCGAATGTGTCGATGGTGACGAGACGATCACGCCACCCAGGCAGCATGAGATGCGTAAGCGCGTGGGCGCTGGCGTCCAGCCATTGGGGGGCAATCTGGAAGCGTTGCGCCACTTCCTCGGCGTGATACCGGCAGAGGTCAAAGATCTCAGGGGGAGAAACTTGGAGCACATCACAGTCGACGGTGGTTCGCGATGCCGGTAGTGCACCTGACAGAACACCCGCTGCGCCGCCGATGATGACCATTTCGGCCATGGAAGTGGGCGGCAGCAACGAGCCGAGGTGCGCAAGCGCGACCCTGATCTGCTGCGGAGAAAGGTCGTGGTTTGACATGTACTATTTAATAATACATTAATAACTCAAGGGAATCGGCATCGCTGCCAATTGGCAACGAAGTGTCTCCACGAGCGCGTAGCCCAACGCACACACGCCCCCAGACGCGGGTGCGTTTGGGGGCGTGGAGTAGGTAGGTGCGGGAACACCCCAGACCGACTTCAGGCGTACGAGTGCAGCCCAGAAATCACAAAGTTGATGACGATCCAATTGAAGAGCATCACCGCCGCGCCCGCTACTGCCAGGATGGCCGTCCACAGCCCCTTGTCACGCACCTTCCAGCGCACGTGGATCAAGAGCGCAAAGATGATGAACGTATTGAGCGCGAACACCTCTTTGGGATCCCAGCCCCACGGGCGACCCCAACTGTGGTCAGCCCAGATGGCGCCCATCACGATGCCCGCCCACAACATCACAAAGCTCAGCTCCGTGAGCAACATGGTGACGCCGTCGAACACTTCGCCCACGCCGGTGGCACGGTGATGCGCAGTCTTGCTAACCGCGCCGCCACTCGCCGCGCCGGCCGCCCCACTGCCCGCGGCCATCATTTCCATCGCCTGCCCTGCGCCGCCCACGCGCGCGAATGCCAAGCCGCCGCCGCGCATCCGCCACACGAGGTAGCAGAACGCCGAAATGGATGACATGAAGATCAGCGCGTAACTAAAGATGATCACGTTGGTATGGATGTACAGCCACACGTCGTGCAGCACCGGCATCATGTTGGAGATATTTGAATTGAGCTGCACCGGCAGGAAATGCGCAGCCATCAGTGCCACCATGCTGGTGACGCACGCGCCGAGCGCGACGACGCCATGCATGGCAGTGCGGCGCAGGAATGTCACCTCGGCAATGAATGCCACGGCTGTTCCCATCCATGCCGCGGTGGTCACCGCCTCAAACATGTTGGAGTTGGGCCAGCGACCCGAGATGTACCAGCGCAACATGACCGCAAAGGTCTGCAACAAGAACGCCACCGCAAAGACGCCCATTCCGATCTGCGTGGCACGCTTCCATCGATAGACAAGGCCAAGAAGCAGAAACACAATCGCTCCAAGGAACACCAGCCACGAGCGGCTCAGATTGTCATTGCGGAAGTACCAACCTTCCCACTCCAGGCGTTCCGCTGGCGGATAGATGGACGGCACGAGCGTCGGCAACAGCGTGGCGATGGCCTTGACGCGCGTGTTGACTGCCGTTGCATCACCTTGCTGCCACGCCATGACAAAGCCGCGCCAATCGGCGGCAAGCTGTCGTTGCTTGGCTTCGTCGATACCGGGCACGGCGTTCATTGGTCGGTCGCGCGCGGCGGCGGGCAGCGTGGCGGGGTCAGCGCCGAGCAACATGATGTCGCCGATCGAAACCCATGGCTTATCAAGCGAGCCGTCAGCGGGCGGAATGACGCGCAGCGATCCAAGCAGGAACGATGGATCTTTCACCGACAACGCGCCCTTGATGGAGTCCATTTCCTTGGCAGTGCGAATCAGATCGCCTTCCATCGCTTGCAATTCAGTGCGTACGGGCGGAAGGTTAAGGATCTTCTGAGAGACAAGGCCGCTGGCTTCAAAGGCTCGCAGTCGTTCAGTCAGCGCAGGATCGGCACGGAGCGCCGCTTCCGAAATGCGTGCGCGCACTTCGCGGTTCTTGACGTAGATCACGTCCGCATCTTCATACGCATTACCGCGAAAGAGAAGGTCAAAGTAAGTGAAGTCCGATCCCTGACCGCCGATCTTGCGCGGACCGGTGACGAACTGCATTTGTTGATTGGCAAAGCTACTGAAGCTCTTCAGGCGGCCCTCAGAGAACACCGCAACGCGGTCGAGCGGCGTGAGATCCACTTGCTGCGCAAATGGGAGATCATCAGCATGCGCCGGAGCGCACGTCAGCAGCGCGACTACTGCAAGCAGCAACACGGAACAGCAGGCGGATAGCAAGCGTTGTGAACTGTTACGCATGGACGGACTCCGTGTGGTGCTTTGCAAACGAGGGGCGCCGGCCTTCAGCCTTGGCGCGCGCGATCTCTTCAAGAACAAGGCGTTCATTGCGACGCTTGATGACGGGCTTCACATAGAACGCGTACATCATGCCCAGGCAAGCGACGATGCAACCAATGAGCTGCACCCACACCCCGTGGCGATTACCAACACCAAGCACCGTGTAGTTGAGTCCGGCGCTCGCCATCCCGCCCTGCCGCGCTTCTTCCGGTGGGTCCCACTGACTCTGGAAGAATGACATTCCGTCAAACTCCACGGGTTCATTGACGCTCAGGCGTTCGGGCGCGCCCCATGTTCCGCCCGCTTCCTGGAAGCGCACCACGCTGGTGTAGTTACGAATGCTGGAACTCTGACCGGAGAATCCACCCACTTCAGTAGTCAACTCGAACGTCTCCAGTGCAACGGGAGCCGGGAGCGGCTCGCGTTGACGTGAGAAGAGCACTTCAAGCGCAGTGCCATCAGCAAGCGTGAGCGTGCTGGGCGTGAGCCAATAGCGGCGCAAGACATCTTGGGCGCGATCGAAGACATAGGGGTGGTAGGTGAGCCATTCGGCGGTTGATGCAGACGCAGCGCCCGGAGCGGTTGGCGCCGCGGCGGTCTTTGCGGGAACCACCTGATTCACGCGCATCATGGAGAACAATTCGCGTGCGTCGCGCTGCCGTTGTGATTGCGGCACGACGAACGGCTTGGATTCCTGGATGGCGTTTGGCATCCAGTCAGTCACCGTTAACTTGACGCCAGCAGCCAGTTCAACTGGGATGCGCGGTGTGACGTCCACAACGCGGGCTTCCGGGCGACCCAGCGAATCAACTAAGCGCAGGCGACCCGCTTCTGGGCCAGCCACCAGCAACGCAAGGGCGAGGCCGTTTCCCGGGCGATATTCCACTTCGAGTGATTTGTCAGTGAAGCTCTCGCCGCCCCGCTTCATGGCGGCCATGGGGTCTTCGCCGGGCGCCAAGTCGCGGCTCATGGTGGCGTCGCTAAAGGTCCAGCGGCGGAATTCACCGGCGGGCGTTCGCAGTTCAAGAATGGCTACCGAAAGCTCACGACCTCCAATTGCCAGGTCATCCTGCACCGCCACCACGCGGTAGGCGTACCCGGAATCCACCGGACCGATTGGACGCCATTGCGCGTCCTTATCCGTCAGCGCGGCGTCCTTCACGGACTCGGTCAGCGTGATGTTGCGCGATGGAACGCGGAACACAAGTGTCGGTTGCGCAAGCAGCGGAGCAAGTTGTTCCTCATCGGATATTTGACGAATGGCAAGAACGCCGCCGTCAGCACTTCGCTTCTGTGGGTCCGAAGCAATCAGGCGGTACTGCGCCGATCGACCCTCGGAATCGGAGACGTCAACTGCTGCCACGGCGTTGGGAGCCGCGTCCGTTCCGCCCGGAATCAAGCGCGTGCGCATCTGTCCGTAGCGCAGGTATCCGGTTGCTTCAAAGACCACGCCAGGGGCCGGATCATCAGCGGCCGCGGCAGGAATCATCACGCGGAGTGAACGCGGCTCAGCGCTCTCGGCTGGACCAAGAAAGACCTCGTTGAGATCCGGAACGTAATCGTTATAAAGCGGAAGACCGATGACTGGTCGCTCCACCCAGCGCGTCTCGCCGGGGCGACGAACATAGAGCGCCCAACTCTTTTCCAAGTCATTCTTCAGGTAAAAATCAGTTTGCGGGCAGTAGTCAAGCGCCACAAAGAGACGGGTGTCAATGATCGGCTTCCCGGTTTCCTTCACGGCGCGCTTCACTGGCTGCGCCTTGTCTTGCGTGAAGATCAGGTCTTCGGTGTATTCGGGATAACCAGCGATCACCTGCCGCATGAAGCGGCGGTCCGGCGCTGTGATCATCAGGTTGACGCTGTAGGCACGCTTACCGATGTCTGCACCAGAACGTAGTTCCCACGACGGGTCAATCGACTGCACTTCAACGTCGTATCGATCCGCGCCCTGCCCCACAGTGAGCTTGCTGCCCGGCATCGCCACGATCGTTCCGGTTGCAATGAGTTCCGACGCAGGACCATCCTTCGCAGTGATTCCAATGGTGACGGTACGGCGGACCACTGGTGCCTCGCCTTCAACCTTCGTCCCAAAGTAGATCACGCTGCCGACGATCAACATGATGATGCCGGAGTGAATCATCCACACGCCAAGGTTCACTACCCGCAGCGGAATACGGCGCACGGTAGTGGTGACCAGCGTGAGCGCAATGAGTGCCATCAGTACATCAAACGGCCACCAATGGAACCATTCGAATTCAGTCATCTCAAACGGGCGCCACTGACGCATCTGCGCGTGCACCCATGCGTCCGGATGGAAGATGTTTGGATGAATCGGGTACAGGATGCCCGCCGACCCAACCGACATGTACGCAAAGAGAAGAGCAAGCAGCACAATGCCAAAGCGAACGCTGCTGAAGAGGTCGAGGATTGGTCGGATCAGGGAGTGCATAGCGATTGAGAGGTAGCGGAATGTGCTCGGCTGCAAGGAGTGTCGCAATCCTATGCAGTGAGACGTCAATTGGGCGGGCGAGATGTACATGAAATTGGCAGCATCACGCGCCAATTGCTGCGTATGATGCGCACCCCAACAAGGAACTATCCATGAATACCACTACTCATTTGCTCCGAACCATTACCGCTTCCTGCGCCCTCGCCTTCATGTCAGCGGCTGTTGCCCAAGAGCCGACGGCTCCGGCAACCGCTGCTCCGGAAGCGCCCGCGGCTCAGGCGCCTGCTGCGACTGGTCCAATCTTCATTATGCTCGACACCACCAAGGGCGCCATCGTCCTTGAACTTGATCCGGTGAAGGCACCGATCTCGGTTGAGAACTTCCTTCGTTACGTCAAGGAAGGTTTCTACAACCAGACGGTCTTCCACCGCGTCGTGCCAAACTTTGTCGTGCAGGGCGGCGGGTTCGACGAAAAGTTTGTGCAGAAGAAGACCAACGCGACCATCAAGAATGAGTGGACGAACGGTCTGAAGAACATGCGCGGCTCGATTTCTATGGCTCGGTTGCCGTCGCCAGACAGTGCCACCAGCCAGTTCTTCCTGAATCTGAAAGATAATCCGGCGCTCGACGGCGCCAACGGACCTGGCTATGCCGTGTTCGGAAAGATCGTGGTGGGCATGGATGTGCTGGATGCCATGGGCGCCATTCGACCAGGCTCGGCGGAAGCCACTGACCAGACTGGAACGAAGCGAAATTTCCCGGATGTTCCGACGGAGAAGATCATGATTCGATCCGCGGCTGAGATTGATGCTGCGGCGGCCGCGAAGATGATGGCTGACGCGAAGGCAGCAGCGCCGGTGGCGCCAGTTGCACCGACGGCAA
>Ga0247840_10008710_pt1 | contig 13480 bp, 7 predicted proteins | sample LaCruzMarch2015__FD_192404 | JGI IMG/M metagenome (GOLD analysis project Ga0247840, IMG submission 192404) | Freshwater microbial communities from meromictic Lake La Cruz, Castile-La Mancha, Spain - LaCruzMarch2015_17m | ecosystem: Environmental > Aquatic > Freshwater > Lake | place: Spain...
TTCTTACTTTAAGAGATTAAAAAAATTGCTCCCATTTTATAAATGGGAGCAATTTTATCTTAGTACCAACCAACAGATCCATAATAACCATCTGCACCATAATCATAATAAGCAGATCCACCACATCGGTTACATGTAGAACAACAAAATGTTGGCGAACAGCAATTATTTGAACGATTATAATAATTAGGAGCGACAACTCTCGCTGTTGGAACATAAGTAGTAACGGGGACATATGTTGTTTTAGCAACATAACCACAATTAGATGTACATACATTTTGATTATATGCACAACCGTTTAACACTAAAGTTGAAAATAAAAATAAAAATACCATTGATATTTTTTTCATGATTTCATCCTTGCTTCTTCATGTAATTAAATTATACAACAAGATTTTCATTTGTCCAGTAAATCTGGCTCCAATTTCAACATAATGTGAAATATATCAACCCATGGTCTATAATTATAATGAGCAATCAAAACAAAGGATTGTAATATGAACAAACAACTAGCTATAAAAAATATTGTTTTATCTACATTTGGGGCATTAGTACTTTTTGTACTAACGGCAATGTTTGCAACACAAGCATCTGCCATGCCTACAGATGATTCCAATAAACCGATTGCAGCACCTATGCAATTAGCTTATTGGCACGGTTATGGCCGTGGATATTACCATCATGGCTGGTGGGGCCGTCCTCGTGCATATGTATGCCCAAGAACCTGCTGGAGAGGTTACTGGGGTATGCTCCACTGCGCACGTCGTTGCTATTAATTAATTATAAAATATTTATAAACACGGCCATAATTTATGTGGCCGTGTTTTTTTATGACTTAGTACTTAATAAAACTAATTTTTTTCATGAAAATTTGTAAATTTTCAGCTATGATCTCCAATTTGCAATTTGGAGCACTTTTATGAAAGTTGGACAAGATAGTCTTTCTACACAATCACAACTACAAGTAGATGGCAAAAACTATAACTACTTTAGCCTAAAAGAAGCTGAATCTAAGCATTTCAAAGGTATAAAAAGACTACCTTACTCGCTTAAAGTACTATTTGAAAATTTATTACGTTTTGAAGATGGCGTTACAGTAACAACGAATGATATTAAAGCACTTGCGAATTGGATAAATACCAAATCTTCACAACATGAAATTGCATACCGTCCTGCTCGAGTTTTAATGCAAGATTTTACAGGAGTTCCTGCGGTTGTAGATTTAGCGGCTATGCGTACAGCTATTGAAAAGCTAGGTGGAAATGCTAATTCTATATCCCCTCTTTCGCCAGTAGATTTAGTAATTGACCACTCAATTATGGTTGATAAATACGCAACAAAAGATTCAATGCGTGTAAATACTGAAATTGAAATGCATCGTAATATGGAGCGTTATGAATTTTTACGCTGGGGACAAAAAGCCTTCGCTAACTTTCAAGTAGTTCCACCAGGCACAGGAATTTGCCATCAAGTAAACTTAGAGTACTTAGGTAAAACTGTCTGGACTAGTGAAAATGAGGGCGTCTTATACGCATATCCTGATACTTTAGTTGGTACTGATTCACACACAACGATGATTAATGGCTTAGGAATTTTAGGCTGGGGCGTTGGTGGTATTGAAGCGGAAGCCGCAATGCTTGGCCAACCTATATCTATGCTTATTCCCGAAGTTATTGGTTTTAAATTTACTGGTAAATTAAAAGAAGGTATTACAGCAACTGATCTAGTTCTTACCGTTACCCAAATGCTAAGAAAAAAAGGAGTTGTTGGTAAATTTGTAGAGTTTTATGGTGATGGACTTGCTGAACTACCATTAGCAGATCGTGCAACAATATCAAATATGGCTCCAGAATATGGTGCTACTTGTGGCTTCTTCCCTGTTGATAACGAAACTTTACGTTATTTACGTTTAACAGGTCGAGATGAGCATAATATCGCATTAGTAGAAGCTTATAGTAAAGCCCAAGGACTTTGGTATAATAAAGATGAAGAAGATCCTATTTTTACTGATCAACTATCACTTGATTTAAGCACAGTTGAACCATCACTAGCAGGCCCTAAACGTCCACAAGATAAAGTGACTCTTAAAACTTTACCAATTGAATTTGATAAATATTTAAAAGAAGTTAACAAAGAAAGTGAACAAGATAAAGAATTTGCAGTAAAAGGTCATGACTATAAATTACACCATGGAGATGTGGTCATTGCGGCTATTACAAGCTGTACAAATACTTCTAATCCTTCTGTATTAATGGCAGCAGGCCTTGTAGCGAAAAAAGCCCTAGAAAAAGGTTTGCAACGTAAACCTTGGGTTAAATCTTCTTTAGCTCCTGGCTCAAAAGTAGTTACTGATTATTTAAATTTTGCAGGTCTGCAAACATATCTAGATGAACTTGGTTTTAACCTTGTAGGATACGGATGCACCACATGTATTGGTAATTCAGGACCTTTAGCTGATGCAATCACTCATAGCATAACAGATAACGATATCATTACCTGCTCAGTATTATCTGGTAACAGAAATTTTGAAGGACGAGTACATCCGCAAGTACGGGCTAACTGGTTGGCATCTCCTCCACTGGTAGTGGCTTATGCAATAAGCGGAACTACGTGCATTGACTTAACCACAGATCCAATTGGTCAAGATAAAGATGGCAATGATGTTTATTTAAAAGATATTTGGCCTACAAATGCTGAGGTAGCACATGAAGTAGCTAAAGTTACAGGGTCAATGTTCCGTAAAGAATACGCTGAAGTTTTCCTAGGCGATAAAGAATGGCAAAATATAAAAACTGATAGTGGCAATACTTATCAATGGGATGAAAATTCTACTTATATTCAACATCCACCATTTTTTGAAAATCTTTCAAAAACACCAAAACCAATTAAGCCTATTAAGAGCGCTTATATTCTTGCTCTATTAGGCGATTCTATAACTACTGATCATATATCTCCTGCAGGTTCAATTAAAGCTAACTCACCTGCTGGCCTTTATTTAAAATCCAAAAATATTTCTGAAGCTGATTTTAATTCATATGGCTCAAGAAGAGGAAATCACGAAGTTATGATGCGTGGTACTTTTGCTAATATTAGAATTAGAAATGAAATGGTTCCAGGGGTTGAAGGTGGGGTAACGCGCTTTATACCTAATGATAAAGTCATGCCTATTTATGATGCGGCAATGCTTTATCAAGAAAAACATCAAGAATTAGTAATTATTGCAGGAAAAGAATACGGTACAGGCTCTTCTCGTGATTGGGCCGCAAAAGGTACTAATCTTTTAGGTGTGAAAGCCGTAATTACTGAAAGCTTTGAACGAATTCATCGTTCAAATCTAATTGGCATGGGGATATTACCATTACAATTTGCTGAAGGTATAACACGCAAAACATTAGGATTAACAGGTAATGAAAGGATTTCGATTACCGTAAATGATGACTTAAAACCAGGTAATCATTTACCACTAATAATTACTCGTGAAGATGGTAGTGAAGAAACAATTCATGTTCTATGTCGAATTGATACTCAAAACGAGCTTGAATATTATCGATATGGTGGTATCCTACAATATGTGTTGTGTAATTTAACAGCATAGTCAACTTAAGGCATTTCCGATCCGCGACAGTCAGTTAATGTAGCCTGGTTGCTTGCAACCAGGGGTTAACTAAATGTAACCCCGGTTGCAAGCAACAAGGCTACAATTGGTTAACCGACGCTGCTTGGATTATTATTTGTGACTATTTTCTTATTATGAGGATTTTTGTGACTTCATCTAAAAGAGTTTTATCTGTATTTTCTTTGGTGATGATTAATGTTATTGCAGTTGATAGCCTACGCACCCTGCCAATGACTGCAAAACTTGGGTTTAGTCTAGTATCTTATTACTTACTAGCGGCCTTTGTTTTCTTTATACCAGTAGCCCTTGTGGCAGCTGAGTTAGCTACAGCTTATCCTAATACAGGTGGTATTTATGTTTGGGTGCGCGAAGCTTTTGGCAGGCGCGCGGCCTTTATTACCATTTGGCTACAATGGATTTACAATGTAGTGTGGTACCCCACTATTCTTGCCTTTATTGCAGCAACCATTGCATATATTTTTGCACCAAATTTAGCAAATGATAAATACTTTTTATTATTTACCATTATTCCCCTATTCTGGCTATTTACCATACTTAATTGCTTCGGTATGAAAATTTCAAGCTTGGTATCAATTATAGGGGCATCTGTTGGGACAATTATACCCATGGTCGGCATAATATTCCTTGGTATTTTATGGCTAATAGATGGGCGCCCTATTGAAATTGCAACTCCTTTAGTATGGCTACCTGACTTTAGCTCTTTAGGTAATCTATCTTTATTTTCAGCAGTTTTATTTGGCTTATTAGGAATGGAAATGTCAGCAGTCCATGCTGAAGAAGTTAAAAACCCACAACGTGATTACCCAAGAGCCTTACTGTTCTCAACTATTATCATATTTTCAACATTAGTACTTGGCTCTCTTGCCATTATTATTGTTGTTCCCGACACTAAATTATCTGTAGTTTCAGGCCTTATTGATGCTTACGCCATATTTTTTGATTCATACAATATGCATTGGTTGACACCCATTATAGCTGTATTTATTGTAATTGGTGGCTTAAGTGGAGTTTCAGCATGGATAATAGGCCCTACCAAAGGTTTATTAATATCAGCTCAAGATGGCTCAATACCTAAAGAATTCGCCAAAGTTAATAAATTTGGTGCGCCGGTTAAAATTCTTATAGCTCAAGCGCTAATATTTACCGCATTAAGCTCTGTATTTATTTTATTAGATTCAGTAAATGCAGCATACTGGATTTTAAGTGATTTATGCGCCCAGATGGCTCTTATTGTATATCTATTTATGTTTGCCGCCGCTATTAAGCTACGCTATAGCCAACCGCATCAAGCCCGGGCATATAAAATCCCTGGCGGCAAGGCTGGTATGTGGATAGTGGCAGGCGTTGGCTTTATCTGCTGCTTTCTTACAGTACTTATTGGATTTATTCCACCAACCCAAATTCAAATTAAAAATCCTTTATTCTTTCAAGCATTTTTAGCAGTGGGGCTATTTATTTTTGTAGTTATCCCTTGGTTTATGGCTAAGAAAAACCAGTAAACCTTGATTACGATCTGCTGAATCAAGGTTACTATTTTTTTAATGGATCATAATCATTTAGTCTGCTTGATGCTAACCAGGATGATTTACGTTAATGACATCAAGCTAGCATTACCACCTGCAGCTGTTGTATCAACGGTAAATGTTCTCTCATGACATAATTTTAGTAAATAATTAGGCCCACCAGCTTTTGGTCCAGTTCCTGACAAACCTTCTCCACCAAAAGGTTGTAAACCTACAACCGCACCAATAATATTGCGATTTACATAACAATTTCCTACGTGAACTCGCTCTCTAATATAATCAACAGTTTCATTAATTCGACTATGAATTCCTAAAGTCAAACCATAACCTGTACTATTAATCTCATTAATAACTTCATCTAAATTTTTCCGTTTATATTTAATAACATGTAAAACTGGCCCAAAGACTTCATTTTTTAATGATGAGATATTATTAATAGCAATTGCAGTTGGTGGCATATAATAGCCATTTTTACATTGAGCATTTAAATTACACTGATAAATTAACTCATAACTCTTACACATTGATTCCACATGATCCTGTATAGATTTTAAGGAATCTTTATCAATAACTGGCCCGACATCAGTACTTAACAAGCTAGGATCACCAATATCTAACTCAAGCATCGCACCTTTTAAAAGATCAATTAATGGCAAATATATTTCTTCTTGAATATAAAGTACCCTTAAAGCTGAGCAGCGCTGCCCGGCACTTCCAAAAGCTGAATTTATAACATCTACGATCACTTGTTGAAGTAAAGCTGATGAATCTACAATCATTGCATTTTGACCACCAGTTTCTGCAATAAAAGGTACTATTTCCCCACCTCTCATAGCTAAAGTTTTATTAATGATCTCAGCTGTTTTAGTGCCTCCTGTAAAAATAACTGCATTAATATCAAGTGAGGCTACTAATTTAGCCCCAATAGTTTCACCAACTCCAGGTAATAATTGTATTACTCCTTCAGGAATACCTGCTTCTAACATTAACTTAACGGCAAAGTAGGCTATAAGTGGCGTTTGTTCTGCGGGCTTTGCAATCACACAATTTCCCGTTACTAATGCCGCAATTACTTGACCTGTAAATATAGCCAGTGGGAAATTCCATGGGCTAATACAAAGCACTATACCGCGAGGATGATAACTTAATTCATTTAATTCACCGGTATAACCACGTAACTCTTTAGGTTTAGACTGTAAATCTATGGCAATTGATGAATAATATCGACAAAAATCAATTGCCTCACGAACTTCAGCAACTCCATCATGCCATGTTTTTCCTGCCTCTAAACATGCCATAACCAATAAAGTTGGCATAGATTTTTCTAAAAGATCGGCAAATCTAAGAATACATTCAGCTCGTTCTGAAACTTTAGTTTTACTCCATGTTAATTTAGCGTTTTTTGCATTAGATATTGCTATATCAACATCTGTAAACGATGCTTCAATAACATCACCTATTTCCTTTGAACTATCAAATGGCGCAAAAACTTTAATGCATTTATCTTTAATTGTAGTTTTTTTGTTTGCTACAATTGGTTCTGCATGCCATTTTGTTAAAGCAATTTTAATTAGGTCTTTTTGTAATAATTCACGTAATTTTCTATCGCTAAAATCAATTCCTAAAGAGTTTTTCCTAACTGGCTGAAAAATATCTTTTGGCAATGGAATATTTAAATTTATTTTATCTATTAAAAGACCTGCTCGAGCCACAGGATCAAAAACCAAATCTTCAATAGGAGCATTACAATCAGCGATTCTATTTACAAAAGATGAATTAGCTCCATTTTCTAGTAAACGACGTACTAAATAAGGTAATAAATCATTATGACTACCTACTGGCGCATAAATCCTACAAGGGATCCCATACTTAGCCTTTGGTACAATTTCTTCATATAATTCAGCACCCATACCATGTAAACATTGAAATTCAAAATCGCGATAATCGCCAACAATATTCAAAATCATCGCAACAGAATAGGCATTATGAGTAGCAAATTGCGGATAAATTGCATCGGTCATGGTCATTATTTTTTTTGCACATGCTTGAAATGATATGTCGGTAAAAACTTTATTGGTAAAAACAGGATAATCACTTAATCCATCCATTTGTGCCTTTTTAATCTCGCTATCCCAATAAGCGCCTTTAATTAAACGTACCATCATTCGTTTATTATTAGACCTAGCCAAATCAGCCACCCAATCAAGCAAATAGAATGCTCTTTTTTGATATGATTGAATAGCTAAGCCAAAACCATTCCAATCATTTAAAGATGGAGCACTAAATACACGCTCAATAAGATCTAAAGATAAATCTAGGCGCTCTGACTCCTCCGCATCTATAGTAAATGCAATATTATATTTTTTAGCAAGTTGTGCTAAACCTAAAAGTATTGGTGAGAGTTCTTTAAGTACTCTCTCGTATTTATCTTCTTCATAGCAAGGATGCAAAGCTGAGAGTTTAATAGAAATACCTGGTTTGGTAAAAACATCTTCTTCAACTGCATGAGATTTACCAATTGCCTCAATTGCATCACTATATGCTTTAAAATATCGCAAAGCATCAGGAGCAGCTAACGCCGCCTCACCTAACATATCGTATGAATAACGATAACCTTCAGCTTCTTTTTTCTTAGCACGCTTTATAGCCTCAACAATGGTACGCCCCATAACAAATTGCTTAGACATAATCCGCATAGCTTTTTCAACAGCTGCTCTAACTATGCTTTCACTTCCTCTATTTACTAGAGACAATAATCCTTTACTAAACATTGAACTTGCCTTTTCTGGCGACAAAATTTTCCCTGTTAACATTAAGGCCCAAGTTGTAGCATTTATTAGAAAAGACTTAGATTGTCCAGAATGTGCCTGCCAATCAGCTTTAGTTAATTTATCTTTGATTAAAGAATCTATAGTTTTATTATCAGGAACTCGCAATAAAGCCTCTGCAAGACACATTAAAGCTATTCCCTCATCAGATGATAGAGAATACTCAGTTAAAAATGAATCAATCCCAGTAGTTTTAGCGCGATTTATACGCACCTCTTTCACTAAATTTTTAGCTGTAATTTCTATTGCTAAATTTATATTTTCATTTAATTTTGCATACTCAATAAAACCTGATATTACAGATAACTCATCTGCCCGATACGCATCATTTATCAAAGCTCTAAGTCCAAGTGGAGATTGTATTTTTTGTTTATCAAGCATAGTATTTCCCTATATTTTTTTAACCATATTTAAAAAGGTTTAAATATTTACAAATAGCTAATTAAAAAACTTTAGCTTTACATCTAACACAGTTGGTGATATAATGTACATCTTTTTTAACGTAAATTTTCTTGAGGATTGCTACTAAATTACCACATGTTGTAACGACGAAACAGGCATCATGTAAAAGATTCTTGCATTAAATATTAAATTATTTAATATCTGAATTGGTTCTCTTATTAGTTTTAAAGTTAGCTAGTTTTCTCAGGAAAGTAATAAAGGTATGGAGAATTATGAATATTATACTAACATTAATTTCTTTAGCTGTATTAGCTAGCAACATGACATCAAGCAATGTATTACATGCGACATCATCATTTGATATCAATGAAGAAGTATCTAGTTTAAGTCAAGAAGCACCAAAACTTGATAAAAAAGTATTAAAATTAGCCCTTGCAGCTTATCAAAAGGCTAATATCAAAGGTGCTGTTAAAAAACCTGTTCTTACTGTCATTGATTATTCTCTTCCATCATCAAAACAACGCATGTGGATCTTTGATATAAGTAAAGAAAAACTTTTATACAATACTTATGTTGCTCATGGACAAAATTCAGGTATGACTACGCCCAATCATTTTTCTAACGAATCTTCAAGCAAAGCTACTAGTCTTGGAACGTTTGTTACGAAAGATACCTACATGGGTTCAAAGGGTATTTCATTAAATTTACATGGTTTAGAAAAAGGTTTTAATGATAATGCATACAACCGTCGCGTTGTAATTCATGGTGCATGGTATGTAGAACCTGATTTCATTAAAAAAGCAGGACGAGCTGGAAGAAGCTGGGGATGTCCATCTATTGCTCAAACACTTGCAAAGCCAGTTATTAACACTATTAAAGGCGGTTCGGTTGTATTCGCCTATTATCCTGATCGTAATTACTTATCACACACAGGTTACGCTGTAGCTTAAAGAATAAGGCCAGGGTTTAATGCCCTGGCCTTTCCTTTTTCTTTTTTAGACTTTCGTCCCATGTTCATCCTTGAACATATAAAATCCATTTATATCTAAATCCTTTTATTAAACTTCGATTCCTTAGAAGTCATAGACCAAATCTAGCAGTAGATCAGCTCATATGCAAGGCAGTATGTTAATAATTCTCAACGACGGCTATTTTCAACCATAAAATAAAATACAAATAAATCAATTACTTAGTGCTAATTTAGGTACAAGATACAAAGTTTAACTATATACTCTTAAGTAAAATTAAGAAATATCTTGGATTGTAGTAAGACTTTAAGAACTTTTTAATATTTAGTGTAAATTATGGAGTGAAATTTGATCTATAGCCCCTACTTGTAGCGGCATTATCATTACCCACAGGGCTTCTAATCTTTGATGAGGATGAATTATCTGGTGGAATCTGGTTCTATCAGAGCCACAACCGTTAGGGCGTGTAGTTCTTAAAATCTCCTCTCCCTAACGGTCGTGTCTCGGAATTTCGCCCACCTGCCAATATAATTAACTTTCTAGCTCATCCAACAAAAATCCACCAGCTTGCATTTGCCACATTTTAGTATAATGTCCATTTGCATTAATTAAACTAGCATGAGTACCATCTTCTACTATTTGTCCATTATCAAATACCAAAATCCTATCCATTTCAGATAATGTTGCCAATCTATGGGCTATTACTATAGTTGTACGACCATTCATCAAGGAATGCAAACCATCTTGAATTAATTTTTCAGTAAGAGAGTCTAATGCTGAAGTTGCTTCATCTAAAATAAGAATTGGTGCGTTTTTTAACATCGCTCGAGCAATTGCTATTCGTTGACGTTGCCCCCCAGATAATTTAATCCCTCGCTCACCAACAAGTGAGTTATAACCTTGTGATAATTTAGAAATAAACTCATGACAATGCGCTTTTTTTGAAGCTTTTATAACCTCTTCATCAGTAGCATCTACTCGACCATAACGTATATTTTCCATTAAGGTTCGGTGAAACAAGCTAATATCTTGGGGGATCATCGCTATATTTTCACGTAATGATTTTTGACATACTTCAGCTATATTTTGTTGATCGATCATTATGCTACCTGATTCCACATCAAATATACGCAAAATAAGATTAGCAAAAGTAGATTTACCACCGCCGGATAAACCAATAAGCCCTACTTTTTGTCCAGGTTCAATAATTACATTTTTATTATTAAAAAGATGTGAACCCTCATCATAATGAAAAGTAACTTCATCAAATTCTATTCGTCCTTTGGTAACTTTTAAAGGCTTACATTTTGGAATATCTATAATATCATGTGGTGCTGAAACAATTGTTAATGCCTGCCTACACTTACCAAGCTCTTCTGCAAATACTACAAATTGACTAGCAAGATACCATAAATTGTAAAAGATACTGATTGATAGTGAAATAATAAAGCTAAAATCACCAATAGTTACTTTATTTTGACTATACATAGATACTAACATAATTATATTAAGGCCAATTAAAACTACGATACTTACATCCCAATAAATTCGCATCTTTAATATAGTCTTTTGCATAGCTCTATCTTTTTCAACAGTATCTTTCGTAGCTTTTTGTACTAATTTATTTTCATAATCATTCCTTGAAAATAGTCTTACATTAGTAATGTTTGTAATACTATCAACCAACTTCCCAACAACCGTTGTTTTAGACGTCGCAAATACATTTGAAAGATCTTGAATAGGTTTAAAGTAAAATATTGCTATTGCAATAAATGCAACCGCCCAACCACATAAAATTAAAGCAAATATTGGATGAATTAAAAGCATCGTGACTATTGCAATTAATAAACCAATAACTTGGGCAAAACCATCATCGATAGTTGAAAATATATTAATAACACCACTAGTCATATCAGAAATTTTATTTGATAAACTGCCAGAAAAATTAGATTGAAAAAATTGATGTGAATGTTTGTTTAAATATGAAAACATATTATTAATAAGATCATAACGAATAGATGGAAAAAATCTAAGTTTTATCCAGTCTAATAAGCGCATATCAGCAGAAATTAAAATCCACAGCAGAATATAAATAGCAATATTTGGTAATAAAGCGCCAAATATCTCCGCCTTATTCCCTTCAAGAGCCACAGCTTTATCGATAATTAATTTTAAGACATAAGGTGATAATGAGTTATTAATACCCCAATAAGCAGAAGTAATTAAAAGCCCTATAACATACCATTTATAAGGTTTAACAAGATCTAAAAAGAATTTTTTTAAAGAGATTTGTGTATTCATAATTCTTGTCCTTAACAATGAATAATAAAATTTTTCCGTTGAATCAGACTTTGATTTATTATAAAGTTGCAACCGCTTAAACGTCCAACTTGAGCTAATATGGAAATACTTTGCTTTTTTTCAGGGATAGCTTTTTTTTATTTAAAAAACCCATACCCAATATATTTTACTACAGCGCTATTTGTTTTAAGACCAAAAATAAAATTATTTTTTTGTTTTATTATCGCAATTGTATGGAGCTATTTTCATCAATTACTCATTGCTGATTATGGTTTATCAAATACGAACTCATTAAAAAACGTTTTAATAGAAGGCTATCTATATTCTATACCATCTAAGTCTGTAAATAAAACTCAGTTTCAATTTTTAGCCAACAGGATTAATAATATGCCTGTGAAAGTTAACATATTATTATCTTGCTATAAAAATTGTCCAGAAGTTCACGCTGGAGAAAATTGGCGACTTCGTGCCAATATTAAAAAACCAATAAATTTAGCTAACCCTGGAGGTTTTGATTATGAAGGCTGGCTTTCATCAAGACATCTAAATTGGGTAGGAACAATTAAAAAAAACTCTTTTCAACGCTTAAATATTAAGGACAAATCTTTTCCTTTAATTAAATTTCGTGAAAATCTTGCAACAAATTTAAAATCTATTATAAAAAATGAAGAAATATTAGGTGTTGTTGAAGCACTAACTATAGGTCTTACCAACCATATTGATAAAAAATCATGGGATCTATTTCGTAGAACAGGAACCACACATTTAATTGATATATCTGGAGAGCATATTGCCCTTATTACCGGGATTTCCTATTGGCTAATAAAATTAATTTGGAAAAATCTTAAACGTCTTTGTCTACGCTATCCATCTCCTAAAATTGCAAGTATAGGTGCTATTTTAATAGCAACAATTTATGCATTAGTCGCAGGATTCGCGGTACCTACACAACGTTCATTAATTACTTGTTGTTTAATATTTTCAAGAGCTTTTTTAAGTCAAATTTTATCTTATTGGCAAGCATGGCGATATGCATTATTAGCAATTTTGATATTCGAGCCACATTCAGTTTTTATGTTGGGATTTTATTTTTCATTTATTGCTGTAGCAATTTTAATCTTGATTAATGAGCGCATAAAAACAAAAGGCATTAAAAAAATGTTTTATATGCAGCTTGCATGTTTATTTGGAATAATGCCTTTATCTTTATATTGGTTTTCATATGCTTCAATTAATGGCTTGGCAGCTAATTTAATAGCAATTCCTTTGGTTAGTTTCATAATAGTTCCATTAGCCCTTATTATTACTTTTTTAAGTCCATGGGTTATTATTCCGGGCTCTGTATATATTTTAAAATGGCTAATTTTAAGCTTATTTTCTTGTCTTAGATTTATTGATTCTTTTACAATTTTAAATATTAACTATACATTTATTTCAGCATACTCCCCTCTTGGACTAATAGCTGCATTAACAATTTTCACCTTCTTACCATTAGCTCGCCTTATACCTGCAACATTAATTTTATTAATAGCCAGCATTTTCCCTAAATATGAAAAAATTATCTATGGTGATGCAAAAATTAATATTCTTGATGTTGGTCAAGGTCTTGCAATAATAGTAAGAACTGCTAAGCATACATTAATTTATGATACTGGCATAAAGTTTTATCAAGGTTCAGATATGGGAAATATTGCAATTATTCCTTTTTTAAAAACTTTGAATATAAAGTATATTGATATGGTGGTTATAAGCCACCATGATCTTGATCATCGTGGAGGACTTGAATCTATTGAGTCTAACTACCCTGTTAATCAATTAATT
>Ga0247840_10008715_pt1 | contig 13473 bp, 10 predicted proteins | sample LaCruzMarch2015__FD_192404 | JGI IMG/M metagenome (GOLD analysis project Ga0247840, IMG submission 192404) | Freshwater microbial communities from meromictic Lake La Cruz, Castile-La Mancha, Spain - LaCruzMarch2015_17m | ecosystem: Environmental > Aquatic > Freshwater > Lake | place: Spain...
TATACAGATAATACAAAGAACTATAAAAATTCAATATGCTTTGAAAATGTTTGAAAATAAAAACCATTAAAAATGTCTATTAGAGTACATCGTCTAAAAAAAACCATTAATTTTGTCCATTATACCTTATATTATGATTAAATAACAATGTAATGATAATCGAGGTTTTGTCATATTCAGTATTTACCTGACAGTAAACTTATATTAATTAAATAAAAATCGTAGCGGGAAGCTATGAATAAGCAGAGGTTGATTTGTATTTTTTATAATGAATAGTCAGAGATTAGTTTTTTTAGTTCTAATAAAAAAGCTTAAGATTCGTAAAAAATTCATATTTTTGACGACATAAGTAATAATTTTGTTTTAAAATTATTTTTCACTGTTATAAATATTTTTTAAAAAGATAATTCATTTTGATTCATTTAAATAGCTATGGAATTAATAAAGCTTACTTCAGAGCAGCGAATTAAAGAATTATTTGATAATCATTTTCATAATCTGGTGTTTCATTCATTTAAGATTACAAATAATTATTGTCAGTCGGAGGAAATAGTTCAGGATGTTTTTGTTAAAGTGTGGCAGAATTACGAACAAATTGTAGCTATTTCTGACCATAAAGCTTATTTATACAAAGCAGTTTACAATTCGAGTCTCAATTACCTTAGGCATTTTAAAATCAGGCAAAAACACAATGAAGAAGTAGCAAATACTTTTGATGAAGCCGAAAAGCCAATAGAAGCATCAATTGTAGAAACTGAAAACAATAACCGCATACTCATGGCTATCAATAAACTTCCTGATAATTGGAAAGAAGCTATTGTATTGAGCAAATACGATAAACTTAAATATCACGAAATTGCAAATAAAATGAATATTTCACAAAAAACGGTTGAAAAATATATATCAAAAGCATTGTCGTTCTTACGAAAAGAATTGGCAGATTTGCTTATAACAATTGCCATAGTATTAAATTTTATAAAATAAGTGTAGGGTAAAATAAGAAACGAGTGTTTTACATTTAGAAAGCGATGAAAAAAGCAAAGGAACATATTGATGAAACCATATTGCTCAAGATTATTGAGAATACGGCTGATGTTAATGAGCGAAGTCTTTTTAAACGTTGGATTGAATCTTCTGATATGCATGCAGAAAATTTTGAACAACTAAAAAAACTTAACCAACTAACATCTATCGATATATTTAACAAACAGAAGAATTGGGAATCGGTGCTGAAAAAAGTAAAAGAAGAAAAGGCAATACCTGATTATATTGAACTACCAGTAGCGCAGCGCTCAACAATTACATTACAGTTGAGAACTTTTATGCGTTATGCTGCAATGCTTCTGATTCTTTTGGGTGTTTCGTTCCTGATTAAAATCATCGTTTTCGATTCTCAGCAGCTTACCATTTCCGGTAAGGATATGAAGTTACATGAAGCTTATACGCTTGCTGATGGTTCGAAAGTTTATTTAAATGGAAATTCAGAAATCTCTTTTTCAAAGAAATTTGGAATAAAAGAACGGAAAATAACGCTGAAAGGTGAGGCGTTTTTTGAAGTTCAGCGAAATGAGAAAATGCCGTTTAGTATAACAACTTGTAAAACCACCACAGAAGTATTAGGGACAAGTTTTAATGTGTATTCAGAATTATCGGGAAAAGTAAAAGTATCAGTTGTTACAGGAGTTGTAAGTTTTTATTCGGGCGAAAAAGAAAACGGGCTTAAGCTTGTTGCAGGCGAACAGGGATCATATAATCCAGATTTGCAAAAAATTGTGAAGGATAAAAATGTGGATATGAATTTACTGGCATGGAAAACCGGAATTCTATATTTCAACGAAACTCCGATTACGGATGCATTTAATTTGCTTCAAAAGCAGTATTCGCGCGTATTTGTTTTTGAACCCAATCAAGGTAGCATACCTTTACTAACAACAACATTTGATAATCAGACATTGGAAGCTGTTTTGGATGAGTTAAATCTTTTATTAAACACCAAAAATGTATGCAAAAATGACACGATTTTTTTCAAATCCATCATTAAATAAATTAATTACACTTATTTGTTTTTTACTGCTCTTCCAGATAAGTTATGCACAAAATGAATTGCTTGAACGCAAGATAAATGTACCTGAATATAAAGGAACTGCAAAGTCACTCTTAGATCAGATTAGCCAAAAAGAAAATATAGTATTTGCTTACTCAAGCGAAATATCACTTAATTATGAAATAAGCTTTCAGAAGAAAGCGATTACATTAAAAGAATTTCTCGATAATATTTTTAAAGGAAAACCAATTGGCTATAAAGCTAAAGGAAATAAAGTTCAGCTTTTTCCAACAAAACCACTTTCATTTATACCCGGAAGTTTAACACAATTAGTTAGAGGTTCAATAGTTGATGCTGATAGCAAATTGCCTTTAATTGGTGCTACCGTATATATACCCGATACCGATCCATTAATTGGAACAGTTACTGATTTGAATGGTAATTTTAGATTGGAAAAAATACCTATTGGTAGAATTTCCTTAAAAATATCGTACATGGGTTATGAACCCAAAATTATTTCAAATATTGAAGTAAATTCAGCTAAGGAGGTTGTCCTGAATATAAGCATGCAGGAGTCTGTTTTAACACTGAAAAGCTTGGTTATTAAGCCAGATAAGAAAAAAGGTGAGACCATAAATGACATGTCGCTGCTAAGTACACATTCTATATCTCTGGAAGAAACAAAACGTTATACTGGAAACATGGAAGACCCTGCACGTGTGGTTAGTAGTTTTGCCGGTGTAGCAGCTTCGCCTGATGGAAGCAGTGATATCATTGTACGAGGCAATTCGCCCAAATACATGCAATGGCGTTTGGAAGGGGTTGAGATTTTAAGTCCCTATCACATGGATGATCAAAACGCATCATTTGGTTCGCTGACTGCACTAAACAATAATTTATTGACCACTTCTGATTTTTACACTGGCGCTTTTTCACCGGAATATGGGGATGTTTTATCAGCAGTTTATGATGTAAAGTTCAGAACAGGAAATAACGAAAGATTTGAAGCCATGGCGGGTGTGGGTATCATGGGTGTAGATTTAACACTGGAAGGACCTTTTAAAAAAGGGTATGCAGGTTCTTATCTAATAAATTACAGGTACTCGGCTATTTCTTTAATAAAAAAACTAGGTTTAGTGGATGTGCCGGGAGCATTAGATTATCAGGATGCAACTTTTAAAGTAGTTTTGCCTACAAAAAAATCAGGTACATTTTCTTTCTTTGGCTTAGGAGGTTTAAGCGGTGTTTCAATGGAGAATATGTCAGCTACCGGCTTATCTACACCCGGTAGTACCATAAAGAATGCATTAATCAGTAAAGATTACGAAAAGGCTAATTACCTTTTAAACCTTGGAATGAAACATACTTTAACTATTAATAATAAAAGCTATATTAATACAACGCTTTCATTTTCGGGAAATGGAATTAAAGATGATATTTTTGAGTCGGATACCATAAGAATTTATGGTAATGGTGGTGAATTTTTAAGAGATTCTGTAACTAATAAAATACTTACTTTTAAAAACAGAATATTCAATTCTACCTATAGGGCAGCTATAACCTATAGCAATAAAATCAATACTAAAAACAAATTTCAAATTGGTATAAAATATAGTTTGTTTAGCTATGATTATAATCAAAGCATATTCAAAAATGAAACCAATACTATTTTTGATGTAACAGATTTTAACAACAATGCTAGTACAATAAATAGTTTCATTAGCTGGAAACACAGTTTGAACGAAAAATTCACCTTTGTTGCAGGATTGCATAATACGAATATATTGTTAAACAACAAAACTGCAATTGAACCCAGAATAGCAATAATCTGGAAACTTAACAATACAACATCGTTTCATGCTGGATATGGAAAACATAGTACCATGGAAAGAGTACATAATTATTTTACTAAAGTATTGCAAGCCGACGGAAGTTTAATTGAACCAAATAAAAATCTGGACTTGCTTAAAGCAGATCATTTTGTGCTGGGTTATGAAAAACGCTTCACCGAAAATTTAAGGGCAAAGATTGATATCTACTATCAATATCTGTATAATTTACCTGTAGAAAACAATGATACAAGTTACTATTCAACCATAAACGAAGGAATAGATTACAGATATGTTGCATTGGTAAACAAAGGAATTGGGAAAAACTACGGAGTAGAAGTTACTATAGAGCGGTTTTTCGATAATAATTACTATTTTTTAATTAATGGATCTTTGTTCGAATCAAAATACAAATCCTTAGAAAATGTTTGGAGAAACACACGATACAATAATAATTATTTAATAAATATTTTGTGTGGAAAGGAATTTAAAAAACTTGGCAGAAAGCAGAATCAAACACTTGCTTTAAATGCAAAAGTTTTTTTCGAAGGGGGGCAAAGATCTATTCCATTGCTGAGAGATGCACAAGGAAATATAGCTGTTGACCCTGCAAATAATAGATATTGGGATTACAAAGATGCATATAACAATAAGTATGATGATATTTACCAAATAAATTTATCATTAAGTTATAAGTTCAACAGGCTTAAAGCCACACATGAGATATTCCTCGATTTGATGAACATTACTGACAATAAGAGCAGGATGTCGGAATACTACGATGAAAACAAACCTAACAAAATCGGTTATTTGACAGCATTTGGTTTTTTTCCTAATTTAATGTATAGGATATATTTTTAATCACTTTGTCAGAATCAAAAAGTGAAGGATTAGGACTCAAACTATTCTCTTTTTAATATATATATTTATAAAAACAACTTTTTTATTGTATTGAAAATTAAATACTAAGAAAAATTATTCTAAAAAATGAAAACACAAAAACAAAAATTATTTAGATTTGGAGAAATCGTAGAAGGATATAAGATTCCTGTATTAAATGAAAGAGAAATAAGAGCAGCAGCTGGTATATTGTTTCTTGCAACCTTTTTATCGTTGATGTTTGTGCTGTTTAATGATAACTTTATTCCTATTAAGTTTGTAGTAATATTTTTTCTAATGGATTTTATGATACGTGTTTTTATCAGTCCTAAATTTTCCCCAACCTTGATTCTAGCACGTATGATAGTTCAAAATCAAACACCGGAATACGTGGGTGCAGCCCAAAAAAAATTTGCATGGATCATTGGAGTTATATTGGCAGCCAGCATGTTCATCTTTTTTATTATCTTTAATGCTTATAGTGCAATTACTGGAATTATCTGTCTTATTTGCCTTATATTCCTGTTCTTTGAATCAGTTTTTGGAATTTGCCTGGGATGTAAATTTTATCCACTCTTTTTTAAAGAAAAAGTGCAATATTGCCCGGGTGAAGTTTGTGAAGTTAAACAAAAACAGGATATTCAAAAAACCTCAGGAAGTCAGTTTTTTATTTTGTTCGCCTTTATAGCATTCATTTTTCTCACAGTTTATATTATGAATGATAGATTTAGTGTAAAACCTCATGATTTGACAGGAAGTAGCAATATTGAACAAACCAGCCAGAATAAGTAAATTGACTAAACCCATGTTAATAAAGTTAATACAGTTCTCGACTATGATTTTCATCTATTGTATATGTTTATTTTCCTGCAAATTATCGAAAATTCGTTTTTATAAAATTTTAATATAATGAAGAAAATTCAAAAATTAACATTCATCATTATCTTATTTTTTTACAAGGAAGTTGTCTTTTTTAAATTTAAAGCTAAATGGACTATTGGTATTATTTTCTTTCTCTTTTTTTTCAAATTAAGTTTTGCTCAAACAGAAATACTCGAACATAAAATAAAGCTCAATAATTTTAAGGGAACTGCAAAGGAAATTTTAGATAAAATACATCAGAAAGAAAAGATTGTATTTGCCTATTCTAGTGAAATCTCACTGAATTATGAAGTTGGTTTTAGTAAGGGTAAAATGATTCTTAAAGAATTTCTTGAGATTTTGTTTAATGGAAAACAAATCGGATATAAAGTTAATGCTGATAAAGTTTTACTTTTTCATATCAGAGAGCTTACAGCCAGTGTTGAAAAAGCTAGCCTATGCACAATAAAAGGAACCGTAAAGGATTTGAAAACAAAAGAGCCATTAGGCTTTTGCAATATTGCTGTAAAAGGAAGTAAAAAAGGTGTTATAACAAATATTGATGGTGTTTTCAGCATTACTGTAGATGCCTCAGATGTATTGCTGATATCTTATATAGGTTATGAAAAACAGTCGATTCAGGCATCAAAATTACTTCAGAAACAAGAAATATATCTGCAGAAAAAAGAGCTTTTATTAAAAGAAGTTGTGATCCATGCAAATGACGAATATTTGTATGATATTATTGAGAAATGCAGAAAAAATCTTTTAAAGAATAAGGCAGAAAGAACATCTAAATTGTATTTTGGTTTGGAAACCCGCTCAAAATTACTTTCTGTTGAATATCCTATTAAAAACACTTGGACAAGTTTGGAAATTGACTCTAATCAATTAAATGAAAAACCGGTTGAATTGCTTGAATGTTATTATAATGCTCAGCTTAAAGGGAGTAGAGTTGATGAATTGGGGTTTAAGAATGGCAGGACTGCTCTTGCTTCCAACGATAATTATTTTGTAAATATGGGTTCCTCAAAAGCAATCTGTGAAATATCGCTGACTAATGACAATGGTATGTTTCCGGAAATACCTTTGCAGTTGAACAAAAGAGGATTGCGAAAGAACTTCTTTATCGAGCTTGGTTATTTTGATGGGAAATATTATACCATTAAATTTCATCCAAAAAACAACAGTAAAAATTCATTTAGTGGCGAAGTCTGGATAGAAAGTAAAACGTATAATTTGTTAAAAATAAATCTTAAAGCTGAAAATACGGTTATACATCCTTTTTTGCCCGAATTTCCCAGAGACTCAATTTATAATGTCTCTTTTGACATTTGTAATACTTATAAAAGTGATGACGGACTAACATTCCCTGATCATTTTGTTTTTAATTACAGCATTAGCTATTGCAGCAGAAAAGATACAATTTTCCTACAACAGAAGAAAGTTGCAAGTGAAATCAAATCAAAGAGTATTATGTATTTTTATGATTACGACAAACCGTTTATACTCCCTTATTTCGAATATACCGATAAACTTTTTGGTAGGGATGATTACAACAAAATCTCCTTTATTCCTTATAATGAAGCTTTTTGGAATAGCAATAATATTCTGCTTCAGACTGAAAAGCAAAAGCAGGACTATGGCTTATTGTCTAATCAGGGTGAACTTATTGAATACAGGGAAGGGAATTACAGTAGTAATTTTTTAGCATACCTTCCAGGCAGGGATTCACTCCCCGGACATTTAGAATTTTATTATCCTTTTTGGAACTCACGTAAACGTTTAGTGCCAAAGTTAAAAAGTGATAATTTAAAAATTTACTCCAAAGAAAAAATTAACACTAGTATCAGAAGTGATTTGTATAATCTAAAAGTTCAGATTATGCTTGATATCGTGGATTCGGGTGATTCAATGCTTTGCAAATCATACACTGTTTTCGACAGCGAACAGACTTATTTTCATCTGCCACTGAATTTTTATTCAAATGCTTTTTTTAATATTTATTTTGATATCTGGGAAATAGAAAGAAGAACAATGCAGGACAAACTTAATGCTGGCAATCTTAAAATATCTCAGATTAACGAAATTTATAACAATACTATTGAAAATCTGAATACAATTTCAGAAAAGTATATGAAAGAAGTAAATGTTGGCGAAAATGAAAAAATGTTGAAAAAGTGGAATGATTATGTCTTTGAAAAATTAGACATTGATAATATGAAGATGGTAGAAAATAGTGTAAAAAAATAATAAAATAGATTATTCTATAAATAATTTTTCAGGAATTTAAGAAAAATATACAAATGAAAGCTGTTATTTTAACCAAATACGGACCACCGGAAGTACTTCAAATCGTAGAAATAAGTAAACCTATTCCCAAAGATAATGAAATACTTATAAAAATATTTGCAACACCTGTCAATTTTGCAGACTTATTAATACGAAATTTTAAATCAATTTCTCCACGAAAATTTAATATGCCATTTATCTTCTGGTTTATAGGAAAGATGTATTTTGGTTTTAGTAAGCCAAGAGTTAGGATACTGGGAAGTGAGTTTGCTGGTAAAATTGAATTAATTGGTAAAAATGTTAAAGGATTCAAGATAGGAGATCAAGTTTTTGGTTATTGTGGGCCTGATATGGGGGCTAATGCAGAATATCTATGTATAAAAGGAAATGGCATTGTAACTTTAAAACCGGAAAATATGACTTATGCAGAAGCTTCTGCTGTTCCTTATGGTGCTATCATGGCTTTAAATTTAATCAGAAAAATCAAAATTCAACCACAACAAAAAGTCCTTGTCATCGGAGCTTCGGGAGGGATAGGACCTGCAGTAGTACAACTAGCAAAATATTATGGAGCTCAGGTTACCGGAGTATGCGGTACACCAAGATTAGAATTCGTAAAATACCTTGGTGCAGACAGGGTTGTTGATTACACCAAAGAGGATTATACCAATAGTGGCGAAACCTATGATTTTATAGTTGACATATTGGGAAGGAGTTCATTTGCAGCTTGTAAAAGAGTGCTTGCGAATAAAGGAAGATGTCTCTATGTAAGTTTTAAAATGAAACAAATTTTTCAAATGCTATGGACAACTATGTTAAGTGACAAGAAAGTCATCTGTGTGTTATCAAACGAAAAACCAGAAGACCTTATTTTTATCAAAGAACTTATTGAATCAGGAAAATTCAAAACTGCTATCGATAAATGCTTTCCGTTAGAGCAGGCTGCTGAGGCTCATCGATATGTTATTCAGGGGCATAAAAAAGGGAATGTTGTAATATCAGTTATTGAGTAACAATTTAATTAGATACAATTACTATTGCATGAAACTTATGAAAAAAATAATATTATTTTTATGTATTGTAAATTTTACAGTTTCTTTATTTGGTCAGCGTACTCCTCAAAAATATCAAGACCTTATTAGAATTGCTGATTCACTTTACAATGCGAAAGACTTTAAGAATTCTGCTTTAACTTATTCTGATGCATTTAAAGCAAACGACTGGAAAGCCACTTCAAACGAACGTTATAATGCTTGTTGTTCGTGGGCTTTAGCAAACTTCCCCGACAGCGCTTACTATAATTTAAATTATATTGCAAGATTCATGAATTATACAAATTCCGGTCACATAAAGTCAGATCCCGATTTAATATCTCTTCATTCTGACGTAAGGTGGGAATCTTTAATTGAGACAGTTCAGGCAAATAAGAAGAAAGTCTTTCCAAATCTGGAATTAATACCGGTAAACGGATTCAAGGTTGAAGTGCTTTTCGATGGCATTGACAACAATAAAAAAGGAAAACCAGTCATTGTTTTTGAAAATGGCCGAAGTACTGATTTTGAGTATTGGATTCCTATTATTAAGGAGGTTTCAAAATCAAATACAACTTTGGTTTATAACCGACCTCGAATAGGAAGTTCTGAGGATGACAACAAACTTCCAACCATCGACCATATTGCTGCTGTTCTTCGGCAATTACTTCTCTCAAAAGGATTGCAACCACCATACATCCTTGTAGGACACTCCTGGGGTGCTGCATATATCAGATGCTTTGCATCATTTTATCCCGAAGAAATAGCTGGACTAATTTTTGTTGACCCTCACGATTTTGTCAAAAAACCGGGTGGTGGAAGATTGCCATATCAGGAAATTGGATTGACTGAAAGCCAAATAGATTCTCTTTTTAATACTTACGAGAAATGGGCTGATGAAAGTATCGCTCAATGGCCCAAATTTATCGTTGAAGAAATGAAAGCACAAAGAGAATTTAGCAAATCTGGTTTTGAGCTTATTAATCGAAATCCATTGCCTGATGTACCCGTTCATTTTATAATGGCTGGTGGCTATCCCTTAAATCAGGAAACAACACCACCACTATATGATCAGGAAAAGATGTTTCGAATAAACAATAATATAAAGATGAAAAGCTGGATTGAATTAATTAACCCGCTTAAATATGGAAAATTCTTTTATTGTTCAAGCTCAGGACATATTATACAAAATGATGATCCAGATATTATAATATCCAGTATAAAAATAGCTTTACATGACTATGAAAAAATCAAGAATGAAAAAGAAACCAGTTATTGAAAAATAAAAGTGGAGACTAGAAACCATTAAAAACAGGCGAAACCGAAAAGCCTTATAAATAGGAGGGAACTAATAAATAAAAAAATCATGAAAGAAAAGAACCAAAATCACAAAATAGACTTAGTTAGAAATCTAAAGAATAATCTGAAAAAGAAATTTTACTTAGTCTTAATTATAATAAGCATTGTTCAAATATCTTATGGGCAACATATCGCTATACCTTTTCAGGATGCTGAAAAACAAGGCATATCTATTAAGCATTTAGATAGCATTTATAAAAATGCAGTAAATACTGATACTTCTCTTGCAATATTCAAAACTGATACAGAGCAAGAAAAGCTCCAACAGAGCTATACCAAACTTTTGAAAGATTTAGGTAACTTTCTTTCAAAAAATAATTTCAAATGGGAAAAGAAAACTCCATGTTTCAACAAAGTTTACTTTAACTATGATGGGGCTATTGATTATTTTTTATATGTTTTTACTGGAAAAGCAGAAGACAAGCCATCAGATGCCAGACAAAAAGAATTCCAACGATTATTAAACTTATTTATAAATGACTATAAATTCTCATTAAAAGCCAATACAAAGTTTACACAATGTGGTGGTGGTATGTATATGCCGGAATAGTGATAAAAAATAAAGAATCTTAAATTTAATTATTCAGTGAAATGGAGTCCAGTAATCATTAAAAAAACGGGGCGAAACCGAAAAGCCTTACGAGTAGGAAAATCAAATAAAAAAAATAAATGAAAAGAAATCAAAAAATTACAATTATTGGGTTTATTACCCTATTAAGTTTCTCTTTAAATGCACAAGTTACATTGCCTTATTTTACAGGTTTTGATAATCCATCGCAACAAGCCGGGTGGACAGAATATCAAAAAGCTGAAGTGACATTTTGTCATTGGTATATGGCATCTAATTTAGGACATGGCTTTGCTCCGTCTTCTGGTATTAATGCGGTTGATGACTGGATGGTTTCACCAGCGTTTTCAATTATAAATGGTGGAAAATTAGATTCAATAAAATATAATTTTTCCGGATATTCTGATCCACTTATAGATGATACTATTGCAATTTACTTACTTAATGCATCACAAGATCCTTCATTAGCAATCTCAAAACATCTTTTGTTTGATTTTAGAGGTAATGAGTATATTAATGATGACACATTTCATATTAAGACGAATATTATTTTACCTGCATCGAGTGGTCTAAGTTACTTAGCAATAAGGTATAGGAATACAGATTGTAGTCATAATTGGCTAACTGTTAGTTTCGACAATATAGCAATAAGTGGTAATAGTGTTGGTATGGATGAGTTTAGTAACTACGGATTTAAAGTAAACATTTACCCCAATCCTATCATTGATAAGCTTACAATTGAAACCAATTCAAAAATTATGCAAAATTTGGAAGTGTATAATTTGCTAGGCGAATTGGTATTTAGAACCAATATATTGAATTTGAAAATAATAGATGTCTCTGGCTTCCCAAAAGGAATTTATTTCTTAAAACTTAATAATGAAAAAGAAACCTTGACCAGAAAGTTTGTAAAAGCATGACAAGTTAAAATGCAAATAATACCTAAATTTATAGTTTGATTGAAATATAAATTTAGTTATCCAATAAGTATCCAAAAGGCTACTAATTGTCGTAAGTCTTATTTTGCAATATTCTCAAACAATAGAATTTTTTTAGCAAGATTTAATATTCAAAAAAAAGCGAGTTGGTTGTCAACTCGCTTTTTTGTTTCGTTAATTCTAAATCAATTTTATCGATTATGATTAATAAAAACCTCTGTAGCACCAACGCCATACTTAGCCATTGAAGCGTCAAAGTAATGTAGGTTTTCATAAGTCTTTAAAATTTTAATCATTTCGTTTTTAAGCACACCTGCACCTACACCATGTATAAAAATCAACTTATGTGTTTTGTTAATAAAAGCTGATTCTAAACATTTGGTAAAATAATCTAATTGTATTTTAAGCATTTCAGCATTGTCAAGCAAATAGTAATCTTCTACCAGCTCGCCAATATGCAAATCTATTTCGGCAGTACCGGGGTTTAATTGATGAGCATCTAATATCGTCTCTGTTTTAACTTGACTTGCTTTTTTTTGCTGTATTTCTGTTGCGTCTTTATTGGTAAATAATGCAAATTTTGATTGATTGCTTGGTATTTCTGTTAATCGTCCGAGCGTTAATACTAAAGCTTTTTCCTGAAGAAAAGAAGAACTAATGTAGTTTTCTTCTTTATAAAAACGGCTGGGTTTTATTTTGAAATCAGCATTCATAGGTGTTAGCAATCGTTCTTTCAATTCGGCATGAAACAATACTTGTACATTGCCCGCACTCCAGGATTCCAAATCTTCTCTTTCTATTGTAGTAATAACTTTTTTACTTTCTGGCGATAATACATCATAATCCATACCATGGAATTTGCCTTCTTCATCCATTAATGTAAGATTAAACAAGGTATAAAACTCTGTATGATTAATAATACAAACATCAATCATTCCTGTTAGCAACCAGCGTTGGTCATGTGGAATATATGTCAGATAAATACCAGCCACTTGATTGCTGCTACCATAAGATTTTAATAAAGAAGATTTGCCATCATCTTCCATTTCCTCTTCTTCTGTTTGAATTATATTGGGGTTTACATTAAAATTTTGATTGAATAAACGAGCACCTGCAGAACTCTCATCTATTTTTAATAATTCACTTGCCATTGTAGGTACTTCAAATCCTTCTTCTATGGCTACGTTTACCATTGTCGAACTTATTATTTTAGTAACAATTCCACCTCCGCTTGTATTTAAAAACTTTACTTTATCGCCTGGTTTAAAGTTCATCTATATAATTATTAAATTTGTATTTGATTGTATGTGATGATATAACAAGCATTGACAAATAGTGTTTATAAAACTATCTATTACTTATTCTAAAATATCAAATTGAGTAGCAAAAGTAGTGTTTTAGAAGCTATTTATAAGCTTTTTATTTATGATAAAATGATAAATATAATTGCTTGTTTCTTAATAAAAATTTAAAGTTGAATGAATGTTTGTCAAAATTTATTTGCTGTTAAATGTAAAAGGCAAATGTGAGCAATATATCATTTTGTTAGGTATAATGGACAAAATTAATGGTTTTTTTTAGACGATGTACTCTAATAGACATTTTTAATGGTTTTTATTTTCAAACATTTTCAAAGCATATTGAATTTTTATAGTTCTTTGTATTATCTGTA
>Ga0247840_10008716_pt1 | contig 13472 bp, 5 predicted proteins | sample LaCruzMarch2015__FD_192404 | JGI IMG/M metagenome (GOLD analysis project Ga0247840, IMG submission 192404) | Freshwater microbial communities from meromictic Lake La Cruz, Castile-La Mancha, Spain - LaCruzMarch2015_17m | ecosystem: Environmental > Aquatic > Freshwater > Lake | place: Spain...
CGCCGGGAACCTCACTAATAAAATCGAAGCCGCAGGCACCGATTGTGAACGTATGACTCGCCTCACCTACGACGCCTTCGGAAACCTGCTCGAAACCACAGCCTCCCTTTCTCAGACTACAGCCTATACCTACAATTCCCGAGGCCAGGTTCTGACCGTCACCGACCCCATGGGCAACGTCACCAGCAATGCCTATGACTCCTTCGGCAATCTGATTGAGACTTCAGCCTCCAGCCTACAGCCTACAGTCTACTCCTACGATCTAGCTGGACGCCTGGTCACCGCAACCGACCCATCCGGAACGGTCACCAGCAACACCTACGATTCCGTCGGTAATCTAATTGCGACAGCCTCCAGCCTACAGACTACAGCCTACTCTTACGACGACGAAAATCGGTCGATCGCCACTTCCAACTCGCTAGGCCAAGTCACCCGCAACACCTACGACCTCGATGGTAATCTAACTGAGACTACAGCCTCCAGCCTTCAGCCTACAGCCTTTTCCTACAACCTTGACGGCCAGGTGACCCGGAAGACGGATGCGTCCGGTACCGCGACCTACGAATATGACGGCTACGGAAGATTATGGCGCACCACAGATGCGCAGGGCAATGTCACGGCCATGGAATACGATGCGGACACCGAAAAGGCGATCCGGATTTACTATCCCACCTTGACTCGCGAATACACGTATGACCTGCGGGGTAGAGTGACGGAAATGAAGGAGATCACGAGCAGCGCCACCCGCACGACGAGCTATACCCTGAACGCGATGGGGCAGGTGCTGGCCGTAACCGACCCGCTGGGCCGGATCACCCGCTCCGAATATGACGTCCTGGGCAGACGTATCGCCGAGATCAACGCCCTGGGCGTGACGAACCGGTTCGCCTATAACGGCTTCGGTAGTCTGACTACCTTGACCGATGCCAAGGGCAACCAGACCACGTTTGATTATGATCTCAACGGCCGGCTGGTCCAGAAGACCTATGCCGACAACACCACGCTGGCCTATGAATATGACGCCCTGGGCAAGTTGGTCAAACGAACCGATGCCAAAGGCCAGATCACCGCCTACACCTATGACCTCCATGGCCGTCTGGCAACGAACACGTATTATGCGTCCTCCCAGACCTATCCGGCCTCACCCGTCAAAACGGTCGTGTTCGGGTATGATGACCAGGGCCGCATGACCGGCTGGAACGATGGCCAATATTCGGGCTCGTTCACGTATGACGACACCAACAAGACCCGGACCGTGACCGTGAATTATGGCGCATTCAGCAAGACCTTCACCTGCCAATACAATCCATCCGGCAGAAAGACAAGCTTCACCGGCCCGGATGGCGCGGAGATTGCCTACACCTATGCCGCCAATGGTAAGCTGACCGGGATCGAGATCCCCGGCGAGGGGACCATCGGGTACACGTATAATGGCAACGGCACTTTGTACAGCCAGACACTTCCAGGTGGTAATATACGGTATTTCGGGTATGATGCTCACATGAGTCTGGTCACCAACATGGCCGTCGATGCCGCCCGGAACCTGCTGATGAATCGTGGGTATTCACGGAACGCGGTCGGGAATATCCTGGCCCAGCAGACGGAATCCGGTGAGATTGCCTATCAGTATGACTCGACCGATCAATTGACCGGCGTGACCAACGCCGCACTGGGCAATGAATGGTTTGCCTATGACCCCATGGGAAATCGCCTGGCATCGTCCAACACGATCTTGAACGTGACCAACGTGTCGGTGTATTCCGCCAATTCGTTGAACCAATACCCTGCGATCTCGAACAATGAATCGCAAATTTCGTTGGCCTACGATTTGAATGGCAACATCACGAATCAAGCCAGCGTCACCGAAACCAATACGTATGCCTGGGACATTGAAAACCGACTGATTTCTTTCCAGCGGATCACCACCAACGGCGCCGCTAATGCGCAATATACCTATGACCCCTTCGGTCGGCGGTTAAGCAAAGCCGTCAATGGCACAACCAATTACTTCTGTTACGCTGACGAAGGCCTGATCGGGGAGTATGATGCCAGCGGCGCCGAAATTCGGTCCTACGGTTACACGCCCGGCACCCTCTGGATGAACAACCCTCTCTGGATGCGAACTGGCATTTCGACCTTGAATGAGGGCGAAACCAACTATCTGTATTATTTGAACGATCACCTCGGTGCCCCGCAACGCCTGGTCCGCAAGAATGGCGCCACCGCCTGGGCCGCCGTCATGGATGCCTTCGGCCAAGCCCACATTCTGCCGGGCGCTATTGTGACCAATAACCTGCGATTCTCGTCTCAGTATTTTGACGAGGAATCGGGGTTGCATTACAACACAATGCGGTACTATGACCCCATTTCCGGGCGATATTTGTCCAGGGATTCCCTTGGGGAAGTGGGAGGGGCTATTGATCTTTTTGCATTCTGCGCCAATAATCCAATGAGTTTTATCGATACGCTCGGATTGTTTTCCTATTCTTTAATTAATCAGCATATTGTTGTTGTGTGTAATGATTGGTCACAATATTCGCATGCTGTTGAATTTAGTGAACGGTTGCGTCGGCTTGGATGGACCGTATCTATTCTCTTCCCGTCAGATTTTATGAAAATCGAAAAGCCATTTAACGGTCTTGTTTTAATTGGACATGGCAGTCAAAATTCGTCTGCCGGGTTGTCGCTCGCTCAGACACTTGAGGTCCTGAATAAAACAAAAACAAAATTGGATGTTGCGGTTGCTTTGTCTTGCCACGGAACAGATTATGTTTCAGGGTTGCATCAATCTGGGGGGACAGGAATTAATCCATTGTTAAGTGGGTACACTGGTTATGCAACTCCAAATCCAATATTCGATGAGGCAATATTTGGTCAATTAGTTAAGTGGCAATATAACCAGAATATGGGGAATCATTCAATGAGTGATACATCATATTATAATTCATTAATAGATGCTATCGGTACAGTGACTATAGACTTCTTGGTTGTACCTTTTATTAACTATGGGCCAACAATCGCTGATATCATAGAACAAATGGGTGAACACATATTGCAAGGATTTTCTTCTGGGATCATTTATGGAAAATAATATGAAAAATTGTTCCACAAAGATTCCTCATATTGTTGTAGGCGTTTTGTTTGTATTAGTATTTGTCGTCCCTGTGTTTATGTATGGACCATTGGCCGATGATAAATTGCGGGGGAAAATGGTGTGCGAATACAGATTAAAGAATGTAATGGATTCGCTGAATAAATATGCTCGGAATCATAACTCAAAGTTCCCGTTTTCCTTGTCAGGATTAAGAAACGACGAGAAAGGCAGTCGGCTTGTTTGCTGTCCGTCAACAAATATTGAATATATATATATAAATAATTTAACGATGTTATCGCCGCCAGAAACTATTATCTTGATGTGTCCTTTGAAAAGTCATTGTGGGTTGGGTGGATTTATCGTAACTGTGAATGGAAAGATTCGATGGCATGACAACCCCGGCTTCACTTCGATAATGCAAAACGTCAGCAGTAACAAAAATGGTATAGGTGTAGGTGTAAGTGTCCAGGGGGATTCGGGTCAAGAAATTGAGGGAAAACCGCTGGAAAGCGGCACGAAAAGCGAGTGAAATTTTGGTGAAGGGCACGGTCCGGCAACAAGACCAACCTGACCGCTCAATGGCATTATGACGTGACCAACGGTTGGCTGATCGGCGTGTATGATGGGCACACGAATCAACAGTTTTGGTTCGAGCATGACACGAATGGCTGGATTACGTTGGTGGCGGATGCCGCCACGAGCGGACGGCGCGTGCAATACGAGTATGACGGGGCCGGACGACTGACCAACGTGATCAATGCTCTGGGCCAGACCAAGGGCTATGTGTATGACGATAAGGGACGAATCGTACAGGTGAATCAGGCTATGGACCGCGTCACGCATCTGGACTATGATGCACGCGGCTTCGTGACCAACGTCTGGCGCGGGGATGGATTCAGCCGGCGCTATGAATATCAGTATGACTCCTATCGCAAGGAATACTACGCACTGGTGACCAGCTCCGGCGGACAAGTCATGGAGCGGCGATATAACGAGTATGGCGAACGGATCTGGGGCGCGATGAACGGGTATGTTCAATTCGATGCCACCAAGCCCGAACCCACCGACCCGAATGTTTACGAGCGCGACGCCAAAGATAACGTTACCAAAATTACCTATCCGGACGGCCGATTTGTGACCATGGAATATAACGGCCCGAACGGTGAGATGACCCGGCATGTCGATGAGGCCGGCGTGGCCACCACGTATGAGTTCGATGCGCAGGGCAACTTGACCCGCCAAATCGAAGCAGCCGGCACAGCCGTGGCCCGGGAAACGCAATATGAGTATGACACGCTCAATCGCCAGACCGTGACCCGTATCAAGAACCCGAATGGCCCCGATTCCGTGAACAGCCGGACATATGACGAATGCGGCAGGATCGCCACCGTTACCGACCCACTAGGTAATGTCAGCAGCAATGTTTATGACCGCTATGGGAATTTGGTTCTGGCGACAGTCAACGGCCAACAGGCAGCAGCCTTTGTGTTCGATGACCTTAATCGCTTGGTCTCTGCAACCGATTCCGTGGGGAATACGACGTCCACCACATACAACCCCCTTGGCAAAATTATTCTCCGCACGGTCACGGCCTCATCAGGCTTCAGCCTACAGTCTACAGCCTATTCTTACGATTCCGAAGGCCGGCCCATGGCCACAACCAATGAACTTGGGCTGACCACTCACACAAGTTATGACGCGGACGGGCATCTGCTGGAACAGACCGATACCGCCGGACATACGAACCGGTTCGTCTATAATCTCAAGAACCAAGTGATCAGTGAGTTCAGGCCTGAAGGCTGGTTCTATTTCGAATATGACGATCAGAACCGCCTGATTCGCCAAATGGACCCGCAAGGCGGGGAAACACGGTGGGATTATGACGCCGCCGGGCTGCTGGCGCGCTTGTGTATGCCCGGCCTGACCAACACGTATGAGTATGACGCCCGGGGTAGGGTGACAGTTCAGAGAACCGTTACAGGCAATGGCACACTCGAAACGAGTTTCAGACTCGATGCGCTGGGGCGTGTCATAGCCGTAACAGACCCACTCGGACGCGTGACCGGAGCGGCGTTTGATGCGATGGGCCGGCGTACGGCCGAGATCAATGCGCTTGGAGCCACAAACCATATCGTATATGACGTGTTCGGGAACCTGACGAAACTCACGGATGCCAAAGGCAACGAGACGACGTTTGAGTACGATCTAGGGAACAAACTGACGAAGAAAACGTACGCCGACAACAACCACGTTGACTTTACCTATGACGCCCAGGGTCGGGTAGTCGAGAAAGTGGATGCCAAAGGGCAGAAGACGACGTTTGCGTATGACAGCCAGGGCCGACTGATAACGACCGCATTTTACAATGCGGGAAATAGTCTGGTCAAAACCGTGACGTACGGCTATGACGCCAAAGGTCGGATGATATCGTGGAACGATGGGACATATTTGGGTTTGTTCACCTACGACGACACCACCAAGACCCGCACGGTGACCGTGGATTATGGGGCGTTCAGTAAATCCTACACCTGTGCGTATGATGGGTTAAATCGGAAGACTTCATTTCTCGGCCCGGATGGCGTGGAAATCGGATACACCTATTCCGTTAACGGAAAACTTGAAAGCATTCAGATCCCGGGAGAAGGAACACTTGCATATACGTATAATGGGAACGGGACATTGTACAGCCAGACGCTCCCCGGAGGCAGCACTCGGTATTTCGGGTACGATACCATGATGAGCCTAGTCACTAACGTGGCGGTGGATGCCGCCCAAAACGTATTGATGAATCGTGATTACGCGCGAAATCTGCTTGGAAATATTATCGGCCAGCAAACGGAAAATGGCGCGATAAACTATGCGTATGATCAGATCGACCAACTGACCGGTGTGACCAATGCCGCGTTGGGTAACGAGTGGTTTGTTTATGACCACATGGGGAACCGGGTATCGTCGTCCAAGACGATTCTGAATGAGACAAACGTGGCGGCATATTTCGCCAACGCTCTGAACCAATATTCTCAAATTTCGAATAACGAATTTCAGACTGCGCTGTCCTATGATTTGAACGGTAACCTGACCAATCAAGCCAGCGTCACCGCAACCAATACGTATGCCTGGGACATTGAAAACCGACTGATTTCTTTCCAGCGGATCACCACCAACGGCACCGCTAATGCGCAATATACCTATGACCCCTTCGGTCGGCGATTAAGTAAATTCGTCAATGGCACAAGCAATTACTTCTGTTACGCTGACGAAGGCCTGATCGGGGAGTATGATGCCAGCGGCGCCGAAATTCGGTCCTACGGTTACACGCCCGGCTCCCTCTGGATGAACAACCCTCTCTGGATGCGAACTGGCATTTCGACCTTGAATGAGGGCGAGACCAATTATCTGTATTATTTGAACGATCACCTCGGTGCCCCGCAACGCCTAGTCCGTAAGAACGGAGCCACCGCCTGGGCCGCCGTCATGGATGCCTTCGGCCAAGCCCACATTCTGCCGGGTGCCATTGTGACCAATAACCTGCGGTTTTCGTCGCAGTATTTTGACGAGGAATCCGGGTTGCATTACAATACCCAAAGATATTTTGACTCCATTAGCGGGCACTATCTTTCAGTCGATCCATTGGAAAACGATTACAATCATTCTTCATTCGTTTTTGCAAGAAATCAGCCAGTATTTTCTCTGGATCCATATGGTTTATTTGTGATTGCTGACACGGTGGATTCGTTTTTTATTAGACATGTTTTACTGAAAGCAATTTATTTAAATGGAAACCCGCAGTTAAGCGTGGGTAACGGAAAATTGATTACTGTAAACGACGACGGCTCGTTTAGGAGCAATCCACAGGTTAAGCAAATGATAGACATCAGAAAGAATTCTTTGAAGGATATTATTTGCCCCAAATTACCAAATGGAACAATACCAAAAAAATATTTAGTCCTTGATAACTCACCTTTTCAAAGTATTGCGATATCGCAGGTTGATTTGGGTGGAAGTTATCGATGTGTCAAACAATCTGGCTGTTATAAATGTTTTATAAACTGGACCATCTCTGACAAATTTGATATTGATCCGAATGAAGATGTTCAGGACATTTTAAGAGTTATGGCAATGAATATGATAGGACTGCATTTTTACGATCCCGATGCCGGCAATGTTCCATGGCTTCCAGATTTGCTTGAGTGGTGGCACTATCCTGGTATTCCCTCTGCTGTTAGCCCTAGTCTGGTTCCTAATCAAATTGGTTTTAGAGCTACTCCTTGGAAAGTAAACATGGCAGAGGAGACAATAGAGTTATGTTGTCCAAGAAAATAATAAGTAGAATGTTGTGTGCAGTTATTTTAGGTGTTATTATAGTTGTACCTTATGTACTAGGTAATCGACAGTGTCGGTATGCATATAAATGGTGCATCGAATTTTTTTATCCGCGTCTATCTTTTACGGAAAAAAATATGCCGGATTTTGTAATAAGGAATTACTTAGACGAGTATTTGTCAAAGATTTCGTCGTATCAATTTGCCAAGTTGAGTGATGTTAAAATAACCGTATTTCGATGGAGGGGCTGTTATCGATTTCTATCGTCTTTTATTATTCCGGACGAGTTGCGAACGGAAATGTTGATTAAAATGAATCCGGTAGAAAAAGTATATTATGGGACAAATCATGTCCATAACAAAACGAAACAAAACAATGATATTAGCAATGCCCTGTTAATATCACCTGAACGCGGCGGAGAATACAGTAGCGATATATTTTTTGGAATAGAGTCAGATGTGTTGTCGCAATATGACTGGTGGGTGATTAGACAGTTAACCAATATGGATATTAGAATAGATCATATTTATGAGAAAAACAATCAGCGTGAAAAAAATTGTTACTTTGCTGCATTTATTCTTCCAAACACCAATAGGATATGGTGTTACGGTGAAGGCATGAAGAGGTCTCTACGCCCGGACGAGTAGGGGCAAAAAAGCAGGGGGCAAGGATAAAGATTAATCTGAAGCCGAGTAAAATGAGGAAACGGAGATATTTTTGTGCTGGCTGCTGCGCCGCTCGACAGGAAGTTGTGGGGAGTTCCTCCGTGGATTTGATCACCCGGTGTAAGTGTCCAGGGGGATTCGGGTCAAGAAATTGAGGAAAAACCGAAGGAAATTGGGACGAAAAGCGAGTGAAATTTTGGCAACGATTCGGGTCGCGCCGGACGAGAGTGGAAAACAGGGAAAAACGGAGGCGCTTGACCGACAGAATCTGGGTTGCGGCACAGTCCGGCTGAGCTATGCCTGCGGGACATAGCCGGATAAGCGGCGGCGAACGGCGGCTGAGAATCAGGCCGCGTGTTTCAGGGTAACGACAGGCAGATGACGTCGGCCTTCGAGGAAGGCGACATCGAGATGCGGGGGATTGTGGCAGGTTTTCGGAGGTTCATGGTTCAGCGGGTCACCGCTACAGAGTGAGTCGGTCAACGGAGCGGCGTTATATTTGGCGAGTGGCGTTAGGCCTTTAAGGAATTCATGAGGCCGGTGGGCGTTGTACCAGAGCGTGTAGAGTTCAATTTCCTTACGGAAGTCGTCGAGGACGAGCGGGACAGAAATGAATCGGATACACTCGTCCTTGAAGGACCGGATGAATCGTTCGATCACGGCAATGGAGCCGTGTTGGCCAACAGCGCCGAATCTTTGTTTGATGCTGTGGGTTTTGCAAAATTCAGTGAAGAGATCGGCGGTGAATTGGACGCCTTGATCGTTGATGAGATGCTTGGGCGCTCGACCGACGGCTTGGATCGTGTGTTCGAAAAAGGTCTTGATGTCGGCGGCGGTGGGTTCGGACTTGAACACGGCAAAGGCGACGAGACGCCGTGAGAAGTGGTCGAGGATGAAGGCCGTCCAGTAGGCGAACGGGAATGCCTGTGGGAGCGTGAAAGGCAGCCAAGGCACCCAGAACCCGGACGTGGGGACCACGGTCAGATCGGTGTGCCAGACATGATCGGGGTATTTGGCGGCGACGATGCGAGGTTTTGCCGGTTCGTCTGGCGTGGAGGTCGTGGTATCGGGCGGCTCTGGCGGCGTCGGGGATGGTTTGTTTTTGATTTTCAGGAAGCGCGCGACGCTGGAGCCGGAGAGCTTGAATCCGGCCTGAACCAGCAAATGGGCGAGACGCTTTTTGCCGCAGGTTGGACACAGAAGCTTGAGTTGTTGTACGAGATGGGCGGAGAAGTCGGGGAGTTTGCTGACGGGGATCTGAGCTTTGAGTAACGGGGAATCGGGATTGTCGAGCTCGTGCATCCAGTGGGAGATGGTCTCGGGTTCAAGCATAAATCGTAGGGCGGTCTGAAGGGTATTCCAGCCGCGAGCGGCGCGAAGCTTGATGATCGCAAACCGGTCGTTTGGGAGATAATGGGGCCGTTGGCGCGCGGGCGTTCTCGCCATGCGCGCATCTTTAATGCGGAGTTCCTCCTTCAAGAGCGTAATTTCCTGATGGGCTTGGTCGAGTTCGGCTTTCAGCCGGACAGCGAGCAAGGGCGATTGCGAATCCAAGGATCGGGCATATGTGGCCGACGTTCGCGCCAGGGCAATGACGTTGACGACGATCTGTCGGACGTTTTTCGGGAAGAGATCAAGATCGGATTTGGACAACCATTTTGGGTAACGCATGGAAGGTGATCCTGTGTAGGGTTTAAACGGGCCGCAAGATTAGGCGAGTGAGAAGACGTTGAAAAGGTTTAATCCAGACACCTGTTTTTTTGGACGGACGACCTCCACGTCGTCCGTCCCTGCCTTTGCCTCCGGCCAAGCGCTTGGCCGCCGCTATTCCGTGGTCCCGGCCAAACAAAGCACCGGCGCCCAGCTCTATACCCTGGCCAACGGCGTCAGCGTCGCGCGGCTGGCGCCTGGCGCTGAATTCACCAGCCAGGACATCGAACTGACCGTGCCGACCAATGCCCCAAACTCTGTGGTGCTCAAACTGGAGATCGATAACGTCCATTTCCATTATGGCTATGCCGACGCCATTGCCATCAACGGCTTGGCCTGCGAACGCGCCATCAACCTGGTGAATACACCCTATGACGCCAGAATTACCAATGTCTCCCCAGCCAGCGCGCTCGGTGATACCAACTTTGTCATCACTGGCCAGGCCCTCGACCGCGTTACGACCAATGGCGCGGCCCGCGTGGCCGTCAAATGGGTCGTGTCCCTGCGCGGATTCGAACGGACCTATAACCTCCTGACCGACTCCTCCGGGAACTTCGCCTATACCTTCACCCCCGGCATCGGCGAATGCGGACTCTATACCGCCTGGGCCGTGCATCCGGATGTGCTCGATAAACCCGCTCAAGCCCAATTCGCCATCCATCGCGTCTTCGTGGTTCCAACCGAATTCAACGTGAATTCCCCCCAGAATTATCCGCGCACCCTGACCGTCGCCGTCCAGCCCAGCGAAGCCCTGACCCTGACCAACCTGCACCTGTGGCTCGACCCGGCCGATCAGCCTGCCGGGGGAATCCCAGCCGGACTTCGGATCCAAACCAATGCGCCCATTTCCGTGGTGCCCGGCAACCAGACCGCCCTCCTGCCCATCACACTCCAGGCCGATAACACAGTCAGTAATCCGGGTTCCTTCGTGATGAGCGTGCGGAGCGCCGATGGGGTGGGCGCAGGTTCGTTCCGGACCTGGACGAAAATCCCGGTCAGCTACGCATTCTCCGCCGCCCGGCCGGTCCTGAACTGGAGCCCCAGCTATATCGATACCGGTGTGGCCATCAGCAACACCGTCACCGAAACCCTGACGCTCAGCAATGTCGGCCTGGCCGATATGGAACAAGTCCAGTTGACCCTTCTGACCACCAATGGCCTGCCAGTCCCCGCCTGGGTCATGCTGAACTCCTCAACTAACTTAGGCACTCTACTTTGCCCCTCTTCCCTCAGTCCCTCTTCCCCTCAGTCCCTTAGTCCCTCTGTACCTTTGTCCCTTTCTCCCTCTGCCCCTTTGTCCCTCAGTGCCTCAGTGCCTTTGTGCCTTTCTTTCAGCCCCACCAACGGCGTGACGGCCGGCTATTACCGGTTTAAACTGCGCGTGACCGCTGCCAATGCGGCGACCACCGATATCAACATCGATATCGCCGTCAACGACTCAGGCAAGGGCGGTGCTTTGTTCAAGGTGACGGATTTGTATTACGGGTACCAAGGCAATACCGGCGTCAACGGAGCTCTGGTGCAACTGATCAAGCAGGAAGGCGTCATCCTGACCACCAACTTGACCACCGACGCCCTGGGCGAAGCCTGGTTCCAGAATGTGCCGGTCGGCCGCTATAAATACCGCGTCACCGCCAATCAACACGACGGAGTCACCGGCACGCTTTGGATCCGGCCCGGCGTGACGCCGAACCAGGAGGTCTGGCTCAAGTGCAACCTGGTCACCGTCGAATGGTCGGTCAACCCCATCCCCATCGAAGACTGCTATAACATCGTGCTTTCCGCCACATTTAATACCGACGTGCCCGCGCCCGTGGTGGTGACGGAACCCATGTCATTCTCTTTGCCCGATATGAAAGCCGGGGACGTGTTCAACGGCGAATTCACGATCGGGAACTATGGCCTGCTCACTGCCTCCAACCTGACATTTGTGGTCCCACCTTCCGACGAGCATTTCCGGGTCGAACTGTCCGGCGCCGCCACCAATCAAACGGTGCTCGCCGCCCATGAAACCCGGCGCGTGTCCTACCGGGTCACCTGCCTCACAGCCCTCGATGGCTCAGGCGGAGGCGGCTGCTATACCTGGACCCTGTGCGTCCCCATCCGCTACCAGTTTAGTGCTGCCTGCGGCAAAATCACCGACGCAGAAACGTATTTCTGCCTGAATCGCACCTATGGCAGTTGCCCCGGCGGCTCGGCCGGCGTTATTCCGCCCCTGGGCGGACCTACTGGCGGCGATCCCTATAATCCCAATCCCAACGGTGGCACGCCCGGTAATCCGTATAACCCCGGCGGTGGCGGCGGAGGCGGCGGCCCCGCCCCCGCGCCTCAACCCTTGGGGGATGAGGGTTGCCTCAAAGAAACTCCAGTCTGTTTCCCGGATGAGTGCGGTTCAGGGTGTTCCGGGCGACAGGAAGTTGTGGGGAGTTCCTCCGTGGATTTGATCACCCGGCGTTTCGTTGAACAGCTCGACGATCTGTCTGTCAAAGTGATGGGCGGTTATGTCTCGTTCGAACGCACTTATACAACCAACCGCTGGGTATTCAACCCGGCATGGGAGAATCTGGCGTTTGACTATACCATGAGTAGGGGCGATGTCTCGGGGTCAATCATTCCGTGTTACGGCGCCGAATGTTTTTCGGCGATCAAGTATGCCGGCATCCGTTTTCCCGCCGCCGGGCCAATGGCAACGGTCTTCCGATATGACGTCGATCACCAAATCTACCAGACCGTATCGGGCTATCGTTTTGAAGGGCCAGGAGGACGCTGGAAGAATTATAACAGCGATGGCCGCCTGCTCTCATTCGGCGACCGGAACGGTACCCTGGCGCTCATGATGTATGACTCGACCACCAATCTGCTGGTGGGCGTGCAAGACCGGTTCACCAATCAAGTGCTTTGGATCGAACACGACACCAACGGGTGGACTACGGCCGTGGCGGATGCCGCCACAGGCGGACGCCGGGTTTCATATCAATATGCCACCAACGGCTTGCTAACGAATGCCGTGAACGTGCTGGGCCAGAACACGGAGTTCGAATATGACAGTAAGGGCAAAATCACGACCGTCACCCGCCCCGACGGACGCGTCACGCAAATCGCGTATAATTCGTACGACCATGTCTCGGCCGTGACTCGGACGAACGGCTTTGCCAAGACGTTCGAATACGGGTACGACGACTATAAACAGCAATACTATGCCTTGGTGAAAACAGCCACCGGCAAAGTCACGGAAAAATGGTTCGATAAGAGCGGCCAACTGATCCTGACCGCCCTGAACGGTCGGGTGATTCAGGACTCGGCCAAGCCTGTCGGCAAATACGATCCCACGTATGAATACGATTCCCGCAGCAATATCACGGCCATCATTTATCCCGATGGTGCCCGCGTCACCCGCGAATATAACGGCCCGAACGGCGAAATGACCCAGGAAATCAACGAGGCCGGTGTGGTCGCGCGCTTCGCATTCGATACCGCCGGGAACCTCACTAATAAAATCGAAGCCGCAGGCACCGATTGTGAACGTATGACTCGCCTCACCTACGACGCCTTCGGAAACCTGCTCTGCTACGTCCCGCATTATTTGACCCGCGCTGTCTTGGATTAATTGGTTGAAATGGTGAGAAAGGAAAGCAAGGGATGGATGGGGGGAACGGTTAGCTGTTGCGTCGAATGGCCCG
>Ga0247840_10008718_pt1 | contig 13461 bp, 10 predicted proteins | sample LaCruzMarch2015__FD_192404 | JGI IMG/M metagenome (GOLD analysis project Ga0247840, IMG submission 192404) | Freshwater microbial communities from meromictic Lake La Cruz, Castile-La Mancha, Spain - LaCruzMarch2015_17m | ecosystem: Environmental > Aquatic > Freshwater > Lake | place: Spain...
GTTGTCACCTCCGATTTGCGGATGCAAATCGGCCCCTGAGGGGCATTCGGGGTCTTTGAAATTTGAGGGACTCAACGGTTACACGCAGACTACTATTGCCTCTCATGTTCTTAATGGTGTGCTTAATTTTCTACATTACTTCCCAGTGATCTATGTTTGAGACCCTCAGTTCTAAGTTTGAAGAAGCCTTTAAGAAGTTAAGGAGCAGGGGCAAGCTCTCTGAGGCGGATATTGACGAAGCCCTCTCAGTTATCCGCCTGGCCTTGCTGGAAGCGGACGTAAACGTACAGGTAGTAAAGCAGTTCTGCGCAAACATTAAAGAAAAGTCTCTGGGAAAAGAACTCCAAAAGAGTCTCACCACTTCACAGCTCGTGATTAAGTTCGTCAACGAAGAACTAATAGTTGCGATGGGTGATAGAGAGCCTCTTAATCTGCGCCATGCTCCCCCTGTTGTGATAATGCTAGTTGGTTTGCAGGGGTCTGGAAAAACCACGTCTTGTGGCAAGTTGGCTAGGCACCTGAGGGATGATCTAAAGAGAAGGCCTCTGCTTGTTCCAGCGGATGTGTATCGCCCTGCAGCAATCGAACAGCTGAAAAAGCTAGGTTCTGACTTGGGGATAGAGGTTTTTAACTCGAATAAAGAGCAAAACCCTGTAGACATAGCATCGGATGCTCTCGACTACGCAAGAAAAGTTGGCCTTGATACAGTTATCCTCGATACGGCTGGTCGCTTGCAGATCGATGCTAATCTAATGAATGAGCTTGCTCAGATAGTTGAGACTGTAGAGCCGCATGAGGTGTTGCTTGTAGTCGATGCTATGACAGGTCAGGAAGCTGTCAATGTCGCCAAAGGTTTCGACAACGTCCTAGACATTGATGGAATCATACTTACGAAGCTAGACGGCGATGCTCGTGGTGGATCCGCTTTGTCTATGAGGCATGTCATAGGCAAGCCGATTAAGTTTATCGGTGTCGGAGAAAAGCTAGAGGCACTTGAGATCTTTCATCCAGATCGAATGGCATCCAGAATCCTCGGCATGGGAGATGTACTCAGCCTGATTGAAAGAGCGAGTAAACAAGTCTCGCTCGATGATGCCAGGCAATTGCAAAAGAAGATGAAGAAGGATGAGTTCTCTCTCGATGACTTCTACCAGCAGATGCAGACGATTAAGAAGATGGGCTCTATTAGCTCTCTCATCGCTATGGTGCCAGGGATGGGCAAGGTCACACAAAAAATTCAAGATGCTGATGCCGAGGAAGGGATGCGGCAATTGGAAGCTATAATCCTATCTATGACTCGTGCTGAGAGACAAGACTACCAGATAATTGATGGTAGTCGCCGCAAGCGAATTGCAAGAGGTAGCGGCACCTCAGTGGAGGACGTCAATAGACTCCTTAAGCAGTTCGGTGAAATGCGCAAGGTTATGAAGAAAATGATGAAATTAAGCCCCAAAGGCTTGAAGGGTTTAGGGCCTTTAGGTAGTTTAATCGGCGCTGGGGCTAAGATGCCTCAGGTTGGTAGGTAGTTCCTTTCCTTAAGATTGCAATTTTGAGACAAGATTCATTTCCCTTAAAAGCAGGGGCGGCGAGTTGAATCCAAGGTAAATGAACGGCACATGTGTTTGTCGTTCATTCCAGATCGGCTGAAAGTGTTGTTTAAGGATCGGAACTACGTGTTTTGATGTGAAGCATTCTCACGGTGATTTTCCTTATGAGAAGTGGGATTGCTTAGGAGAAGCGAAAATAGCAGGAGATAATTGTGGCAGTTAAGCTGAGATTGGCCCGTCATGGGAGAAAGAAGCGACCTTTTTACAGACTAGTGGCAGCGGATTCTGAGATGAGGCGCGATGGGCGTTTCTTGGAGTTGCTTGGAACGGTTGATCCTCTCATTGACCCTCCGCGTGTTCTGATCAAAGAAGATAGAGTCAAATACTGGGTCGGTGTTGGTGCACAACCTTCTGATACTGTTGCTAGCATCATTGATCGAGAATTTCCCGGATACCTCTCGACTATTGAGGATGCACGCAAGGAAAAGATTCGCAGTCAAAGGTCTCGTCGCAAAGAACGCGGGAAGCAAGCGGCCTGAGTCTATCGGCTTTCTCGTGTCTACTTCAAAAAAACCGTTTACTGCGATTCTGAATCCACCGAGCCTCTTTGAGTTTGATATGGGTGGCGTGCTTTATCACGCTAACTATTTTCATCTTTATGAACAAACCAGAGAGGCGTTCTTGTCCAGTGGCGGTATACCCTACAGCCATTTAGTCAGAGACGGGAGCCACTTGGCGGTGACTGAATCCTGGCAGCGGTTTCATTCTCCTCTTTTCTATGGGCAGGATCTGAGAGTTGTTTGTTGGACTACACGGGTAAGAGGAGCTAGCGCATTTTTCTGCTACTCAATCCAAGTCCTTCAGAAAGAGGAATGGCGTGTAATTCATGAGGCAGGGACAAAACATGTTTTTGTCCACCAGACCAATACGGGACTAGCTCCCTCGAGATTCCCTCCCCGACTCAGGGATATTCTTTTATCCATAGAGCAAGAAGGAAGTTGAGACCCACAATGAGAAGACAGCTGAAGTCTTTGGCGGCAGAGGTTTGCTACCGATCTGGCATACTCAAGCTCTTGTCTAATGTTGAAACACGGGTTCCCTCAATCCTTACTTACCACCGCGTAGTAGATCCAGAAACTCTTCCCTTTGAGATAGAGCCTGGAATGTTCGTTCGGCCAGAAACATTCGCCCAGCATTTGAAGCTTCTTAAACAGGAAGCAGAGATAATATCTTTTGCAGAAATGCTGTTAGGGCTTGGCTCTGGTATTAGATTTCCGCCAAGGACTGTTGTGCTTACGTTTGATGATGGTTGGCGTGATAGCTATCTCTACGCTCTCCCTACTCTCAAGGCAGAAGGTATACCAGCAGCTGTTTTCTTGCCGACGAATTATATAGGTCAGCAGTGCGAGACACATTGCGGTGAAAGTCTTTTCTGGACTGATGAATTATCAGTCATACTTTCCATGCTTGGTTCAGATCTCTCACATGCGGCAAATCAAATTGCGTTGCTCCAGCACAGTGGCTTTAGCCACATATCCGATTTGTTTAATGCGTGGGTCAAGCAAGTAGATGACAGGGTGAGGCGAAGGGAAGCTCTTGCTGATATAGTTGCTTGCCTAAAGCGAATAGATCCTGAGACAAGAAAAAAGATCCTCGTAGCTCTAAAAGATTCAGAGCTGGGGTCAGTCCGTGTGACCGCTCCTATGCAGAGGCAATTTCTCAATTGGCAAGAAGTTAGGGAGATGAGCAAATGCGGTATTAGTTTTTACAGCCACTCACACGAACACAACTCAGCTACTGAAGTTTCCGAGGCTGCACTCATTAGAGATGTCGATACTTCCTTTGAGATCCTTGAACGTGAGTTGGGACAGAAGCATGAGAGAATATTCTGCTATCCAGGAGGTAACTTCTCCCATCGGACTCAGGTGGTATTAAGGGAGGCCGCTGTGTCTTACGCATTGGGGACGGATCGCATCTCATATTGGGAAGATGAGCCACCAGTGCTAGGTAGGATTGGCATTCATGAGGATGTAAGTTACAGCAGAGCTATGTTTGCCTATAGGCTTTGGATGCCCAATTGAGAGCGCCGATTTTTTTAATAAGTTGAGGTTGATATGTCCGAAAAAATAGGAATTTTTGTTGCTTGGCCCTACGCTAATGGGGATTTGCATCTGGGGCATGTAGCAGGGGCTTATTTACCAGCTGATATTTTCGCTCGGTTTAACCGGCTTTGTGGAAATAGCGTGATGATGGTCTCTGGCTCTGACGCTCATGGCACACCTATAACGCTTAAGGCCAGAGACGAGGCTTGTAATCCCATGGATGTGGTTAGTCGGTACCACCAGCGTTTTCTAGATAACTGGAAGAACCTCGGTATCTCCTTTGACTTGTTTACACATACACACACAAAAAACCACATAGGTATTACGCAGGATTTTTTCAACAAACTTCTACAAAATGGAGACCTCGCGATCCAGGAGCATGAGCAGTTCTTTGACGAGACTGCGCAGATGTTTTTGGCTGACCGTTACGTGCGAGGGGTTTGTCCCCGATGCAGTTACCAAAGAGCACGTGGAGATCAGTGTGAAAATTGTGGAGCGACTTTCAATGCTGTTGAGCTTAAAGAGCCAGAGTCTTTGCTCACAGGTGCGAGGCCAGAGATTCGCACAACGAGCCACTACTTTTTTAACCTGAGCAAGTATCAAGACGCTTTGTCCGCACACCTAAAGGACAAAAGCTATTGGCGGGGGCCTGTCCTCACCTTCACTCAATCGATGATACGCGATGGACTCAAGCCAAGGCCTATTACGAGGGATCTGGATTGGGGTGTTCCCGTGCCCGTGGAAGGCTGGGATGCTAAGGTCATGTATGTGTGGTTTGACGCTGTAATCGGCTACTACAGCGCGTCTCTTGAGTGGAGTCAGATGCTGGGGCAACCAGCGCTTTGGGAGTCTTGGTGGAAGGATAAATCGGCCAAGACCTATTACTTCATAGGCAAGGACAACGTCCCATTCCATACGGTCGTTTGGCCTATAGAGCTCATGGGCTACGACTCCTCTCTTAACCTGCCATATGATGTGCCAGCCAATCAGTTTTTGAATATCGATGGAGAGAAATTTTCCACAAGTCGTGGTCTGGCTGTTTGGTTAGGCGATGTGATTGAGCGCTTCGATGCCGATGCTGTGCGCTACTATCTGACGACAATTGCACCTGAGACCAAGGATGCGAACTTTTCTTGGGATGAGTTTCTAAGGCGCAACAATGGGGAGTTGGTTGCTGCTTGGGGCAATCTTGTAAATAGGGTGCTTGGCTTTGCGTATACCCGTTTCGACGGAAAAGTTCCGCACCCAGGAGAATTGGATGCGAGAGATGATGAGCTGATGCGCAAAGTCGAGCAAGGCTTATCCGAGGTAGGCAGGAGACTAAGTGCTGTTGAGCTAAGAGATGGGCTCAAGGAAGCAATGTCTATTGCGAGGGATGTGAATAAATACCTCGATGATAAAGCACCTTGGACTTTAATAAAGACAGATAAGGAAGCGGCGGGGACTGCTATATTCGTAGCCATGCGAGCGATTGACTCGCTAAAGATCATGCTTGCGCCCTTCCTCCCTTTTAGCACACAAAAGCTGCATGAGATGTTGGGCTATTCAAAGCCTCTTTTTGGTGATCAGGAAATTCTAGATAGAAAAGAAGATGGGGGTGAGAGCTATAAAGTGCTCTCCTATAAACCACAGGCGGATGAGGTCTCTGGAGTGTCCCGTTGGTTGTTGAGCGATCTTCAACCAGGCACAGCTTTTGAGAAACCCAGTCCGCTCTATCGCCTTTTGGATGAAGAAGAAGTGGGAGACGATAAATGAGGTTGAGAGCGGCAGACATACCATCAGATGGCTTAGAGCTTGAATTCTGTATAGGTCATGGAGAGCTAAATGACAGGGTGCGTCCATCGGAAGAGGGCACAGGGAGTCCCTTCTTTTGTTTCGAAGAAGACCCGCGTGCGACGCTTAAGGTATATGGGGATGGTGCAACGGTCATTGTCAACGGCAATGCCAATATCATCATTCGCTCTGACTGTGCCAGATGCAGCGAGCTAGCTCGCCGTGAGATGTCAGTGCCATTGCAGCTTGTGCTTAAGCCTTTTAGTTCTAAGCTATCTCTTCAGGAGCAAGTAGAAGACGTCAGCGTCGACTACTACAAGGGAGAAGACATCGACCTTGCAGAGCTACTTCAAGATTTCATTCTATTAGCACTTCCTTATCGCATGTTCTGCAATGACGATTGCAAGGGTCTATGTGTGAAGTGCGGAAAAAATTTAAATGAAGGGCTGTGCTCTTGCAAGGAAGATCCTCCTGGAGATGATCGCTGGAGCGTATTGAAGACGATCAAAGTGTTGTGACAACAGCAACCCGAATTATCCTCATAACCGGAACCGACACCGGAGTTGGAAAGACTTTGGTTACTGCCTTGCTTGTGGCCAGAGGCGCTTCGTCTATGGCGTATGGTCTTGGCGTTTGCAAACCCGTAGAAACTGGTTGTGAGGCAGGGCTTAAAAGCGCTGCGGATGCTTGTCTGCTATCTGAACTCTCGGGGCAGGAACTATCTGAGACGATCTGCGCGTCATATTGCCCACCCCTCGCACCCCTTGTTGCGGCACGCTTAGAAAACAGACCTATCATAGGACGAACGGATCTTGTTGACTGGCTAAAAGAACGAGCCTCAACCAAGGAGCTACTTCTCATAGAAGGATCTGGCGGTCTCTTAGTCCCCATTGCCTCTAATTGGACTTATGCAGATCTAGCCGAGGAGATAGGCGCTCAAGTCATTGTCGTTGTCGGTTCTAAGTTGGGAGCACTCAACCATGCCGGTCTTACTTTTGAGACGCTTGTTTCACGTAGAATTAGCTGCTTGGGATATGTCTGCAATGATTGCTTCTCGCCACGCGGTGACGTCTCTCTGGAGACGAACAGATCCATGCTCATAGAGATCGGCAAGCGATATGGGTTGAGGGAACTGTCTTATCTTCCCTATAGTGAGAAGGCTAGTGGTAGGCTGTCTTCTCAAGTCGTCAAGCAGGTGCTCCAAGAAAATGCTCAAGAGATAGAGAAGCTGTGGATCAATTGCGTTAGTCTAGATCTCAAGGAGACAAGAAAGTGAAGTTGGTGAGAGTCGGCGCAGCAGTCCTAAATCAAACGCCACTTGATTGGGAGCGCAATGCCGCAAATATAAAGCGCGCGATTGAGTTGGGCCTCAAAGAGGGAGTCTCTGTTCTCTGCCTGCCCGAGCTTTGTATCTCTGGTTATGGTTGTGAAGATGCATTTTACTCCGCATCCATGCACCAGACTTCCATGGACGTTCTCTCAGAGATCCTTCCTGAATGTGATGGGATTACAGTGTGCATAGGTCTGCCTGTGTTCTTTCGCAGAGCCATATACAACTGTGTTGCGGTAGTTTCTAACAAAGAGCTTTTGGGATTCGTTGCAAAACAAAACCTAGCGGGAGAAGGTCTTCACTATGAGCCTCGTTGGTTCACTCCTTGGCCTTCGGGTGTGAGTGAGAAGATCGAGGTTCGCCATGGTCACGAGGTGCCTATAGGGGATTTGATCTTCGACATAGGCGGCCTGCGTATGGGTTGCGAGATATGTGAAGATGCATGGGTCGCTGATCGCTCCGGCAGAACCTTGGCGCAGCGCGGCGTGGACCTAATCCTAAATCCAAGTGCCAGCCACTTCGCTTTTGATAAGTATGAAGTTCGGAAGCGCTTTGTCCAAGAGGGGTCGAGGGCTTTTGGTGTTAGCTATGTTTATACAAACCTAGTCGGAAACGAAGCAGGCCGGATCATATATGACGGGGGAGTTTTGATCGCCAGTTGTGGAGATCTCCTGATTCAAGGGCCTCGATTCGTTTTTGAGGATGTCCATCTAACGAGCGCAGTTATCGACCTACATAAAGGCCGAGTAAAGGGATCGAGCGGCAAGGCAGCCAGAAAGAACGCGAGGCTCAAAGAGGGCAGGGAAGGTGAAGTCTCGTGCCGTTTTGCTTTTCCACAGCTCAATCCAGAGTCTCGAGTAGCCGATGTGAGGACATGGGAACTCAGTAAACATATTCGGTTTGAAGAGTTTAGTCGTGCTATAGCTTTGGGGCTCTTTGATTATCTGCGAAAAAGTAAGTCTCGGGGTTTTGTAGTTTCTCTAAGCGGAGGAGCTGACTCATCTGCTGTTGCTGTGCTTGTGCGCTTGATGGTTGAATTTGCCGTAGCAGAACTCGGCGAAGAAGTTGCGCGAGAAAAGTTTTTCTCTCTCCCTAAGCGTTCTTTAGATGAAAACCCTTCTCATAAATCGCTTGAACACTATGTCCCTACTATAGAACCTGAGGCTTGTATCCGAGGCATCGTACAAGAGCTATTACTTTGTGTTTATCAGGCGACGCGAAATAGCTCTGACACAACTTATCAGGCAGCTAAGCATGTCGCTCAAGCTGTGGGAGCTGCGTTTTTGCGCTTTGAAATAGACGAGCTGGTTGATCACTACATCTCTTTGGCTGAGCAGGGGATAGGCCGAAAGACCACCTGGCTTAGCGATGATATAGCTCTGCAAAATATACAGGCAAGGGTGAGAGCGCCCAGCGTATGGATGCTTGCCAATCTCAGGTGCTCTTTGCTTCTAGCAACGAGCAATAGATCCGAGGCCGCTGTTGGATATACGACCATGGATGGAGATACCTGCGGAAGTATTTCTCCTATTGCTGGTATAGACAAAGCCTTTCTTAGAGACTGGCTCGATTGGATGGAAACAATTGCTCCCGAGGGAATAAACCCAATCCCCGAGCTAAGCCGAGTAAACGAACAGGAACCCACAGCAGAACTAAGGCCAGCGCGAGAGCACCAGAGTGACGAGCAAGATCTCATGCCGTATCCCTTACTCGATGCTATAGAGAGATCGGCAATTAGAGATCGCCTCTCACCCGTAGAGGTCTTTAAATTCATGAGAGCGGAATTCAACGAATACTCAGCTCCACAGCTAGCTGTTTGGGTTGAGAAATTTTTCACACTCTGGTGTCGCAACCAATGGAAAAGAGAGAGATATGCTCCCTCCTTTCACGTAGACGACAAGAACCTGGATCCAAAGACCTGGTGCCGTTTCCCAATTTTGTCAGGTGGGTTTAGACGAGAACTTCTGGAGCTTAAGAAAATAGCTCACATCATGTGAGGTAATCTATGGGGTTCTTGTTTCACCCTCTGAATGCTTACCGCGCATCTTCAAGTATAGGTATAGAACCGATGGCAAATCCGTATCGAGACAGGGTATCAGAATTCTCTGGGCGAATTATTGAATCGGCCAATATGCGAGACAAGGATCTCGTATCTGAATACCTCCGCTCATCTCCTAAGGTGTTTTGCGATATCGGCTCTGGCTCTGGCGGACACTTGCTCGAGCTGGCGACTCTATATCCAGAGGCATGCTGTTTCGGCTTTGAACTTCGCTTTAAGCGCTCGGTTCGCACATTGGAAAAAGCTATTCGGCTGGGGATCGATAATGTATTTGTCCTGAGGGTCGATGCGGCTAAACTTGGCGAACTCTTTCCCGAGAATAGTGTGGATGGGGTCTTTGTAAATTTTCCAGATCCTTGGTCTAAGCCCCGCCAGCTAAAGCATAGGATACTGAGTGAGCCCTACCTAGATCTTTTGTTTAGCGTTCTCAAGACGGGTGGCGCTCTTTCATTCAAAACAGATCACATGGATTACTTCGACTCTTTTCTTAGCATCGTCAATGCAGACACTCGGTTTACTTTATCAGAGTTTAGTCGCAATCTGGCCGAGAGTGATTACACATCTAGGAATATAGTTACAGAATTTGAGCGACTCTTCCTATCGCAAGGTTGCCCGATCTATTACCTTAGGGTTACCAAAAAATAAGACCTTACTAAGTAATTGCTTATTAAGTGTGGGCAAGGTCTGACGCATTAGAGGTAAAATCGGGCGGTTCTTGCAACCGCCCCTATCGAAATTCTCGAGGTGATTCCGCTTGTGATGATGTGAGTTCTTACCCGAAAAATGAGGACTCAAATAATCCTGCGCTAACCTCCAAAATCACAAAACCGTAGGGGCGGTTCGAGAACCGCCCGTCTTCGGAGATAGCGACATGGCCTACACTTAATGAGCAGTTACCTTACGACTTTGTAAAAACGCCGACCTTAGTTTGAGAGAAGATTATGAGTAAAGAGCTTAGCTGGCCTAAAGAAAAAATAAATATCCTCTTGCTTGAAGGAATTCATCCGCAAGCTGATACCGTGTTTGAAGCGAACGGATATAAGGTCAGGAGGCTGCCGGGCGCATTGAGTGAAAGCGAGCTACTCGCAGAAATTCCTGGTGTTCACATTCTCGGTATTCGTTCAAAAACAAAGGTCAGCGAGAAAGTTATAGAGGAAGGCCGGAGCTTACTGGCCATCGGCTGCTTTTGTATCGGAACAAATCAAGTCGCCCTAAAAGCTGGTGCGAGAAAGGGCGTGCCAGTATTTAATGCACCTTTTAGCAATACAAGAAGCGTTGCCGAGTTGACCATGGCGGAGATAGTCATGCTCGCAAGAAGAGCAGCACACCAAAGTGCAAGCCTTCATCGAGGGGAGTGGAACAAGTCAGCAACGGGATGTCATGAGGTCAAAGGTAAAACTCTTGGCATCGTTGGTTACGGACACATAGGGCCACAAGTCGGATTGTTGGCTGAAGCCTTTGGAATGCGAGTTTTCTTTTACGACATCGAAAAAAAATTACCTATGGGCAGCGCTGCTCAGCTCAATTCCCTCGAAGAACTCTTTAGGCACTCAGACTTTGTCACTATGCACGTCCCATTGACAGATGAGACTGTGAACATGATCTCTGCCAGAGAACTGAGCTTCATTAAGAAGGGTGGTTTCTTTCTTAATTTGAGCAGGGGAGAAGTCGTCGACTTGGATGCGCTTAGGCAGGCCCTTGTCTCTGGTGCCCTATCCGGTGCAGCCGTAGACGTATACCCAGAAGAACCGAGCAGTTCTAAAGCCTCGTTTACATGCGCCCTGCAAAATCTCGACAATGTAATACTCACACCACATGTCGGCGGAAGTACCGAAGAGGCACAAGAAGAAATAGGCAAGGAGGTGTCAACGAGCCTAGTGCAGTTCCTAGATACTGGTTCTTCTATGCAGTCCGTCAATGTCCCAGAAGTTCGTTTGCCTCTTCTAAGAGACACACACCGAGTCTTAAACTTCCACAAGAACGTCCCCGGCGCTCTGAGTGAGATCAACAAAATCCTCGCCCAGATGGACGTCAACATCCACGCCCAACAACTCGGCACAAAAGGCGAGATAGGCTATCTGGTAATGGACGTTGCTCAAAACGTATCGCGTTCAGTAAAGCAGAGTCTCGATATACTCCCAGTAAACATAAAGACGAGGCTGCTTTTTTAGCAGAGAAATGTGACCAGGAGATTCTCATCCCAGTAAACAGGTCATAAGTGATTCCGCAGGGGCGGTTCGAGGACCGCCCTATCTCTCAAGATAGCCACTGCACCCACACACTCAATGAGTAGTTAAATTCGCATGTAGTGCAGGATCTACAGGTGCCGACAATAGGCAAGCAGGTTCTTGGCGATTCAAGCCTTGTGAGATGGAAAGTGCGATTGACCTATGAAGGCTGATACGCTATCCACAGTCTCGGCTTTAACTCTTTATATGCCCTGGTGTTGGAATCGGTAGACAAGCATGGTTCAGGTCCATGTGCCGGAAACGGTGTGGGAGTTCGACTCTCCCCCAGGGCATTTGAAACGGTAGACTTCCTTACTGTAGGCGCTCACCTGCCTCTCTAACCAGATTGGTTGAATCGAGAAACTAGGACACAGGGGCGCAAGTAGCTCGTAGTAGTGATGAACTTCTGTAATGGAAGTGGAGCGAAGGGGCGACCCAATTTAGCTGGAATAGAGAGGCAACCGTGAAAAAGGGACGGATTCTCTACGACAGCAAGGTCGTCATTTTGGTGCAAATCAAGGTGCCTGAATTGGAAGAGCCGTATGACGTGAGACTGTCACGTAAGGATCTGTGAGGGCCTCGGGGTGAGATCCCCTGGGATACTCGACTCATACACCCCTCCCGTAAAGAGCCAGAGTCATATGCCAGACTCTGAGATAGATTTCAGCGACATTTCTCAACTGAGGGAAGATTCACTCAACCACTTACGCGAGCGGTTGCCATCTTAAGCAGAGTCTCCACGTAACTCTGCCTCGTTTTGCAATATGAGCTAAGTGAAGTAACATGCCGCTTTGCGTGGCTAAAGACTATCAAGGAGGAACCTATGTTTGCATCTCTTGCTCCCGATCTAATTATTCAAAAGCTCAATGCGTGTTTTTCTTCTATTTGTAATTTTAGGGGAGGCCGTGTTGTTTTGTCTGTGTTGGCTTTGGGTCTTGTGTCTTGCGCTGGGGGTGAGAGTAGTGTCGCTCCTAATGAACGCATCACTAAAGACAATGCAGCTCAAGTTTCTGATCTACTGCAATACAGCTTGAGTAACTCCGCTGTTGGTTTTACGGGTTCGTCTGTTAAAAAGCCATATGTCGGGCCAGGTTCTTATCTCGGTGGATTCCCATCTGGAGGTCTCCAAGGTCTTGAGGCTCTGGGCTGTTATTACAGCTCTTCAAACAATGTTATTGATGCTGATGGTGACGGGATTCCTAGCAATGTGAGCTACGTGTTTTCTTGCAGTGATGCTGACCTGGCTATAGAGGTGAATGCTCGGGACACAGATGATCGGGATCCTAGCTCAGGTTTTGTTGTCGCAAGGAATTGGTCATCAAAAGGTTATGGTGGCATTGGCGTAAGCTCTGAGTCTCTAAATAGTTTGGAGAAGATCGACACAGCGTACTCGGTGAGGAGCTTCTTTGATATGACGTGGGATTTTGGCGACTATCAGCAAGCAATAAATTACGATTGGTTGTTTTCTTATATTCCCGACTCCGCGCAGCAACCTACAAAGGGCGGCGACATAAATCTATCGGGGACTTTGGATATTAAGTTAGGCGGCACGGGGCCTCTGTCCACGTATAATTTTTCTGGAATAAAGATTATTAGCTCGGGCCTTCATTTAAGTCCTTCGTGTCCTCAAGGCTTTGCTGGATTTAATGCTGGGAAAATATCAATTCAAGATGGTGGAAATAGCACTCTAGAAATCACTTACAATGATAGATGCGCATCTTCGGTTAAGCTAAACGGGGCACCCCTGCGTTAGTAGGTCTACATGGAATCAAGTTCGTACCCTGGCAAGGCGCCGAGACTTCGCATTGTCGATGTTCTCGTAGCGCCTTTTTTCGCGTTGGCTTTCTTGTGTCTACTCATTGCGTTTGATGTGTTACAGCGCATTGCTTTTCTTCATAGTCAAGATGCTCAGCAGAAGGCGGTCTTGTCGCTCAACCGATGTCTGGTTTTTTTGCTCAAGGCCGTGGGGACAAGATTTGTGATTAAGGGTAGCCCTCCGGCCCAATGTAATAAGCCGATAGTAATCGTTGCCAATCATCAGTCGCTCTTTGATATACCTCTTATTGGCGTCCTCTTCTCCAAATATAATCCGCGATACGTGGCCAAGAAAGAGCTTGCTCGTTGGATACCCTCGATCTCTTTCAATCTGAGCAAGGGAGGACATGCGTTGATTGACAGGTCAGATCCCAAGCAAGCAGTTGATGCGATAAAGGACTTGGCTGTTCTTGCAAAAAATAAGGGGTTTGCATTTCTTCTCTTCCCAGAAGGCACAAGGGCTCGCGACGGTGTTTTAAAGAAATTTCGTTTCCTGGGAATTGGAGCAGTCGTGGAGAGTTTAGATGATGCCGTCTTCGTGCCCGTCGCCATCGATGGTATGTGGCGCCTTAGTTATCGCAAGGCCTTCGTGATTCCAGTTGGGTCT
>Ga0247840_10008727_pt1 | contig 13453 bp, 8 predicted proteins | sample LaCruzMarch2015__FD_192404 | JGI IMG/M metagenome (GOLD analysis project Ga0247840, IMG submission 192404) | Freshwater microbial communities from meromictic Lake La Cruz, Castile-La Mancha, Spain - LaCruzMarch2015_17m | ecosystem: Environmental > Aquatic > Freshwater > Lake | place: Spain...
TACAGCACCCCCTATAAGTTCAGCGCCAAAGAATTAGACGGAGAATCTGGTTTGAGCTACTTCGGAGCCAGATATCTTGACACAAGAAATAGCATTTGGTTGGGGGTAGATCCTTTGGCGGATAAAAGAAGCTGGGTATCTCCGTACAGTTACTGCCAGAATAACCCTATAATTAGAACAGATCCTACTGGGGCACTGGACGATTGGTATATTAATGAAAAAACAGGCGAGCTTTATTATAATGAAAATCTTTCGTCACAGACAACCACGCATAATAATGAAACCTATACCCGAATAGGGGGCAATGAAATGATGGGTGATATGGGAACAACCACAGAAAAGTCATATAATTATGATCAATCTCAAACGAAGGCACAAAAAAATGGATATAGCATTAATCCAACACAACAGCTTGAACAGCATGAGACCAAGACTTATTCTGATGCGAACTCACCTGCTAAGGCTTCATCAGAGTCATTTACAATCATAAATGAAAATTATAAGATTTTCTCAAGTAATGCAAAGCATAAGGTGGAGACAAAATCAGAATTTTTAGGAATTCATTATGATGCTTTAGATTTGTTGTTTACTCTTGGAGGTACTTCAACCGTTGACTCCAGAAGCAGGATAAATTCAACTTATATGAATGATACTGATTTTAAAAAATCAGGTTCAAAAGAAACAAATAAATTTCCTGCTGGAAGTTCATTGATTTTTTATAAAAGCTGGAATGATTATAGTAATAGAACAAAAGGCAAAGGAGAGTTATTAAAATATAGATAAAAATGGCATGAACATGATTATAAAATATCTGGTCACTTTCTTATTTGTAGTTATTCTCGCTTATTCTTCTTCTGCTCAAATAGATTTAGGAAAAGTTAAAGAGACTTATAAAGAAGTACTATCCCATTATCCTAAAATACTAACAGATCATTTTCTTGATCCCGAAAAAGCAAATTTTTTACATCTTGGAATAGAAGCCCCAGGTGTATCAAATCTGAATCAAGTTAATGCCATTTTTCTTTGTGATAGTGCCATTACAACTGCAATTGAAGAAAAATTAATTCAAGAAGCAGTTGCAATTTACCATTTCACTGACTCATGCTTTATGATTGTGGATTACGACACAACGATATACGTTACCACAGTAATAAAACTAAAGCAATGTAATAATTTCGATGGTATGTTTCCTATTCCCAATTTTGAATTCTGCCTAAAACATCAAATTCCAAAAGAATTCTATGAAAAGGCAAATATTTATGTTTTAGGCGCTGAAAAAGGCAAATTCTTGGCGGAAAATCTATTATTGAGTAAAGGAGTGAAGCTTCCTGATGAATGGAAAAATGGTTATACTAAAGGTGTAGTAGTTAGTGGAAATATTGTTGTCTATTGGTTAGAAATCTGGTAAATAAATTAATATTACCACCCTGGGAACCGCAAGTAGAATGTACTATTACGGTGCAAAATATTTGGACACAAGAAATAGTATCTGGTTGGGGGTGGATCCTTTGGCGGATCGACATTTATTAACCAAACATAAAAAATATGCTCTTGCTAAAATTGTAAATATCTCATCAAATTATCGTTCAGGTTTTCGTGTTGATGTGGAATATATTGTTATAAAACAAAGTATAAATGCTTTGGTGGGATTTAAATTAAAGTACATTCACAAAAGCTATGGCCGATACTGAAAATCTCTGAATTCGCCATTAGATTTCTTAATTCTCATTATCAACGTACCAGATGGCTTAATAACAGAATCTCCAGTAGATAGATACTCCCAAAAATCACTTTTCTTTGACCAATCTATTACATGATATTTTAGTGTCCCATGCATCGATCTAACATAGATTGTTGGCGCCCCATGATTATTTTGATCAATTACTTTCTCCTCAACGATGCCACAAATATCTTCTTTCTTTGTTTCTTCTCGGCTTAAATCTAAACCACAGGATACTACAAGGATTAAAACTATTCCAGAAATAAATACAATGGTTTTCATCGCAAAGGATTTGTAGTAATTGATGTCCCAACACTGCCACCCCATACGGTCTTAGAACCTGCACTAAAATCTAAGGAAAATCCTTTCCAATAATCTCCAACACGAGGCTGTCCATTCATTGAGGAAATATCTTGCCATGAGGTTATATTAATCGAGCTTCCAAAATTTTGGTAAGATCCAAGCTGAGATAGCCCGCTACTTGACGGCATTCCCACACCAGAGTAATAACCAACATTAATACCAATTCCTGCTGAAATATCGACTCCAACACCCTCTCTAAGCGAAAGATTTGCAAAGGATCCTTCATCTTTCACATAGCCAAATGTTAAATCTACTCCAAAGCCACCACCCAAGAATGCATTTCCAGACAAACTTAATCCAAGATAATCTGGCATTGGTAAGTTAGTAGAAGGACCATATCCCTTATCATCCCTCCAAAATTGAGCAGTTGCTTTATAAGGATATTCTGCACAAGTTTCAACGCCGTTTAGTGGTGCAGTAGGTTGTAAATCACCATTCTGATCTCCATAAGAGAAATTTCCCTTAGAATCAACAAGATTCGCCGTTTGACCATGATACGTTTTGCCAGCATCAGCAGCTTCACTTGCAGAATTAATTTTAGGATCCCAGTAAACTCCCTTCGTAGGCTGTCCTTGATCTTCAACCCACCCGACTGATCGTCCATCAGGATCGATCAAAATAATTGGATTATCCATGCAATAAACAAAAGGACTCCACCCAGGATATTTATCCGCCAAAGGATCTACCCCCAACCAAATGCTATTTCTTGTGTCAAGATATCTGGCTCCGAAGTAGCTCAAACCAGATTCTCCGTCTAATTCTTTGGCGCTGAACTTATAGGGGGTGCTGTAAGTAGTTCTGTTTTCATTCACGAGGATTTCACCATATGGGAAATATTCCAACCTTTCTGTTGGCAGGCCATTCACATCGGAGACATAATTACTGCTACCCAGGTGATCAGGATGGAAGTAGTACCGTTGGTTCTCGTTATTATTCTGGGTTAATGCAGCGGTGACAACTGGACTTAACAGTACTGTAAACGACAAATATGGTCCTTCATTGATACTATCCAGATCCCGATCAAGCATTCCATTCACGGCAGTGGTTTTGTCGTCATAATCTGCCGATGTTTGTAAATTGAAGCCCTGTGTCATCTTGTTATCCAACATACTACACCGATCCTAACAGTCATATGTTATTATCATTAGTTTCCCATTTCTTCAATTGTTTCACTATGACTATCGTCAAATATTTCCAACTTAATTATTTTCGAATAGATCATTTCTTCTGATTCTTTGTATAAATAATCATACGTAACTGCGTGTATATCCTTGAATTGCCTGCGAATATACCCATCTATTAAACCTGCTTCATATTCACTGATTGCTATTATCTGAAAAACAAAATCTTCTTCAAATATTTGAGCTAAAATAGCATCATGACATTTATGATGGCCATCATAAATATACTCTATTCTAATTTTTGTTCCTGCAAAATACAAAACTTCCTTTTCTTCCATCTCAATAATTAAATTTCAATATCATGTTTCCCAGATTTATCCTTAGGCTTGGTTGGTTTTCCTTGAAAGTCAAAGCTTCCTTGATGCTTTCCTCTCTTATCTTGCACTTCAAAATGACCATTTTCGGTATCTTTTGAATAATTCTTACCGTCTTTATCACTGTATATTTCTCTATTGTTTTTCTTACTCAAAGTGCTATTTTTTGACCATCCTTCCTTTTTGCAACACTTTCCTCCATTTTTCTATGAGAGGTAACTCTTTCACCAGGCGACATCCTTTTTGTAGCTTTATAATAATCAGAAGCCTTATTAAATAATTTCCCTTCAACTATGAAAACAGTATTTTTAGCCATTTTATATCCGACACCATAACCACCACCAGGCAACACCGCAGACAATAATAATCCTGCAATTACAACTCCTTTATCTATTTTTGATACATCCTGGTCTTTTATTGTTTGGTTAGCATCGTAAACAGCTATTCCCATTTCAATTGCTGCCCAAACAACAAGCCATGGAAACTTGCCATCAGGATCTACTAATTTTGTCGGATTATTAAAACAGTAATTATATGGGGACCAATCTGGTGCTTTATCCGCCAAAGGATCCACCCCCAACCAAATGCTATTTCTTGTGTCCAAGTATCTTGCAACGAAGTCATCATTCTCATAAAGAAATCTGTTTATATTCTTTGTTGTCAGTGCTTTATACTTATAATCTCGAAGTTCAATGACTTACAATTATATTCTATCGTAAAAATCGAGCCTCCAAGAACTAAAGTATAATAGGAGTCCTTATCTGGAATTATTGATATGTCTCCTACGCTAATATTAATCTCATTATTATGGAAATACATTGGTCTGATTTCAATCGCTTCAAACCTACCAGATTTAGCCAGGAAACCCATTTCTGAGTAATCAATTAATTTTATTTTTCTTTTACCAATATGTGTTGGTAAATGATTTGTAATTGGCCATGTTTTAACAACTTGTATAACAGTGTCATTTAAATATTGTGCCTTGTTCCCAATTGATTCAATATTGTTAACATGCCACAAAAGTACAGTTGAGTAAATACTGTCATTATTCCATGAAATGTTTTTTTCATCGATAAGTTGACCCTTTGTTTGAAAGGCGATGCTCAATATTAGGACCAGAGATAATATTATTGTTTTCATCGTTTATTTATTGGCATTACAAAACTGTTCGTTGGAAGGGTCCCAATTACGCCATTTTTACCGTATATATATGTGGTACCATTTCTGCGCCCAAATTCATAATTGATACGATTGCCAGCATGATCAACGTCCCATTGAGAAGGGGCTTGCTCCCAATTCCTATTAGTACCGTCAGGATTAATTCCAACAGCACTTATGTGCGAGTGAAATTCGCTTTTATGTAAATTAGTTAGCGGGAAATTAATACTTGCTAAGATTGCTGTTGAAGGGTCAACAACTTCACCAGGCGGAACAGCAGTAACTTGGCCAAGAAAACTAATTGTACCACCATACTCCCGACGATTAAAAGGATTAAGCCCACCTGTCCCGTCATCTTGAGAAATAATGTTTACCATTTCTTGACGTGCTGATAGATTTCCTTCTATCTCAATACTATTATCGTAAGCCATACTATTGTTTTGAAATGCTGTGGTATTCCCAGAGTTATCGCATATAAAATCCTCTGTTGCAGTTGCTTGTGCTGGTGTTATCCCAGCACTTGGAACTTTGCTATCAAAATTTGATTTCGACGTTTTAATTACATAAACCTTACCATCTTTAATGCCATCATCACCAACTTTAACACCTGCTTCATTGATAAAGTCACCTGCTAATCTTCCATCAGGATCTATAAGCATTATCGGATTATTTCTGCAATAAACGAAGGGAGATTCATTAGGACTCTTATCCGCCAAAGGATCTACCCCCAACCAAATGCTATTTCTTGTGTCAAGATATCTGGCTCCGAAGTAGCTCAAACCAGATTCTCCGTCTAATTCTTTGGCGCTGAACTTATAGGGGGTGCTGTAAGTAGTTCTGTTTTCATTCACGAGGATTTCACCATATGGGAAATATTCCAACCTTTCTGTTGGCAGGCCATTCACATCGGAGACATAATTACTGCTACCCAGGTGATCAGGATGGAAGTAGTACCGTTGGTTCTCGTTATTATTCTGGGTTAATGCAGCGGTGACAACTGGACTTAACAGTACTGTAAACGACAAATATGGTCCTTCATTGATACTATCCAGATCCCGATCAAGCATTCCATTCACGGCAGTGGTTTTGTCGTCATAATCTGCCGATGTTTGTAAATTGAAGCCCTGTAAGGTTGAATCCTGATAAAACCCGACATAGGGCCTGTACCACTTAAGATTTGATGGTGTTCCTGCTTCATTTACTGTTGTGCCAGAAATATTCATCCCTTCGCCTATCTTAGTGGCAATGCGTTCACCCTCGATGTAAAAATGTTTGGAATAACCTCTGTCGTTCACTACCATAAAGGGGTTCACATACAGGGTCTGCCCGTTTTCTGCATAACCGTTTATGGTCGTATGTCCACTGATAGTCTGCGAAATATGTGTTCCAAGGATTTTTAAATATCGTTCCCCTCCTGCATCATACAAATATGAACCCACTAACTGGTCTTGCGGACCCACCTTGCAGAACAGCTTCAGGCGGTTTTCTTCATCCCACCTAAGCTTCTGTACCGTACCAGTATTCATATCGTTACTTCTGATCATATCCCCGTTTGCATTGTAGTCATATTGGGTATATCCAATCAGGATCGGGGTATGGGGTTGCGTGGTGGAATAAACGTAATCATGGTTATAGGAGGTTCCAGTTTGGATAACGCCATTCCTGGTGTGGATTTGACCCTTTACGGTGATAAGGCCTGAGGGAGAATAAGCCATTCCAAGTTCGTAATGATCCGTTTTGTTTTTATTTTGGCAAGTACCATCTGCTGTTACCAGCCGATACAAACTGTCATAATCATAGTTATAGATCGAATTACCACCAATGGTATCGCTCCCGATATAGTGTTTTGGAGCTGCATCAGATATCTGGGTAATGTTGTCTGTATTGTCGTAATCATAGCTTTTGTCCAACATTTTTGTACCAGAAGAATCTACAGAAATCAAACGATGTAGTTTCTGGGATGTATTATCGTAATAGTATTCTGTTTTTGTTCCGTTTCCATCCCAAATATATGTTCGCTTTTCGAATTTATCGTAATGGACATCATTCACATACTTAAAGGATTGTGTAGATTTCACACTTCGCATATTCTTTAGAAGCCCGCCATTGTTGTATTTATAACTTACAACCTCACCATCAGGATACGTCACTTTTTTCATACGGTTCCAGCTATCATACTTGAACAATGTCGTAAATGTAATCGTTCTGTCGTGTGGAAGGACAAAGCTATGGGTATTTTTGATAATCTCACCCAATCGGCCATACCAAAACTGTTGCAAACCCGAAGCATCGAGTTGTTTTGTTATTCTACCTGCTTCATTGCTCCCGCTGCTATTATATGCTCCGTATTCGTATTTAACATTATTTTCGGGGTTGTGCGGGTAATTGATTTCAGTCAGTCTATTGAATTCATAAGTATAATCGATATCCTCGCTGGTTGATGATAAATAAGCCGTCTGCTGATGTATGAGATTGCCAGCAAGATCGTAGGTATAAAACGTTTTTCCAGCATCTGGATGTTGTCTTAATATTTTCCTTCCCAGCCAATCATATTGATATTGTGTAAGATAGCTATCTGGATCTCTGGATTCAATAAGCTCGCCAAGTGCATTATATTTCAGCCCAGTCCAGGTGGTGTATGGGGCTTTTACCGACGTCTTTCTCCCGCCAGCATCAGCAAAACTCATCGTTACATGATTATTCGCATCTGTAATGCTTGTCTTAAAGGTCATATCAGAGTAAAAGTCCGCTCCAAAACCATAATTGTATCTTGTGACTTTATTATCTGGGGTTGTGGTTTGAATCTGCCGATCCAAAACATCATATTTTACAATAGAGGGAGTCACCGCATCGTGTACCGTATCTATCACACTATCATTACTTAAACTAATATCCCTTGGGTAATAACTCATGATAGTCCTGTCGAATGCATCAAATCTCACCCTTCCCGAAACGGACATACGTTCCTCATCTGTATTATTGGAAGAATTCCATAAACTGATATCCTTCTTTACTTGCAATGCCTTGCCTTGCGCATCCGAAAACAACAAGGTTTTGATTGGATTATTCGGGTACTCGGGGTCATAGTGCAAAGTCCTTGCCCAAGGGATTTTGTCAGGTCTTTGACTTCCATCAATTCCTCCAGAACGATCCCAGTATTCAAATTTGATGGTATAGGGAACTGCATTTATTTGCTCATATGGAGCAGTTACAGAAACGAGTCTGCCTCTTTGGTCATAAGCATAATCAATGTGGTTACCTGTTATATCCCATGACGATAGCAAGTTACCGTACTCTGGGTCATAATAAAATTTGGCGTGGTAGCCCAATGTGTCAATTACATCTTGAATATACGTCTGGACATAGGGATCATACGAGTAGTTGATGACCATAAACTGACCGTTGACGTTAGGTGGGTACATTATTTTAACAAGGTTACCCATATAATCATACCTCATGTTATAGGTGGCTGTACCAAAGCCAGTTTCCATATTAAGCTGTAGCACGTTTCCGTTGGAAGTATCGATGACGGCATCTCGATATCTCAAAGGATTGTTAACTCCTGAAACATCTATACTTTTTGGCGATGATACAATGTTTTTCTTGCTGTTGGGAATTTCATGATACTCAACATGGGAAAACATATCATCCCAGGCAAGATTCACCTGGCCATAATCATGGTAATCTGTCACATTCCCAAATCTGCCGTGCCGATATCTTTTTGCGGTATGAATGGTTGGGTTAACCTGCCCTTCATAATAAAAGTGATCTTCCTGTGAAATAGCAGGATATCCTTCACCATAACAATATGGATGCATAATATCAATTGAATCACCCTCTGCAATGGTTTTTAAAATGTAGGTATATTTCGATTCGATATATTTATTATCATTTCTGTCTTGTGTTAATTCATAGTACTTCAGACCTTTAAACAAATAATTGGTGTTGTGAAATTTTTCTGTTTTTGTCCTGTAGCAATATTGTGCCGTTGTGTCAGTATTGATCTGGTGTGTTTTTACAATCCTGAACCCGAAGGATTCACGTTCAAATCGGCTGTAATAAGCGCTATCATATTCAAAATTCGTCAGTTTATAAGCTGGACCATCATCAGGAAACCCATCAAAAACCTTTACAGAATTCATTGTACGCATTCTCGATGGGCAGTCAAAAGTGCTTTTTGTTAGCCCGTAATTAATCTCAAAGGAGCCCCCAATATAGTTATCCACGCTCTTTAAAAGATTTGTATTTCTGATGTTTGAATAAAAGACAGTGAGGGTATTCTCCTGGTCGGACATAAGCAAATCGGGGTATCCATCATTATTAATATCCATCAGCTGGATATTTCCAGTATTAAATCCCCAGGTTAAAGCACCGTGTAATGAAAGTTCGAACTTTAAAACTATAGTAGTCGGCGGTATAGGGAAGAAAATTCCTCCCGTCCCAGCCAGGTTCACAGTCTCTGACCGTGACAGCCCATTTTCAATTAAGGGCTGATCTTCCACTTCATATTCTGTCGTCCAATTACCATTCCCCGTGTTGAACTTAACATGCATGGTACTATCCAACAAAGTGCCATCAAGATATACACGATCAATCAAGCCATCGCCATTTATATCTGACAACATTTCAAATCCTTTATTAACGGCAGTTCCTAATCCCAATCCACCAGAAAAGCTGTAGTTATTTTTCTGAAAATCCTGCCCGATTAATCCACCAAAGGAGGATCCTTTATTGAAACTTCTGCTTGTGGAGATCGCATTAATATCCCATGCTTCGCCCGCTGCAAGCTCATATCCAAGATTCATGAATACTTCGCCTGAGTTTGAAACTTTATCTGGCAATCCATCACCATTAACATCAATCCATGAATAAGTAGCGTTACTCGTGCCGATTCCTCTTGATATTGAGAGTGAACCTGTGGGTCTTAAACTATAGAGAATTTTACCAACACTGCTTGATGGCTTTTTATTCATCAGGGGGAATGAAGTGCTTGCATTTGCAGAAATTGCCCAATTGTCACTCCTTGATAAAGTTGGTTCATTTATTTGTGTAAAATCCGTAACATTGCTGAGTAGCCCCCCTTGCTGGGTACTAAACTGCACATAAGAATCTCCTACTATATCAGGGTATTTATCACCGTTTATATCGACATAATCCATCAATGTCTGGGTATGACCATGTGAGCCGTTTACTGATGCCCCAAAGCCCTGTTGAGAATAACTTAAGGAATAGCACCAACTTTTTGATTTCGTCTTTTTATTGATTGTTCTAACCTTCCCGCCATTAACGGTAATAAGCGGAATGGCTTCTTCGTAGGTGGTGTCATTCTTGAACACGGGGATATTCCCCATAGTATCTGCCAGGATCCATGCCAAATTTCCTAAACCTGTATACAAGTTGTTTTCAATATCAACCGACATGGGCATTAAGTAACTTTTTCTGGGGCTTGCTGTGTTTTCAGATATGGTGGTATGCAAGTCATTATAGACAGTATCGTTGATCGTGAAATTTGTGTCGCTTATTGTCGTCTTTGACAAAAATAATTTTGATTCATAGATCGGATTGTTATAATCATTGTAAGCGACATTGTTATATGCAAATTGTCCCCAGCCTCTGTACAGGCACCCAAATTTTGAGATCATACTGTCTTCTGCTACCGTATGTAAGCCAGAGTTATAATATACACCATTATATAAAGATCGACAAGAATCTATTGCCATCGCCAGAGCACGATTCGAGGTAAAATATTCAATATAGAAGCTTGTTCCATTTGTGGCTGGGAATCCCAATTGTGGCGTTGTTACTAATACAGTATTTGATGCGATTGTCAGTGTTTGCTTCGCCAACAACTGGTTACTTTTCTTTATAGCCATGACTATTTGTCCCCCTGAATGAGAGCTGTTGAAATGAATTCGGGGTGAAATATACTGCGTTCCAGAACCAACTACGGTGTTTACTGTTGTCGGATACAATGGTTCCTGGAAAATAGAATAATTTACTGTTGGGAAATACTGGAATGGGTTAATGCTATCAATTCCATTTTCACATATCACATACATGGGCGGATCCTGACCCACCTGATTGTATACGATATGTGGTTTAAATTTTACGGATGACCATTTGACATTGGTGGAGCTTGTTATTAAGAATTCCAGAGAGTCATCCTCGGAAATATTGATTGATCTGCTGATGTATTTTACTATTGAAGTACCGCTTGAGATTGTCGTATCAAATACAGTGATATTCCCATTTTTCACAATTGTGAAGGACACATCATCACTTAATGCTGGGATGTCGATTGTCCCATCAATAGTAATTGAACCTGAAACGGGTGCGTAGAATTTATTTACACTATTCAGCAAGAAATCAGAAGCAGCATTAAAGACTTTAATTCTCTTCTGGTCGGGATCGACAACAGAGGTATCTTCGTAAAATATAACAGGATTCCAGATGACCTTGTCATAGGTTCTGTCATCTTCCGATTGAAGCCTGAAATATATCCTTTCGCCTTTACTTACACTAAAGGTATAATTATTATACTTAGGCGCATAACTCATTGACCCCAAGGTGTCTCCGCAAAGTTGATATGAATTATGCTGAATTTTGTACCGTACTCCGTTGGCCTTGCGGGAATTTTTTCGAGCGAAGGATGTATCCTGAAGTAACTGTATCTTGCTCTTTATTGTTATTGTTCCTGAATATGGTGCAACCCAATATCTTACATTATCCAGCACTAAGGGAGTCTCGTCAACATCGGGCTGAGGGACGTCCCGCTCCTTACTGATATCAACTGAATCATTGACCTCCCCGCTGAATACCGTATATTGGCAAGGGATTCCGCCAACCGATATTGTATCCGTTACGTTTGGCTCAAATGATGGATCTCCTGACGAATTTAATGTATTGTAATAAATCGTGCCATTGTCAACAATATCTGGGAGGCCATCTCCATTAGCGTCTGAAAAATATATTTTTGTGTAACTATTTGATACTGGGTTGCAGATACCTCCTTGAAGAAAGAAATTAATTTCTCCTCCCCAGGTGTTTGTGACACTTTCCTCATAAAGGAATTTATCGTGTCCACTGATTTGAACAGGATTGTCAAAATAGTACAATCCATCTGCCCCCTGGTATTGCTTGCGGTACTTTAATCCATAGTCTCTCTGGTAAAAAACTTTATCGGGCAGTCCGTCTCCATTGAGATCAATAAGGGTATTATGACCGTTACTTTCGGATTTTGAATAATCGTAGGACACCCCCAGCGATTTCGCTTTAGACCATGTTTTCCGCCCTAAACCGACCTGAAATGATCCTCCGACTCCTTTATCCTTTGATTTTGTTCCACTAATGGCAGTGGTATATTTCCCGTTCCTTAACAAAGCAGCAACATGATCATCATGGGTATTAAGGTTTACGGGTGTTGTATTAAAAAGCTGGAACGTTCCTTCACCTATTTTAATATCATTATGGTATGTAAATACATGCTTTTTAAGTATTGGGAGGTCCTTTGCTCCACATCTATCATTTAGTGTCATTTGTTCCAATGACTGAATTATACTCTCCCCGTCTTGTTTGTCCACTTCACAGAAAGCACATAAAAGTGTTTTGCTAAATTCCCCTGTGGTATACGAAAAATAGTAGCTTCGTATCAAATTGCTATATGGACTATATCCATTAATTTTAATCGCTTTTAATAAGCAGCCTGTTACTTCCTTAAACCCAGATCTTGCATTTATGATTACATCTTTGCGTTGTCCCTGCGAATTGTCATATCTGCTAAATTCGATATCATAAAATCCTGGATGATAATTGTTCCCCTCTTGAAAACCAGTATAATTTATTGATTTAAGATAAATCTGCTTTCCCTTGACTGTTCCATTGGGGATACCTGCATCATAAACAATATCATAGTAATATGCGACCGCATTCCCATGCAGGTCTTTAGTTTGGGTCAACGCCCAATATGCAATATTACCACTTGTATCTCGTAACACAGAGAAAGGGTCTAAGTCGTCTCCATCAAGCCGTTTCCCATAATAATTGGTTACTCCATTCCGATCTATTACCTCCCACCAGTAATGAGACGGGGCATCACCATGCCGAATGATTTTGTCAAATGCGCCCTCTACTCTTGGATAAAATCTTCTATCTAAAGGCTCCCTTTGCCTTAAAGAATCATCACGGAATATTGGTTTATTTCGGGTTATATATTCTGGGGGATTAAGCTCATCCGCTGTTACCAATTGTTCTCCATTTAAAAGGTAAGTTTCAGTTTCAAAATTGGGATCATAATGCGGAACTCCCCAGCGGGTTTCAACTGACATTGATGGGACGCTGATATTCCACCCCAAGCCCATCCAGCCATTTCCACCTTCACTATTATATTGTAATACAAGACTTGGTTGCATTCCCTTTCGTCCTGCTGGTATGTCAATCGGATATGATAAGTTGGCTGTGCCCTTGTTGTTGGCTGTCGGAGGTTCTATAACCTCCATTCCTTCCAGTGGATTAGCTGCCTTAATATCTTTAATTGAAGTGGGTGTAAAGGCATTAGCCTGGGGAGATTCTGGTAGTTTTATGATCCCATTGATCATGTCAGTAAAATGCGATGTTGCTGATGTGATGCTATTATTAGCTAAGTTTATAGACTCACGTGGTAAAGCAACCCACCGTCTTGAAGTCTCATCAAAATAATAGGTTACAATATCCCTTGGGGT
>Ga0247840_10008728_pt1 | contig 13453 bp, 25 predicted proteins | sample LaCruzMarch2015__FD_192404 | JGI IMG/M metagenome (GOLD analysis project Ga0247840, IMG submission 192404) | Freshwater microbial communities from meromictic Lake La Cruz, Castile-La Mancha, Spain - LaCruzMarch2015_17m | ecosystem: Environmental > Aquatic > Freshwater > Lake | place: Spain...
TCCTTTATTAACAGGTGCATAAACAAAATTGTATTTTTCTTTTTCTATTGTATACCCATTGTCAGAAGGGTCAGCCCAATGAGCACCTAAAGAATTTTGCAATTGCCAACGTTCTCCTTTATCCATAGGAAGTTGAGATTGATGGACGGTAGAGATTGCAGTATCTGCAACACCACCATAGTAAACAGGAATACGTCCTTTCAAAAGATTTTCTTTTATGTAACGAGGGTTTTGTGAGAAAGGAGAAATTTGTGCTTCTCGATACTGTGAATCTCTAAATTTTTGTTCTTGTTGTTGAATATCTGAGTAAAGTTGTTTACCTACTTCAGGCGCAATCTTTAAACCTTCCGCACTAGTCCCGGAAAGATAACGTAAAAACATATTAGTATTTAAATCAAATTCATTTTGCATCCCTGGATATTGTGAATAATAGTTGCTTACTTTTCCAATTGCTTTTTTATCACCTAAAGCAACTGAAACTGGATTAGTACCTGCTTGTGCTGTTGACATGATGGCATTAAACAATTGCCCTTTCCCAGCAAGACGTCCTGGTTGACCTACATATTGCTCAGCTTGACGACGCATTTGTTCAGCCATTCTCTGTTCTCCTTCTTGTTTATATCTTGTTAAAGGAGAAGCAGTACCACCACCTGGTAACCAACCACCAGTAGCTTTATCAGCTTCTTTATATTTTTGATTGACTTGATTTAAAAAACTTTCAAAAAGATTAGGCATCAACCATTCCTCAAGGTAGCCTTAACCATCCAAGCTGCCTTAAAGATTTCTCCTGCTAGTTCTGCTATATAATTTTGAATATCAATAGCATGTACTTTAGCAGCAAGAGCTTCTACCTTCTTGCAACGCATAGCAAAATCTTCTAAGTTTTTATAGTATGTAATCAACATATCATTTGCTTTATAGCTAGTAACATCTTTAAATTCAGGACAGCTATCAGCTAACCCTTTGGCACACATAGGCATTAGATAATCCATGGACCGTATGAATTCACCTAAGTTATCGAACTGTTCTTGATGTGCTTCATATTGCTTCTTTAAAAACTCATGTACACCAAAGAAGTTTGGTGCTTCATAATTTAAATGTATGAGATGTGCTTGTGTTCTTAGTTCTTCTAGTTGAGCACAGAGTGCAATACACTGCTGTATGAAAGATCCGATATCACCATCTTTAGATTTTGCAGGTAGCTTTACTTTAGTAGGTTGAGATACCTCTTGAATAGAAGGGGTTTGTAGCGGTTCAACCACTTGAGGACCAGGAGTATACATAGTTCAGTAAGCTATAAAAGTATTCTAGCAAAGAAGATCTTATTATAAAATAATGTATATGGGTTTAGAATATACCAATAAGATTTAGATGATATGAATCGCGGACCTGACGCATTGTTTTTAAATTATGAAACTTTACTTGCCCCTGCATCAGGTGCTGCAACATCAGTTTATTACCCACCTAATTTAGTAACAAAGAACTATACTCTTTTTGTTACAGTTGCTGCTATTAATACTAATGTTATTGTGGCATTAGAAGGTTCTATTGATGGCACAAACTACGCAAAGATAATTGCCAACCAAACCATTATAGCTAACGGTACCACTCATTACAATATTGCTAATCATCCTGTGAAATTTGTACGGCCTGTCTTTGTATCAGAAAGTGGCGGTACTGCAGCCACTGTATTATTCAGCCTTGGTGCCAGCAGTTAAAGAATCAATATCCCAATTCTTTTTTAAGTGCCCATAGTCCCTTGGCTCAGTAACAACAACATTTTCTTTATTGCAAATACCACAAATATCTAGATGCATAGTAGAACACATATCTGGTGGACCTATGTACTTTCCTTTTGAGTACCATGTCCCCCATGTTGTACCACAGGGGTGACAGATCCAACTAGGGTAAAGCTTGTGTTTAGGCATCTATATCAAGGTCATCTGCTTCTTTATCTTTATAATCTGTAAACAAAGAAGCAAATACACAAGCTGTTACATACTCACCTGTTGTACGTTCTAATTCTATGTTAGATACATTAATTAATTCTTTATAAAATTCTTTTGGAGTAACAATATTTTCACCAACAAATTCCATATATGTATCATATAAAATATTGTGTAACTCTTCCTTTTTATTTTTTGTTATTGTATCTAAATCTGATTCAAAAATTGCAGCATGTTTAGACATATAAGTATCCCAAAAAGAAGAAGTATTATCTTGTGTTTCAGAATCATTAAACAAATCTTTTGTTCTATGTTCATCCTGCTGGAGCATAATCATTTTCTTTTCAGCATCAAAGTTTTGATAGTAAAAAGTTTCACGTGAATCTTTGGTAGACATGAGTAACAAAACAAAAGGATACCAGGGAACCTGGTTATTTATAGCTTAATCGGAAATATGACAATGTGCGTTTTCACCAAGCTCTTTTTTTACTTCTTGTACAAATTTAAGTCTTTCAAAATATTCTTCTCTACAATGCATAGCTGCTTCTACTTTAAACTTTTCCCATAAACCAGTATAACAATTGGATGCTGGCTGGTACACCTGATAAAGATGCTCCATAAAATCAGCTTTCTTTTGTTCAGCTAACGCATCCCAACCTAGTAGTGTATTAGACATTTGTTGTTTTTAGTTCTGTTGTACTAATGGATATACCTAAGATTTCTGGTCGTAATTCAGATACTACATCAAGTACTTCTTCTTCTAACATGTCAGCAATTTCAACAGGGGTTTGTCCTTTAAACGAATCATAAGCTAATTCAAATTCAAGAGCGTACAACACTCTAATAAAAGGTTCAGGAATAGCTTTCATGAATGGAAAGGATTGGCCTATTCAGTATACTATTCTTTTGGTGGGGTGGTACTAATACCAATCAAGGTAGCAAGCAAAGCTGAAAGGGTGCCAGCAGCACGTTCTCCTGGTGACCTGCAAACATCTTGTGATGTTGCGGTACCTTTTGGTATAAGATAAAACATACATGCAGCCCAATCAGAAACTGCTAAGCCTGCAATAGTAACAACGATTACAAGTATTGAATTTGATAACCAAAGTTTCATTTGTTTTCTAAAAGCCGTTCTAAGGTATGGATCTGTTGCTGTTGGTAAACACCAAGCCGTTCTTCTATTAAGTTATTGTATGCAATAGCAGCATCAACAAGATCAGCAGGTTGTGATTGTGCACACACTGATTCATTTGAAATGAGAGCAGCTACCAAAATAGTTACTCTCATCTCATGTTTAGTACCAATCAATGTTGGTAACGGAGTACCACCATTAGTAAATGTATCTAACAGATTATAAATTTGCTGCGCGTCCATAGTATTGAGATTATATATGTTTACTGTAGCATCAATTATCTATCTGTCTTGATCATGTAGTACCAATAAGCACGTGCTGCAGTAAGATGAAAACGTTTTCCTGCCAATAGTTTAAGTTTCTTAGTTTCTAATTCATCTAATTCTTCTTCTTGATATGGTAAGACCTCACTATCTTCTGGTAATAAAGAACGATTAATATTATTCATTTCAATTTGAATAGCATAATCTTCTGCCGCATGGTTATGACATGACATACGGATATGCGCATCATCAATATCTGATGGTGCTTCAATCTTGTAATAAAAACTCTCCGTTATGTTCGGATGTTTCCAAGGCCACATGTTTAGTGTTGATGATTCTCTTTGGTCGGATGGAGTAGTCTTGAGTAATTTTGACTCCCCATGGGGTTGGCTGACCGGCTTGATAGGCATTACGTAATTCATCGAGGTTAGGTAGAGTTTCAATTTTAGTTTTAGGATCAATCTTCTCTTCGAGGATTGATCCATCCAATGATCGTATCACAGTTTGTTTTGTTGTTGTGACTTCTTGTACTATACAAAATTGTTTACGTTCTTCTTCTGTCCAATCATCTATGTTACTAGTGATGATAACGGTGAGAGTTGATTTTCGTACGAGAACAAACTCATAGTTGCGACCTGTAATTTTATTTTCTTTGATAACACCTGATCGACGTATCCAGTTGATAAGTCCTTTGAGACCAGTGAGGTTTGATTCGTGATGGGTTTTTGCATTTGCAAGAAGGGCTTGTTCTTTTTTGATTCGTTCAATAGCATCTTCATGTGCACCCAAGGCATAGTAGATACGATCAATTTTTTCTGATCGTAGTAATGCACAAGCTTCTAATTCTGCTTTTGCAATGTCTTGTGTATCAGGTGTTAATAAAGGAAGTGATCGTTCAAGGGCAGCAAAGTGTTCATACAATTTAATAACACTTAAACTATCAAGGTTGGTTGCAGTGAGTTGTGTAGTAGCAGTCATTTTTTAATTGCAGTGATAATGAATTCAATTGATAAACCAATGATTACAATGAGAACAAAAGTTAAAACATAGTTCATAACTTAAATTGCTTTGAAATAAGTTTGTAATTTACTTAATGCATATGCTATTAATGCACAAGATACAGCCATGAAAGTATCATGAAAAAAGGGAATGATAAAAGCAAGGATTGAGTCAAGCATAGCAATGAGTAATAGGTGAATAATTAGTTTAACGTCATAATAAGGACGAGTTACTAATAGGTTATATCTTTTGTAATGCTTGCTTCAGCTGTGGTAAAGCAACACCAGGATATGGTACATACCCAGCATTCATCATGCTATCAAATAATGTCCATGCATCATCTCGTGTAAATAACTCTTGTGGTTTATAGGTACGCCAATGGGTTACAGGAGCTTGTGGTCCATGTTTAGTATGTAATAGAAGGAAGCGACCTTTCCCTGATGCTGTTTCAGGAGGTGCATACCACCAGGCAACACATTTATCTGGTACATATGTAGGTGATGATTCACGTATTTCAGTACGACGACAAAGCAGTTCACGGTATTTTGCAAACCAGGTTAGATGGATACACGTTGGTTTATAACCTGGTATCTCTTGTTGTAATTCGGTAAGATTTAATATCTGATTAGAGAAAGAACCACAAGAACAATAAGGTTCCTTAGTTGGTACTACTGGTTTTGTATCTACATCTTCTAATTCTGTATTAAGATTCAACTCATGTTCTGGGGTACAGAATCCATCTGGTGCAATCAAGTAACCAAGATCTGTATGTTCATTTTGTAATAAAGCTTTTAGCTTTGCTGGATCTTTGAGATGCATAAACTTATCAATCCATTCACGTTGTAACATTGCACTGCCAGTATTAGCACTAAGTTGATGTTGATAGTGCCAACCTTTGAAGATTACATAAGAATTATTATGCCAGATACTAGGACCTCTAAAGTTAGGACCAAGATATGAAAAGAAATCTTTTAACCTCATTGTAAATGTACGGTAGGTATCAATGATTGGTTGTTTTGCATAACAAAGTTCAGTACCATCTTGATACACAGCTACAATAGAAGTCTCTTTCAAATGGATACTATTGATATCAGTCTCATCAAAGTCTGGGAAAGTTCTCTTGATATTAGAAAGAGAATAAATTTGTTTTTGTGCAGAATTGAGTTGGTCTTGAATTAGTAAAGTCATTGGTTTGAATAGAGTTGATTAGATGAACAGGTCATCCTGCTCAGAGGGTAGCCTAGCATCTTGCGATGCCTTCTGGTAAGTTGTCTTACCGATTCTTAACAGACCATAAGCTAGCATTCCCCAAGAGATAGGGCTTGCAATAGCAATAGCTGCTAAGGTTCCTACTGCAGCAAAAGGTGCAGTATATTTAATAGCCTGTTTCCATTTAAGATTCATGGTGGTATCATAAAAAATAATGTAAACTGTAGAAAAGAAAATGTCAATTATGAATGAAGTTCAGTACGTACCACTAACTAAATTTGAAATTGAACCCAGCCTTAGTGATAAGTTCTGGAACGAAAAAGTTAAACGTTCTATTCAAGAATGTGATTCAGTTAGTACCTTAAAAGAAATGGCAACCTTGCTTACGCAGATTGCCACACAAAGACAAGCGGTAATAAAGGGATTAGTAAAGGATCTCTTTGTGATGAAAGGAGTTACCGTTGATCCAAATGATCTTACTAATCCTCTTATCGAATTAAAGTAGATCTTGGTCTTCACCAGTCATTGGATCTCTAGCAGGTAATGCTTTTACCTCACATGTTTCTATGGTACGAGAGATGGGTAGGATTTCTACACCTTCTTTTATTCCATAGGCACCACCAAGCTTGTCAGCATCCTGCTTAGCATGTTGATTTATGTAATCAAAGAACAAAGTCTGGAACTTCCAAGTTGATTCACGATCTTCATCTGGGATAGATAAACGATTCAATGATTCAAGTGCAGTATCTTGATCGTTGTAATCTGGAATATCAAACGATTCAATTGCACAGATCTCTACATTGTTAGCACCACGCATTTCATTAGCAAGTACAGGTGAGAATACCGTAGTTGCAAAGAACTTCTCATTGAAGGCTAAAGGAATTTCTGAGTTAAGAGCTTTGCTCAAACACTTAGACATCTCCTTCTCATACAACTTAATCTTGTCTGATACATCAGTACCATTCAAGCCTTTCAATGTAAGTACCATAGGAATTTTATGGGCACGTTTATTTTCTTGTGTTAGAACATACACCAAATATTTCGTACGTACACTGTACTTACGTTTGTACATATCACCTTTACTGTTAGCTAGATCAGCAGCCATCTTGTCTGCTTCCCATACTTCCTTAACAGCAGGTTGATCAAATGTACCAATCGTCTGACGCATCCCAATAGTTTCTTCAACCATTAAAGGAGAACGTAAAAGGATCTGTAATCGTGGTGCTATAAAATTCAGTCCCTCTTCTATTGAAGTATTTGGTGCCATACCAAATGTTTGTTTGTAATCCCAGATGACAGAACTTTTGGTAAACTGATCTTCTGTTGCATGCCACCCGCATGTATCTAGATCAGACTTACGTACAAACCAACCACGGGTTTTTGATTTGTTAAGTGGTTGAATAGTAACTAGGTTTTGATACCCAGATACAAACTCTTTGCTTTGGAAAAGTTGAAATGAACTTAGGTTGCGAGTTGAAGTGAGAGCAGATTTTTTCACAGTCATGAGAGGAATGGAAGGAAGGGAAACAGATTTAGTCGAGGTGGTTGTCAGAGTGTCAAGCATGGAATAAACCAGTGGGACACAAGCAGTTTAGCGTCATGCTGAGGACGGCACAAGTAAGCTTAACAATTAAAAAGGAGGATGCTCTTCATTGAAACTTGGGGGTAGATCAGGTAGATTGGCTCCTGTACTATGTCCCCATGGCTCTGCAATATCATCAACAGTCTTACCACCCCATAGACTAGGAGTAGCTGATGCAGTGGCTGAAGAGGCTTCTGTAGTAGCAGGCTTATTACTTGTTACAGAATCATTTGTTTTTGGCGGTAAAGTCATTGCTATTAATTGTATCTTTGTATTAGTACGTTGCTCTTTTGTTTCTTTATCTAACCATGTATCAGTAACTAATCGCCCTTGTATTGTTAAACCTGTCCCTTTACGTGTGGAATTACATAACAATTCAGCCTGATTAAATTTATCATCCGCTGTATTCATGGCATAGAAGTTAAAGATATCTGACTGGTTGCGTCCTGTACTAACAGATAAAGATTGATTAGTTATCATTAGCCCATCTGCAGTTGTTTTAAATGCACGTGCATCTGCTGTATCAATATCTTTTATACAACGACCACTTAGTATTACAGTATTAAATATAGGGAATGATTCATTTACAATAGTAAAGATACCACCATGTAAAGAAAAAGTGCGTGAGTCAATATCATATCTTAACTTGGCACCATGAATATATAATAATGATTTCTTTGGTACCTTAAGAAAACGTTCAGCTTGTTTACCATAAGCATTGAATTCAATTTGAGTAGGAGCTTTATTACCAATAGGTGGTAATAGTACTGGACAACGTACTGCTGTAGAAGTAGCTGAAGTATATACTTCAGTAGGTTCTTGTGCAGTTTGAGCACAGACTGTAACAAAGTTCATGAGATTAGAAGTAGAGTGAAAAACAGTTTAACGTCATGCCAAGGACGAATAAATTAATTCTTAACAGGAAGTTCAACCAAATTTGCAATTACTTCTACTTGGTAATCAGTGCTATAACCATACTTACGTACTGTTATACGATAAAGCTTTCCTTCATGTTCAATTAATTCTGTTGCATGACTATCTATCTCTCTAGCTAATTTACCGGCAGCACATTTTACTGTGTATGCTTCAGTCTCTTTCTTCTGAACTTTAAGCCAAGCATTAAAAAGTTGTTTGAGAGTAGGCTTGCGTTTGGTTGACATGAGGTTAAAGAACGAGGAGTAACCAGTTTAACGTCTTGGGTAGGACGAAGCAACATACTACATCAGTGGCAATCAAGCCAAGTATATCCGATCTTTGCATCCCCTTCAATCTTGCATAAGAAATTAAAATACTTTTGTGCTTGCGGAAAAGCTAGCAAGGCTTGTTCTTTAACTAATTCTTTGTGTTGTGGCAAGCAAGCAAGCTGTACTTCATCATGTACCATAGCGACTTGCATCCAGTCTGTACCATAAATTAAATTCTGTTCTTCTAAATTCTTAGCAATATTAATTACTACTTGTTTCATTAGTAATGCACCTGCTGATTGTAGTAATACATTTAATCCTTTAAATTCTGAACGGCAAAACAATTGCCTACCATCTAGACCAACTAGATATTTACGTTTTATAATATACTTTTTTATATATTCTTTTAATGTTTTCAATGCATCTACTTTATCCATGAATGAATTGATTGCAGTACTTCCTAGTGTACGTAGAACTGATTCATTTTTTTCATTCGGATCAATAATAGTACCTGCTTTAATTGCACCACATCCATATAACAAACCATACAATAAACGTTTAGCAACATCCCTAGAATCTACACCAAATTGTTTTTGATTATAAGTATGTATATCAATATCAGGATCAATTACTAACTTACTGTATTCTCCTTTATCCCAGTAAGCAAGATAACCAGCAAGACATCTAAGCTCTAATGCTTTGGCATCTACACCAATAAGAACATACCCTTTTGGTGCATGAAATAACTCACGGCATTCTTTACCATATGGACTGTAAGCACCTGGAACTTGCGCCATATTTGGATTGCGATGACTACAACGTCCCGTGATACAACCGTTAGTTATTAAATCGCCATGCATTTTATTATCTTCTTTATTAACAAGTTTTAACCAAGCTTTATCTCCATCAGCAATCTGACCTAAACGTTTCTTTAATAGTTGGTATTCAGCAAGAGCTTTCGTTTCTGGAAACGGCAAACTTTCTAAAACAATATCATTAAGGATTGGATTTCCTTTCTCAGTTATCTTATCTGGCACCCAATTATATTTAATAGCTAAGTGATTAATAATTTGTTTACGTGAACCAGGATTAAATATAGTCTTAACCTGTCGTTTATGTGGTACATCTTTAACATAACCACGCGATTGGTTATTTACTTTTGGTGTAAAGATATAATCTTCTATGATAGGTGGAAACAAAAGCTGTAGTTCTTCTTCTAATTTTATTTGTTTTGTTCTTAGCATATCTACTAGATCAAGACAACGATCTACATCAAAAGGAAATCCAGATACTATTTGATTATTAATTTGTATAGCAAATTCATGCTCAAGTTTAAGAGCTGATTCAGCATATTCTTTCAATTGGATATACTGAAATAATTTATAAGTTACAGTAACATCTTGTCTACAGTATGTTGCCATCTCTTCTGAGTAACCAGAGAAATCTTTAAAGCTTAACTTGTTTTCTTTCAAGCGATGACCCCATGCCTTAAGCGATGCTGATCCTTTTAACCGTGGTTCAATATCAAAGTAATAAGTATTATCTAACTCAGTTAATAATTCTTTAGGCCATATAACCCTGGCACAAATTAATGTATCAATAATGTGAGGAGCCTTGAATGTATAGAAGGGATATAACTTTCTAATAACTGGTAGGTCATAGAAGATTATATTATGTCCTATTAATACATGAGCCTTAGCCAAATGCTCAAGAGCATCAGCAATGCAATCAGGCCCGTAAGTAAAAGTCTGTTGTCTGTTGACATCAAAAATGACAAGGCAAAAGATTTCGCTGACATCATTGTACAAGCCATTGGTTTCAATATCAAATACGAATATATTTTTATCTTCTGAAAAGTTGTTCATCTTGTATTGTGAGCTTGTGACGAGAAAGGAATTTGTCATTTGCATTAATCCAAGATAATATATTGATGATACCAGTTTTATGTGGATGAGATAGAACTTTACCTAGATGAGTTTCATTTGTAACAGGCACCAAATAAAATCGTTTATCTTTTTCATTTGCTTGGATAGCATGTGGTAGACCATCAAGCAAACAGCTAATTAAATAAGACATGACAAGGAAAGGTAGATAGTAGTGACAGGATTCGCTATTTGCGAATACCAAATCCTAACAGTAACTTACTAAATAGCAAGCTATAAAATCCAAGTATTGGCATTTTCAAATGATCAGCCAATACTTGGATCTACCTATCAGAAGTTAAGCAGCTAGCAGGGTACGGTCTTTGTGGTAACCAACAAATTTACCTTCACGTTTTCTTCGTGTAATTGCTTTCATTGCATTTGATCCTGCACGTTGCGAACCATGTACTAACAAAGCAAATGGTTTGTCTTGTAAGCAGTGACTATCATCATGATCAATTTCAAGACCAAGGGCATCTGCTTCTTCTTCTGTATACACAACATAAGCACGTCGTGTAAAGATATGTTCACGCCCTGGTATCAACTGATCTAGTAATCCTCCTACTGATGCAGTAAGAAAGAAGTTACTAGGAATAATATCAGCTAGGTTTAACCACATATTAAGTGACTTGGTAAAGGCATAGAAGGTACGATTAGGAAATAAACGTGCAGTCAATAGCCATGCTTTCATGTATTGTTCTGTCCAGAATTCACCTGATTCATGGACACGAATTAGTCTTTCATCATGCTGTTGTATAGACCAACACAATAAGTTTTGCATGCCTTGGATACCAGCCTCTCTAGAAAACTCAGGTGTATATAAGGCACGTTTAAGTAAGTCCCAGTTATACCATCTGAGATTGCGTACATTAGGCCTGGTTTCTGCCATGGCAGCAAAGCATCGATAGGAAAGAACTCCATCAATGATAGTTGCGAGATCATCGTTGATCTTCCCCGTGGTACGATCAGCGAAGGTTTTGCAAACACCTGCGGATGGACAAGAGTACCCAGCAGGAAGACTGAAGATAAGGCGGTTAGTAAGTTTTGCATTACCTGTAGAAAATTTGAGAAGGTTCATGAGTTGAGATAAAGAAAGTTGAGTTGGAATGTGAGCACTTTAACGTCATACTCAGGACGATACAACATTACTTATGATATCTTCATGCTACCTAAAGCACTAATAAGATGTCTTCATGATACCTGCGGAGATAGTGCATCATCTAGTAATGCACTAATGATGTCAGTACATTTATGTTTGACACCACCGATCTGTATCACATAGTACTGTTTGCTTTTATGTAAGGTACCAGCAGTAGTACCTGGCGCAATACGACCATACTGTTTGGTCCAACGTAACCCACTCGGGACAGTAGGTACATACTCTAAGTAATCAAGAAGATCAATAGTCATTCTTTTATTTCAGTATCTTTTTCATTACAACAATCAGCATTAAGTTTTATTGCTGCCGTTTTAATAATAACGTCATCAATTAAATATTCAGTAATTCTTTCTGCATCTAATACATTTAAACCAGTTTCTATAAACTCTTCTTGATTGTTCAAATAATATTCCATTAAGAATTTAAGAAGTAATTCAAAGGTTACATTATTAGTTAATTCCATTATCATTTCTGGCAATATTATTTCTATTAATTTACCTATAGTGATGTCAGTTTTCTTAACTATTTCTTTTACATAAAGAATGTCTTCAGGTGTAGCTGGTTCAGGAAATTGAAATGTGATAAGAGGCATGATTGAAAAAGAAAGTTGAACAACGGTAGTATAAGGATAAAGCAGTAGCCTGTCAAGAAAACCCAAGGCAGCAGGATACTACCTTGGGTTCATGAACTTATGTTACAGCAGCAGCTTCTACTGGTATAGGTGCATCAAGCATACCTGCTTCGCGTAAACGATCAAGCATTTGACACATCATTGTTGCTTGCTCATGGGTCTTATCCATGAAAGCTTTGGCACGTTCAGCAGTGATACTATGAGTAGTACCATTAGCTTCAATGTAAATCCAAGTACCATCAGGTTGTGGTTGCCCTTGTAAAGCAAGCCGTTCAGAATTACGAATGTAACGTAGTTCTAAATTGTGTGAGTCAGTAAGACCTTCATTATCAATCCAGGTTGCACCTAGATTGTAACGTTTGTCATCATCCATGTAAGCATGGAACTGTGGAACAATAGCTTTGAAGCAAGAGAGAAGTGACATTGTAAAAAACATGAAGTGAGTAAAGTAAATACAAACAAACCTGGGACTTACATTAAGTAATCTCAATAGCCCAGGTATTTAATTAGTAATCATTAGGATCAATTATTTCCCAGTCAAGTTTATCATTTGAATTTAAGTCATATATAAATTGTTCTAGATCTTGAAAGTCAACAGGTGGTTGCTGTTCTACAATTGCAGAAGCAAAGTATAAAGCAAATCCATATTGAGTAGGTTGCTCTGATGTTGCACATGCAATTTGCATATGATCTAGCCAAGCTTCTACATGAAGAAGCCAGCTAGTATCAACCTTCTCTACATCAATATGACGTATACAAATCATGGCACTAAAGTAAGATGAGATGCAGGTTTCATAGTAAGAATAGTATTAGGTCCATACTTTTCTACAATCTCTGCAAACTCAGAAAGTATACGTTGCCTGTTGTGTGGATCAGCATAACGTAAAGCTGTAGCTAATGAGGATACAAATCTACCCCCATTCGTTTCCATACAAACAAGCATGGCATGAAAGTCAGTTGAAGTCATGAGATGAAATGCGGTGGGATGTAAGCAGTTTAACGTCATGCCCAGGACGTGGTCTATAACTTTATAAAACTTTAATGTTACGTTTGCTTAAGCCAGTACCAGGCAGGGCAACGGATGCATGCAAGCCTGACTCACGCATATTGAATGTCAATTGAATGGGGCCAAGAGAAATTGATTTAGTAAAACTCTTGACCCCATTTTCAGTGATGTTGAAACCAGCAATGGTCTTATCAAAATTGAACAGTGATTTAGCCATGAGATGAAGTGTGATGGGATATGAGTAGTTTAACGTCATGCTCAGGACGCAAGCCATAGCTTGATTTAATACTTAACTTATTAGCTATTAAGTTAACTCTTCTTCTCGTAGCTGCAACGCTTTGCTAAACATATTTTCATAGATGTTTCTTTCAATGTCGTTGAGCCTGGCATTGGATAGACCAACGATCTGGTCTACGTGCA
>Ga0247840_10008731_pt1 | contig 13451 bp, 15 predicted proteins | sample LaCruzMarch2015__FD_192404 | JGI IMG/M metagenome (GOLD analysis project Ga0247840, IMG submission 192404) | Freshwater microbial communities from meromictic Lake La Cruz, Castile-La Mancha, Spain - LaCruzMarch2015_17m | ecosystem: Environmental > Aquatic > Freshwater > Lake | place: Spain...
ACTTATGGTGGCTGGTATGGAGCGTTACTATCAAATTGCGCGCTGCTTTAGAGATGAGGATTTTAGAGCAGACCGACAACCTGAATTTACTCAACTAGATATTGAGATCTCATTCGCCGACCAATCTGATGTTATTGCAATCGCCGAGAAAGTTTTATCTGAAGTATTTGAAAAGGTGGTCGGATTTAAGATTTCGCTCCCGATACCACATATGACATATGCCGATGCGATGCGTGATTACGGAACAGATAAACCAGATCTGCGCTTTGAGAACAAATTAATCAACATGAGCGAGTTTTTCAAAGAAACTACCTTTCGGGTATTTCAAGCCGAGTATGTCGGTGCAGTTGTTATGCCAGGTGGTGCCGCTTCGCCACGACGAGAGTTAGATGCTTGGCAGGATTGGGCAAAGGCTCGAGGTGCTAAAGGTTTGGCATACATCTTGATTCAAGATGATGGCACCTTAGGCGGACCAGTAGCTAAGAATCTCTCTGAAAAGGAGATTGCAGGAATAGCTTCATTTACTGGTGCCAAAAAAGGAGATGCCATTTTCTTTGCAGCGGGGTCAACAGTGGCGTCACAGAGTTTATTAGGAGCTGTTCGATTAGAAATTGGCAATCGCTGTAATTTAATTGATCAATCAGCTTGGAAATTTTTATGGGTGGTTGATGCACCAATGTTTGAACCGGTAGATCATGAAAATCCTGCCGCGGGATGGACTGCAGTTCATCATCCATTTACAGGTCCTAAGCCTGAGTACAAAGACTCTTTTGATGCAGATCCAGCTTCGGCACTTGCTTATGCATATGACATTGTTCTAAATGGAAGTGAGATTGGTGGTGGATCGATTCGAATTCATCAACGTGAAGTTCAACAACGAGTTTTTAAAACTATTGGTTTATCTGCCGAAGAGGCAGATAGTAAATTTGGATTTTTGCTTGAGGCATTTAACTACGGTCCACCACCGCATGGAGGTATTGCATTAGGAGTTGATCGTTTGTGTGCGTTGCTTGCAGGAGCGACATCTATTCGAGAGGTGATTGCCTTTCCAAAAACAGCGAGCGGTGGGGATCCGCTTACTGGCGCACCAACACCGATTACTTCAGCACAACGAAAAGAGAGTGGCATCGATACACCGCCATCTCCTAAGCAAAGCTAAAAATTCAGGTATTCTGCACACATGGGACCAGGTGGAATTGCAACGATCATTGCTGCTGCATCCCTTGCAGTAATCGCACTAGCCATCTCTTATACAGTCATTCGGGCAAGTAGATTAATTGATGAGATTACAACAACTCTTTCATACATCAACAAACCGCTAAAAAGTTTGAGCAAGGCCGCACAATCAGTTGAGGAGTTAGCTACCAAAGTTACTGGCGCTACCGATTCATTTCTGGAGGAGAACCCGCTCGCGATGAAGGCGGCTGGAGTAATTGTTGCAGCGGCTAAGTTAAAAAAAGGTAAAAAACGTAAAGTTGCAAAGTAAGTAACTATGAACTCGGCAGAGATTAGATCTCGTTGGCTTAATTTTTTCGAAAAAGAAAACTCATTAAAGCTTAACCATACTGTTGTGCCATCAGCCTCATTAATTGCTGATGATCCCAACCTTCTTCTAGTTAATGCCGGAATGGTTCCGTTTAAACCATTTTTTCTTGGTGAGATTACTCCGCCTTACAAGCGTGCTACATCAGTACAAAAATGTGTGCGTACTCTAGATATCGATGAGGTTGGTAAAACAACAAGGCATGCATCATTCTTTCAAATGTGTGGCAATTTTTCATTTGGTGATTACTTCAAAGAGGGCGCAATTGCGCTGGCTTGGGAGTTGCTTACCAAATCAATATCTGATGGTGGATATGGATTTGAACCAAACAAATTATGGGTAACTGTTTATAAAGATGATGATGAAGCGGCTGATATTTGGCACAAGCAAGTAGGAGTACCAAAGGATCGAATTCAACGTCGCGGTATGGCTGACAATTTTTGGTCGATGGGAGTACCTGGGCCTTGTGGGCCATGCTCTGAGATTTACTTTGATCGGGGAGCCAAGTATGGCAAAGATGGCGGCCCCATCGCCGATGAGGAGCGATATTTAGAAATTTGGAATTTAGTTTTTATGCAAAATATTCGAGCCGCCGGTGGAAGTAAAGATGATTTTCCGATTGTTGGTGATTTACCAGCTAAGAATATTGATACTGGACTTGGTTTAGAAAGAACAGCAGCTTTGCTGCAGGGAGTTGAGAATATTTACGAGATTGATACAACAAGAATAATTCTCGATAAAGCAAGTCAGCTAAGCAATACTAAGTATGGATCTGACGTGAATTCTGATGTTTCATTACGAGTTGTTGCAGATCATGCTAGAACCGCCATGATGTTGATCGGAGATGGTGTTACTCCGGGCAATGAAGGCCGTGGCTACGTATTGCGAAGAATGATGCGAAGAACAGTTCGCAATATGAGATTACTTGGTTCACAGGAGTTGGTGTTGGCTGAGCTAGTTAAAAGCTCTATTGCCGCGATGGCACCACAATATCCAGAGTTGATTTCAAACAAAGATCGAATACTAGAAATTACGGCGATGGAAGAGGAAAGTTTTATTCAAACCCTTAAGGCAGGTACCAGTATTTTTGATGTAGCTGCTAGTGAGTTGAAGGCAGGCAAGGTCAAATCCCTGCCAGCGGAGACCGCCTTTAAGTTACATGACACTTACGGCTTTCCATTTGATTTAACACTTGAAATGGCTCGTGAAAAGGGCTTAGAGGTTGATGAGTCTGGGTTTAGAAGATTAATGAAGGAGCAGAAGGAACGCGCACAGGCAGATGCACGTACAAAGAAAAGCGGTCATACTGATTTAACGCTATATAAAAATATAATTGATCAAACCGGTGCCACTGAGTTCATCGGTTATGAGAAGACCCAATCAGAGAGCAAGTTAACGGGAATATTGGTTGAAGGGAAATCTGTCTCTGAAGCAGTAACTGGCGCAGAGGTTGAAATTACCCTGAACCGAACACCTTTTTATGCAGAAGGTGGTGGTCAGTTAGCTGATGGTGGATTAATTAAGTTGGGCAACGGAGCTGTTATCGAGGTTGATGATGTACAAACTCCAGTACCAGGTTTAATTGTGCATCGAGGCAGATTGATTTCAGGTGCGATAAAGATCGGTGAAGATGTTGTAGCCCAAATTGATCAAGAGCGCCGAACTGCAATTTCAAGAGCACACACGGCAACTCATATGGTGCACAAGGCATTTCGCGAGGCGTTGGGCGAAACCGCAACCCAAGCTGGATCTGAGAACTCTCCGGGACGATTCCGATTTGATTTTCCAGCTACATCGGCTGTGCCGCAATCAGTATTAAATGATGTTGAATCTCGCGTAAATGAGTTATTAATATCAGATCTAGAGGTTCATGCCCAGGTTATGAGCCAAGATAAAGCTAAATCCTTAGGGGCGATGGCGTTATTCGGTGAGAAATATGGTGATCAAGTCCGCGTTGTTAGTGTTGGCGATTGGGCGAAAGAGCTTTGTGGTGGCACCCATGTTGGTAGATCTGGTGAATTAGGGGTAATTAAACTCTTATCTGAATCATCAATTGGATCTGGTGTTCGAAGAGTTGAAGCGTTAGTGGGCGTTGATGCATACAAATTTCTAGTCAAAGAGCATTTAATTTTAAACTCACTAACCCAGATTATTAAGGGTGCTCGAAGCGAAGAGATTCCAGAGCGGGTAAATGATCTAATCGATAAGATGAAAGCTCTTGAAAAGGAGTTATCTGGAGTTCGGGTAGCAACTGCAATGAGCATGACTCCATCATTAATCGCAGATGCAGTGTCGATAGGTAATTCAAAAATTGTTACCGCCGCAATGTCTCCCGGTTTGAGCGCAGAAGAGCTACGAACAATAGCTTTAAAGATCAAAACTGATCTAGGCAGTGGCGTCGTTGTGCTGACATCTTTAACTAACGAGAAAATTATATTGATTGTCGCTGTTTCCAGTGATTTAGTAAAAATAGGAGTTAAGGCCGGAGATCTTGTGAAGGCTGGATCGATAACCCTCGGCGGTGGCGGTGGTGGTAAGGATGATTTTGCGCAGGGTGGTGGCGTCAATATCGGTAAATTGGCATCAGCTATATCTGAAATAAGTAATTTAATAACTGCAAAAATAAAATAAGTAGCTAATGCAACCTTTAACACGTGGAAGAAGAGTCGGAATTGATTTTGGAGAGGTACGAATTGGGGTTGCAGTAACCGATTCCGATGCTATTTTAGCTTCGCCACTTGAAACTTTAATTAACAACCCTTCTCTAACAAATGAGTTATCAAGAATTATTAAGGATTATGAACCAATCTATATAGCGATTGGAAAGCCCATACATTTGTCGGGCGCAGATAGTGATAAGGCTGACTCTGTTAGAAGATTCGCTCTATCCCTGAAGGAGCTTTACCACGGAAAAATTTATCTAATTGATGAGAGATTGAGCACCAATCAATCAATATCTCAATTGCATGAAGTAGGCAGGGGAATTAAAGAAAATAAAACTTTCTTAGACCAGATGGCTGCAGTAAATATCCTCAATCAAGCCATGCAAATAGAAGCATCTGCTAAAGGTTTGGGTGAATCCTTATGAAGAAATTTATTGGAGTGATTTCCTCCTTAATACTATTCACTCTATTGGCGGTCTCAGTTCATAATGCTTTTTTATTGATTGATTACAGGGCATCTAGTAATGAGAACAAGGTTGATGTAATTATTGAGAATGGTGATACTGGCTTTGAAATAGCGGGCAAATTAGAGGCTGCTGGTGTTGTAAAAACTGCTAAGGCTTTCTATCGAGTGGCGTTATCACAAAAAAGATCAACGAGCATAGCGCCAGGAGTTCACGAGATTGATCTCAAGATCTCTTCAAATGCCGCGATCGATCAATTACTTGATCGCAAGCGCAACAGGGCTCTCCTTGGTTTTGTAGAAGGTATGCGCGCCTATGAAATATTTCAAAAGTTAGAGTCATCTGATTTGCTGCAAGGAAGTTTCTCAAAAACAGTTTTCCCAGACGCGATGTACGGAAGTAAAAACTTGGAAGGATTCCTCTTTCCAGCCCAATACACCTTTGTTCCAGGCACAACAGTTGATGAAGCGGTTAAAGAGATGGTTAGACGATTTAACATTGCAGCCGCGGAAAGTAATCTAATTGCGGGTTATGAGAAATACTCTCCATATGAGGTGTTGATAATTGCGTCGATAGCCCAGGCCGAGGGGGATCGAGAAGATTTTTCAAAGATCACACGGGTTATTTACAACCGATTGAAAATAGGGATGCCGCTACAAATGAACGCAACTATAGATTATGCAGCCAAGGCGCGTGGTGAGATTAGGATGAGTTACAAACAATTGCAGCTTAATTCAAAATATAATACCTATTTATACAGAGGATTAACGCCAACTCCAATTGGAAATCCAGGTGAGGATGCGATGCGTGCAGCAATGAATCCGGCCCAAGGTGATTGGCTTTATTTCATAACTGTAAAACCGGGTGATACAAGATTTACAAAATCTTTTCCTGAATTTAATCTCTGGGTTGCAGAATTTAGAGAGAATGAGGAAGCGGGTTTATTCGAATGATCAAGATGAAGGTAGCGGGATCGCCAATTGGCCACTCTTTATCTCCCTTGCTGCACTCTTATGCCTATCAGATGCTAAATATTGAAGCTCAATTCACCTCACAAGAGGTGGATGAGAGTGGATTTGCAGATTTTTACTTCGCAGAAAGAGATTCAGGTTCGCGTGGATTGGCGCTTACCATGCCACTAAAGGAGATATCTATTGGTTTTGTTGATCGAGTAGATCCACTAGCCAAACAAATATCTTCAATCAACACAATTATTTTCGAATCAACAGGGAGTATCGGTGTTTCTACCGATCTGTTAGCTTTCAAAAACCTCTTACAACCTTACTTTGGTGGCAGAGTAGCCATTCTTGGCGCAGGTGGTACAGCAAGAGCTGCGCTGGGTGCATTGCGTGGTACGAACACACAAGTTAGCATCTTAACGAGATCTATGAATCGTCACGATCAACTACATGCCGCTGGTACAGATCTAGATCTTGAATTTCTCGATTGGCACACCTTCCCTCAGGTACAGGATCGTGATTTGATTATTTCAACTACTCCCGCCGGCGCAACAGATGGACTTTCAATTATCTCAAGTAAGGCAGATTTTTTTGAGGTGATCTACCATCCATGGCCAACCGAGTTAGCTAAGAGGTATCAAAACCTTGGTAGACAAGTTATTGGCGGCTTAACGCTCCTAGTTGAACAAGCAATATTTCAAATCCAATACTTCTCAGGTGTTAAATTTGATGTGGCAGATATGCGCAAAGAGTTAATCAATGTTGGTCGTGGGGCAATCGGCAGGTAATCCACAACCTTCATTCTCGATACTTTGAATTAACTACCATCACTTTGTGTTCTCAATAGCCCTTTTTCCGCTTCTAATTTTTATGCTTTATCGAGTAGCTGTTTACGATATAAAGACGCACCTGATTAGAGATTTAGATCTAATTATCTTGTTTTTTTCATTGAGCTTAATCTTTAGAATTAATCTGATACTTGGAGCCGTGTATTTTTCTATTTTGTTTTTGTTGAACCTATTGACCAAGGCAAGTATCGGTTTTGGAGATTTGAAATTAGCTTTGATTCTTGGATCAGCAATGGGTAGCGTAATTCAATTGGTGATCTCAATTGATATCGCTTGGATCATTGGGGGAGTTTGGGCATTGATCTCCAAAAGAAAATCTATTCCCTTTGCGCCGGCGATGATATTAGGTGCTTTTCTAGGTCAACTTTCGAACGGATTTAGGTAATTATTCACGGGAATCAGTAAGTATCTGCGAGAATACTCTCCTGCCCCGGGATTGGAATCTTAATCATGTTACGTTGGTTAACCGCTGGTGAATCACATGGCCCAGTGTTGTCAGCAATTATCGAGGGATTACCAGCACATATTTCTATCACTACTGCCGATATCGATAAAGAGTTAGCAAGAAGAAGACTAGGTTTTGGTCGTGGAGCTAGGCAAAATTTCGAGGCGGATAAAGTAAGCATTATTGGCGGTGTTCGCCTGGGGCAAACTCAAGGTGGTCCAGTCTCAATTCAAATTGCTAACTCTGAATGGCCAAAGTGGGAAAAGGTCATGAGTGCTGATCCGGTGCCAGATGCAGAGATTAAAACTCTTGCTCGAAATGCACCGTTAACTCGACCACGACCAGGACATGCAGATTTAGTGGGAATGCAAAAATATGATTTTGATGATGCTAGAGCAATTCTAGAGCGCGCAAGTGCAAGAGAAACCGCATCAAGAGTTGCCTTGGGAGCGGTAGCAAAGGCGTTTCTAATTCAAAGTGTTGGCATAAATATTATTAGCTATGTTGTCTCTATAGGAAAGATTGCGCTACCTGAGAATTACCGTTTACCTACCTATGCAGATCTTGCAGATATTGATAAAAATGAGGTTCGTTGTTTTGATAAGAAGGTTAGCGCAGAGATAATTTCTGAGATCGAACAAGCTCACAAAGATGGCGACACATTAGGAGGCGTTGTTGAAGTTTTGGCGTATAACTTGCCACCTGGATTAGGTTCGCACACCCATTGGGATCGCAGAATTGATGCAAAGTTAGCGGGTGCGATGATGGGAATCCAAGCTATTAAAGGTGTTGAAATAGGGGATGGTTTTGTAACAGCTACTCGCCGAGGATCGGTAGCTCATGATGAGATAGAAAAGAACCAAGCGGGAAAGATTGTCCGTCGAACAGATCGCGCTGGAGGCACAGAAGGCGGCATGAGCAATGGTGAAATTCTTCGAGTAAAAGTTGCAATGAAACCAATATCAACTGTTCCAAAGGCGCTAGATACAATTGATGTAGCAACTGGTGAAAGTGCCAAAGCGATTAATCAAAGATCCGATGTTTGCGCAGTCCCAGCAGCAGGAGTTGTTGCTGAAGCGATGGCCGCCCTTGTCATAGCGGATTTAGTTCTGGAAAAATTTGGTGGCGATAGTGTGGGTGAGACTAAACGCAATTATCAAAATTACATCAATAACCTAAGAATCAAATAAGGCTAATGTTTAGCGGCAAGATTGTTTTGATAGGCCCACCCGGCGCTGGTAAATCAACAGTGGGCAAGGCGTTGGCAAAGGAGCTTGATTGTGGTTTTGTAGATAGTGACAAAGAGATCGAGGTAAAAAATAATAAAAAGATTATTGATATCTTTGTTGAGGATGGGGAAGCTGCCTTTCGTGTCATGGAAGAGGTGGTAGTCACTGAATTGCTAAGGGAGTTTCAGGGGGTTGTAGCTTTGGGTGGCGGCGCTCCTATGAATCAGGAGATTGAAAAAATATTGAGCAAGGCTAGTTATCCAGTTGTTTTTCTTGATGTTTCAATCTCGCAAGCTGCTAACAGGGTTGGTTTTAATAAGGAGCGTCCTTTACTGTTGATAAATCCAAGACAACAGTGGATAAATTTGATGAGCACCAGACGAGCCACTTACGAGGGATTAGCCAAAGAGATAATTTCAACTGACTCCAAAAAACCAATAGAGGTTGCGAAAGAGATAGTAAATCTTCTGGGAATCAACGCATGAAAACATTAAAGGTCGCAGCTGAAATTAGGTATGAAGTTGCAATAGGGGAGAACTATTCGTCTGCGTTAGAGGATATCAAGAGGAATCATCAGAAAGTGTTGATTTTGATTCCCGGCAAGCTTAAATCCCTAGTTAAGATTAAAAGTTCAAAAAATCTTTATTTTATCTCCCTGCCAGATGGTGAATCTCAGAAAGATCTCACATCACTATCTCGAGTGTGGAAGGAGTTGTCCAAGTTAAATTTTGGTCGCCTTGACGCGATTGTTGGTATTGGTGGCGGGGCAACAACAGATTTAGCAGGATTTGCAGCGGCAACCTGGTTACGTGGAGTTGCTTGGTATGCAGTACCAACCTCTCTTGCTGCCATGGTTGATGCTTCGATCGGTGGTAAAACTGGTATTAATGCATCAAGTGGCAAGAATCTAATCGGTGCTTTTCACTCTCCGCGCAAGGTGATAATTGATCTTGATTTTCTGCAACATTTACCAAAGCGAGACATATCAGCTGGCCTAGCTGAGGTTATTAAATGTGGTTTTATTAAGGACAAAGGAATTCTCGCCTCTCTTCGAAGTGATGTTATTGATTTTGAAGAGATCATCTATCGTTCTGTTGCGGTGAAAGCAAAAGTTGTCGGCAGTGATTTTAAAGAGAGTAAAGAGCGAGAGCTGCTCAATTATGGTCATACGCTTGGCCACGCAATTGAGAGCGATTCAAAGTACAAATTAAGACATGGTGAGGCGGTATCAATTGGATTGGTATTTGCTGCTGAGCTTAGTCAGATTCTCCGTGGGCTTGATCAAGAGGTAGTCACTGAGCATCGCGAGATCTTGGAATCATTTAATTTACCCATTTCCTACCCAAAGAGTAGGTTTCAAAATCTGTTAAAAAATATGCAGGTTGATAAGAAGGTTAAGAACGGTCGAATCAGGTTTATTGGTTTGGATGGTATTGCAAAACCGGTTTGGCTAGAAGAGGTAAGTAAAGCTGATATTGCGAAAGCTTATGAGAGAATTGCCAAATGAAAATCCTAATTATCAATGGACCAAATCTGGCACGATTAGATTTAAGGGATGCTGACATCTATGGTGGTTTCTCCTACCCAGAGCAGAGTGAATTGGTAACTAAAGCGGCAGAGAAGCTGGGCATTTTGGTTGATATTCGGCAGAGTGATAGCGAAAGTGAGATTATTCAGTGGCTTCATGAAGCCGCAGATAACAAACAACCACTTATTATCAATCCAGCAGCTTTCACTCATTACTCATATGCAATTAGAGATGCAGTTTCAATGTTGAAAGCCCCATCTATTGAGGTGCATCTGTCTAATCCATTGAGCAGAGAGGAGTTCCGACACACTTCAGTAGTATCCGGAGTCGTAAACGGAACGATCGCAGGTTTTGGGGTACAAAGTTACATTCTGGCTTTGCACGCAATGCAAAATTTACTAAATTAACAGGGTAGAATTACGATCTTCAATTGATCTGAACCCAACTTTTTAACTTGAATGGATATGTAGATGGCAACCACTAATGATCTTAAGAATGGCATGACCTTAAATCTCGACGGACAATTATGGACGGTAGTTGAATTCCAACATGTTAAACCTGGAAAGGGCCCAGCTTTTGTTCGAGCAAAGATGAAGCAGGTTTTGACTGGCAAGGTTGTTGAAAAAACTTTTAATGCGGGTATTAAAGTTGATGTGGCGGTAGTGGAAAAGCGGGATATGCAGTATCTGTATAAAGATGGTGATGATTATATGTTCATGGATTCAACCTCATTTGATCAGATCTCGATTTCAAAGGTAACCGTTGGCGATGCAGTTGATTATATGCTTGAGAATGCGGATGTGATTGTTGCTATGCATGAGGGCAACGCGCTTTATGTAGAGTTACCAGCCTCGGTTGAGTTAATGATTACTTATACTGAACCAGGAATTCAAGGTGATCGATCATCAGGTGGAACAAAACCTGCCACACTTGAAACCGGAATTACAGTTCAGGTTCCATTGTTTATCAAGCAGGATGAGAGGGTTCTCGTTGATACTCGCAATGGCTCATATCTCGGCCGAGCAAATTAATGAGTTCGGCCCGTAGCAAAGCTCGCAAACGGGCATTAGATTTTCTTTATGAAGCTGATATTAAAAATGTATCTGCCCGAGAGCTGTTCACTCTTAGAGGTGCAAATGAGTTATCGCAAGAAAGTTATGTCAAGGATTTAATAGCCGGCGTAGCTGAACATATAGAGAAGATTGATGAGTTGATCATTACTTATGCACAAGGTTGGGATATGGATCGGATGCCACCGATAGATCGCAATATTCTTCGACTTTCACTCTTTGAAATCTTATGGGGAAATGCAATACCGATAGAGGTTTGTATTGATGAGGCGGTAGAGCTAGCTAAGAGTTTATCTACAGATGATTCATCATCATATATAAATGGAGTGCTCGGAAGAGTTGTGAAAATCAAGGATTCTTTAGCTATTTAATTGTTTTAAATCCTGCGCCACCCCTTATTTGAGCAGGTAATTGTTATTCTCTAAGTATTTAAGGCTCTCTTCAGGTGTTTTGTCCTGCAGGATTGCCAGAAGTGAGAGATCTTCTCGGCGTAGTGATAAAAGCTCACCATTCCAATCCCTTCTCTTGGCGCAGATATAAGCGATCATTCGCTTGATTCCGATTAATGCACCATCATTACTTTGCGATATTTTGCGTTGATCTAAAATCAAATTTGCTGTTTTGTCTGCACCCACATTTGTTTGAGTTAGGGTAAATAGGGCGGTAATGGGCACTTGATAGAAATTCATTAAATCAATCGTTTTTTTCAGAGAGATAGCTCGGTCACCCCGCTCGTAGGAGCCGACTACTACCGCCTTCCACTTACCACGGGATAATCTCTCTACATCCTGCAGGGACCAACCTTTAGATTTGCGGATGGATCTTAATTTAGCTGAGGTACTTTCTTGGTTATCTGTCATATTCAAAGAGTAGCCACTCCGAATATTTGAGATTTCTCTTATCCACAGATTTGGTGGTAATCTCTGCCCGTTCCTTTAACGATCCGTCCCGAGAGGCGGCGAAGGAGTTGTAAATGGCAATTTTATTATCGAGCGCTGATATCGATCGCGCTATTAAACGCATCTCTCATGAAATTATTGAACACAATCATGGTGTTACCGATTTAGTTCTGCTGGGAATACCTACTCGGGGCTCATTTCTGGCTCACCGCATTGCAGCCTTTATCTCTGAGATTGAATCTAAAATCCCGGTTGGTTCTTTAGATATCACTTTACATAGAGATGACCTACGTATGCGACCACCAAAACCTCTGCTACCTACTCAAATACCAGATGGCGGCATTGAAGGGAAGAATGTTGTTTTAGTTGATGATGTTTTATTTTCTGGCCGAACTATAAGAGCGGCACTGGATGCAATAGGCGAGATTGGAAGACCTAAATCGGTGCAATTAGCGGTATTAGTTGACCGGGGTCATCGACAATTACCAATCAGAGCTGATTATGTTGGGAAAAATATTCCGACCTCTTTGCATGAGAGCGTGAAGGTCAATCTGATTGAGATTGATACCGAGGACTCGGTCGAGGTTATCAAATGAGTTCAAGACATTTGATTTCTATCCAAGATCTATCAAAGGCACAAGCGCTGGGTTTACTGTCGACAGCTAAAGAGTTAGCACGAATTACAGATGGCCCAAATAAAAAACTTCCTACTTTGCGGGGTAAGTCCATCGTTAATCTCTTCTTTGAAGATTCAACTCGAACACGTATTTCCTTTGAAACCGCAGCCAAACGTCTATCAGCTGATGTTATTAACTTTTCAGCCAAGGGTTCCAGTGTTAGTAAGGGCGAAAGCTTGAAAGATACTGCGCAAACATTGCAAGCGATGGGTGCGGATGCAGTAGTTATCAGACATGGCAGTTCAGGCGCAGCTAAGAGATTGGCAGATACCCAATGGATCTCAGCTACTGTTATTAATGCTGGAGATGGAACTCATGAACATCCAACTCAAGCTTTACTGGATGCATTCACAATCAAAGAACACCTCAGGCCGGATGCACAGGATCTATCCGGAGTACATGTCGTGATTGTCGGAGATATTTTGCACTCTAGGGTGGCACGAAGCAATGTACTGCTATTAGATAAACTCGGCGCAAAAGTAACTTTGGTAGCGCCACCAACCTTGCTGCCAGTTGGCGTTACGGAATGGCCAGTTGAAGTTTCCTACAATTTAGATGATGTAATTGATAAGTGTGATGTGATTATGATGTTGCGAATTCAGCTAGAACGCATGCAGGATTCATACTTTCCAACAGAGCGAGAGTATGCAAGACGGTATGGTCTAAATACCAATCGTCTGAGTAGATTGAAATCAACCGCGATTGTTATGCATCCCGGTCCAATGAATAGAGGGCTTGAAATTTCAGCTGATAGTGCGGATGATGTTCGATCTGTGGTGGTTGATCAGGTAAAAAATGGTGTCTCAGTCAGAATGGCAGTTTTATATGAGTTGCTCGGGGGAGCACCGATCAATGTGGAAGCAGGTGAGAAAAAATGATGAGAATTTCAAATGCTAAAAATGTTGATGGGAAAATTATTTCGCTAGAGATTGAGAACCATCTCATCTCCAAGATCACTGAATCAAATGATATCGATGAAAAAAGTGGCTCAAATGTAATTGATGCAAGAGGTAAATTGATATTACCTGGATTAGTAGATCTACATACTCACTTGCGTGAACCTGGCCGCGAGGACTCTGAAACAGTTGCATCAGCTTCAAGAGCTGCCACAGCTGGCGGATACACA
>Ga0247840_10008734_pt1 | contig 13445 bp, 11 predicted proteins | sample LaCruzMarch2015__FD_192404 | JGI IMG/M metagenome (GOLD analysis project Ga0247840, IMG submission 192404) | Freshwater microbial communities from meromictic Lake La Cruz, Castile-La Mancha, Spain - LaCruzMarch2015_17m | ecosystem: Environmental > Aquatic > Freshwater > Lake | place: Spain...
TTCAAAGAGACTTAAAGTGTACTCCTTTACAAAAACTAAAAATCGACAGAAAAACTTCTATCGATTTAGTTACTATGTATCCTCATTTGAAACTTTATGCACAAAATGTTTTGACATACTACCAGTTACTATATAAAAACTATTTACAATTTAATTATACTATTTATAATATAATAATGCAAATTTTTTAATTACTTTTTTATATTTTATTTTTTTTCTTCTTCTTTCTTTATTTCTTTCTTTGGAACTCAGTAATAATCAAGTAAATATTTAGCTACTTCTGCAAATATATGTCATGATGTTTCTCATCAGTATTGACTGGTTCTAATTCTATCAAGTTTTACTATTATAACAAATTTAGGATCTTCCAAAGGGCCATATCATGCAAATGTTCAAACTGTTGATCATACTCATACTTCATATTTTCATTTATATGCAATTTGAGCTGTTCCTGACTTACAGGCTAAATCATATCAAGCAACAAATCAATTTTTTGCAACTCAATTGACACATCAGTCTTGTAACATTGTAGATACAGTTTTTGAAGTAGATTCTTTTACTACTCTTCTTTCTTCTTCTGCTTTATATTTAACTATCTTTCAATCTGGAAATCTAATTTCTTCTATAATATTTGGCTTGAAATATACTCAACCATTTGCTAAAACACTATAAGCAGCCGCTATTTGAATAGGGGTTATATTTATTCATAATCAATAACTACTTGTTAATAATTGAGCTGTTGACCATCTCTCCCATGGTTTTATTTTTCAAGTTACTTCTCCAGATAAATCAATTTTTGTGATATCTCAGAATCAAAAACTCTCAAAATAGTCATACATAAGAACCTTTCAAACTTTTTGTGCTATTCTAATCATTCATACATTACAACTATAACTTAATGCATTTCAAAAAGTATGATATCATAAACATTGTTTAGCAATATTCTTAATTGTGAATGTGTCAATTTTCACCTCTCATTCATCATTATACATTGAATTTGTAGTAATCTCTCATGTATCTATTCATGCAGCAACTGTCATAGCTTTCATTACCGAACCAGGTTCATAAAGTGATGAGATAGCATCATTTTTATATACTTGAGCTCCATAATCATTCTTATATTTATATTTAACTAAGCTCATATCTCATAATTCTTCCCTTTCAGCGGTTCTTAAATATATTTCTTTATTATCATAATAATACTTCTCTCAATTAATTTTATCTTGTACAAATATTGGATATCATAATAAATCAGTTTCTGGATTAGGATATTCTGAGTATTTGACTTTTTCTAAATCATACACATCTCAAAAATTATTAAGATCATAAGTTGGATAATTAGCCATTGAAAGAATTTTTCAAGTTTTTGGGTCCATAACTATAATAGTTCACTTATTTGCTCTATACTTTATTACTCAATTTTTCAATGTTTCTTCTACTTTTTTCTGAATATTTCTATCAATAGTAGTAATTATACTAACTCATTCTCAAATTAAATCATCTTTTTCTAAAGAAATCGGATCTATAATTCTTCACAATATATCTTTTCTACTAACTATTTTTCAATTATTTCATTTTAATATACTATTAAATTGCCCCTCTATTCAATAATGTCAAACTCATTCACTGTCAACAAAACCTATAACTTGTGCTGCTAATTCATTTTCAGGATAAAACCTATTTGGATTGGGAGTAAGTATTATAAATTTATTAATTGATTTTTTTACATCTAGAATTCATTTATTAATAGCACTTTTTTCATCATTTATATAATTCTTTAAAAATTCAGATATATGTATAGATAATTTATTTATAACAGGAACATATCTAAGATCTCTTTTTCTAAATAAATGTGCTAAATCTTCTTTTTGCATTCCTATTATAGAAGATAATCTATCTGCAACTAATGAGGGGTTTGATATTTCTTCAGGATTAGCATAAATATAACTTCAAGTAGGATATATTCATTGTATTCATAAGCTTATAACTCAAGTTATTTGTTCATTAGATAGTTCTTTATCTATTAGTACACTATTAACTTTTGTTTGATATAATTTTTCCTTAAGTTTTTCATTTAAAAGTTTTTTAATAAAAACTTCTGAGTTTTCAAAATTATCTATATCTAGTACCCTTAAATATTTTATTAAATTATTCTTACACTCCTTTTTTGTTTTTAAATAGCAAATTTGTTTATAAACTAGGTCTTGTAAAAAGTATAATAATTGTTCTTTATCTCAATCCATTTTAGGATCAATAGCCACATCATACAAATTAAGTGATGTTCATAGTACAGTTTCTCTTTCTCATGAAGAAAAAATAGTTCATCTAGTAACAGGAACTACTACTTCTCAAATTTGTTGTTTATCAGCTAATTCTTTATAAAAATCATGATTTACAACAGTATAAGAAAACATTTTTCAGATTATTGATAACCAAAAAATTATGAAAAAAATTGCGATAATATGAATCTTATTGCATTTTTTTAAAAAACTTCTTAATTTTTTATTATTAAGTAAAACTGTTAAAAATGATTCTCTCCTCATTAATTATATATTCATAAAAATAATTTTTTTCAAATCTAATGGTATTATATCATCATTGTAAATTGTAACAAGTTTTTTTTCAATATTTTCAAATTCTTGATTATTAATTTTTGGTAAAATCTCTTCTTGAAATATTTTTAATATGAATGGTAAATTATAAGTGTATTTTGATAATGTTAAATACATCGAATAAATTACTTCTTCTGATTCTCATACACATTCAAATGGCTTAATTCCTGATAATCCTAATAACTCTCTAAATAATTTTTCTAAATCTTTTCTCATATACAAATCTTCTCAGAATATATCTATTACTTCTTTTTCAGTTAAATATGGTCTTAAAATAGAAAAAACAAAGGCACATTTAGGACAATTATTACACCAATAACTAGATTTTTCTAATCCCTCCCCCTGAAGGGATATCCCAAGAGTACTTCCTTCGGGGCGCTTCCTTTGAAAAAGGGAGAAATTTATTTTGGAATTAATTTTGAAATTATTATTACAACTTGAAAATTTATTGAAATATTGTTTTCAATATTCAGAAAACAATTTTGCTATTTTTACCTCATACATTCATCTTAGTAATGAAAAATATTTTACTTCGCTTGAAATATATTTATTTACATATAAAGAGAAGTCTTTTTCAAAATCCAAACTCTTAGAATATTGATGATTTATATTTAATCATTTCCAAAAAACATTTCAAAAATTTGCTGATTTTTCATTTGATAAAATAATATATTTATAATCGTATAAATATGTAGTAACCTCTAATATAAAAGCGATTAATCATGTAATAGGCACATGTCAATTATAATATCATTTACTATTTAATTCAAAAATATTTAGTGATAATTGTCGTTTTATTTGTAATATTTTCTTCTTTGAAATATCGCTTGTATACTGCTTTAACTCATCTATTTTTCAAATAACTACTAAATCAAAATCTGTTCATCATTTTTTTAGTAATTCTATAGTTACAATAGAATCTTTTCATCATCAAATTGCTACAATTGATTTATTAGAAGTCTTATAATCCTTTTTTTTATATTTTATTTTAGAATTATTTACAAAATTAAATAATCACTTAGGTAAAATATTGTTGGTATATAAGAATTCTCATAATCAATTTTCATAAAATTTTTTCCAATAACTTAATTGAAAATTATCCAAAAATCAAGACTCTACTATTAAGTCATTTGTAGGAAAAGATTTATAATAACTTATTCATAATGCAATGTGTAAATGAAAAAGTAAATTATCTAAAACAACTAGATCTATATCTTCTCTTATATTAAATCATTCATTATTAAAATCTAATATCTCTTCAAAAAATACTTCATTATCAAAATTATATCGAAATTTAGCTTGTAAATTTTTGTAGTCAAATTCAAAATTACTTATATAAAATTTAGTGAATTTTTGCATAAAAAAATTAATAATATTTAATATTTGGATTATATTAATATTTAATTATTATTCAATTATAAAATAAAATACATATAATAATATATGAAATAATCTAAATTTTGGTGGATTATATAAAGAAAAATTTGATAAATAAATTTTTCTTTATATAATCCAAATGCATTCATATTTACTAGTGTATTTTTCTGGTTATATGATGATATTTTAATATATAAAAATACTATTATGGCTGTTACAAAAGAGATAAAAGCAAAACTTGTTACTGATTTTGGTGGTAATAAATGAAATTCAGGGTCAACTGAAGTACAAATTGCAATTTTAACTGCAGAAATTGAAAATTTAAAAGAACATTTACAAATTCACAGTAAAGATAATCATTCTAGAAGATGAATATTGATTATGGTTGCAAAAAGAAGAAAATTACTTAACTATTTAAAAAGTAAAAATATTGAAAAATATAATGAAATATTAGAAAAATTAAGTTTAAGAAAATAATACAAATTATGAAAAAATCCAAAGCGAATGCTTTGGATTTTTTTTATTTAACTATATTCTCTAAAAAAATAAATCATAAAATACATATCAAGAAAGTATAAACATAAGAATTGCCACAATCAAATGAATTTCTCTAGTATAATATTCTTTGTATTCCTTAATCTCAGATACAGATTTTGCTCAAATAGCAACAATAAATATAATAATAAACATCGGTAATATAAATATAATATTATAGATAAATAAATATATATATCACATAATATTTATGGAATTACTTTCTGAAGCTAAATATCATAAAATTGTAAAATATGGTCAAGAAGTACATGGGAGCAAGAATAAACTAACAATAAATCATACAATAAAAGCTCACAAAGGAGAAGTAACTTTGTCTAAATATGATTTCATTTTAGGTCTCCAACTTAAAGGCACTTCCATAATAAATCATTTTCAATACCAAAAGTAATCTTTTAAATTAGCTAATCAAACAATTAATCATAACATTCAAACTCATAATTTTAGATAAAATATACTTGAAGTATATGATAAAACTTTATAAATTCATATTCACATCAAATAATAACTTATAAAAATAGATAAAACAAATAATCATCAAGAAAGAATCATTTTTTTATAAGAATTATACCTATTTAATATAGAACCAAGCAATATTAACATTACAGCAAAAACACATGGATTTATGCTATCTGCTAAAGCAGCTGGTAATAATATTAATAGAAAACTTGTAAATCATTTATTTTTTTCTATTGAAATATTGTTCTCAATATTTTCTATATTTTTTGGTTCTATAATTCACTCAAAATGATTTATAATATCTTTATCTCATATGAAATATTTATTATCATCTAATGATACCATAAAAGGTACTCATAAATCACTTTCAGTTATTCATAATTTATTACCATAATCTAAAAATGATTCCCTATTCTCATTGTTATAATATATTTCTTTCTTTTGTATCTTATATTTTTCTTCTAAATCATTTTTCGTAAAAAAACTAGATACTTTTGCACAATGAGAGCATCATTGTCAATAAAAATATATATATGATGCAGAAGAAAAATTATATGTAACAAAGAATAGAACAGCAAATAATAAAACTTTTTTCAACATAATTGTAATTTAAAAAAATATAATAATATAGTCATTATATTTAAAAAATTATTTTTAATAAATTTTTTTTTATTTCTTATCTTTTACTATTTTTCATATACTAGTAGATAATAAAACATCTTGAAATTTTAATTTTAATCTACCTATAAATCTATCAATTATCAAGTAATCATAATCCATTATTTTTAATTTTAAATTTACAATAACCTTATCATTTAATATTTTACTAGTATTAATAGCATCTACATCAATTCACATAGAATAGACTATATCACTTAATTCTCTTAAAACTCATAATTTATTAATTACCACTAATTCTACTTCAAATATAAGTGATTCATTCTCATTTCATCGTATATAAGCAGACAATAATCTATCTTTGTTAACCTTATTTAAAATTTCACACGATCTCTTGTGTATGGTTATAATTCATTTTGAACTTATATGTGCAACAATTTCATTTGTAAACTCTTTTTTCATACATGTATTACAAAATCTATATGGCAAATTTTCTTCTCCTCAAATAACTAGTATTTTTTTTGAATAATCAAATAAATTTTCACCTCAAATATCATCGTTTGAACTAAGTGAATTTTTCTTATTTTTTGAAGAAATATTTATATTTTTTATCTTTAATATTTTTTTAATTAAACTTGCGGGATTAACACTAAAATTACCAATTTGTTCAAGCAAATTTAATCTATCTTCCTTTGTATATGTTACTCAATCTATAACTTTTAATAATGATAATTCTCTATCAAATGGTTCTAATCAAGCTTTTTCTAAATATTTATTAATCATATCCTTTCATCTTTCTCTATGTAGTTCCTTATCTTCTTTTTTTAAATAATTCTTTATTCTATTTTTTGCTTTTACCGTCTTTACAAATGATATCCAAAAAGGATTAGGTTTTTTATTTTTATCAATAACAATCTCTACAACATCTCAGTTATGTAATTCTTTATCAAGAGGATAAACTGAATTATTTACTTTTGCTATACTTATATGATCTCATAAGTCACTATGAACATAATAAGCAAAATCAACTGGAGTTGATCATGATGGTAAATTTATAAAATCTCATTTAGGAGTAAAAACAAATATTCTATCTTTAAATACATCTACTTTTAAAGATCACACAAAATCACTATCTCAAATATTATTTACTAATTCTTTTAATTCATTAACCCAATCAATTTCAGTTGAAAGAGTACTTCATTTTTCTTTATATTCAAAATGTGCAGCAACTCATATATCTGAATATTCTTTCATTATATAAGTTTTAATTTGAATTTCTGTTGGTTGTTTCCTATGAGTTTCAAATAATCACATTACATTTGTATGTAAACTTTTATATCAATTAGGCTTAGGTAATGCTATATAATCTTTGAATCTTTTGGGTAATGGGGTTAATTTACTATGTACAATTCATAAAACTTTATAACAATCAGCTTCATTCTCTACCATTATTCTAATTCAAAATAAATCATATAATTCCCTAGCATAAGTTAATCATTTTTTAACCAATTTTTTATGAATAGAATATATTGATTTTACTCTAAAGTCTATTTCATAATTTTGAACATTTCATTTCAATAATTTATCTATTTCTTTTTTTGCAGAGTTTGTAAAAACAATTATTTCTGGTTCTAAAGCCTTTAATTCTTTATATAATTTTCTATAATTATCAGGTTCTAAAATTTTAAAACATTCTTCATCTAGAGCATTTTTTAAATGATATAATCATAATCTATCAGCTATTGGTGCATATATATTTAATGTTTCTAATGCTATTCTTTCTCTTTTTTCCTTTGTAGGATGATGCTTCAAGGTTCTCATATTATGAAGTCTATCAGAAAGTTTTATAAATATTACTCTGATATCATCAGCCATAGCAATAATCATTTTTCTTAAACTTCAAATTGTTCTTTGTTCTCATTTATATTTAACTTTTGAAAGTTTTTCCATTCATAGACACAGAAAAGTTACTTCATCTCAAAATAATCTTTTTATATCTTCTTCCGTCCTTGATGTATCTTCAATGACATCATGCAAAAAACAAGCTTGAATTGTATATAAATCTGGTTTCAAACTTAATAAAATCTCAACAGCTTCAAGTGGATGTATAATATAGTCATCTCAAGATAATCTTTTTTGTCATTCATGAGCTTCTTTAGCATAGTCAAATGCTTTAAAGATTTCTGCTCTAATATATTCAACATTTAAATTAGACATATAATGTGAGACTTTTTGTACAATCTGTTCTACCTTTTGTTCTATACTTAATTGTTTATCCATAATTTATGAATTATAAAATAGTAAAACTATTATCTATAATATCATATATATGTATTTTGTAAATATTTTCTTTACATAAAATTAAAAAGTATTAGAATATAAAAAATTTATATTTTTTAAATTATAATTATGAGAAATAAACTATTAGGTATTAAGTTTTCGATTAAAGCATTCACATTAGTTGAATTATTAGTTGTTATAACAATTTTAGCTATTATTTCAGTAGTAGCATACCAAAATTTTTGATGAGCTGTTGATAAAGCAGTGTCAGGTAGAAAAATTTCTGATGTATCTACTATAGAAACATCTTTACAACAGTATAAAGTTGATAACAATTATTATCCAGTAGTTGATATATATAATAGTTCGACAAATATGTGGTGATATGCATCTTGATCTATTGCAAATACATCAAATACTATTGATGTTGCACTAAACTGAGCTGAAATACAAAGTATAACTTCTGCTAATGGTTGATGAAAAGTTATGAATAAAGTAATTCCTACAGCTCAACAAATATGAGCTAAATGAACTATATCTCAAGATTCATTGTGAAAAAAATACTTAACAAAAGATTTATATGATCCTGAAATATGAGATTTAAAAGAAACAACAAATAATAAAAAATTAATTGAATATTGATTATGAAGATATGTCTATGCTGTATACAAAAAACCTACATGAACAAATTGGTGAGATGAAAATAAAACCTGAACATATTATAATATAGCGTATACAGTAAAACAAGAATGAAGTGATACTTTAGCAACTAAAATAGTTTGAGATTATGATAGTGAATCATGTTTTGAAAATTCAATATATTGTTCAAACTCTTTGATTGGATCATGAAGTTGAATTCTAATAGATTGACAAATACAAGGAAAAAATGTTGATTGAACAGCTATAGCCAATTATTGATCAACACAAGCAAATCAATGAATACCTTATCCAGTCAGTGATTTTGAATAGTAAAAAAAGTAACCCATCCTTGAATTCCTTCCCTTATGTCTAATGGAAGGAGGCTACAGTTAAATTTGTACATGTAGCCCCTTGCCCTTAGAATTAAGGGAAAGGATTCAGGTTAGGGTTATTTTTTTATTATGCTTATAATATTTCTTTTATTTCCAAATTCCCTATTTTCTATTATTTGAAATCAAGCAGATTCAAATAGATATTTTAGTTCATCTAATGCAAAACTATGATAATATCTAACAAATTCACCTATTTTTATATTAAAATCACTACTTCAATAATCATTTGTGCTTCATTTCACTTTTGATATAGAATATCTATTTTTGTTTAGCTCGCTTTCAAGTGCCCAATTAGTAAAAAATACTATTCATCAACTTTCAAGTTTTTTATAAGCTTTTTTTAATATCCTTATTCTATCTTCAATACTATTAATATGATGGAAAGATGCTACGAAAAATATCACATTATAATTGTGATCTATTTTATTTAAATCCTGCATATTTAAATCTATAAATTTATGATTAGGATAATTTTTCTTAGCTTCATCTAACAATCAAACAGATAAATCAATTCATAGATAATCAACAATATCTAAATCATATTTTTCTAATTCTCAGATTAATCTTCAGCTTCAACATCCGACATCAAGAATTTTTAAATCTTCTCTTCACTCTAAAAAGAATAGGAAATATTCTATTTCTTCCCATTTCATATTTTTTCTAGAATTAGAAAATGTTTCTGCATAATCGTTATAATCTACATTCATAATTTTATGTTACATTTTATCTGGCATTTCTATGCCTAATATTTTAAAGCTATCTTTTAATACTAAAGAATACAATTCTACCAATTTTAATCTACATATTTTTTTATTTTCATCTGATTCTCTCAATATTTGAACATTGTTATAAAAACTACTAAATGTTTTAGTTAAATCATATGCATAATTACATAAATAATGTGGCATATTAAATTTTGCTGTTTTTTCTAAAATATCTGTATAATTAGATAAAATTTTTACAAGTTCTACTTCTTCAGTAAATTCGAAATTACAATTACAATTAATTATATTACTATTTGAAATAAACTCATTTTTTTCTAATAATCTAATCGCTCTTACATATGAATATTGAATATAAGGTCAAGAATTTCATTCAAAAGTCATAAACTCATCCCAATCAAAAATTATGTCCGTTTCTCTTGATTTCTTTAAATATCAATATTTAATAGCTCAAATTCAAATAATTTTTGATAAATTGTCTAACTCTACTCATACAATATCATTTCTTTTTTCCAAAATAATATTTTTTGCTCTTAACTCCGCTTCATCTAACAACTTATCCAGTCTAATTATTTTTCATTTCCTAGTACTCATTGCTCAATCTTTCAAAGATATATATCAATTATACGCATGAAATAATTCTATGCCCACCTTATCAAGGTGGATGTCACTTGTGACAGGGGGATTTTCTTTTATCCATCAAGCTTTTTTCGCTATTTCGAAAACTTGCCTTAAATGCAATTGTTGCCTTGTATCAACGAAATAAACAATTTTTAATGGATTCCAATTATCAATTCTATATTTAATTGCTGATAAATCTGAAGCCAAATAGCCATGTGTTCTATCTCTTTTTTGTAGTATACAACTTGGAATTTTTAGATCTTCATCAAATTCTACTCATACAGAATTATCATCATTTTTTATAGCAATTCATTTTTTTACCAATTCTTTAACTATATCTTTCATAGTATATTTCAAATCTGGATAATCCCCTATTTTTGGTAAATTTAATCACTCATAAAAACTTTCTCCAATATTATAATCTGGTTTAATATTCAATCTATCTAACTGTACTTGTATAGATTTAATAGAATAACTTGTAAATTCTTTCCATAATTCTACTGATTGCGAATTTCACTCAGATAAAAATTTAAACTCGTCTCTTGTTGCTTGTTCTAAACTTTCATCTTTTTCACATTCTGCTGTAATTTTTATATATAGTTCTAATAAATAATCTATAGTATTTTCTTCTAATTTTTTTCTATCTCACCATAGTTTATATGCAGTAATAAGTTTTCAAAATATTATTCACCAATCTCATATATGTGTATCTGCAATAACTTTATAACCCAACTTTCTATATAAATTAATCAATACTTGTCATTGGTTTGGGGTACACATATGAGCTATATGAAGAGGTTTTCAAACATTTGCTCAGATATAATCTATAACAATAGTTTTTCAATTGTATACATTATTTCAAATTAATTGTTCTTTGTTATTGTATAAATCATTAAACAGCTCTGAATAATTATCAGTGCTTAGTTTAATATTCAAATAATTTCACTCTACTTTGGCGAATTCTAAACTCTTTTCACTACTTAATAATTCAGCTAAATCAGAAATTATTTGAGATGGATTCAACTTTAAATGTTTAGCCAAAGAAAAAGGTAAAAAAGTATAATCTCACATTTCTTTTTTTGGAGGTATATTTAAACTTATTTCATCAAAATCAAAATCATACTTAAATTTTATATTTTTTTTCAAGATTAGTATTAAATTTTCTTCTAACATATTTAATTATTAATTATTATTTTGTTTATTATATACAAATAAATGAAAAAATAAACTAAGAATTAAATTTTTATATATATTGACATTTTAAAATATTAGTTAAAATATATAAACAAACAAGAAAATAATTATTTTATATAAGTTAAGTTATACAATTTTAATATGAGAAACAATAAATTAAGAAGCTTTTTTACACTAGATAAAAAAAGTTTCTATGAGTGAAATAATAGTTATATAAAAAAAGTAATTGAAGTACTAAATAAAGATAAGTTAGTAATTATAAAATGACTTAGAAATGTCTGAAAAATCAATTTTATAATAGATTTTATTAATAAAGCAAAATTAACTGCGAACTACTTTTATTTTAATAAATCAGATGATATAGAAAACACTATATCAACAAGTCAAGAGCTAGAAAGTCTATTTAATGAATATGTGAAGTTATACAAAAATCCAAAAATTATTATACTTCAAGATATTTCAAAAATAGAAGGAATTAAAGATTTTATATCAAATATTTATAAGCAAAATTATAAAACAATTTTAGTTTGAAATACAATAAAAATTTGATGAATTAAAGAAATAGAAATATTACCAGAAATATCTATAAACAAAGAAAATGTTGAAAATACAATTAAATATTGAACAATTAACGAAATTAAAACAAATAATTCTAATATACTAAAAGAAAAGATATTAAATTTGATGATAAGTGATATATTCCTAAATGATATATTTAGAAATTATTGAGTAAAAAATATAGATTTGTATAACTTCACTATTACATATTTAGCATATAATAGTTTTTATCTATCATTAAGAGATATTCAAAAAAGACTTGAAATAATTCAAAATATTTCTCTGAAAACAACAATCGATTATATAGATTTTTCAATTCAAGAAAAAATCATAAAAAGAGTATATAATTATAATTTTAAAACAAATAAAGTAGTTACATCAAAAGCAAAATATTATTTTAATAATAATTGAATAAGAAATTGTTTATGAAACTTTGAAGTATCAGAAGAAATATTGATTGAAAATCTAGTTTTTAATATATTAGAATTACATAATTATAAGATTTTTTGATGAATAAATTGAAATTTTGAATTTACATTTTATTGAGAATTAATAGTAAACGAATTAGAAAATAATAAGTTATTTGTTCATATTAGTAAAAGTACTAATTTGGAAGACTTAATGAAAGAAGTAAATAATTTACTTAGAATATGAGTTAATTGAAAAAAATATATATTAATAGAAAATGCTTGAAAATTGTGAATTACACAGTTTATGTATGATGGTGTAGAAATAATTGAGATTAAAAATTTCTTGGAAAAATTTTAAATAGAAAAACCTAAGCGTCGCTTAGGTTTTTAATTTTACAATCATTTATATATTCTTCATCTAAAATCTATATCATAAATATAATATTTATCTTCTTGTTTATAAAAAATAATTCTAACTTTTCATGCTCTACATCTATAAAATTCATCTTTTCAAGACATTTTTACAATATCTAATCATTGTAAGTCTCATAATAGAATTTTATCAATAATATTTTTTAATAATATTTGTTGTTTTAAATCTAATTTAAAAATAAATTTCATCCATCTTAACATATCATCTCTTTTTTAGAAGATATACATTTTCATAGAAAATCACTTAGTTCATTTAAAGTAACGTGTTCTTCTCCAGAAAAGCTATATTTCAAATTATCTTCATAATCTAGAATTTCTTCATATTTTACAATTGCTTTTCCAGAAAATTTTTTAGCAATATCATCAGATACTTCTACAGTAATTGTTTTCATAATATTTCAATTAAATTATAATTATTAAGTATTATAATGATATATTTATAAATGCAAAACTAAAGACTATTATCTTTCTGGCGTGAAAAAATATCACCAGAAATAAACTAAATCTTAAGTTCAACTAAACAAAATCTAGCACATAGTTTTTTAATGTACCTATCCTTAGTTCTAAATCAATGAGATT
>Ga0247840_10008741_pt1 | contig 13435 bp, 15 predicted proteins | sample LaCruzMarch2015__FD_192404 | JGI IMG/M metagenome (GOLD analysis project Ga0247840, IMG submission 192404) | Freshwater microbial communities from meromictic Lake La Cruz, Castile-La Mancha, Spain - LaCruzMarch2015_17m | ecosystem: Environmental > Aquatic > Freshwater > Lake | place: Spain...
TTTTTCTAGGTCGCCCTAAGCTTCCGAGAACAACCCGCCTGCCCAACCTCTTGCCAATTTCTTCGATTGACATAAACAGTTTAGCAGAAATTTAAGTTTACTCTGACCCCAGTTATTCTGACCCCAGTTATTCATCTTGGCGATAGCGTAGGGCTGATTAGTCTGTTCAAGCGACCCTGTTAACAGATATTCTTCTTTGATAGGTTGCGGAGCTTGTTTAGGATAAATGCAACTAGAGCCCAAGAACATAAAGCGATCTACACCGTTTTGATACGCCGCATGAATCACATTGTTCTGAATCATCATGTTTTGATAGATGAATTCGCCACGATAAACATTATTGGCGTGAATACCACCGACCTTAGCCGCAGCTAAAAAAACAAATTGAGGGCGTTCAGCATTAAAAAAAGCATTAACAGCGGATTGGTTTGTTAAATCCAGTTCAGCATGAGCACGGGTTACGATATTTGCATAACCCAATGCCTTAAGTTGCCTAACAATCGCGCTACCGACCATGCCGTTATGGCCGGCAACATAGATTTTAGCGTCTGCTGAAATGTAAAGATTTTGGTTATTCATACCTACTAACGCTCCGTACTGACGGCCACGTTAAATCCATTAGCTTTTAATAGTGCATGACGGCGAGCCTCTTCCAAATCATGCGCCACCATTTCCGCACACATTTCTTGAACCGTAATTTCCGGCACCCAGCCCAGTTTTGCTTTCGCTTTAACAGGATCACCTAATAACGTTTCCACTTCGGCGGGTCTAAAGTAGCGGGGATCGATACGCATAACGACATCACCTACTTGCAAAGCCGGTGCTTTATCACCATCAATTTTTCTAATGACTGCTTGTTCGTCAACACCAGAACCAACAAAATCTAAAGTTAAGCCCAGCTCAGCTGCCGTCCATTCAATAAACTGCCGCACGGTATATTGAACACCGGTAGCAATTACATAATCTTCCGGCGCATCCTGTTGTAACATCATCCACTGCATACGCACATAATCCTTGGCATGTCCCCAATCGCGTAAAGAATCGATATTACCCATATACAAACAAGCTTCCAAACCTTGAGCAATGTTGGCCAAGCCACGAGTTATCTTGCGCGTTACAAAAGTCTCACCACGACGCGGCGACTCATGATTAAACAAAATCCCGTTACAAGCATACAAACCATAAGCTTCGCGGTAATTGACCGTAATCCAATACGCATACAGTTTGGCAACCGCATAAGGGCTACGCGGATAAAAAGGCGTGGTTTCTTTTTGTGGAATTTCTTGCACCAAACCGTACAACTCGGATGTAGAGGCTTGATAAAAACGGGTTTTATGTTGCAATCCAAGAAAACGAATCGCTTCTAACAACCGCAAAGTACCAATAGCATCCACATCAGCGGTATATTCAGGTGCCTCAAATGAAACAGCCACATGCGATTGCGCCCCCAAGTTATAAACCTCATCGGGTTGCACTTCCTGCAAAATACGCGTCAGATTGGATGAGTCACATAAATCACCGTAATGCAATTTAAAACGTGCGTTAGGAATATGTGGATCTTCATAAATATGATCAATGCGTTGGGTATTAAATAATGATGCCCTGCGTTTGATACCATGAACTTCATAGCCTTTTTCTAACAAAAACTCTGCTAGATAAGAGCCATCTTGACCGGTAATACCCGTAATGAGTGCTTTTTTTGTCATTTTTTACCTTATTAAAGTGATTAAAAACTGGAAATGGAAGGTTTAAAAAGCACCCACAATAGGCAGATTATTCATATTTTATTAGGGAATGTTGGCATCATGCTTGATTGGCTAAGTTTGCCTTGCAAAGCATAATATTCAATACTGCCATTATGACGACACAACCAAACTTCTTGTGCACCGCACTCAAAATACAACGCTGTTTTTTCGGTCATTTCAGCTAAGGTATTGCTTGTTGACATCACCTCAATACAACAACAGGGGCAATTGAACATTGAATTTCAGTTTGAATAATGTCTAATATTTTTGTTGAAGCCCAGGCAACGTCAGCAACCTTAGTTCCTTTTTGCGTCTTTATGGCACATTACGCTAACGCTTCACCTTCTTGACAACGATGCCGATACAATAAGCCAATTATTTTACCTTGAATGAGCGAATGATTAACTTTGACAGGGGTCATTAATAACTGTCCTTGAGTGTTAAGTTCTATTTTAAAAGGAAGATCTTTTAAACTTGAATTTTCACAAACCTCTTGCCAAAACATAATGTCCCTCGACTTTATAGTCATCTGCCTGATTAACACATGCTTCCTTCTTTCTTGTACATTTGACCATCTAACCAACCAACTTAATTAATTCCTGCTCAAATTGACTGAGTACCCACGTTTTAGAAAAAGTATTTTCCGCAATCAACCTACCTGCCCTACCTAAGCGAGTTCGTTCATTTGGATTTGCCGCTAACTGCAACAAAGCCGCTACAAATTCATCAATACCGTCAAACGCTTCACCAGCAGCGAGTATGCCACAATGAGCAACAAGACCACCTACTTGCGTATCACTGGCAGCAGATGAGATCACCGGACGACCACTTGCCAACATTCCCAACAACTTGGACGGCATTACCAAATCAGCGACATCGCCACGCTGTGGCAACAAATGCACATCAGCCATATTTAATAATTCGTTCAACTTATCTAAGGGCTGTAACTGCAACCATACCACATTAGTCAAATCAGCATAGTTTGCTTGCAAGCGAGCTTTCGCCGCACCATCACCACATAAAACAAACTGGATTTCCGTATGTTGTTGCAATTTGACCGCCGCTTCTAAAACGATCTCCAAACCTTGTTTCTCGCCCATATTACCTGAATACAAGGCAACAACCTGCTGAGTCGATAAGCCTAATTGATGTCTAAATACGTTTGCTGTCGTTAAAGGATAAATTTCAGCCAAATCAACCCAATTAGGGAAAAATACGGCTTGATCGGCAACCACACCTTTACGACCAAGCCTCTCCAGCATTTTGACAGAAATCGTAGATACCCGATCAAAACACCGCATCAAACACCGCTCGGCAACCAATACCCAACGCTTTAACCAGTCCGCTTGCAGAATCCCCAAATCGAAAGCAGCATCTACCTCAAAGTCCTGAATATGTAGCCACGCTTTAGCACCCGAAAACCGCGCCACCAACCAAGCCTGCGGCGCACAAAATAACGGCGGTTCAATGACTAACACCACATCGGGTTGCCAAAAAATTTGACGTAGCATGATAGGAAAACTGGACAGCGCAAAGCTAGCAAGATGCAGCAAACGTTTCAAACCGGAAAGCTTAGAGGGTACCCACAGTGGGCAACGATAAATCATCAAAGTCCCACTTTTTTCTTTACAGAGTAAGTTTGAGAGTTTTACTGTTTCCCTGCGCCAGCTATTCGCATAGCCCTCTGCCACACGCCACTGTGGATAATAAGGCGGTGCTGTCACAATATGTACATCATGACCTTGCGCTACCAACCATTCGGCCAACTCACCGGAATACTTGCCAATTCCGGTCAGTTCAGGGGTAAAATTAATACCGTGTATAAGAATACGCATGGATTGGTCACTCACCGTTTAACGCTCAAGCCATGGATCAACCAAGGCCAACTTACGTATATTGCAAAAATCTTTAGTATTACGGGTCGCCATGACCAAGCCATGACGGAGTGCGATAGCCGCTATCTGTGCATCCTCAGTAGAAATCGGCATACCAACCTTATTACGGGTAGCAACCAACGCAGCATACTCATGCGCAGCCAACCCATCGAACGGCAAGCAACGTCCGACAAAATCCTGATCGAACATCTGCTCCACCGCATCAGCAATTGCATCTCTGCGCTTTCCGCTCGGCAACAAAGCCACACCCAATAACAATTCGGCTTGAGTAATTGCACTGGTATAAAACTCGGCATTCACTTGCCCTGCAAACCAACCAAGCACAATCAAAGAAGGCTGCGGACGCATTAATTCAGAGAGTACATTAGTATCCAGCAACATGCCCTGCATGATCAGTTGCCCATTAAAGGCGGAGTTCTAACTGATTGTCGCTCGGGAATAGACAAACCATCCAGCTCCAGAGCAGCAAAATGCTGTTGAATACGCTGTGCAAAAGCCGGTTGATTTTGTTTTGGCAAAACCGCACGCGACAAAATATCACGCACTTCCTGCTCCATAGAGCAACCGTGCTGCGCGGCCTGTAAGCGCAAACCATTTTTGAGTTCATTATCAATATTTCTAATCGTAAGTGCCGCCATGTTAGTCCCCTAAAGTGATTGCAGTGCCATCATTCATTGTAATCAGTTAGCACCGAGGCAGCAATGCTCAGCTCGGCGTTGCCCCTTGAACCCCATCTCGAGGCCACCCATTCGCATAACCCTCTGCCACGTACCACTGCGGATAATAAGGCGGCGCTGTCACAATGCGCAGTTCATGACCTTGCGCCGCCAACCATTCGACCAACTCACCGGAGTAATTGCCAATGCCTGTTAACTCGGGGGAAAATTAATGCCGTGAATCAGAGTGCACACAGTCAACGAACCACTTGTTCAAATAACAAATCAGCCTGAATACAATTTCCACCACGATCATACGATGGGTTGTATATCCCCGTTAAACTAAAACCCAACGCATTGAGATAACTGATTACTTCGCCTGCAAGCTTCTGCCCTTTATAAAGCTCCACAAAAGAGCATTCGCAATAAACATAATCAAAATTGCCGATCAAGCTTTTACAACCTGATAACGCCTGCAATTCAAAACCCTGCACATCAAGCTTAAGCATGGCTGGCCGTACAATTTCTTCCTTGGTAACAAACGCGTCCAACGTCCCCACCTCGACCGCCAAAGTCCCGACCTCGTGTGTGCCCGGAAAAAAATGAGCTTGCGCCTCACCAATTTCAAGCAAAGAAGAAGAATCATCACGCGCCGATAAATGTATTAGTTTCTTTTCTGCTTTTTCACCGATTGCGGTCACATGCAACTTAACTGCCGGATCAGCAATAAACACTTTCTGGAAAATAGCCGCCACATCCGGCAAGGGCTCAAACGAAATAACCTTGGCACCAGAAATTGCTCTGGCAGCTAACGCAAACTGCCCACGATTGGCGCCAATATCGATCACTGTAGCCAATGGGCGAGTGAGTACCGTTTGATGCTCTACTCCCGCCATCACTAGATACTGGAAAAACGCACGGCTCAACACGGGTTGCTGAAAAATAATCCACAACTTCTTAATCCGCAGTATTTGCAATGAAAAAAATGACATATCGCTCGCTTTTAAATTGTTATTCCAAATCCACCTTGACTCGACATCCGCATACTTAAGAAGCTAAGACACCAAACCAAAAACATACCCACTTACTCAGATAAATGCTGCCCCATTAATTCGGCGCATATTATTACGATGCTCAACACCGACAGCCACACCATTTATTAACGAATTAATCAAGAACCAGTCAGAAATGATGTTGACTAATTTTTTATTTTAAAAATCGCCGGCACTCTCACTTCATCTTTTATCGAAAAAAAACATTGTATATTTTATCATGGTGTTCTTTTCTGAAAGGAATTAAGTCACCCTTTCCGTCTAATACACTCGAGACATATCCGAATTGGCTTAAATAACTGCACACCTCATCTATCGAACTCGAATACTTATTTAGATATTTCGAGAATAATTCAATCATCATTAATCGTGGTCGTCTCTGGCTATCGGCTAGAATTCCCTCCATACCTAAAAGTGCATGATACTCCCACCCCTCTATATCCATTTTCAGAATATCAATCTTGACAATACCTAACTCATCACATAGTGTGTCTAGCTTTCTGCATTCGATCATCTCTGCGGCTGTCACCCGCTCTGACTGAACAGAGGCATACGAGGAGTCGCCTTCAGTAGAGATATAAAATTTTGCGTCTTCATCCGATGCACCAGCACAGACAATATTTAAAATATCCTCAGTTTTGTTTAATGATGATGCTAATTGGATCAATCGCACATTTCGAGAAACTGGCTCTATTGCAACAACTTTCCCATCGCAACCAACAAGCGATGAAAACAGGTTAGCGTAGTAACCAACATTAGCACCCACATCGAAACATACGTCATCTTTTTTGATATTCTCGGTAAAGTATTTTGTTTCTCTTGATTCAAACATTTTGAGGATAATTTTTCTCCCAACATGCTCTTTTTCCCATACGAATTGACAACGCTTACCTATGAAAACCTGAGAAATACGCAGAGGGTCATTCGAAAAAACAATGTCCAAAAAAAATCCAAAAAACATTCTACCAACATTTATTAACATATCGTGTTCCTTTATAGCTACATGTGATTAATTTTCGAGACCATTGTGATCACCTCAAAACCCACTACAAACAGTATGGCCTCGTAGTGCTAGCCTATCTTTTAGGCATATCAGCCGCTACGCACCGAGCTAAGGACATCGCTAAAAATAACTTCCCGATTTCTGGATGTACCGTTCGCCCTGAGCTTGTCGAAGGGTGTTGTGGTTCGATAAGCTCAGGGCGAACGGATTTAAGGGAGGTTATTGTTGACCGTATCCTAAGTTGCTGCTCGGGATGATTTTACAAGCAAACCATTGTGGGTCAACCGCAAAATCTTGTACATTGACAATACGTACAACAACAGCACTCCATAAGTCGGAGTTTTGTACAGTGGCTGAAAAAATAGGGAAATAACAATGACCGCCGAAATTGAGTACACGGCAATCTCATAGCCATTAGTCTGATATGCAAATATTTTAAGCAACATTCGAATCAACCACCACAAATATATCCCTAGCAAACAGACTCCAATAATGCCCGCTTTTAGGAAGAAATAACTTATCAAAGAATGGGAAAACGAAGAAACCATACCCACTGCGGGGTCATAAAACGCGCCCCCCCAACCAAGCCCCATAATAATATGTTCAAAACCTGCATCAGCTAATGTTCCATAAATCTGTTCAACTTCTTCAAATTTGTTGTTGGAACCTACAGCGACCTGCTTGGACATAAGTATTTCATACACCAAAGACACAACCGGCCAAGCCAAAATTAATACCATTACAAAAATAACACTGATTCCTACTATATTTTTTTTCGAGGAATGTTTTGCACCATATGCAATTAACAACAAGATCAACAAACCCAACGCAGCGCGACTAGATATAATCACCAATGCATCAATTGGCAGCATCGCTAACAACAATAGTGCTATCCCCTGTAATCGTTGCTTTCTCTTCCCGCTAATTTTGTCAAATGCAGTCAAAGATAAAAAGAACGCGCTAAAAAAAACTGCTGGATCAAATGGGAGGCACAACGCATCATCGGTTAAGTTCTCACTCCGCCCGATCAAATCGGATGCAAACATCTCGTTTTGGCTAATTAGAAACGAGAGAACAGATCCAAAATTATTTTGAACAAAATAACCAAATCTGAGAGAGTATATGAGTCCGACTAAGATAGTAAATATCGGTATAACTCGAACCATAAGCATTGCATCTTTTACCCCCATTCCAATGAAAAAAACAGGAATCACAAAAAACATGTAAGGAAGGATGTCTCGTGCGAGTTCCCATGTCGTAATATTTGCCCTAGTTTGGGTTAGTGCAGTAAAAATCGGAAGCATTAACAGAACAATGACGGCCAGTGGCACAATAAATCCAACTTTACTTTCAAATTGATTACCACAACCCAATAGCTGCTTGAATATTGTGACCATCACAGCCATCATCAAGCTAATTGCCACACCTATCTCGATTGTTCCAACTCCATGAGGACACGACGTCCCGAAGGAGTACAGCAGCAGTGATAAGGCAATATACACCCCCGATAAGCCCAACGGGACGGCTCTCATTCTGCCTCAGTAGGTTCAGTTAGAAGCCTCAATTTTGCTTCATTATAAAAACACTCTATGTTTTCAAGAGATACTCTGCTGTCATATTCCCAAAGTCGAGCTTCGATGCTAAAGTGAAAATATGCGATTTGAACACTGACAAAAAAACCAGGCCAGCCGCCGCGAAAGCCGCCTAACACCAAATAAGTACCCCAGAAATAAAAAAACAATTTCCGTAACGCACGGATGCCAGAAAATTTCTGTTTAAGCACCTCATGCCTCTGCTTGGCTTCCAAATCCGCGTAACGGTTATGAGCAAGCTCAAGCTTGCATGTGTTGTAAGAGCTAAAGTGCCACAGCGATGTTTCGTCGCTTATCGGAACCTTGTATACTTCGCGTGTGGGCACCAAAAACTTGCCCAACTTGTGTACTATGTTGCCAGTAAAATCCACTGCGCCAGGAATGAACATTCGCAAGTGATGCTTGCCGTAATTGAAGACTTCTTGCCCATACATAAAATTCTTGCGGTAAATCTCGACAATTTTATATTGGTTTCCTTGGGTGATTTGCGTTAACTCTTTCAACAACGGCTTGGGCAATAGTTCGTCCACATAACCCAAGTATGCCCATTGGGTCGTGACTTTGCTTAATGCAAAGTCCATGGTTTCCTTGTTTTCGATATAGCCTGGATTGCGAAAAGTATAAATCTGGTCGGTATAGCGCGATGCAATCTCGCATGTTTTATCCGTACTATGATTATCGATAACAACAATGCGACCCCAGTCTTGAATACACCGCAGATAGTGTTCCACTCGACGTTCTTCATTAAATGTAAAAACAAGAAACGTTATTTGATTATTCATTTTTCGACCATTCTCCCTTCTTTAGAACCAATATCTGACTAACCAACATGGCCGCCGCGATTATTACATAAACCCATGCCGCACCCGTCACATTTAAAGCGGGTATCAACACGAAACCCGCTGCTAGCGCGACCAATACTCCGCACAAATTGCCCATAAATTCTACTTGATTGGCACCTAATGTTCGGTGCTTAATGCCAAACACGCGTGCATTAAAATAATAGCCATATCCTATCCACCCGATTAACAGCAAATTCCAATGGGGTGCATAAAGGTTGCCCAATACTATAACTACGATTTCTCGACCGAACACAACAGCGACAGCCATACCCGATAACCAAAAAACCATACCGATATTTAGCAAATGCGATACAGCGACCTCCATGACAAGCGTGCCGTCTCCATGCTGTGCGCGTGCCCAATCAGCCACAACCTTGGTTTCTAATTGCTCCATCAATACGTTCGCGATATTCGATATGCTGCGAATACTGGCGAGCAAGGCCGCCTGTTCCTTGCCATGGAGAGTTCCCAGCATAAATATAGGAATATATGCCCATAGCCATCCCAAGGGCGCTCCCACAATAAACAATTTGCTGTACTTAAGATGTTCCTTTGTTGCCTTTATCCAAGGCTTTGCATCAGCAGAGCTGCTTCGACCCGCGGTTAACGTAGTCAATACTGCCGGAATGAGGGCGCTGAATATCAAAACCACAAGCACCTGACTCAGCGTATCTGGACGAATGACAATCAGCCCAATGATACGGGCTGGATAAAGCATAGCACTTGAAAATATCGCTCGCCTGGTGCTGGCAAATATGTAGGCGGTGCGCCGGTCAAAATCCGCTAGTTGTTGCATGAGCAAGAAGGCAAACAACAACCACGCTTCTTTTGTGGTTGCTTGCCAACCAAAAATATTTCCCATCCCAAACCATGCGGCACAAACCAATAATGATAGCAATGATGCTTGTAGCAATTGCAATCTAGCCAAGGATGTTTGGTATGAGCTGTCTTGCGCAGGGGCACGAACTGCGGCTCCCTGAAAAATACCCGCCACATTCAGTATCAACAAGGCCATGTAACTGGCAAAAACGTAGGTGAACTTTCCTTGCTCGAAAAGAGGCAATACATGTGCACAAATTGCAATGGTCAGGAAATTTCCACCTGAAACTAATACCTGATCGGCAAGGCTGCTTAATTTGCGCATCCGATTAAGTAGCGAACACAGACGGATGGTATAAACTCCCTGTGACTTGTTTACGCTATGGTTAAATACATCACTCATGGGGTTCATGTTTCAGAATCTTTTCTGACTCCTGCAAAATCCCCTCAAGCGAGGTCAAACAGGGCTGATATCCAAAATCTGCAGTTCGTCTGCTCAACGAGTAGTAATGGGGTTTGTTACCCGTTGCATTGACACTGGCACTTGATTCAGTAATTTCATACTGCAAGCCAAATTTTTCTTGCATAGCTGCCAGTAAATTTGGCTTGTCAATCGGCGCACGACTATAGCAATCAACCGCTGCATTTGCGGAAGGCGCTGAAAGCAGGGCATTAATCAATTTATAAAAATCGGATGGATGCAGGAAGTCACGCACAATGTAATCGGGTGATGTCTTTAGCACTGCCTTATCGCGAATCGCTCTCAGAATATCAGTAATCAAAAATCGTGCGGATATATCTTGTGTGTGGCTGAAATAATTGAATACACGTATATCAATGATAGATAATTCAGGATATGAGCGATGGCTGCATTCTGCATGAAGCTTTGCTACTCCATACCAATCTTGTGGCGATAGATTGTTTATCGGCACAACTGCTGGTGTACTCCGATTTGCTGGTTCGTTAAAGTTTGATCCATAAGCAGCTCCACTACTTAAAAACAAGTAACGGCAATTAGGATGCGATTTTAAGTATTCAAGCACCATTTCATCAAAGCGTAAGGTAATATCAAAAATTGAATTACCCATCGCTGCAGCTTGAGCTGGATTACCAACTCCCACAAAATTGATGACCGCATTAAAGTCATGCTTCGCAAATTCAGGAAAATCATCAACTAAGTAACGTACTGAATGACCAATTGATTTCAACCAGTTGTTGACTTCGTTTGGGCGCCGCGCAAAAAGATGTAGTTGCTTATCGTCATTTTTAATAAATGAAATAATCAAATCTTTAGCAATTTGGCTAGTTGCTCCTAGAATAGCAATTCTTGACATAAGGTATTTATTTATCCGTTTAACTTAGGGAGTTGCTCGTCAAGTTTTGACCCAAAAGCTAAGCGTGGTCGGCATTCTGTAGCGCCATCCATCATGATTTCAATTAGCAAAGGATGGTTATAACCAACAATTAAGCTCAATACTTTGTCCAATTCTTGTATATTGCTAATACGGTGAGACTCTATTCCGTATGCTTGTGCAATATTTGTAAATGAAGGGCTGCTGTAACCTTTTTTTGTTGATTGATCACGCCCATCGAAATACATGTCTTGGAAATTTTTAACCATGCCTAAAATAGCATTATTCATGACGATGATTGTTAAATCCAATCCTAAACGCCTAAGCGTGTCTAGCTCCTGAATATTGATTTGTAAACTACCATCACCGGTAATTACGATAACTTTTTTTCTCGATTGAATGGCAACACCTATCGCTGTTGGTAAAGCAAACCCCATTGCCCCCATGCCCCCACTGTAATGAATAGCCTGTTCTGTTGATAAGCGTATATTTTGTGCAGCCCACATTTGATGATTACCTACGTCGCAGACATATTCGACTGCTCGATCAGCTAGGGCACTATTTAATTTCTTGAATATTTCGCTAGGACTAAGATTCCAATCGGTGTATTCGTTTTTCTGATAAAGTTGGCGTAATGTTGACAGCTCTTTAAGCCATAAGGAGTCTATTTTAGGAAATAGCTGTGCATGTAACTGAAAGGTATTAAAAAAATTTTCAGCCGAAGCACATATACTAAAATCAGTTTTTATTCGATTATTCAACTGTGAAGGATCAATATCAATTTGAACTATTTTGGCCTTTCGAGCAAAATCACCAATATCTGAACCTGTTTGTCGAACATCAAGTCTTGCCCCCACTACAATCAGCAAATCGCAATTCTGTAAAGCCCAATTTGCTTCTCTATTTCCATAGCTGCCTATCATATTGAAGTAATTATCTCGAGAGATTACCCGCTCGTGACCCATCAATGTTGAAACATAGGGTATTCCAGCTTCCTCAGCAGCCTCTAGCCATTTATCCATTGAATCTGCCCAGCGTGCACCACCTCCAATGCAAATCAACGGACGCAATGCTTCATTACAAAGAGTTTCTAAGCTTTTTATATCATTAGGGCTTACTTCAAATGAACAATTAATTTCCAATGGCTTTTTTAGCCACATTTCAACTAGATCATCATCTATTTCTGAACGTTGAATATTATGTGGAATATCTATTAAAACTGGCCCTGGTCGACCACTTTGAGATTGTGATAATGCCTTATGCAGTTCAGCCAATATGTCATCTGCATTATCGATTCTTACAGCGTATTTGGTAATCGAGCGCACAACTTCAACAATGTCTAACTCTTGAAAACCCTGCTGTCTAATAGCACGATTGCCTTTAAGTTCATGTGTATTAACTTGCCCAGTAATAAACAAGCAGGGAATTGAATCGAACCAACAGCTTCCAATACCTGTAATTAGGTTAGTTGCTCCGGGACCACTTGTACCCATCGCTACTGCAATTGTCTTTCCCTTAGTGCATCTTGCTACACCTTCTGCCGCAAATGCCGCAGATTGCTCATGGTGCATAGAAACAATATTGAATTGCCCTGATTCTGCAAAACTATCGAGAAGATGAGTAATCATTCCACCCACAAGCTCAAAACAAGTTTGGACATGATTGTTAATTAGAAATTTTGCGATGGCGTCAGAAGCTTTCAAACGAAATCCTTACTTTTATTTTACATTAAAAAATGTTTTTATTTTTTCGACCATAAAACTCAACATCTCTTCACTCAATCCGGGATATACGCCAATCCATAAGGTGTCGTTCATGATCTTATCGGTATTGGTCAGTTCGCCACTGATACGATAGTTAAGGCCTTCAAAATAAGGTTGGCGTGTTAGATTGCCGGCAAACAGTAAGCGTGTTCCGATTTTGTATTGATCGAGGTATTTCAGTAATTCAACTCGCGAGACATTGGCTGAATCACGCAAGGTCATTGGAAAACCAAACCATGAGGGGGTGCTGTCGGCTGTGGCCTCTGGCAATATCAGGAATTGTTCGCATGATTTCAATCGCTCTTTAAGAAAAGTAAAATTGCGTTTGCGGGCTTCGATAAATTCCGGCAGACGGTCCATTTGCGCTAACGCACAAGCGGCTTGCATGTCGCTAATTTTTAAGTTGTAGCCTAAGTGAGAATAGGTGTATTTATGGTCGTAGCCTTTGGGTAATTTACCGAGTTGCCAGCCAAAACGTCTGCCGCAAGTATCATCACAGCCTGGTGCGCAGTAGCAATCACGACCCCAATCACGGAAAGATTCGATGATTTTACGTAGTTTACGGTCATTGGTGAAAATCATACCGCCTTCGCCCATCGTGATGTGATGCGCTGGATAAAAGCTACAGGTTGCAATGTCACCGAAAGTGCCGACATGCTGACCTTTGTATAACGTGCCTAACGCATCGCAGCAATCTTCAATCAACCACAGCTTGT
>Ga0247840_10008743_pt1 | contig 13433 bp, 12 predicted proteins | sample LaCruzMarch2015__FD_192404 | JGI IMG/M metagenome (GOLD analysis project Ga0247840, IMG submission 192404) | Freshwater microbial communities from meromictic Lake La Cruz, Castile-La Mancha, Spain - LaCruzMarch2015_17m | ecosystem: Environmental > Aquatic > Freshwater > Lake | place: Spain...
GACCGCCCGGAGCGCCTCGCCACGCATATGGCCACCGCGAAGTTCGTGCCTTTCTGGAGCGAGGGTAAGGACAGCTTTCTGAAGGATCCGCCCAATGCGACCCTGTCCTTCCTTGAAGACGAGGCGCTGGTCGACGCGGTGGTGGTGTTGCACGATCCGGTCCTGACCGGGGACGACCTGAGTTATAACGTCAAGATTCTGGAGGGCAAGATCCCCGCCAAGGCGGGTGTTGCGGTCCTTTTCATCGACATCATCGGGATGCCCCTGACTCCCATCTCCTATGCCGGCGCGGCCCGCCGCGCCTGGCGGCGGTGATGATCCGGCCGTTCGGGGATAGCTTGTGCGAGGCAACTATCCAAGCAAGAATGGTTATGCCCAACGACGGTTGCGACCGGCAGATCGATGCGCATATTCAATTGTGTTTCTAAGTGATGTCAATGGGCGAGCCGTCTCCGCGCCGGTGATGGCCCTGTAGCACAAAGCGGGGGGCTGCTGTAAGATTCAGGTCAGCGAATGGAATTCGCAGACCTCGTGCCGAGCGGCGCTATCGCGACCAGGACGGCCAGGTGAAGCGCCCGATTGAATCCTTATGCCGCAACCGCGGTAGATTTCAACCATCCACTGACTGGTAGAGTAGCCACATGAAATCGAAGCACCTGATCGTGACCGCGACCGCTGCACTCGTACTCACCCTGGCCGGCGCTGCCGCCGCCGAATCCGCGGCGCAAAAAGCGGCCGCGGATGCGGTGATGACCGGCGCCGCCGCCGAGCAAGCGGAGGCCGATAAGCTGCAGGGCCAAGCCGACAAGGCAGCCCAGGACGCCGCCGCGGCCAAGGCCAAGGCTAAAGCCGATCCGACCGCTGCCAACGAGCGCGCCGCCAAGATCAAGACCGAAGAGGCGGTCGATGCCGCCGCCGTCGCCGGCGGGATGGAAGGTAAAGCAGCGGCGGCGCAGAAGGCGGCCGAGGATCTCAAGAAGTAATCGGCTGTGCTGCCGCTGACGCGCAACTCCTGGCGTGGATCATCATTTCGGCCGACCGGATGACATCAAGCGCTGAGCGGCGATAACGAATGAGCCGCATCGCTGCGCAGCGGTGCGGCTCTTTCTGCTTCCAATTCGAATGAGACACATGAAGCAACCGCAACACCCACCCGCGATACTGGTTCAGGCTGCTGTTTTGCTCGCCGGCTCCTTGGTCGCAATCCCCGCCGCGGCGGCGGTCGACCCCTTCGATGGCAATTGGCGCTTCAGCGTCACTCCCTATTTGTGGTTGCCGAATATCAACGCCGATCTAAACTATGATCTGCGGCCCCGCGCGGCGGCCCTGCTGCAATCCGGGGCCACCCAACTCAGCACCGAGATCGGACCCAACGACTATCTCTCCAACCTGCAATTTGCGCTAATGGTGAGCGGCGAGGCGCGTAAGGGTTTGTGGTCCGTCTACACGGATATCATCTACCTGGACCTGGGCAATCAGGACTCCAGCATCCGCACGGTCCGCGGCTTCCGTGGCGAGTCCTTGACCAATCTGGCCCACCAGGCCGAGACCAGTGTGAGCGGAACGGTCTGGACCCTGGGCGGCGGTTATACGTTGGCCCACGGCGCTTGGGGGAATGTCGATCTGCTCGCGGGGTTCCGTTACCTCGGCCTGGATACCGAGTTCAAGTGGCAACTCGCGGGCAGCTACGGTCTGCTCGACCGGACCGGCAAGGTTTCCGAGAACCGGGAGGACTGGGTTGGTCTCGTGGGGGCCAAGGGTGAGATTCTGTTCGGCGATCCGCGCTGGTTCATGCCCTTTTACCTGGATGTGGGAACCGGCTCGTCAAGCTGGACCTGGCAGGCCCTGGTGGGGGTCGGGTACCGATTTGACTGGGGCGATGCGACACTTGCGCTGCGCTCGCTCTCCTATGACTTCGACGAGCAGGATGCCAACCTGCGCTTCACCGGTCCGGCGCTTGGTGTCACATTTCGCTGGTAAGATCTGCGTCCATCATCATTCTCATCCGGGGTGCGTCACACGGCGACCCGGTGGGAGCGGCCTGCGGCCGCGATGGGGTCTCGCGGGATCGCGCGCATCGGCGGTTACCGCGGCACCGCATCGCGGCCGGAGGCCGCTCCCACGGGAGATATTCATCTTGCGGGGCGGGTCAACGTCTTCTCATGACCGGTAGCGTGCCAACAGGTCCTTCTGGTATCGACAACTGGCCGGAGTCCACGGGGAACACCGAGACCCTTGCCTGCCCGGATTGCGATCTGCTGCAGGTTGTGCCGGAACTCCCGCCCGGCGCCAAGGCAGGCTGCGCGCGCTGCGGTCGGACGCTGGTGACGCAGATGGCGGACCCGATCGAACGCCCACTGGCGCTCAGCATCGCCGCGTTGCTGGTGCTGATCCTGGCCAACACGGCGCCGCTGATGGGGCTTTCGGTGGTGGGGCAGCAGGCGGATACCACGATTGTCGGCGGCGCCTGGGAGATGTGGCGCCAGGGTCAGGAGCTGACCGCTGTCGTCGTGGCGTTCTGCGCGGTGTTCGCCCCGGCGGCCTATCTCCTGTGCACGCTGGCGGTCCTGCTCGCCGCCCGCCGCCCGCCCGCGCCGCGTTGGGTCGGGGAGCTGCTGCGTTGGGCCGAGGCCATGCAGCCCTGGTCGATGGTCGAGGTGATGATGCTGGGTATATTGGTCGCACTCATCAAGATTGCGGAATTGGCCACGGTGGAGCCCGATGTCGGTATGTATGCGGTGGGTGTGTTGATGCTGCTCATCCCGGCCATCCAGTCCAGCTTTGATCCGGAAGCCATCTGGCAGCGGGTGACCTGGGCCGACGACGGGTCACTCCCCGCGGACGGCGCGGTTCAGGCCGTCGGCACCCCGGACCCGCGGTCGGCACCATGACGACGACCACGCTCACGGCCGCGCGGGCCGGACTGGTGTCCTGCGGGACCTGCGGCCTGCTCGCGCAGCAGGTGAGCCGCGCCGCGCCCGGTCATTGCCCGCGCTGCGGCGCGCGGCTGGCATCGCGTCGCCGGGGGTCACTCGAGACCACTTGGGCGCTCGTCATTGCCGCGGCCATCTGCTACATCCCGGCCAACCTGCTGCCGGTGCTCGGCACCACCACGCTCGGGTCGACCGAATACGACACCATCATGGGCGGTGTGGTGTTCCTTTACACCTCCGGGTCCTGGCCGCTGGCACTCATCGTGCTGATCGCGAGCGTGATGGTGCCGCTCGGCAAGCTGTTGGCGCTCGTCTATCTGCTGATCACGGTGCAGCGCGGCTCGATTGCGGGCAACCGGGAGCGGACCCGGCTCTATCACTTGGTCGAGTTCATCGGGCGCTGGTCGATGCTCGATGTCTTTGTCGATACCTTCACCGTCGCGCTGGTGCAGCTCTCGCCTCTGATGTCGGTGCAGCCTGGCGCGGGAGTGGTCTTTTTCGCGGCGGTGGTGGTGCTGACGATGATCGCCGCCGCGTCCTTCGATCCCCGCCTGATCTGGGATGCCGACACCACGACGGAGCCTGATGTTGCCTGACCCTATCGACCACGCGACACTGCCCCGCGCCACCCTGACGCCGCCACGGCGGCGGCTCTCGGCCATCTGGCTCATCCCGCTGATCGCCGCCGCGGTGGCGATCGGGATTGCGGTCAACCGCATCATGAATCAGGGGCCGACCATCACCATCGTCTTCAACTCGGCGGAGGGTGTCGAGGCCGGCAAGACCTTCATCAAATACAAGGACGTGAAGATCGGTCAGGTGACGGCGGTGGAACTCCATCAGGACTACTCCAAGGTCATGGTCACCGCCAGGATCGACAAGCACGCGGAAGGGCTGATGGTCGAAGACGCCAACTTCTGGGTGGTCGCGCCGCGTGTGACACTGAGCGGGGTCTCGGGCCTGAGCACGCTGCTGGCGGGCAACTACATCGGCTTCGAGCAGGGCCATTCGCAGCGGGCAGGGCGCCGCTTTGTCGGGCTGGAGGTGCCGCCGGCCGTGACCATCGATCAGCCGGGTCGGCAGTTCCAGCTCAAGGCCGACGATATGGGCTCCTTGGGGGTCGGGTCGCCGCTGTATTTTCGCCGTCTTCAGGTCGGCCAGGTGATCGCCTATGCGCTTGCCGACGACGGGCAGTCCGTCAGCATTCAGGTCTTCGTCAACGCCCCCTACGATCGGTTCGTCGGCACCGATACGCGGTTCTGGAATGCCGGCGGTGTCGACCTCTCGCTGGGCGCCGACGGCTTGGATCTGCGCACGCAATCGCTGGTGTCGCTGCTGATCGGCGGCATCGCGTTCGAGTCTCCCAGCTTCGCCGCCGCGAGTGAAACCGCCGCCGCGGACAGCACCTTCCCCCTCTACGCCGACCGGACCACGGCGATGAAGCAGCCGGACACCATCGCCAGACACTATGTGTTCTTTTTCAGCGAGTCATTGCGCGGGCTGTCCATCGGCGCGCCGCTCACGCTGCTCGGTTTGCCTGCCGGTGAGGTCACCCAGGTCGGCGTCGACCTGGACCCGGTGAAGCTGGCGGTGCGCGGGCGGGTGGAGGTCGTCGCCTATCCGGAGCGCATCGTCGCCCGCCTGCAGACACAACAGTCGGCCACTGTCCAGGCCATCGCGCAGAGCGAGCAGGCCACCCATGCACTCTTCAAGCGGTTGGTCGAGGAGCGGGGGCTGCGCGCCCAGCTGCGCAGCGGCAGCCTGCTCACGGGCCAGTTATTCGTCGCACTCGACTTCTTTCCGGATGCCGGCAAGCCGGACGTCGACTGGACGCAAGCACTACCGGCGATCCCCACGGTGCCGAGTACCGTGCCGGACCTGGAGGCGAAGGTGACGGCGATCCTCGCCAAGATCGACGCACTGCCTTTCAAAGCGATCGGTGCCGATCTCAAGAAGGTGATCGAGTCACTCGACAAGACGCTCAAGGACGTCAACAAGGCGGTCAATCGCATCGACACCGGGCTCACGCCCGAACTGGTGTCGACGGTCGCGGACCTGCGGCGCGCCCTCGACTCGGCCGATCGCCTGATCAACAGCACGGATGCCACCCTCCTGGGGGAGGATGCCCCAGGCCAGCTCCAACTGCGCAATGCCCTGGAAGAGATCGCCGGGGCGGCGCGGGCCGTGCGGGGGCTCAGCGACTATCTGGAGCGCCAGCCCGCCTCCCTGATCCGCGGCAAGACCGAGAAGAGTCCCTGATGCCCCGCCAATCCGCCCTTGTCAGCGCCGGACTGATTGCGTTACTCGCGGCCGGCTGCGCCTCGCCGCCGGCGCGTTTCTATACCCTGAGCGCGGCGAGCGCGCCCGCGGCGCCCCCGTCCGGCCGGTCGGTGTCCGTGGGTCCGGTGTCCGTCCCCGAGTCGGTCGATCGTCCGGAGATGGTCCTTGCCGACGGCCCCAACCAGGTGCGCATCGACGAGTTCAACCGCTGGGCCTCGCCGCTCAAGAGCGAGATCGCGCGCGCGGTGGCGGAGAATCTGGTGCTCATGCTGGGGACTGATCGGGTCACTCAGGCCGCCCAGACGGCGACCGCGGACGTCCAATACCGCGCGCTGATCGAGGTGCAGCGGCTCGACTCGACACCGGGCGAAGCGGTCGCTTTCGAGGCGGTATGGGTGGTGCGTCGGACCGCGGACGGTAAGTCCCTGACCGGGCGCACGCGGGTCCGTGAGCCACTGAGTGAGTCGGGCTACCCGGCCGTTGCGGCGGCCCACAGTCGGGCCGTGGCACGTTTGAGCGAGGACATTGCCGAGGCCGTGCGGTCACTGGAGGCCGCGCCTCGCTGATCGTCCACGTGCGTCGCCTCGTTCTTCCACGGTCCTTGTTTTTCAACGGATAAGGGATATGCAGCCAACACGCTTGATCGTGCGCCGGTCGGCCGGATCCAGGTGTGGCCCGGACCCGCTCGCGGTCTCGCCGGCCTGGGCCGGGCGGCTGTCCGACCCGCCGCGGCGCTGCGCGGCCGGCTTTGGGCGGCTTGCGCTGACGCTCGGCTGGCTGCTGATCTGCGCCTGTTCGATGTCCGCGCGGGTCTGGGCGGGTGAGTCTCTCCCTCAAGTGACGACCACCCAGCCGCCGCCTGCTGCAGCGGCCCCGTCGTCGGTGCAACCCGCCCCCATCCCGATCGAACGGATTGCACCATCGATCGCGGAAGCGGCGCATCTGCTGCGGGCCTTTTCAGCGCAGCGGGTACCGAGCGGCGCGGTCGAGTCCATCGGTGACGCACTGCCCAAGGTGAGTGCCGAGTTCGCGGCAGATTTCGAACGAACCCTGAATATGTTGCAAGAGCAGCCGTCGCTCGAGGCACTGCAGGGGACCGATCAACTCTGGTCCAGCCGTCAGCTCGCGCTGAACGCCTGGCTGGAGACCCTCACTGCCCGGGTCACGCGGCTCCAGGAGACGCTGACTCAGCTCGCGGCCTTGCGTGAGACCTGGACCCTGACCCGAGAGGCCGCGGCGGCAGCCGGCGTCCCGGCGCCGGTGCTCAGCCAGATCGACGAGGCGCTGGCGCAGCTCGCGGCGGCAGAACCGGTCGATCGGGCACGGCGCGACGAGGCGCTCGCTCTCCAGGGGGCGATTGCGCGGGAAGTCGCCCGCTGCGAGACCGTCCGGACGCGCATCCAGGAGGTGCAGCAGGGAACCACGGGCGGCCTCCTGGCGCGCACCAGCCGCCCGCTGTGGGAGCCTGACCTCTGGCGCCGGGGGTTGGCGGTGATCCAGGTGCGAGCGCATCAGGTCTCCGCGGCCTACCAAGCCGACCTCAACGCCTACCTGACCAATCCGGCCACTCATCTGCCATTCCATCTGGGGCTCTTTGTCGTCGTGCTGACGGCCTTGCTGGCGGCACGCCGCCGCTTGTCGCACTGGGCCGCGGCAGGCGAGGATCTGACCCGGATCAGCATCGTCTTCGACCGTCCGGTCTCCGCCGCGGCGCTGATCGCGCTGATCGCCGCCACGACCCTATGGTCGCCGACGCCGCTGCGCGTCAAGGAATTGCTGGGGGCCTTGGCGCTGGTCCCGATGATCGTCCTGGTGCGTCCGCGGGTGGACCGGTCGCTGCGTCCGACCCTCTATGCGCTGGGCCTGCTGTTCGCCTTGGATAGCGTCCACCATGCCTTCGGGGGTGTGCCGCCGGTGGTCGGCCAGGTGATGATTTTCGGTGAGTCGCTTGCCGGGATTGGCGTGGTGCTGCCGCTGTTCATGCAACTGAAGTCTGCGGGCGGTGTGACCGCGGCCGCGCAACGGGATCTGCATTGGGCCTGGCGGCCACTGACCGGGGTCGTCCTGGTCATGTTGATCATCGGGCTTGTCGCCAGCCTGTTCGGCCGGTTGGAACTCGCCCGGCTGACGACCCCGGCCGTCCTGGTCGGGGCCGCGGACGCGCTCTGGATCTATGCCGCGGTTGAGGTGAGCGTCGCCGTACTCGCGTTTGCGTTGCGGAGCTGGCCGCTGCGGCGGCTGCGGCTGGTCGCCAACCACCAGGAGTGGCTGCTGCGGCGGTTCCAGCGCTGGTTCCTGTGGCTCGCGGTGCTGGCCTGGTGTTTCCGCTATCTGGACTATCTGGGCCTCTGGCAGCCGACCCTGACGCTGGTCCAGGAGGCCCTGGCGGTTCGCCTGACCCTGGGTGCATTCAGCACCTCCGCGGGGGATCTGTTGGCCTTCGGCCTGACCCTGTGGGTCGCCTATCTGGTCTCCGCCGTGCTGCGGTTCATCCTCGAAGAGGAGGTCTATCCCCGGGCCGGGATCACGACCGGTGTCTCCTATGCAGCCTCGAGCCTGATTCAATATACGATCGGGATTGCGGCGTTTTTCCTCGCGCTCGGTTTCCTGGGGATCACGCTCACCCAGGTGACGGTGTTCGCCGGAGCCCTGGGTGTGGGCGTCGGCTTCGGGCTCCAGAATGTGGTGCAGAACTTTGTCGCCGGGCTCATCCTGCTGTTCGAGCAGCCCATTCATGTGGGGGATGCGGTTCAGGTCGGGGATCTGCAGGGGCGGATACGCCGCATCGGTATCCGTGCCAGCGTGCTGCACACCTTGCAGGGGGCGGAGGTCATCATTCCGAACTCCGAGTTGACCTCCAACCAGGTCACCAACTGGACCCTGAGCGATCAGCAGCGGCGGCTGGACCTCCCGGTGGGGCTCGCTTACGGGACGGCTCCGGCCCAGGTGATCGCCCTGCTGGAAGGGGTCGCGCGCGACCACCCTGGGGTCCTGCCGGAGCCGCCGCCACGCTGTCTCTTCGTCGGCTACGGCGACAGCGCGATCAACTTCGAACTGCGGGTCTGGGCTGACTACGACAGCGCGTCCAGTGTCAGCAGCGGACTCGCGGCGGCTGTGTATGACGCGGTCAATGCCGCCGGTCTGAGCTTTCCCTTTCCGCAACGGGAGGTGCGGCTGCTGGCCGATGAGAAGACGTCCGAATACAGCGTTCGCACCTGATATCCAGACAGACTTTCGTGTAGGGGCGGATTTGAAACCCGCCCCTAGCAGCCTGCCGGACTTTAGGCGACTTCCGAATAAGACGCTATCAAGAATCAAGCTCCGTAGGAGCCCGCTTGCGGGCGACGTGACCTGCCGGAATCGCGTCATTGTGCCCCACCCGTCGCCCGCAAGCGGGCTCCTACGGGTTGGATTTCTCGCGGAAATCACCTTACGTTAGATTGTGGAGCAACAAAAAGCCTTTATGTTGACTCATGCCCTTATCCTAGGGGCTAAGTCCGACAGGCTGCTAGGTCCGGTAATCACGTCCGAAGGCTATAACGCGGTCAAGGCAGGTTCAGGATTTTCCGGCAATCGCCTAGAATTTTGGTTAGGAATAGCGCACTCATAAGTTAAACAAGTCTATTAAGGAACACTTTTGGTGTCTCGATCGTTGTCGTAATCGAGTTCGGTTGATGATCCCCGCGAGGCCCTTGATCATCGTTCCGGCCGCAAGAAAACCGGAGGTCGAGGCTTTAGCCGGTCGACCTTGCGTCTGGACGTCCCTCGTCCGGTAAAGCCTCGACCTCCAGTGCGGGACGCCCGTATGGCGGACGGAACAATGATCAAGACCGCCCGCAGATTACATGACTACACAGTCGCTTATCCGAGTCCGAATCCGAATCCGAATCCGAATCCGATTACGACAAAGACAACGACAACGACAACGATTGTGTTTAACTTGTTCTTGACGCGTTACTAAGCCGTCCTACACCCGGAGCTTTTCAGGTATCAGTGCCATGCCGATCGTAACCAAGTTTGGTGATGCAGACGCTCCGGATCGCCAGGAGATGCGATGGATCGATATCGATATTGCCGACGCGGCGGAGCACGCCTGGCTGACTGATTGCCCGGACCTCGATGAGCAAACCCGGGCATTACTGCTCGAACCGGTGCGCTTCAGTCGACGCGAACATCTGGTCGACGGCTTGTTTCTGGGTCTCAAGGCGAGGGCGACCGCCGAGGCCGACCTGATCGACCAACTCACTGATCTGAAATTGCTGATCGGCAAGTCCCAGGTGTTCACGGTGCGGTTGGGCGAAGTGGCGGCGGTCGCCGAGTTGCGGCGGTCATTGCGCTCCGGCCGGGATCTCGTCACACCGGTGGACTTTCTGGCTGTCATGGTCTCCGCGATGACCAAGCGCATGGAGATCACCATCTTCGACCTCACCCAGGATACGGACGCGACCGAGGATGCCATGCTGGACCGTGGCTGCGACCCCGCGCCCGACACCATGATCGCGTTGCGGCGCCGGCTCTTTCGCACCCGCCGCCAGTTGACCTCGGTTCAACAGATCCTGGCGCCGCTGGCGACCGACCCGGCCCTGCCTCTCGATGCCGATGATCGCGAGACACTGATCCGATCGGCCAATCACGTGACCCGGTATCTCGCCAGCCTGGAGGACTGCCGTGCCCGAATTCAGATGCTGGAGGACCATATCGATGCGCAACGGGCGACGACCATGACCCGTGCCAGCCTCAATCTGACGATCGTGGCAACGGTGTTTTTGCCGCTGACCTTCATGTCCGGTCTGCTCGGGATGAATGTCGCCGGGATCCCGGAGGAGCATGATCCCTGGGGTTTCTGGATCGTCAGTGGGTTGTCGATCCTGATCGCGCTGCTGGCCTGGGTGATCCTGCGGCGGCGTTTACGTTACTAGCCCGTCGCCATCAGCCAATGGGGCAGATGAAGGCCCAGGGACGCGGCGTCCATGGGCGGGCCGAAGAGGTAGCCCTGAGCGTAGCGGCAGCCGGCGGCGCGCAGGATGTCCGACTGGACCTCGCGCTCGACGCCGAGCGCCAGGACTTCGAGTCCCAGGTCGCGCCCCAGGCCGATGATGGCGCGGGTGATGGCCTCTTCGCGGGGGCCGCGGCCGATGTCGCGGATAAAGGAACCGGGAACCTTGAGTCGATCGATGGGGACGCGGTTGAGGCGCCCCAAGGCGCTGGAGCCGGTGCCGAAATCGTCCACCGTCAGGCGGATACCCAGGGCGCGCAGGTCGCTCAAGGCGGTGATGACGCGCGGTCGATCACCCATGATGACGGACTCGGTGACTTCCAATTCCAGGTCGCCGGGGCTGATCCCGGTGTCATCCAGCACGCGGCGCACCGCCGTCAGCAGGGTCGCCCGTTCGAGTTGCTGGACCGCGACGTTGACGGCGATCACGGGGACTGTGAGCCCGGCCCGGCGCCAGTCGGCCAACTGACGGCAGGCGTGCGCCAGGACCCAGTCGCCGATCTCGCTGATCAGTCCGATCCGCTCGGCGATGGGGATGAACCGCGCGGGCGGGATGATCCCCAACTGCGGATGGGTCCAGCGTGCCAGCGCCTCGACGCCGCACAGCCGGCCGTCGGCGAGTTCGACTTGAGGCTGGTAGTGCAGGGTGAGTTCGTCGCGCGCCAGGGCGCCGCGCAGCGCCGTCTCGAGCGTGTGCTGCTCCTGTACGGCAGCGGTCATCGCCGGGGCATGAAATTGATACTGACCGCGTCCCCGTTCCTTGGCGCGGTACATGGCCAGATCGGCGCTCTGCAGCAGGGTCTCGACGTCGGCCCCGTCGCTCGGGTGCAGCGCGATCCCGATGCTCGCGGAGATGTGGATCGCATGCGCATCGATCTGGATCGGTTTGGTCAGCACACGCAAACAGGCGTCGGCCGCCCTGGCCGCCCCGGTCGCGTCAGTCTCGCCGTCCAGGAGGATCAGGAACTCGTCCCCGCCATGCCTGGCCAGGGTGTCCGCGGCGCGCAGGCGCGCGCCCAGTCGCTCGGCCGCCACCACCAGCACCTGGTCGCCGACTGCATGGCCCAGGGTATCGTTGATTTCCTTGAACCCGTCGAGGTCGACGAACAGCAGGGCCAGCCGGCTCGCGTCGCGCCGCGCGCGGCGGATGGCGTGGGCCAGGCGGTCCTGCAGCAGGACGCGGTTGGGCAACCCGGTCAGGGCGTCGTGGTGGGCGAGGAAAGCCAGCCGTTCCTGGGACTGCTTGAGCTGAGTGACGTCGCGTAGCGTCGACACGACGCCCCGTGAGAGGTCGCTGCGATCGACCGCGGCACAGGTGAGCAGGGCGTCGATGAACTGGCCCTCGCGGCGGCGGATGCGAACTTCAAATTCCGCGCTACGCTCCAGGGTGAGCCGGGGATAGATCTCCTGACCGACGCGCAGAAACTCCGCCTCGGTGGCGAAAAACATCCGCGTGGACTGGCCCAGGAGTGACGCGCGCGGGTACCCGGTCAGTTCGCAGAGACGGTCGTTCACCTCCATGAACACCCGTTCGACCAGCAGAAAAATACCGACCGGGGCGCTTTGCAGCAGCACTTTCAGGTGTGGCTCGCTCAGAGTCGGGGTCTGCGTCGCGAGCGTGCTCGGCGCGTCGCACTGATGCGGGGCAAGGAGAGGCGGGTCCGCGTGCATCGTGGTGGCAGGTCAGGGGGCGGGGTTACGACAGGGGGCTCAATCGGCAATCAGCTTAGGCGATCGGCGGTAAAGAAGCTACCGGATCACGCCGCAGTGTGGTTCGGCTTCAACGTGGAGAACGAACAAGAACCCAAGCCCTGAGACCCTGCCGAGCGGCTCGCCCGCGCGCAATTGCTCGCGCTGCTCCGGCAGAGCCGCACGGACCCGGACTTTCTGACCCATGAGCGCGCGGCGATTCCGGCGCGCGTCGCGCGTGAGCTGTCCGCACCGGAACCCTGAGGCTAAGGACGATCCTCGACATTTGAGAGCCTTGCGCGACCCCTGGTGGATGCGGCGCGCACGGCCGACGTGCCGGTTCTCCAACACCCTGCGGCGCGCCTTATCCACCCTACAGCAGGGCCGGTTTCGTAGGGTGGATAAGCGCAGCGCATCCACCATCAGCCCCGCCGACAGATCCATGCTGATTGTTGCTGCCCATCGTTGTATCTACTGCCAACGAATTCGTCGGCTTGCGCCGACCCTCCCCGCGTGTTACGCTCCCGCTTCTTTTTCACGCACTTTGCGTTGTCGAGTTTTAGAACAGAGCAAGGGTTTTCGTCATGTCTCGGGTATGTCAGGTCACCGGTAAGCGGCCCATCAGCGGCCACAAAGTCTCGCACGCCAACAACAAGACCAAGCGCCGCTTCCTGCCCAATCTGCATTACCACAGATATTGGGTCGAGAGCGAGCAGCGCTGGGTCAGGCTGCGTTTGACCAGCAGCGGGATGCGGGTCATCGATAAGCGCGGCATCGATGCCGTTTTGGGCGACATGCGCGCCCGCGGTGAACAGGTTTAAGGGGTAAAGTCCATGGCTAAGGCAGCGCGTGAAAAAATCCGCCTGAATTCCAGCGCCGGTACCGGTCATTTCTATACGACCACCAAGAACAAGCGCAACCAGCCCGGCAAGATGGAGATCAAGAAATTCGATCCCGTCGTGCGGCAGCATGTCATGTATAAGGAAGGCAAGATCAAGTAAGTCTTCCGCGCGGTGCCTTGCCGCGCGACCAAGATCCCGCTGTAACTGGTTGCGGCCGGCCGCGCGTCAAGCACGCTCGGGCCGGCTCCGCTGGATCAACGCCTACGCCCGCGGCATTCGTGAGTCATCCGCAGGTGTCGTTGTCGTTGTCGTAATCGATATTCGTGAAACCCACAACGATTCTCTCGCCGCGCGTCGTCTCGCCGCCTGAGCGTTGCCGGAGCAGCATTTGGGCCGCTCATGCCCAACGTGAATCGTTTCTTCGATTACGACAACGACAACGACAACGATTGGGTTTGTGTTTCACTTGTTGTAGAGTCGGTGGCTATTGCCCCAAGACCTGCTCGACGATCGCCTGAATCGCCGGATTCTCCATCAGTCGCTGGAAGCGCGGGTCGGTGCGCAGTTTGTCGACATCGCCGGCCGTGATCAGGCGCATGAATTCCGGGTCGGTGAGGGCGGCTGTCACATCAGCGTCGCCCTGCAGGCGGGAAATCGCATCCATGGTTTGGGGGTTGCCCAGCAGTTGCTGCT
>Ga0247840_10008750_pt1 | contig 13423 bp, 11 predicted proteins | sample LaCruzMarch2015__FD_192404 | JGI IMG/M metagenome (GOLD analysis project Ga0247840, IMG submission 192404) | Freshwater microbial communities from meromictic Lake La Cruz, Castile-La Mancha, Spain - LaCruzMarch2015_17m | ecosystem: Environmental > Aquatic > Freshwater > Lake | place: Spain...
TCCACTCGCAGGACGGCCATATTGGCCCCACGCCTTGTGCCACCCTGCGCCACCTCCCCGAACGCTCCATCATACGTCCGCAGGAAGCCGACCGGCCCGGTCGCCACGCCCGCGCTCGAGGCGACGCTGTCCCCTTTGGGGCGCAGCCGCGAGAAGGAGAACCCGTTGCCGCCCCCGGTTTGCTGGATCAGCGCGGCGTCGCGCAAGGTCTGGAAGATGCCATCGGAGTTCTTGCCGAGGTCATCGGAAATGGGGAGGACGAAACAGGCGGCGAGTTGGCCCAGGGGCGTCAACGCGCCGGTGAAGGTGGGCGAATTGGGGAAGAAGCGCCGGCTGGTCAGCAAGCCGTAAAAGGCGTCTTCGGTGCTGGCGACATCGTAGCCGTGAGCGCCATCCGGCTCGGCCACGGCGCGCGCCACGCGGCGGAACATGCCCGCAATCGTTTCGGCGGGCTTCCCATCCAGGCCCCGACGCAGATAGCGCTTCTGGAGCACCTGGCGGCTGTTTTCGGAGAGGGCGATATCGGCCGGGGGCGCGATCATCGGCGCGAAGGATTTGTGGGTCACATCACTCATCAGTAGGCTCCATGAAATACGATTCTGCTTTACTTCCGTTCGGCGCGCAGCCGATCCAATTCTTTTTGCAGCGCCTCCACATCCTCCATTTCCATGTAAACGATCGCATAGCGGATGTAGGCCAGGGGGTCCAGTTCCTTCAGCTTCTCCAGGATCATCTCGCCGATCACCTCGCTGCGCACTTCGGCCTTGCCCAGGCTGAAGAGGCGCTCCTCGATCTGGCTGACGACCCGCTCAATGTCGGTCATCGCGATGGGCCGCTTGGCGCACGCGATGCGGATGCCCTGCGTCAGTTTGTGGTGGTCGAACGGCTCCCGCCGGCCATCCCGCTTGACGATGAGCAGCGCTTCTGAGATCTGCTCATAGGTGGTGAACCGTTTGCGACAGGCCAGGCATTCGCGGCGGCGGCGGATGCCATCGTTGGTTGTGCGTGTGTCAACCACGCGGGAATCCGCATGGCCGCAATAGGGACATTGCATCGCGTCATCTCCAGTTCCCGCCCCCGGCGTCGCGGACAGGCGTCAAGTAAGCCATAAATTCGATACACACAACCTGTAGTATGTCGGTTATGTTTACCTACAACATGTGCCCACGTCGTAGGGTCAAGAGTATACCACACGTCGCCAGACCAGGGCGCACGCGGATGGTTTCAGTACTTAACTTTAAGGTCGAGTTCTCAGCCGCGGAAATTGAGGCCCGCGAACCGGTCGGCGAATCCGGTGCGAGATCGCTTCACAGCGTGATCTCGCACCGGACGCAGGGGAGCGCTTGCTGCGATGGTGGCCGGTTGCGTTATTGTCTGGCGGTGCGGCGCAGGAACGCCGGGATGTCCAGATCGTCGCGATCGTAGGTGCGCTTCGGGAAGGGTAAGGTCTTGCTTTCCTCGCGCGCCGGTTCGTGTTGCTCTTTGACCTGGTCGAACCCCGTCGCGATGACGGTGATGCGGATGCCGTCCTTCATGTCCGGGTCCACGACCGCGCCGAAGATGATGTTGGCATCGGGATCGGCCGTGCGGCGGATGATTTCGGCCGCTTCGTTGACCTCGTACAGGCTCAGGTCGGGGCCGCCGGTGATGTTGAACAGGATGCCCTGCGCGCCGTCAATGCTCACATCGAGCAGCGAGCTGTGGATGGCCTGTTCCGCGGCCTGCTGCGCCCGATTGTCGCCGTTCGACTGGCCGATTGCCATCAGGGCCGAGCCGCCCGCCTCCATCACGCTGCGCACGTCGGCGAAGTCCAGGTTGATCAGACCGGGGATGGTGATCAGCTCGGAGATGCCCTGGATGCCCTGGCGGAGCACATCGTCGGCCACACGGAACGCCTGGTTGATGCTGGCCTTCTTGTCCACCACCTGGAGCAAGCGGTCGTTGGGGATCACGATCAGGGTGTCCACCCCTTCTTTCAGGCGGTTGATTCCATCCTCGGCCACCCGCCGGCGCCGTGCGCCCTCGAAGGTGAACGGTTTCGAGACGACGCCGATCGTGAGCGCGCCCGTCTCCCGCGCGAGCTTGGCGATCACCGGGGCGGCCCCGGTGCCGGTGCCGCCGCCCATGCCGCAAGTGACGAAGACCATGTCGGCGCCCTTCAGCAGCGCCTTGATCTCTTCGGAGGATTCCTGCGCGGCCTTTTCGCCGATTTCGGGATGTCCGCCGGAGCCGAGGCCTTTGGTTAGCTTTTCGCCGATCCGCAACCGCTGCGGCGCGTTCGCCAGCATCAAGGCCTGGGCGTCCGTGTTGATGGCAACAAACTCCACCCCCTGGATGCCCTGCTCGATCATGCGGTTCACGGCATTGGAGCCGCCGCCGCCGACGCCCATCACCTTGATCTGGGCGGGATTTTCGATATAGGTCGGTTGTTGTTGTGCCCTCGGATTTGTCGCTGCCATTTTAGTTACCTTTTTCTTGTTCATGCGATGGCTCATTGAGGCAGGAAGTTCCTCAACCACCGGACGATACGATCGAGCACGCTCGGCTGCGGCTCTGCGATGATCGGTTCATGCCCGTTTTGCCCGCCCCACAGGAGCAGGCCGACGGCCGTCGCATACTCCGGGCTGCTGAGATCCATGACCGAGCCGGCCAGGCCCTGCGGTCGCCCGATCCTTACGGGCCATTGTAACTGATCTCGGCTTAATTCGCCAAACCCGGCCAACTGCGCTACGCCGCCGGTCAGGACAATCCCGGCCGGGAGCAAGTTGTCATAACCGCTACGCTTGACCTCGCGCAATACCAGGTCGAGGACGTCCAGCGCGCGCGCGTTCAGGATTTCGGCCAACGCGCGGCGGCTGACGATCTGGAACCCTTCTTCGCCGAACGCGCCGCTGCGCACCTCGGCATCGGCCGGGACGCGGGTGGGGAGCGCGTGCCCGAACTGCTTGATGAGCGCCTCGGCCTTGGCGTAGGGCATGCGCAGGCCGGTCGCCACGTCTCGGATGAAGTGGTCGCCGCCCACGTCAATGATCACGGTGTGCCAGGGCGCGTTCTCCAGGTAAATCGCCAGGTCCGAGGTGCCGCCGCCGACATCAATCAGGGCGACGCCCAGACGCCGTTCGTCATCGGTGAGAACGGCTTTGGCCGACGCCAACGGCTCCAGCACCAAGTCTTGGATCTCCAGCCCGTTGTCCTGGACGCACCCGACGAGGTTCGCCACCGAGGCGGACGCGCCGGTGATGATGCTGGCATCCACCTCCAGACGGTCGCCGAACATCCCCACCGGTTCCTGGATCCCCTTCTGGTCGTCCACGTTGTAGACGCGTGGCACGACGTGGATGATCTCCCGGTTGTGGGGCAGGGCGATGTTTTTGGCCTGCTCGATCGCACGCTGCGTATCCTCGGTGGTGATGCTGCGGCCATTGCGGCCCACGGCCACGGCGCCTTTGCTGCTCACGGCGTTGATGTGGGTTCCCGAAATGCCCAGCAAAACCGGCCGCATCCGCTGACCGGCCATCTGCTCGGCCGCCGCGACGGCCTGACCGATCGCCGCCGTCGCCTCTTTGGTGTTGATGACGACCCCGCGGCGCAGACCCAGTGCCGGCACGCGGCCGGCGCCGATGACGCGCAGCGCGCCGTCGGCATCCATCTCCGCGATCAGGCTGCAAATTTTGGTCGTGCCCACGTCAATCGCGCACACCAACTCGTTGGCGATGACGACGTCCTTTTCTTTCGGTGGGTCTTGTCCGAAGCCGAGTAATTTCATGGCGTTGCGTCGCTTTTCATGTGGGGTCCATCACCAAACCTGCGCACGGCCCCGGGTGCGCAGATCCACGATCCGTGCGCGGGCGCTTTGGGCCGCCTTGCTCGTCTTGATCGTCCGCAGCGCGGCGAGCTTGGTTTCCATCTGCCCGTCGTTCCCCAGATACACCGTCCAGCCATCTGCCGAGCGGAAGTAGAGGCCTTCCTGCGTCCCGTAGTACAGCTCGGTCTCCGCCAGCCCGGCGGCGCGCAGCGCCTTGAGGCCGGCCCACACCTGCGCCCGCAGCTTGCCCGATCCCTCGGCCGCGGCCCCCGCCGGGTCGGTGAGCTTGAGCGGGGGCGGCGCGCCGATGGCCGGCATCGGCGCGCCGCTTTCCGCCAGCCACGTCGTGGTCGTGATGCCCTGCCAGATGACAAAGGGCGACTCTTCCTGGATGACGATCGTCACCAGATAGGGCAGCCGCGGGTACACGGCCGCCGCGGCGACTCCGGGCGTCTGTTTGATCCGCTCGGCCACGCGGCCGGGATGCACCTGAAAGATGTTCACCCCCTCGAGCTGGCTCGCCGCATAGATCGCCTCGGCGGGCAGCCGTTGCGCGCCGCGGATTTCGGTGCTCGTGCGTGCGACGGCCAGCCAGTCGGTGGTCACCAGGAAACCCACCCCGCCGAGGAGCGCCAGCACGACGATGATCGCCGCGACCGCCGCGCCGGAAACCGGCCGCCGCCGGACCAAACCGTCCGGCGGCTCTTCCCGCTCGGCGACGCGCGGGGCCGCGCTCTGAAACCGCGGCGCCGGTTCGTCCTGGCCGCGCTTTGCCCCCGCCCCGCGGCGCGATTGCCGCCACCACGGCTCAGCCGGGGTGAACGGCTCCGGCTCGGTCGGGGCCTGCTTGGCGGCTCGGTCGGACGCTTCGCGGGCACGCCCCGCTTTTTCGGGCGCCGGCCCGAGCGGGGATGGCGTTGAACGGCGCGGCATCGTGGTCTCGCTTCACTCGCCGCCGGTTGGCAGCGCGCCTGCATAGCTCGTCTGCGAGCGTGTCCGATCCTGATGGCGTTCGACCGCCAACTCGATCAGCCGATCACACAACTCGGCGTAGCTCAGCCCGGTGGCCTCCCACAGCTTGGGATACATGCTGATGGCGGTGAAGCCCGGCATGGTGTTGGCTTCGTTGATGAATAGCTCGTCCGTCGCGCCGTTCAGCAGAAAATCCACCCGCGCCAGCCCAGACGCGTCGAGCGCCTTGTACGCGCGCACCGCCATCTCCCGGACTTGCGCCGCGAGCGCCGCCGGCAGCGGCGCGGGGATCAGCAGCGCGGATTTGCCGTCAATGTATTTGGCCGCATAGTCGTAAAATTCATTGGAGGGCACGACCTCGCCCGGCACAGAGGCGCGCGGATCATCGTTGCCAAGCACCGCACACTCGATTTCACGCGCGTTGGGCACCCCCTCTTCCACCAGCAGGCGGCGGTCGTAGCGGGCCGCGTCGGTCAGCGCGGCCGCCAACTCGCCCGCATCGCGCGCCTTGGCGATACCGATGCTCGAGCCCAGGTTGGCCGGTTTCACGAACACCGGGTAGGTGAGCGCCGCCTCGATGCGCGCGATGACCTCCGCTGGGTTGCGCTCCCACTCGCGGCGGATGAACGCCAGGTAGCGCGCCTGCGGCAGGCCGGCCGCCGCGAAGACCGCCTTGCTGGCGATCTTGTCCATCCCGACCGCGCTCGCCAGCACCCCACAGCCCACGTAGGGCACGCCCGCCAGGTCGAGCAGGCCCTGGATCGTGCCATCCTCGCCGAACGGCCCGTGCAGCACGGGGAAGATCACATCGAGCGCGGGGAAGCGCCGGCCCGTCGCGCCCGGCACTAATTCACATTCGGCCCTCTCGATCTCTGAGACAGTGACCGGGTGACACGGTGACACGGTGACACCGTGGGATGTCACCTCGTCACCTTGCCACCTTGTCACCTTTGCCTCGGCCTTCGCGCCACCCGCGGCCAGGAGCGCCAGCGGGTCGCCGGCCGTCAGCCAGCGCCCCGCGTGGGTGATGCCGATCGGCACGACCACATATTTGTCGGGATCGAGCGCAGCCATCACCGAGCGCGCCGAAACGAGCGAGACTTCATGTTCGCCCGACTGGCCGCCGAAAATCACACCGACACGTAATTTAGGATGCATTCGAGGTTCCATTCTACGACAACAACCTCACATTTAGTGTAAGGATTTATACGGAGGTTAGGTCAGCCGACGGTTTAAAACCGTCCCCCAAGAAAAGGATTTCCGGGATCAACTCGACGCCAAATTGCGCGAAGACCCGTTGGCGAATCAAGTCAATCAGCGCCAACACGTCGGCGGCCGCGGCGCGCGCGACGTTGACGATGAAGTTGGCATGGCGGGGCGACACCTGCGCGCCGCCGATGCGGTGTCCCTTCAGCCCGACTGCCTCGATCAGCCGGCCGGCATAGTCGCCGGGCGGATTGCGGAAGATGCTGCCGGCGCTCGGCTCGGTCGGTTGGCTGGCCCGGCGTCGCGCCAGGAAGCCATCGGCGCGGGCGGTCAACTCGGCCGGGTCGCCGCGCGTGAGGGTGAAGCCCGCGGCCAGCACCACCGGCCGCATCTCGCCGGCTCCCAGTTGACGTTTGAGCAAGCTGCTGCGATAGGTGAACGCCAATTCATCTCGTGTGAGCAAGGTGCGGCCTGCTCCCGCATAGCTCACCAGCGCCCACGCCAGGTTGCCGGCGATGTCGCCACCGTGTGCGCCGGCGTTGCCGATCACCGCGCCCCCCACCGTGCCGGGCACGCTGACGGCCCACTCCAGCCCCGCCCAGCCCTGCTTGATCGTCCAGCGGGCGAGGCCGGCCAGCGCCACGCCGGAATCTGAATGCAGAATGCAGAAGTCAGAGTGCGGAACGGAATCGTCAATTCCGCGTTCTGCATCCTGCATTCTGAATTTCCGCGTTTGGTTTGCGATCACCAGCCCACGCACCCCGCCATCGCTGACGAGGATGTTGCTCCCGCCGCCCAAAATGGTCAGCGGGAGGGCATGAACTGCGGCCAGTTCGGCCAGCCGCTCTAGCTGGGCGATGTTGCTCGCCACCGCATAGAGATCGGCCGGGCCGCCGATATGAAAGGTGGTATGGCGCGCTAACGGCTCGTCAGCGGCCACAGTTACCCCGAGCGCTTTGGCGGCCTCGTAGAAGGCCGGCGGCGCCGAGATAACGGCACGGTGACAAGGCGAAGTGTCAAACTGCCACACATCTGAATCGCCGTGTCGCCGTGTCACCGTGTCCCCAACTCCTGGGCGCGCAGGCCGGCCAGCAGAAGCTGTCCGACCTGGTTGCCATCTCCCGCACTCATGGTGATCACGATATCATCGGGTGCGACGTGCGAGAGCAAATAGTCGGCCGCCGCGGGGATCGTCCCCAGATAGTGCGCGGCCGGGTGATCCATGCGCGCAAGCAATTGCGTGCTGTGCATGCCCAGGTCAATCTTCTCCCGGGCGGCGTAGATATCCAATAACACCACTTGATCGGCGTCGTCGAAGCTGCGGGCAAACTCGCCCAGCATCGCCTGAGTGCGGCTGAAGGTGTGCGGTTGAAAAACCGCCCAGATGCGCCGGCTCGAATAGCGGATGCGCGTCGCGGCCAGGGTCGCGGCGATCTCGGTCGGATGATGGGCGTAGTCGTCAATGACCACGACCCCGCCGGCTTCGCCGATGACCTCGAAGCGCCGTCCGGCGCCGGTGAAATCGCGCAGCATGGTGGCGGCCCAAGCCGGCTTGATGCCGTGCCAATGGCCGGCCGCCAGCGCCGCCAGCGCGTTGCGGATATTGTGGCGGCCGGGGATCGCGAGCGACAGTGAAGCGACCTCCATCCCGTCGAACCAGACCTCGGCGTCCAGCCCGCCGCGGGCGTTGGGCGTCAGGCGCCGTGCTTGCCAGTTTGCGTTTGGCGAAAGGCCAAAGGTGCGCACGGCCACGCCCGGTTTGACGGCATCACGCAACGCCAGGCTGCCCGGATCGTCCGTGCATAGCAGCAACAGCCCCCAATCCGGCAGTTGGCCGGCGAAGGTTCGGAAGGCATCGGCGAACGCTTTGGGCGTCGGGTAGCAATCCACGTGATCCCACTCGACGTTGGTCACCACCGCGATCTCCAGTTGCAGCCCCAGGAACATGCGATCATATTCATCGGCTTCGATGACGAACGGGCCGGCGCCGGCGCGGGCCGCGGCGGTGGCGGTCGCCATCCCCTCGGCCGGGCCGACCGGCACGCGGCCGCCGATGATGAAGCTCGGATCCAGCCCGGCGCGCATCAGGATGATCGCGACCAGGCTGGTGGTCGTGGTCTTGCCGTGGCTGCCGGCCACGCCGATGCCGTGCTGGCCGGCCATGAGCGGGCCTAGAAAGTCGAAGCGTTTGACGACCGGGATGCCGGCCGCCCGCGCCGCGCTCACCTCGGGGTTATCATCCGGCACCGCCGACGAGATGAGCACGAGGTCGGCGCCCGCGATGTGCTGCGCCTGGTGGCCCCGGTAGACCGTCGCGCCGTGCTGGGCCAACTCCGCGGTCGCGTCGTTGGGCCGCTGGTCGGAGCCGGAAACGGTGAAGCCCATCTGCAGCAGCAATTCGGCGATGGCCGATAGGCCGGAACCGCCGATGCCGACCAGGTGGATGTGTGTCTGGCCGCGCGCCGCCCGGCTTGTATTCGTCAACAGGCTCGCCCAGGCCGGATGGTTTAAACCGTCGGTAGATTGCCTCTCGTTCATTTCAGCACCCGCATGATCATCATAAACACCACCAGGATCAGTAGCAGCCACCACGGCAAGATGGCGAGCGGCAGCAGCTTGACTATGCTTGTGTAAAACGCAGTGAAGGGCGGACCGATGATGCCGCCCGGCCAACCGGCCTTATCCAGGTAATGCCAAATGCTTCCAGCAAACAGGTAGCCGTTGAGCAAGCCGGCGCCCAGGCTGAAAAACCAGTTGCTCCCTTTGCCCGGAAAGGTCAGCGTCTCGCCTTCGTAGCTGATGTAGGCCATGACCAACATGAAGATGATCGCCAGCGCGCTGTTGACCACCTGGAGCGCGGCCGAATCTGAGACGAACAGTCCCAAGAGCATCGTCCAGTACTTGTAGCCGGGGGCCGCCGGATTGGTCAGCAGTTGCAGCACCAGCAGGGCGATCAGCAGCATCGTCGTCGCGCCCAGCTCGCGCCACACCCCGCGCGCCACACCGATGACGCCGAAGACGACCCAGATGGTGATGAAGACGATCTCGACCGGCCCCATGCGCTATCCCTTCTTGGCGCTCAGCCGTGCAGCCATAAAGATAAAGACGACGATCAGCCCGGCGATGATAAAGTGCGCCGACGGGTTACTGCTCAGATTGCCCAGGAATTGCAGCAGCTTGGCCCACACAATATCGCTGCTGGCGACGGGCAGCCCCGGCGGCGGAATCTGCGGCGTCATGCCCTTGATTTCGAGCGGCACCGGCAAGATGGCGAAATCGGGAAACAACACGGCGATCGTGTAGGCGATCACGATGTAGCCGTTGAGCAAGCCCAAGAGCAGCCCCGAAAACGAGTAGCGCCCGCTCAGTCTGAACGGTTTGAGCGAGCCGATCAACAGGCCGACGACCATGATGGAGTAGAACACCAGCAGGTAGAAGGTTGCTGGCGAGTTGGGATCGAGGAGCGCCGGCCTTGATTTGCTCAGCGCGTCGCTCAGTCCGCTGCTCGAGCTGCCGCCCGCGAGCGCGCTGATCCCGCCGCCCAGGAGGAAGCCGCCCAGCCGGTTGATGATCGCGATCAGCCGCTCGCCGGCCGCGCGCAGGAAGGCCGGGCCGATCAGCAGCGCGGCCAGAATGATGACAGAAGCCTTGGTCACGCGCAAGAAGCCGATCACGCCGAAAATGGTCATGACCGCGGCGACTGTGAGCATGATGAACAACAGCATACGTGCGATCCTATTCCTATCTTGACGTGACGCAAGATGCCATCTTGCGCCACACGCCGACGATTTTCCGCGCAGGATGCCTCCGCGCATCCAGGGCGTTATCCTTTTTTGCCTGCCAGCCGGTACAATTCCGCTACGATGTTGGCCGCAGCATCCGGTCGGGAGATCGCCCGCGCGGCCTTTGCCATCGCGGCCAGCCGCTCCGGCGCATCCAGCAACCCCAAGATGGTCGGCGCCAGGCGTGCGGCCAATTCAGCGTCCTTCAGTATCACCGCTGCGCCGCGGTCGGCCAGGTAGGCCGCGTTGGCGTCCTGATGCTGGCCGGAGTAGGGATAGGGCGCCAGGATGGCGGGCAGCCCCACCGCCGGGAACTCCGCCAGCGTCGCCGCGCCCGCTCGTGCCACCACCAGATCGGCGGCCGCCAGCGCGGCCGGCATCTCGTGCAGATACGGGTAGGCATGGTATCGTTCGGCCAGTTCCGCCGGCGCATCCGCGCCCTCAGTCTGTGGGCGGTTCGACACGCTCACCGACCGCGTCGCGCCCTGAGCCTGTCGAAGGGCGGCGGCCACCTGTTCCACCTCCGGCCAGTCCAGCGTCCCGCTGATGTGTACGATCTGGCAGCGGGGCAGGAGCACGGGCAGCGCGGCCCCCACCGCCCGGTTGATGCTGCGCGCGCCGCGGCTGCCGCCCATCACCAGCAGCACCGGCAGCCGGTCTAAACCGGCGGGCTGGAGACCGAGCGCGGCCCGTGCGGCGCGGCGTTCGGTTGTAAAAAGCTCCCGCCGCACCGGGTAGCCGGTCACGACGGCCTTGCTCCCGAAGTAGCGTGCCACTTCGGGGAAGGAGACCGCCACCCGCGTCGCCAGCCGGCTCGTCCAGCGGATGGAATCGCCCGGCGTCACGTCCGGCAGGTAGATGAGCGTCGGCACGTGCATCCGCCAGGCCGTCCAGGCGACCGGGGCCGCGACGTACCCACCGGTCAGGAGAACCACATCGGGTCGGAATTCGGTCAGGATGGCCCGGCACTGCGCCGCGCCGCGGCGCATCCGCAGGAAGCTGCTCAGGGCGACCCGCAACGACCGCCCGCGCACCTGGCCGGTCTCGATGGCCCGGAACGGGATGCCAGCGCGCCGCGCCAACTCATCTTCGGCACCACCCGCCTCGCCCACATAGCACAGCGCGACCTCTGACTCCTGACCCATGACAGTGTGACCGGGTGACACGGTGACATGGTGAACGGGTGACAAGGTGGCGCCTGCGCGAGTCGCCTTGTCACCTTGTCGCCTTGTCACCTCAGCGGCCGCGGCGTCTCTCTTTGTCAGCTCGTCCACTACGGCCAGGATCGGGTACACGTGTCCCCCGGTCCCGCCCCCCGAAAGCAAAACTCGCATGGTCCGACTTCTTCTCTGGTGATTCATGGGCAATGCCCAGGAGCAGGCCGATCCCCGCCATCGAAGCGACCATCGCCGAGCCGCCGTAGCTCATGAAGGGCAGCGGTTGGCCCGTGGCCGGGATCAGCGCAATGGATGTGCCGATATGCATGATCGCCTGGACCAGGATCCACGTCGTGACGCCGATCGCGGCCAGTGCGTTGAAGCGATCGCCCGCGTTCAGCGCGATGCCCAGACAGCGGTAGCCCAGCGCCGCGTACAAGATGACGATCGCCAGTTGGCCGATCAGTCCCAGGTCGGCGCCGATGTTCGCAAACAGATAGTCGCTCCACAGCAGCGCCACCGAGAGCTTCTGGCTCCAGACGCTCGTGTCTGCCGCCAGCCCATCGCGACGGCGCATCAGCTCGATGGCGTGGCGGATGTTTTCCGGCGCCAGGGTCGGGTCCCCCAGCATGTCCCACCAGCCCTGGATGCGGTCGAACGCATGGGGCGATTGCCAGAGCAACAAGATAAACATCAAGATGCCGATCAGCCCGACCACCAGCAATTGCTTGATGTCTGCGCCGCCCACGAAGAAGATGGCGATGCCGATCGCCAGAACCACGATGGCCGTGCTGAAGTTCGGTTCGATCACGATCAGTGAGGCCACCAACCCCATCAAGATCGCAAATGGGATCAACCCGCCGCGCACGTCGGCCAGCAGCCGCCCCTTGGAAGCGACCCAGGTCGAGACGTAAATGACCACGGCCAGCTTGGCGATTTCGCTTGGCTGGATGCTGCCGAAGAAGGTGCGCCGAGCGCCGAAGCGATCATCGCCGAACAGCAACACCCCGGCCAACCCGACCAGCGCCACGATCATGATCGGGATGGCAAGGCGCTGCCACCAGAAGGACGGTATCCGGGCTGTGATGAGCATGACCAACAGGCCTACGCTCACCCAAAGGACCTGCTTCAGGAAATAGCTGACCCCGAACCGAAAATAGCTGGCGCTGAAGACCATCACCAGGCCGATCGCGATCATGATCGCCAGGATGGCGAGCAGCGGGAAATCCCACTGCGCGGTCATCGCAGCCACCCGGTTGCGCACCGATGGGTTGGCGCGTTGGGCCGGACGAGTCGCGCGCGGGCTGACCGGCGCCACGGGCGCATGAGCCGTAGCCGTGGCGCTCCGATACGTCCGACCACCGCCTGTCGCCTGACCCTTGACAAGGTGACCGGGTGACACGGTGACACGGTGAACGGGCGACCCAGTGGAACCTGTACGAGTCACCTTGTCACCTTGCCACCTTGTCGCTTTGTCAGTGTCGCGCCGCGCCCGCTCGTTCACGCCAACGCCTCCACCAAAGCCCGGAAATGCTCGCCGCGTGCGGCAAAATCGGCGTAGGCGTCGAAACTGGTGCCGCCCGGCGCCAGCAAGACGACATCCCCCGGTCGCGCGGCCCGCTCGGCCGCGGCGACCGCCTGGGGCAGAGCAGCGCAGCGAGTGATCGCCACTGCCACGACGCCAGAATCTTTTGCGTACTTCAGCAGCGCTTCGTGAATCAGGCCGGCGGCCTCGCCGAACAGGATGACATGATGCGCCCGTTCATGGATCACCGCCGCGCACTCGTCCCAGGGCAAATTTTTGTCGCGGCCGCCGGCCAGGAGCACAATCCCGCCGCACCCTGAGTGCTGCGCGATCGAAGGGCGCGGCGCCTGCGCGCTATCTTCACCGAAAGCCCGCAGCGCAGCCACGGTGCGTTCCGGGGCGGTCGCAATTGAATCGTTGACCCAGGTCACTCCCCCGCGCTCGCGGACGATCTCCAGGCGGTGCTCGACGCCGGCAAAGGTCGTGGCGACCGCGCGCATCGCGCCTGCGTCGGCGCCGGCCGCGCCGGCCAAGCAGCAGGCCGCCAGGATGTTCGCCAGGTTGTGCCGGCCGCGCAGGCGCACCTCGGCCGCGCGACACACCACAGCATCGGGCAGGCCGGGCTGCCGCCAAACCAGCGTTTCGCCCGCCGAACCGCGCCCCGGCTCATTTCGGAGGAACGCGCCCGCCGCAACCTCTTCGCGCAAGCTGAACCCCACGCGGGCGCCCTGTAGCGGGAAATAGACCGCCTCCTGGCCTTCGCCCGCCGCGATTTGGCAGCGGCCGGTGCGCAGCCACGGCCCGGTGTAGCCATCGTCGGCGTTCAGCACACACACGTCGCTGCTGCTCTGGAACCGCAGCAGGTTGGCCTTCGCGGCCGCGTAATGGCTCATCGAAGGGTGACGGTCCAGGTGGTTGGGCGTGATGTTCAGGAGGCCCGCGCTGGCCGGGCTGCGGTCGAATAGCTCCCCCTGAA
>Ga0247840_10008755_pt1 | contig 13420 bp, 11 predicted proteins | sample LaCruzMarch2015__FD_192404 | JGI IMG/M metagenome (GOLD analysis project Ga0247840, IMG submission 192404) | Freshwater microbial communities from meromictic Lake La Cruz, Castile-La Mancha, Spain - LaCruzMarch2015_17m | ecosystem: Environmental > Aquatic > Freshwater > Lake | place: Spain...
CATATTTGGAAGTTGTGATTGAGGCCAACCGCAAGCAATACTGGAGTATTGCGAGGATTGGCCGACTGAGCAACTTTCAAATATGGCCGAGTATGCTTTCATAAAACGGGAATTCTCATTCGTGATCGGTATACAGCAATTGTAACCGTTCAGTCCCCAAAAATTGAATCATCCCGAATGCCCCTCAGGGGCCGATTTGCGGATGCAAATCGGGGGTGACAACAACTAACCGTTCAATCGATTTACCACCTTTATTGCGATCTACGCCAATGAGGCCCCAGCTTACCCAGGACGTGAACGGTTACCAGCCACTGTCCATAAAGCCCGCTTTTCGTAGGAGCACTATCTGATCACCCTCAGCAGGATCTGATCTCCAGACAAACCTATATCGGCACGAGCGACTTCCTCACCTCCAATCAAAAGCTTTGCGGTAGGTTTAACCTCGTCCTTAGAGAGAATGACTTTACCCACAAGAGCCCCATCGGCAAATGTACCTGGAGCTAGCTTGGTCCTTGCGATCTCCACTGTTATTAGCAAGTGTCCTTCGGGCGGGATAGAGCTAGTTTGGGTATTAACATCCCGAACTATACGAGAAGCAAAATTCCCATCATGCTGAAACAAATTGCCATAAGCGATTATGTGACCACCAGAGCGCAGCAGTATACGGCCTGAGAATGGGATACCGAGATCAATTAGGGTCCCGTCTTTAAGGAAATCAATTACACGCTCAGACTCAATTGAAATTTCTGGGAGTTCAAGGCTCACCTCAGGCTGCCCATCTATCTGGCTTGACACTCCAGAGCCTGTTTTTGCGACATGTTCCTTCCATGTAGCATCTACAAGCGCAGTACTCGCAGGACCCAGACCTATCCAAATCGAGTGTTCTTCCTTGTCAATGTTAAGAAGCAAGTTTACAACACCAACTATTTCTACCTGAGATGCCCTCTCAACAGGGATGTAAAAACATGTTGTATTAGTCCCGCCCACCCAACTTTTTGAAAGAGTCGTCATGAACCGACGCATAAGGTATTCAAAAACTATTTCTGCACCGGATGCAGGGATCTCCGGAACCGCCTGACGGGCAATCGCCCTGACTGTCTCATTTTTTGTCCCTATGACATTAACTTCACCATTAACCTCAAAAGGAACCACTCGATTGATCTGTTGAGGAAAGTCCAATGAACTCTCAACATGCAAAAGCTCAACCTGAGCGCCGAGAGAGGTAATTAAAGAAACCCAATGATAGCCAATGTTATGAAAAAGCTTCTCCAGAGAAGCACTGAGAAACCCCTCTCCAAAATGGACGTCATTCTCACTTAGCACAGGTATGACCTCAGCAGGAGACCATGAGTTGAAATAAGCCTCCTTTGGATCGACGATTCTACCCTCTACAAACATAGCGCTGATACCTTTTGTGTAACCGTTGACGTCCATCAAATTTAAAACACCCCGAAAGCTCCTTGCGGTGTGCGATTTGCGGATGCAAATCGGGGGTGACAACAACGAACCGTTTCCAATTGATTTACTACCGTTTTTGCAATCTATACCAATGATGCCCCAACTTACGGCAAGGACCTCAACGGTTACGAGGCTCAAGACCTTTTACTGAAACCAAATCTTAGCTGTTCCTCTTCTTCCGCAAGACTTTCTCTCGCTCTACTTCTAGCTCTTTCTTCTTCAACCTGCTTAGCCAAAATATTTTCGAGTTTTTTTCTCTCTAAGCGAGCCTCTAACCACTGCGACTGTGCTTGCTCAACACGTTCTCGCCCTCTTAACAATTCGACTTCTCTCTCTTTCGAGATCCGCTCTAACTCCTCTATCTTTTTTCTAGTAAGTAGAGAGAAAGCATATGAATAATGCAAAGACTCCACATCTCCCTCATAAAGAGCGCGCCTTCTACTCGGCTCTCCAGCGCCGCTCTCCTTGCTTCGGATCTCGCGAATCTCCCTCTGAATATCCTCACAACGAGACTGCCTCTGGGCGACCACAAGATCGAACTCTAACTTTCTTTCAAGAGCCCTGCGCTCATCTTCTTCGGATGCATGCAATAGCATCTGCAATTTTTTGTGCTGCTCACTCATACCCTCTCTAGAGCTCGCCTGAGCAGAGTCCCGACAAGTGGTAAACGCAACTCTGGTGGCAAGTGTGCAAAATCATCGGCAGCCCCTGACAAAGCCGCCCGACGATCTCTATCGCTTAGAAGATAGACCGGAGCGTCATGCCCATCTATCAAAACCGCAACTGTAACTATGGCCTGTTCTTTGGGAGTGAGAGAACGAAAACGAGACAGATCGGCCATTGTGGCTTCCTTCCTAAAAATACAAACTTTGTAACCTTGGATGTCCCCTAGAGCGGATCACCTGCAATACCCATTGACTGGCGAATTTGCTGATGCAAATCCGGGGTGAGGACACCTAAATGTTCACACATTTAGACAGTCAACGACTACGGACGAGAACGACTATTCGAGCGTTTTCGATCTTCTACCAACCAGCCACTATCCGAGGCACGCAGCTCCGTCGAAAAGCTTGTGGACGTTTTTCGCCTCCACCTTCCCATTACAAAACCCAACACCAGGGAAGCGCTAATCGCTATCAGGAGCAATGCCCATAACCGTTCCCTTACCCAAGGAGAGTCGTCAGCACTCACTCTAAAATTAAATGGGAGTGGTAGCTCTATTAAAGACCCCGGTGGAATACCCGATACGCCTTCAACGCCAAGGCTACTAACAGGAGAGTTAACAAACTCTACGTTTTCAGATCTCAAACCTGGAACAGATCGCGTGATAATCCCAAACAGTTTGTTGCGAAGCCCCTCATCAAGTACAAATCCATCCTCGGTTTTTATAATCAGAGAAGCGCGAGATTGAGATTCTGGTTGTTCACTGGGATTCAGAGCGTTGCGAGCGAGCTGAGTTCGAACTACAGCTTTAACTTCTACCACTCCTGGAAAAGTTTCTAGGACCCTCTCTAGTTGGAGACTAAGAGCATGATCGATCCGAAACCGCGATAGCTCGTCAGAAAGGGGTACAAAACCCTGCTTGCGAGTTAGCTCTTCAATAGACTCTGACTGTTCTTGCGGCAAATTGTAGCGAAAGAGGATCTCCATTGCCTGCTTATACTGAGCATCTGCAACCGAGATTTTATAGCTAGCCTTGGTGCCACCTGCACCGTCTTCCCTTACAGCATCTATCCCGTGTCTGTGCAAAATCACCAAAGCTTTGATCGACTGGCGTGCACTTAGACCCGATAGGATTTCTGAACGATTGCACCCCAGGAAAAAGACACAAATGAAAATCAGTAGCAAACGTGGCAACACACTGGCAGATAAAAAGATCTTCTCATGACACGGGTAAGCCGACCGAGACACCGCACCGAATTTTTTGGAAACACCCACCATGCTTTGAGATTTCCTCTTTCCTGTAAATGCTAAGCCCAACCAAGTCCCGAGGGTGATACGGTGTATCACGCATAGCAGAAGCCAACACAGTCCATCCGTTTCATACTCAGCGTGTCAACGATTACTAGCTCTTTTTTCAAACATTTGGTGCAACCGTTGACGTCCATCAAATTTCAAACACCCCGAATGCCCGTTGAAGGGCCGATTTGCGGATGCAAATCGGGGGTTACAACAACTAACCATTCAATCGAGTACCACCTTTGTTGCGATCTACACCAAGGCGGCCCCAACTTACCGAGGATGTGAACGGTTAGCAGTCGCTAGATCGCATTATACTGCTCGCACATCAAAATCTCGGAATACGCGCATCTCCAGCGAGCAGTATATCGCGAGGCCGGACGGCCGAGCCAATAACAACATATACCCATCGCAGACATATACCCATCACAATTCAAAATTTTGTCTTTCTGAAAACATCTTAGGGTCATATTTGAAAGTTACTCAATCGCCAATCCTCGCAATACTTCAGTATTGCTGTGGGTTGGCTCAATCGCAACTTTCAAATATGACCCCAATCTGCTTCCAGAGAAAACGAAATTTCGAATTGCGATGGGTATATGCGGCCGACTAGGCCGCTTCCACATCCGATCAAAGTTCAATGTTTTCTCAGCATCCGCAAAACCGTAATTTTCATTTGCGATGGGTATAAACCCAATTTTCAAGGTAGAAGAACAACAGTCAAAGCGTAATCTCCTAACCGCAGAACATCTCCGCTAGCCAGGGTCACTGCCTCATGATAGCGCTTGAAGTTAGTTTCTGTCGTCCGCTTAACAAAGGTTCCACATTCACTCATAAGGTCAAGGACGATAAGCCCCGATCCAGGAGCGGCTACTAATAAGCAATGCGGAGTCGACACACTCTTATGTGCGAGTCTTATATCAGAGTCCCTCAGCCTCTGGTTACTTATCATAAATTTACCGCTGCGAACCTCCATGGAACGCCCGCGCGGGTCATCTTCAAAATTCACCAACCATCCAACTAGCGTACCTGCGTCTTTACTGACTTGGGCACCTTCCCCAACTAGGGTAGATAAAGGACCTCGAGCGTTATCTACCTGCGACTCAATTTCTCTAGACATAGACGCGTCCCTCTCCGCAACATTGTTAAACCTATTTGTGTCTTCCTCTCCTGCTGACATTATTGGCGCACTAACTTCATCCGCCGTGTCAACCGGCTCTGGTTCATCCTCACTTACTATATGGGGCTCTTTGGTTGTATCTTGCGCAATATCTTGGTCGTTGCGTATAGAACTCCAGAGGTCACCCCCTTCTGAGCGCCCTCTTCGATCTACCTCACGACCACGACTTGCATCCGGCATGAGATGCTGAGATTTTTTTTCAACAACGAACTCCTCCATGGCCGCAGCAAGCGGCTGACGGGCGGTCTCCTCTGTTCCAGAGATCCCGACCACCTTGTCCTCTACGCTCTCCATAAGAGTGTTAGCAATCAACTCGGACTTATCGGCTGGTGTCGGACTTTCATCTGAACCACCAAGTCCTTTTTTGAGTTCGCTTACCTTCTCAGGGCTCAAAGAAACAGTCCTCTGTTTGACGCGACTTCTCGGCTTAAGCGTCTCAGTGCCTGACCGACTGGCCTCATTTTCACTTAGGACATATCCGCACATTCGACAGCGTTTCGCCGTAGAAGGAATCAAGCTGTTACAGCTAGGACACCTTACGAAAGCTAAATCTTGCTCCTTTACAACCATGTCTCACCCTTATTTAAAAAACAAAACTGCGAAAACAGAAAAAACTGCGAAAAGAACAACTGCTGCAACTATGCCCAAAAGTTTATCGAGCGACCTCCGAGTGACATCATCTTCAGGGTAAAATGGAGATGATGAGTGAAGCTCTTGGGCCTGCTGAGATCTGTTATCGGAACTAGCCTTTGTTGGCATATAATCATCGGGGCGTTCTCCCACGATTTGCTCTACTCCTGAGTCCCCTTCTTCAGTCAGAGACGATTGAGTGAGGTCTTGGTTTCCATTGCCCTTGCCGCGTTCCTGCCAATGCTGTTGCCCTGACATCCACGAAGATACCGGAACATACACATCTGGCTCTTTAGATGCCCCTATTGCGGGAATCTGTTCGATGCTCGTGTTGTCTAAATCAACTGGTTCCTGGCGTTCGAACACATGCTCATCATCTTCGCTGAAACAAACGGCAATCTCAATGCCACCTTGGAGATCAACCCTAATGAACCTAGAAGGCAAAGGTAAGGCCTCTCCTCTGGCCAGTCTAGCGCCATCGACAAACGTACCGTTGGTACTCGTATCCTTAACTTCAACACCAGGACCAACTGAGAAAATCAACTCCAAATGCTTTTGAGATACGTGAGAAGCTCCGACCCAGACATCGCTCGCGGGATCGCGACCTACAGTGATGATTGCCTTAGAACCGACATTTAGTCTCGAAGGTTTAACCAGAGAAGACTTTGCAAGAATACAAGGAAAAGGTCTAGAAGCAACAGTGGCTTTGGGAGAACCAGATGTCTGAACATCCGTCATGTCTGTTTCACTGCACAAACACAACACCTCGACAGAACCACCTAGCAATACTTTGTCACCTGAAGCAAGATACGTGGGCTCTTCTATCTGAACTCCATTAACAGAAACAATAGCTCCCGCCTCTAGTGGCTCAACACAAAAGGAACTATCAGAAGACGAGATCTTTGCATGTTCGTTGAGGATGTCAGGGGAATCGATCCGAAAACCACATCTCCTAGATCTACCCAAAAAAACACCATCTCCATCTTGGAATGAGAAAAATACCGGCACAGATTGCATTGCCATAAGAGCAGGATATACCGCAGTCTTTCTGGTCATAGCAGCTCGCAGTACCCTGGTAGCAGCTTTGTCTACTGGTTCATCAAAACCAACCAGCAGATCTGTATCTAAAGAAGTCAGTCGAACAGTAACATCACCAAAACCAAAAACAGCCTCCCCATCATAAACACCATCAACTAACACCGTGCTGCTATCTGCTGGAGCGTCCTTGATGACTTGGCAAGAGAAGGTCTTACCGAGTCTGCGAGTAACCAAAAAATCTCTAAACGACGATGCTGCCCCATCTATCACAACATGTGCGACATCCCCTGCTCCGATTACGGCTTGAGGTCTGCGAATAAGTAGGGTTTCCGGAGCACTTACTCCATCGTGAAAATCTATCTCAAGCGCAAACATCCTTACTCCTGCTTATCGGGATAACCGTTGAGTCCATCAAATTTCAAACACCCCGAAAGCCCCTTGAGGCGACGATTTGCGGATGCAGATCCGGGGTGACAACAACTAACCGTTTCCAATCGAGCTACCACCGTCCTTGCGATCTACGCCAATGAGGCCCCAACTTACCGAGGACGGGAACGGTTACAATGGGCGATTACTCGGGATCCGTTACCTCTTCTTTCTCTTCATTAGTCGAAACCCAATGATCTTTACGATATTCATCTATGACTTCGGGATCCAACTCTTGTCCATAGCGACGCGATACCGTCTGCAATACTGCCAATTCCCTTCGGCCTCGCAGACTCCTGACGGCAACGATTCTCACACCCTTGTCTTCGTGCTTGAGTAAACCCAATAATAGACGACTACTGAGTTTACTGCCGAACCTTCCGACGACAATGGCAATCATCCTAGCATCTCCACCATCTATAGCAGCACTGACTAGCCCCTCTCCCTCTCCAAGTCGTGCCAGCTCTTCGAAAGCATATTCCAACTGGTCATCTGAAGATATATCGCGAAGCCCGATAAGGCCAATCGGTTTGGCAACACTTGCTCTCGACTGCCACGCGGTTTTTTGGAGCCAAGCTATTATGCCAATAATGAGTTTGTCCGTGAGTTCTCGTTTGCTCAACGCATCAACTACCAAAGACCCGTTGTCATTGTCCGCAAAGGCTGATGCCGCAAAAAGGATTCTCTCTGCTTTCTCCGATGGCCAAACGCTTAGCTCGGTATAATCACTACTCCTTAGCTTACCAAGTGATCCCCTGACCAAAGCCCCTCGAACACCAAAAGGCAGAGAAAAGGAACTCTCGTCTTGTAGGGCCGATAGGAACTCTGACTGAAAAGGCGGCATAGCTCGGCGAGAGATCAGTTCCTCAGCCACACTGTAAAGTAAGCTACGAGGTCTTTCTGACAATCGCTCAAGCAACCAGATCAACTCTCCTGAGGGCAACTTCGATATAGACTTAACTGCATCTGCCCCATATGTCACATCTAACTCGGGGAACGCGAGTACTATGACAGGAAGAGACTTTCCTTTACAGTCTGCATCAGCACGCTTAGCCTGGAGGAATTCGCATATAGCATCAACGTATAGAGAATGAGAATCTTCATCAAAAGCCAATGCTGCGGCAAGTTGAATAGTGATATCTGGATCGTGCGCAAAGGATTGGTAAAGACTCTTATTGCGCTCCTCCCTAGAGAGATTCACATCTGCGACTCTAAGCAATGTCCAGTATCTCCCAGAACTAACAACATCAGAATCTAAATTGCTCATGACACTAAACCAGTGTTTGATTAGCTTAGCACTGCGAATCAGTCCGCTCTTCTCAACTCGATCAACAATCAAAGACTGTGATGCCTTAGAGAGATCGGGACCGAAAGCCCCTTGAGCGACTTCAACAAGGATCGGGTAAACAGCAGGGTCTGAGCTATCTGCAATTGTTTTTAGAAAATAAGCTCTTTTATCTAGAGGCAGCTCTGACATACCAAGGGATAGATAGGCAGATCTCAGATCTGAAGGCAGATCCTTATCCCTATATATTTCCCATCCACCACCTGAATCTGTCTCAGGGCTCAGATAAAACATACCACCGACGATAAAGGATGAGGCTAGGAATATTGTCGCCAAGACTAATCCGGTGATGATCAAAGCCCTGCCCCGCAACAGTGGCATAAAAGACGAGCTCGCGTTTGTGGTGGCACCTTGATTGTCTTTTAGAGAGGTCTCATGCACTGCGCTTATCCGAAGTGATCTCCTCTGCAAAGCAGTGAGACTCTTGCTCGACCACTTGTTTGCATATCGGTAGGCGCTGGGACTCTGGGAATACTTAAGCCAATGTAAAATTTCCTCGAGCACACTTGCTGAATCGAGATAACGTCTGCCAGGATCCTTGTCTAAACACCGGCCAATTACTTCATCAAGCCATCGCGGAGCATCGAAACTGACTTGGCTTGGTGCTGGTGCCTCTGCGACTATATCGTTTGAATCGTTCGCTCGAACGTTACCAATGGTCAAATACCGACCCGTAAATAATCGATACCCCCAAACGCCGAGAGCAAAAACATCAGACTGCTGTGTCGGCAGACCCCCTCGAAAAATCTCAGGAGCGAGAAAGTTTGTTAGCTCATGGGGGGTATTTGCAAAAGAGATTTCATGACTTCTATTAACTCCCATTAGACTGGTTAACCAGATACGACCAGAGGAATCCCAAACCATAGAATCTTCACTGAAGTCACCGACACAGTAGCCCTTCTGATGAAGCTCGGAGCAGATATGCAAAACTTTCAGAAAAATAGTTTCTCGAGTCACAAAAGACTCCTTAGCCATTTCGGCTAAACTCTTCCCCGAGACAAAGCCCGTAGCAAGATAACCGCTTGGAGATGCGTCAACTCCATAGCATTTAAATGCCGGGAGAAAAGCAAAATCTTCCGCAGCGAGTCTGCTCATGCGCTCCAAGAACTGCTGCCGAACGCTATCACTGCCCGCAGGAAACGGATTCTTGAAAACCCAGCATAGGCAGCGTTCGTCATTTTCCGAATCTAGAGCTTCGTACCCAGCACAGAACAGGTAATTAAAGCTGCGGCTACGCAAGGTAAACCTCTGGCCGACCGAACCAGTTAAAGCAGCCACATCACGATCTACAGCACCCTTGTTCACTTGCTCGCCTTTCATGGCATCAATGCCACTCCTTTAAAACTAGCACTTCTGTAACCATTCAGTCCCCCAAAATTGAATCATCTGCACGATCAGGCACAGAGACGACCTACTGTTTGCAACCTAGAGACACCTCGCAGCTCCTCGTATGATATCGTCCGGACACAGGCTTTACTAAAGAGCCGATCTGCAAGAAATTGTGCGATGGACGATCTAACATCAGAGGAACACAAAACAAGGATCGGTAACACGCCTCTGTCTATCACTGGCTGAAAGAGCGCTTTAGCACTTTCATTTAGCTTCGTTTCGAATCCTGGCTCAAGAGGTGGTTTACCCCTAGATCTATCCCAAAGACCAATAACTTCCCGGAACGACTCCTCGACTGTATCTGATATCGTAAAAACTCTCAGTTCACCCGAGAGCACATTCGCCTCACTGATAAGCCCACGGCAAAGTGCTCGGCGCACATGTTCGTGCAAGTCACTCAACCATTGCTGCCTATCCTCTTTGTTGTCGGCTGTGGATAGGTAAAGAGAGATGCTCTCGAAAATCAATGCATAGTCCCTAACGCTAACTCCCTCACGACATAGACGACGCATGATTTCTGCTACCTCAGGAAAACTTATATCCCCCTTCTTGATGAGATCCCTTGCAACGACAAGCCCTGTATCTTGGATCGAGGCGACACGATCAGAAACCGAAACCCCAGATATGATCTCATCGATCGTGTCGTAAGCAGCAGCGGCGGCATGCAAACAGACGTATTTTTCAACAGATGCTAAATCAACTTCAAGACACTTCAATGATTCAAGACCAGGGCTCGATCTCAAAACCCAGCTCCCTGCAGATCCTGTGACTGGATGTCTAACCGCTGCTTTAGGTTCGATGCCAAAGCAACGCAAACATCCTTCAGACAATGGGACGAACAAGCAATCCCGAGAATAAGCGCCGGAAGCGGCTCTAGTGCCGCGTACTAGAATATTGTAGCTCGAAGAGTTAAGACCGTTTATAAACTCGATATCCAAAGTGGGAAGATCCACACCCCACTTATTGAAAAATGAAAAACAGACATCCCTATAGGCAACTAAAATTTTCTCCTTTCTCTGGTGAGAATCTAAACTCATGTCAATGCCAAGCTGTATTGTTAAGCCACCGATCGGCAGGTGCCTACGCTGGCGTTGATGGTCGGCATGTCGATCCTCTTGGTTGTTGATATCACCTTGTGCATATGGATTGCTTGATGAGTGCAACAAATCAGCAACGTGATGACCTCGAGACCGCCCCTTATCCACAAGCCACAACAAAAGCAGGAATATGCCAATAGGCAAAAAAGGCCAGGCGGGAAAACCGGGAAGAATTCCGAGGGCTAAAGATGCAGCACCCGAGTAAACCATAACCTTCGACAGAATTATGTTCAATTCATCGCGAGCAGAAGAGAACCAACTGCTCGAACGACTACTGGAAACTGCTGTTACAACAAGCCCCGCGCTAACAGAAATCATCAAAGAAGGGATGACGCTAATCAAACCATCTCCGACTGTGAGCACACCAAAAGTTTGAATAGAGTCAGAGAATGTCAACCCTCGATAGACCCCCAAGGACACACCGCAGATTGCATTAACAAACATTATTACAACCCCCGCGATCGCATCGCCCTGGACAAATTTCATAGCGCCATCCATAGAGCCAAAAAATCGAGATTCTCGTGTTAAATCTTCTCGACGCGAGACAGCATCTTCTGCCTCGATAGCTCCAGAACGCAGATCTGAGTCGATTGCCATCTGCCGCCCCGGGAGAGAGTCTAAACTAAATCTGGCAGCAACTTCAGCGACTCGAGCAGATCCTTTGGCAATAACGAGAAAATTAACCAATGAGATGATCACAAAAATAATTGCACCAACAACGAAATCTCCCTGCACAACAAAAGTGCCGAATGACTTGATGACTTCACCAGCGGCAGAGAGTCCCTCATGTCCGCGCAAAAGTATTAGGCGACACGAGGAAATATTGAGTGCCAGCCGCAAAAGTGTTGTTAAAAGAAGTAAGGTCGGAAACGCGATAAAGTTAGGTACGCTACGAGCGAGTAAGCAGTAAAGAAGGACGGCAAGAGCTAAGACCAGGTTGATCCCAAGCAATAGGTCCAGAATAAATGGAGGTAGCGGGACAAGAAAAACAAAAACAAGAACCAGAACGCTCAACGGATACGGGTTCGCAAAAACACCGAAGAAAGTCTTTTGGCGACTGGTATGGGTATAAGGATCATGACTGGTTTTCATAAGACTTAATCGTTGATTACGAACCAATCGATGCTCCAAAGTCATGCTGTGAATAACGCCAGGAATTCCGGGTTCTTTGTATTAAGTATACCCATCACGAATGAGAATTACCGAATTTATGGAAGTAGCTTGGGGTCATATTTGGAAGTTACGATTGAGGCAAACCGCAAGCGATACTGAAGTATCGCGAGCCCCCAATATTTTAATAACGGGCCGATTGAGTAACTTTCAAATATGACCACAAGATGCTTTCAGAAAACGGGAATTCTCATTCGTGATGGGTATATGTAAACGTTCAGTCCCCATAAATTGAATCACCTCGAATGCCCCTTGAGGGGCCGATTTGCGGATGCAAATCGGGGGTGACAACAACTACCCGTTCATTTGATAACACATCATTGTGTTCATACATTAATGCCATTCAAACCTTCAAATACACGAGCGCCCAACCCAGACAACAAGATTAGAAAGAAACCAGCGAAGACCATAGCTAAGGGCAGAGTCGCCATGACTGGGAGCTTTGCAATACGCGCCTCCGTAAGAACCTGCTTCTGGATCATAATCGCATCGGAAAGTTCTTGAAGCTGTCTGGATATCTCTCCTCCGTGTTTTGCACACTGAGCAAGAAACATGAAAGCATGCTTAACTTCGCTTTGCCCACTGGCTACACCAACCTCTAGCAAAGAATCTTCAAGATTTAATCCTGAATGCATTAACCTCTCAACGTGAACAAGCATCTCGGTGACGGGATTGTGGCAATCTCTGTCCCCTGCCATCTGCACCACCTGGCTAACACAAGGACCAATATCGAGAGCACTGCTAACTCCTATGGAGATCTGTTCAACCACAAGCGGTAGAAAATACATAACCTCCTCATGACGCTTCTCGATCGCTCGGCTCAGATAAGCATCGGGGAGAGCGACTCCAACAACAAAACCGAGGGCCAGACAAATGAGAATCATGAGAAGGTTGTTGGGCATGAAAAAATACGCAGTCGCTCCTATGACAAGCGGGGAAAGAAGTAAGGAACAAATCTGCAGGATGCGGAATCTGTCCCTCTCTCTCTGAACATAAATACCAGCTTGAAATAAGCGGGAAGCCAGACCCGTTTTTTTTCCTTTTCCCGATCTAGACGTTCTCGCTGTAGTTTTTTTTATCCACTCTACGTCCACTTCCGACTTACCTTGGCCCAGACCTGCTTCCTCATCACGCTTGGCTGGCAATTTAGAACCAAGTAAAACTTGCATCTGTGTATTGCGAGTAGAATCAGAGCCTCCGTAGAATAGAAACAATAAGAGCCCCACACCTACAACAGCTAGGACGATAGCCAGAAGCACAAAAGAAAATAGAATATCCATAGAGCAACCGTTCAGTTAATCAACTTTCGAACACCCAGAGTGCCCCTTGAGGGGCACTCTGGGTGTTCCGAGTTTAGGGGCGGAACGCTTATTAAATCTTTATATTCGTCACCGCTCTCGACCACAAAAACCCAAAAACAATCACAACGACAGACCATCCCACAACCATCAGAGCCGTCGGGTTAGTAACAGCCCCGATCATCAACTCGGGGCTTTTCAAGCTCAAAAAGCCGACTAACCCCATCATAATCAAACCGACCATCAAGATTGAGCCTCTCTCCATACCGACTGCCGCTACAGCCTCTTTTCGAAACTGTTGCCGTTTTCTAACTTGCTTGGCGAGCCTTTCCAGAGTGGAGGACAGATGGCCGCCGACTTTGCGACTCAATAACAAACTCTGAACAAATAGCTCTAGCTCAGGATGAGCAATATCGTCTGCAAAGGAGTT
>Ga0247840_10008756_pt1 | contig 13418 bp, 8 predicted proteins | sample LaCruzMarch2015__FD_192404 | JGI IMG/M metagenome (GOLD analysis project Ga0247840, IMG submission 192404) | Freshwater microbial communities from meromictic Lake La Cruz, Castile-La Mancha, Spain - LaCruzMarch2015_17m | ecosystem: Environmental > Aquatic > Freshwater > Lake | place: Spain...
AAGGGCCTCTACACCTGATCAGCAATTTTAAGGGAACTTGGGAACTTGGGGTCGGTAGTCAAACTTTGACAGTTTGTGCAAAGTGCAAAAAGCGACATCCATGGCACGAAGCGTTCGAATCGAGTGTGCGGGGGCTGATGCCATTTTGACACCGAAACGGGTGGAATCAACGGACGGCTCGGCGAGCCATCCCTACCGGCGGATGGTAGGGCGGTTTCGCCGAAACCGCCGTGATTTTTCGCTCATTACACCGTGTGTTTGGTCTTTTACCAAGTCCACAGTGAAAAAGGTAAAAAGAAGCGTGTCGAAATCGCATTCGGTGTGCCCTGCGAGTGTTCCGGGAAGCGATCTTCTTGGATGACGATGACCTCCGGGGCGGCTCAGCCTGAGCGTCCTCTCTGGCAAAAGATATGCACAGTTTTTTCATGTCGGGATGGCTCGCTTGTTGCGCCACGGATGAGAAGCAGATAAAATATGAGCGTGCAGCGGATTTCTGTTTTCATGGGGTCGGTGGGAGGAGGACGGGAAGGCGCTGCTTTTTTGCGCCGGTTGTTCGCTTGTCCCTGCACGGGTGCCGGACGGAGGGGGGCGAGCGGAGGTTTTTCGCTGGTTGAAGTCACCATGGCTCTTGGAGTGACTGTCTTTGTGTCGGTGACCATTCTGGCCTTGCTGCCGACCGGATTGAATGTGATGCGGGAGGCGATGCACCAAACCGTCGAGGCGCAAATTTTGCGCAGCATGGCGGGGCAGGCCGTGGTATCGAATTTCGAAACTCTGACGGATGGGAGTCCATTTTTTTTTGATGAGGAGGGGTTGCCGCTGGGCTCTGGCTTGGGTGCGGTCTACACGGCCACCCTGTCCCGCCACGACGCGGCGTTTCCAGGCCTTGAGCACTCCAGCGGGCGACTGGCGGAAAGCCTGGCGGTGCTGCGCATTGAAATCCAGGAACAGCGCGGAGGCGAGGGGTCGGTCCGCACCCGCGCGCACAGTCTGCATGTCGCCAATGAAGGAAAGTAGCCGGAGGTATTGAGCATGGAGATTTCCGCCAGACCCCTTCCGGCCGCCTGGCGGTGCCGGAAGGCATTCACCTTGGTCGAGTTGTTGGTGGCGGCGGCGCTGTTTTCCCTCATTCTGGCCATCCTGTTGGGGGTGGTGAGCCAGGCCAGCACCCTGACGCGGCATGCGGGAGATCGGATTTCCTCGTTTCAATCCGCGCGCGCCGCATTTGATCAAATCACGGCCAAACTCTCGCAGGCCACGTTGAACACCTACTGGGACTACGACAACCCGGCGCGGCCCACGCGCTATTTGCGGATGTCCGAGCTGCATTTCCTCATCGGCAAGGCCGGGACCAACGGGCTTCCGGGTTCGGCCGGAACCGGGCAGTGCGTATTTTTTCAGGTGCCGCTGGGAATCAGCGCGCTGCCGGAAGGCGGCGATCTGCGGGAATTGCTCAATGCCGGTGGCTTTTTCGTTCAATATGGCCCGGTGGACGTTCTGCCATCGCCTCCTTTTCCTTCCCAACCGGCGAAGTATCGCTACCAACTCAAGCAGGCCTTGCAGGTTTCCGAGGATTTGTCGGTGTATGCGGATAGGGAGGGAACCCATTGGGTGGGAGACCTTGCGCAGCAGGCGGTCGCGGTATCGGAGAACGTGGTGCATCTGTCACTCTGGCCGCGGCTGCCGGAGGGCGAGGATGCGGCGGGCAGCACCCTCACCGACGACTTCACCTACGACTCACGCGAAGGCGCCGGTTTGACGAACCAACCAAGGACGGCGCACCAGATGCCGCCGGTGGTGCAGGTGACCATGGTTGCGCTGGATGAAAAATCCGCTGCGCGAGTGTGTGTGGGCGCAACGCCTCCGGAAGCGATTCAAGCTGCTTTCGATGGATTGTTTGCGCTCTCCGAGCAAGAGCAATACGAACGTGACCTCGGCGTCCTGGAAACGCGTCTGGCGGCGGCCGGCCTCCATGTTCGGATTTTCTCCGCGCGGGTCGCGGTGCGGGAATCGAAGATGTTATGAATGCCTCCTGGAATTGCCCGGACCGGCGGGGATGGCAACGCGCATTTTCTCTGGTCGAGATGTTGGTTGTGATGGGCATCATCGTCCTGCTGGTGGCGTTGGCGGCACCGGCCTATCATTCCGTGGCGAGGGCCGGGGGGTTGACGCGGGCGGGACAGCTCGTGGCCGATGAGATCGCTCTTGCGCGGCAGGAAGCGCGCTCGCGCAACCGTTTTGTGGAGATGCGCGTGATCGATCTGCCGCCCGCCGACGCAGGCAATGGGCCGGGGGCGTGGCGCGGCATCCAACTGTGGATGGCGGATGAGGAGGGCATCCCGCGTCCGCACAACCGCCTCATCCGCCTGCCGGAAACGGTGGTGATTTCCCCGGCGGAGACCCTCTCCCCCCTGCTGGGCGCGGCCCCATCCCGGAGCGGAACGGCCGATTTCGGCGCGGCCAAAGCCCGCTCCTGGCGCGGCTTTCGCTTCCGTCCCGGGGGTGCCATGGATGCAGGCATCATCACCGCCACGAACAACTTTTTGACCTTGGTTGACGCGAGGGACGCGGATGCAAGCGCCGAGGCGCCCGCCAACTTCCATGCCATTCGCGTCAATCCGCTCACCGGGCGGGTTACCACCCACCGTCCATGACATGAACTCGAAGCCGCGCCAAAGTTTCTTTTCTGCCATCGGGTCCGGCGTGGTTGCGTCTGCCGGATTCCGATCGCGGAGTGGGGCGGCACTGGTGGTCGTTCTGGGATTTATCGTGATTCTTGTGGCGCTGGCGGTCTTGTTTCTGCTCCGGACCAATACCGAGCGTTCCGCTGCGGCCAGCTTTGCGGCAGCGGTCCAGACCGAGCAGTTGGCAGACACTGCGGCCAGTTTTGTGCAGGGGCAAATCCGCGATGCCACGACCCGGAGCGGGAACGTCGCCTGGACATCCCAGCCGGGGATGCTCCGCACCTTCGACACGTCGGGCAATCCGGTGCGCGCTTACAAGCTCTACAGCGCAGCCAGTCTGGTTTACCAGGGCGACAGCGGGGGGTTCGCCACAGAGATGGCGCGGGATGTTCCCCCGCCGGAATGGGCCTCGAAGCGCGCGTTATGGACCGACTTGAATGCTCCGGTGCAGGTTGCCCGGTCCGATGGATCAACCTTCTCGTCCTATCCCATCCTGGATGCCGCCGCCATCGGGCGGATCGAAGGGTTTTCCGTGGCGGACGCCCCCGGCGCGTCGGCGGCGCAGCCGGTCCCCATGCCTGTCCGCTGGCTGTATGTGCTGCGCGACGGCTCTTTGGTGGCGCCGGAGCCCATGGAGGGCAACCGCGCGCGCATTCCCGGAGCCACGCGGGCGACCGGGGAGGGTGGCGGCAATCCCATTGTCGGCAGGATTGCCTTCTGGACCGATGACGAGACCTGCAAGCTCAACATCAACACCGCGAGCGAAGGAACCTTTTGGGATATCCCGAGATTCTACACCCGCCAAGAAATGGAATACGGCCGGTTTCAGCCGGCGCAAAAGGAATTCCAGCGCTATCCGGGGCATCCGGCCATGACGTCGCTGGCTCCCGTCTTCTTTGCTGTCGGCAACCCTCCGCGCGCGCCCAATCCCCTGTCGGAGAACCAGCGCAACGCCATTTTCCAAATCGTTCCCCGCATTGTCGGCGGCGGGTCGGATGGCGGCAGCAAAGTGGCGGAGCAACCGCTCGTTCCATCCACCGACCGGCTGTATGCCTCAGTGGATGAACTGATCTTCGATCCCGCGCGGCAATTGCAGCTCGATGCGGTCGGCATCCCGCCGGAACAACTGCGGGCCGCCCGGTTCTTTCTGACCGCCAACAGCCGGGCGCCGGAAACCACTTTGTTCAATACCCCGCGGGTGGCCATGTGGCCGATTGATGTGGTCGATGACGACGAACACCGTTCCGCATACGACCGCTTGCTCGCCCGCTGCGCCACGATCAACCAGCAACCGTATTATTTCACCCGCAGCGACCCCGGCAGCATGACTGCGGACTTTCCGGGGCCTCCCACCGGCACCCCGCAAACCGGCCTCGGACGCAATCGCAACTTGTATCATTATTTGCAAACTCTCACCGCGCGCCCGATTCCCGGCTTCGGCGGCTCCTTCGAGGGCAAATACGGAGCGGACCGCGATCAGATCCTGACCATGATGTTCGATTACATCCGCTCGACCAACACCGATGACAGCACCTTGCAGGGCATCACGGGAGACGGCTCCTCCCGGCGCTATGGGTTGCGCTATCGCGAGGGATCGCGCATGACCTGGCCGCCATATTGGCCGGCCAACCCACAACGGGTTTCGGTGGACACGAATTATGCCTACGGCTTCAACCAAGTGACCCCGATCCGGATTGAATCATCGCCCGGGGCGCAAACCCAGGGCTTCGGCGTGTTTCCGCAGCTCACCGAGGCAGGGTTTATTTTCCTTTGCGCTGCCGATGGGGACCAGGGGCAGCCCGGGGGGTTGTATGGAAGCAATGTTTCCACCAACAAGACTTTGGAAAATCTGCTCGGGGCCAACGAGCGCCGCATCGAGGTGCTCTTCCTCGTGCAAACCATGCTGCCCAAACAAACGTATCCGGGAGTCAACTCGAGTCTCACTCTGCGGGTGCGCGGTTTGGAAACTCTTGAGGTCACCAGCGGCACCACCACCCGCAACCTGGGGTTTCCGGCCGATGATGCCGCATGGCTGCGGACCCATCACATTCTTGGTCCGGTGCATACCAACAAGCGCGGCGGCTTCCAGTGCGCGCGGTGGGCCATCAGCATGGGCTCCTGGCTGCCCGCGCGTCCGCCCATGCCGTCGGACAATGCGCCGGCGCTGTTCACCTATATGAATTCTTCCCACCACAACCGGAATGATGTCGCAGAGCAGGCATTCTATCGCTATCCGTTTGTCAGCCTCCCGGTGACGGTAACGGTCGATCCCTCTGCTCAGACCATGCGCTTCAGCGGCGGCACTTTGACGTTGGATCTTTACCGGGGGCGGCAGTATCTGGCGGGTGGCAGCGGAACCCCCGTGCAAACGATCACCCTGCGTTTCGATCCGGCCGACATCCCCATTCCCAGCCTGGTGGCGGAGGGAACCCCCGGCCTGCCGGGCACCGGCGACACGCCAACCGCGCGCGAGCATTGGTGGACCTTTTCCGCCGACGGCTGCATGCCCGGACACCGCGGCAGACTGGCCAACATGGGATGGCGGACCAGCGCAATCGGCGCCGGCCAATTGACGCGTCCGGGAGACGTTGTGCGCACCGTGGTGCAGGCCGGGCACTCGGACTCCCGTCTCCTTGCGCGCCCCGTGGTGGGCGGCGAATTCTTCGCTCCGCACCCCCTTTATGCCAACCCGGCCGAGCCCCTGGCGCATTCCTTCGTCACCGATCAGGACCCGGTGGGCGGGGCGTCGCAGGGCGCCGGTCATTACGCGGACATCCCCGTTTTCGGCGACACGAACACGCCCTCTTTTGCGCGGCCCAAAATTCCCGTTGGCAATTCCGCCGCGCGGGCCAGCGGGGACTGGGAGACCGGGATCGGGCGGGACCGGGATGGCCCCTACATCAACCTGCCGGACAGCGGAACCTCAATCTTCCTGCGATCGGGGGGTCCGCCTGCCGTGCCGTATTTCGCCGTCAACATGCAGTCACAACGGATCAATCACGGCGATTGGTATTCCAACGAGCCACTTTCCAACAGCCAAACACGCGCCTACAACATGGGTCCGGTCTTTACCCTGCACTCCCCCAATCGCCAGGTGCCATCCGCCGCAATGTTCGGCTCCCTGCCGTCCGGGGTGATCGCGCAGGCGCCGTTTCGCACGCTCCTGTTCCGCCCGCAGCCGGGGCACTTCGGCGCCGGTACCCCGCCCGATCATCTCTGGGCCGACCTTTTCTGGATGCCCGTCGTCGAGCCGTATGCGATCAGCGAACCCTTTTCCACCGCCGGAAAAACCAACATGAATTATCAAATCTTGCCGTTCCGCTACCTCACCCGGCGGACCGCGCTGGCGGGGATTCTGCGCGGCGAAAAGGTTGCCGCAGTGGGCCAAAATCAGTCCCGCTTCTATAAGGGAGATGTTTTCGATACCATTGCGAACACGAATTATCGGAGCGGTATCGACATCGCGGAGACCCTGGCCCAATTCGACGCCAAGTTTGCCGGCAACGGGGTGTTTGTTTCCGCGTCGCAGATCTGCGACCTGCACCTGGTTCCCGAAGGGCAAAGCCTGCAAACCTTCGCCAGCGGTTCATTTTGGGATGATCACCGTTTGACCGGCGACAACACGCGTGAGCGTCCCTACGCCAACTTGCTCGGGCGCCTGACAACCAAGTCCAACACCTTCACCGTCCATTTCCGGGTGCAGCCCTTGAAGAAAGTTGCGGATGCCGATCCGGAAGTGTGGGACGAAGATGTGGATCGCACGGTGGCGGAAGCCAGAGGCGCAACGGTCATCGAACGCTACATCAACCCGAATGATGCGCAGATTCCGGATTTCGCCACGCAGGAAACGCCCTCCGGCCAGGAACCGCCCGACTTGGGCGCGTTTTATAAATGGCGGATTTTAAGCAAGCGGATTTTCTCCCCGTAGTTCGGGTGCCGGCCGACATCTTTTCCAAACCCAAAATGATTTTCCCTCGCCGCCGATTTCTTTTCTGCGGGCAAGCGCTCCGAGAAAATATGCACAGTTTTTTTGCAGCTAATGGGTTCCCGCTTGCTCTTGGATCGGCCCGCGGCCAGAGTCTCCTCGAAATGGCGTTTTCCATGCTGCTCCGCCCCTCCCATTTCCACTTCGCATTCTTCGCGGCTTGCCGCGGGACGATTGCCGCTGCCACGGCCGTGCTGCTGGTCGGCGCGGGAAGCTCGGCCGCGGGGCAGCAGGAGCCGCCCGCCGCGCTGGCTGCGGGAGGCTATCATTCGGTGGCGGTGGACAAGGAGGGAGTGCCCTTTGTCTGGGGAATGGCCAGTTATGGCGCGCTGGCGAAGGGCGATAGCTGGCGCGGCGGGGAGGAGAAGGATCTGTTTGCGTTCGTCTGGCCCTACGGATACCGCCTGGCGCCGTTGCGCGTGGAGGCCGCGGACCCGCAACTGCTGGAAGGAATCGCGGCACTCTCTGCGGGCCGGCATTTCACCCTGGCTTTGAAGCGGGACGGCACGGTGGTTGCCTGGGGCAGCAATGATTTTGGGCAGCTTGGCGACGGCTCAACCGAGAAAGAAGGACCTTTTTACGAGGTCGGTCGCATGCGTTCGGAACCGGGGCTGGTGACCGGGCCCGGTGGCGGCGATGCCTTGCGCGGGGTCAAGGCGGTGGCCGCCGGATACCAGCATGCGCTGGCGCTGACCAAAGACGGCAAGGTTTTCGCCTGGGGTGACAACAGCGGCGGGCAATTGGGAAATGGACGGGAGGAAGCGCAGTCCCATCCGGTGGAGGTTCTGGGAATTGGAGGCAAAGGCCCTTTGGAGAAAGTGCGCGCGGTGGCGGCGGGAACGCGGCACAACCTCGCGCTGCTCGAGGATGGCACGGTGGTCGCGTGGGGCAGCAACACCTCGGGCCAACTCGGGAACGGCGAAAAAAAGAACAGCGCGTTTCCGGTCCCGGTCCAAAATCCGGGCGGGAACGGGTTGCTGGCCGGCATCCAAGCTGTTGCGGCCGGCACTGCCTGCTCGTTGGCGCTGGGAGAAGACGGAAGCGTTTACGCGTGGGGAGACAACAGCTTCGGGCAACTGGGCGATGGCACGCGCCGCGACAGCGCACGGCCCGTTGCGGTCAAAGGTCTGGACGGCGGGGGCGTGTTGCGGGGCATCGCCGCGATTGTGGCCGGGCGTTACTTCAATGCGGCGCTCAACGACCGGGGTGAGGTGCTGGCCTGGGGCTGGAACGAGGCCGGATTGCTGGGCGACGGAAATTTGGAAGGCAGTCTCTTCCCGCAATGGGTCCGCGAGGCGGACGGAGGCGGGCGGCTGCGGGACATTGTGCGTTTGGATGCCGGATCGCGGCATTTGTTGGCGCTGCGGGCCGATGGTTCGCTGGTGGCCTGGGGCAGCAACATCGCCGGCCAGCTCGGCGACGCGGGAAAAGGCAGCGGCCTCAGACCGGTGACCGTCAAGGGCATCACCTTGCCCGGCAGCAAAGCCGGCGGCGGGGCCGGGGCTGCGGAAGCAAATGGAGGATGATTGTATGAAAACACCGACCAGAACCATGCTGGCGCTGGCCGCAGCATTGTCGGTCGGCATCGTGGCGACGGAATCCGCAATCGCGGAATCCAACGGCCAGGAGATTGTTTGGACCGGGCTTGGCGGGGATGACCGGTTCTTTAATCCGTCCAACTGGAGCCCGGAAACCATCCCGGGCGAGGAAGCAACGGCGGTATTCAATCCGGAGGGAGAAATCCGGGTGCTGGTGGATGAAGGAGCGACGGCCGGGCTGCGGATTTTGGGCCGAGCCGCCGGGGACGCGACGGCGACTGTCACGCTGGATCTCGCAGGAAACACCTTCAACGCCCAGCCGCCGCATCCCACGGCAGCGGTGTTTTTTCAACCCGGGACCCAGGAGGAGGGGGCGCGACGCCTGCGTTTGCTGCGCGGCGAATTGCGTGTTTTGTTTGACGTCTATGCGGGTCATACCCTTGGCGGAGCTCACACCATGGTCTCTCCGCTGGCAATCGAGGTCGGCGAGGGTGCCGTGCTGACGCTGCGCAATGAAGCCTTTTTCGGCTACGCCGGCCAGGAGGATTATCCGCAGCAGGTCTCCTTGACCGTCAAGGACGGGGGCAAGGTGAGCAACCAGCGGTTGCTGGTGATCGGCAATTCGAATTTCAGCGAGACGCTGTTGCGGATCGAAGGGGCGGGAAGCGAGGTCGAAGGGGAGGGCGCTTTTCCACGGACCGGCATTGTCTTTGGAAATTCCAAGGAGAAATCAAGCTCGAAAGGGGTGATCGAGAAGGGCGGGGTGATTTTCGGGCAGCGCTTTTTCAGCCTTGCGACCGGCGCGGGGGCGAATGTGCATGTCACGGTGGGCGGGTCGTCCTCGGATGGGCAGCCAAGCTCTGTCTCCGCAGACAATCTGTATGTCGGTGGCGGCACCATGAACGCGGATGAACCGCCGCAACCGGGTGGAACGGCGACCCTCCGCTGCTCGGATGGGGCTGTTTGCGAATTCATCGGTGCGCGGGTTTTTGGCGGGAGTGCCGGGAACGCAGGCGGGGTGTTGGAGATCGAAGGGGGCGCCGTGAAGGCGTCGGGCGGCGCGGCGTTCGATCCGGGCGCATCGCTCAGGATCATCCTGACTCCGCAATCACAAGGCGCCGGCCCCGCGCTGGCGGTTCGTTCGCCTGCGGCGGATGCCAAACTTTCCATCTCCAAGGCGACTTTCAGCGTTGGGGTGGCGGATGGTTTTTCGCCGCGGCGCGGCGAGGTTTTTGCGCTCGCGGCTTATGATTCGCTCGAAGGCGCCTTCGAGGGACTGCCGGACGGCGCCACGATCCGCTGCGGCAACACGGAGTTTCGAATCGACTACGCCGGCGGCGCCGGCGGACGCACCATCACCCTCACCACCACCGCAACAACCACCGCCAGCAGCAAACCAAAAAATGAGAGTTAAAGACCCGATCCAACCTGATGCCGATTGCCTCACCGAGATTTTTGAGGCGCCCACAGTTTCGGCAGGGCAACACCTGCGCCTCGAGTTTCCCGATTTGGAGCGGTTCAACGGGGCGTGGTATTGCAGCTTTCGCGAAGCGCTCAGTCACTACGCCGATGCCACCTCGAAGGGGCGCGTGTTACGCTCCACCGACGGCAAAAAGTGGGAGACGGTGGCGGTGCTTTCCAACCCGGAACCCGATGGAGACATTCGGGAGCCCCGGTTGAGCATCACCGCGGATGGCAGGCTGATGGCGATGAGCACGCTCGGGTATGAAACCCCCGGCGCCAAGCTGCAAGAAATCGATGGGGAGCCCCGTTACGCGGATAACGCCATCTGGCTTTCGAGCGACGGCCAAACTTGGGAGGGACCTTTCATCGCCCCGGAACTCCGCAACTCCTACCACTTCGACCAGACCTGGCACGACGGCTGGTGTTACAGCGTCGGCTATTACTGGAAGGACATGCTGGGCACGCTCTATCGCAGCCGCGATGGGAAAAGTTGGGAAGTGGTGGCGAAACATATGTTCCCGGAAAGACGCGGAAACGAAGGAACTTTGGCCTTCGGCCGGGATGGGACCATGCATGCGCTGTTGCGGGGAGCCGGCGGCGGGCGCATCGCGCTGGGCTGCGCCGCTCCGCCCTTTACGGATTGGAAGTGGCGGGAGGTGGATTTTCTGCCTTGCGGGGAGCGAGATCGCAAGGCGCTTGGGCAGGTGGTGCATTCGGATTTCGCCGGGCCGAACCTCATCGCGTTGCGCGACGGGCGCTTGCTGGCGGCGGCCTACTTCCGCCAGCCCGTCGAGCCGCCGCCGCGCATTTCGGTGTTTCTCGTGCATCCCGGCGAGGCGTTGCTCGAGGAGGTTGTGGCACTGGAAAATTTGCAAAGCTATCCCGGCCTCGTCGAACACGACGGGAGCATCTTCTTCACCGCCGCCACGGTGATCGACATTTTCCGGATTCAGTTCGGATCGTTTCCCTGTCCGCCGGAGCAAGGCCTTCCAACGCTGTCCGACTCCGACCGGAACGCACGGCGGCGCGCGCAGGAACTGGCGGAGTGCGACGACCCGGCCCGGCTCGAGCAGGCTGCGGTCGAAGACCCCGACTGGCGCGCGCGCCTCGCGGCGGTCGAGCGCGTGTCGAATCCCGAAGTTCTGACCCGCGCACTGACCGCGGATGCCGCGTGGTCCGTGCGCGCGGCGGCGCGTCCCCGGCTCCAAGGCGCGGTGAATTTCGGCGAATGGTTTTTCCGCACCGATCCGGATGACGAAGGCCAAAAGCTGGGCTGGCAGCGCATCATGCCCGGCGACCGCGGTTGGGCCGTGCTGCCGGTGCCGGCTTTGTGGCGGGATACCCGCATCGGTTCCGCCTATCTGGGCGTGGGTTGGTATTTGGTCGATTTCACCCTGCCGTCCGACCCCGCCAACCAGCAGCTCCGCCTGGTGTTCGAGGGGGTGGATGCGCAGGCGTGGGTCTATGTCAATGGCGAGCAGGCCGGCGAGCAGAGCAGCGCGGCAACCGGGCTCCCGCCCGACGAGCTTTGGGACGATCCGTTTGCGGTGGTGGTTTCCGGCGCCAAGCTGCGGTATCCAGACCCCAATCTGCTGGCGGTGCGCGTGCAGGCGGGCCCCTGCAATGGCGGCATTTACGAGGCGGTCATCGCCTCATTGGAGCCCGCGCGATGATGCAGCGGGACACACCGGCCATGTTCACCCAACCGCGCAATCCGCAACCGCCGCTTTCACCGCCGTGATCGGCCCTGCCGACAAACCATGCCGCTCAACCGAATCGATGCCGCCGGGTCGCGCGGGTGCACTGCTGGTTGCGGCGGCGGCGCTTTGCTGCCTGTCGGCGATTGCAGGTGGCGCTGAGATTGTGAACGCGACAATCCCACTGGCGGCGCGCAACAACCCGATTCTGATGCCCGATCCAGAAGGAGAGTTCCGGCCCGCGCGAACCGGCGGCGAGTGGGAGCAGCGCCGGCGGGATACACTCGAACGCATCCAAGCGGTTGCGGGGCCGCTGCCGGACCGGTCGATTTCCCCCGATCCGGAGATCGAAATCTTGTATGATGAAATTCTCGAGTGCGGGGTGCGGCGCCAGAAAATCCGCTATTTTTCCGAATCGAAGGAAGCGCCCAAGATCGAAGCGTGGCTGTTTTCTCCAACCGCCCGGTCGCCTTTCGCCGACTCCGCCGGGGAGCGCGACACGCGGGCGGGAGTGCTCTGCCTGCATCAAACCAACCGGATGATTGGCAAGCACGAGCCGGCGGGGCTGGGCGGAGATCCGAGCCTTTTCCAGGCCCTCGAGCTGGCGCGCCGCGGATTCTTCACCATGGCGCCCGACTTCACCGGCAGCGGCGCGCATCCGGGGCTGGATCGCTTTCCCAATAACTATGCCGCCGCCACCATGAAAGGCATCGTCGATCATATGCGGGCGGTGGATATTCTTTCCGGGCTTCCGGCGGTGGATGCGGAGCGCATCGGCTGCATCGGGCATTCGTTGGGCGGCTTCAACACGATGTTTCTCACCGCCTTCGATCCGCGCATCCATGCCGCCGTATCCAGTTGCGGATTCGTCAACTGGCAGGCTTATCACGACCGGGAGGGAAGCGTGTGGCAGATGGCGGGCGCGAATTACCTGCCGCGCCTGCGCCAGTTTCTCGACCGGTTGGACGACATCCCCTTCGACTGGCATGAGCTGCTTGCCGCCTGCGCGCCGCGCCCGGTGTTTCTCAACGCCCCCCTGCGGGATGATCCCTTTTTGGCCGAGGGGGTTAGCGAGGTTGTTGCCGCCGCTCGTCCCGTTTACGGCCTCTTCGGCGTTCCCGATCAGCTTGTGATCGTTCATCCGGATACCGGGCATGAATTTCCCGCCGCCGTCCGGGAAGCCGCCTATGCGTTTTTGGAGCAGCATCTCGGCCCGGTGCCTGCCGTCGCGCGCGCCGGTTCCGGCGATCCGGTCGCCCATCTGCGGCTGCCCGCCACGGGCTGGAAGTTCCGCTCCGATCCCCGCGCCGTGGGAGAAAGCGAGGGATGGTTTGCGCCCGCCCTGGACACCTCGGACTGGCGCTCCGACGTGCCAATCGAATCGGGCTGGCAGAAATACATGGACGAACCCTACCTTGGGGAGGCGTGGTATCGAATCCCGTTCGAAGCGCCGAAAATTCCCGCGGGCCACGAGGCGGTGCTCTACTTTCACGGAGTGGACGAGGAAGCGCGGGTGTGGCTCAATGGCGCTCTCGTCGGCGCCCATGAGGAAGGTTTGGCCGGCTTTATCGAGCCGTTTGCCTTCCGGGTCACCGAGCAGCTTCATTCCGGCAAACCCAATCTGCTGGCCGTTCGCATCCGCAATACGGTGAAGGAGGGTGGCATCGACCGTCCGGTTTTTCTTCGGTCCCTGCCACCCGATGAATCTTCGCGCCACCCCCGTACCTCCGCCAATCTCCCATGAAAGCAACTCTCGCATCCCTGCATTCCATTTTGCGCGATCCGGCGGAGAACCTGCGGCGGGTGGAGCGGGCCTGCGTTTGCGCGGCGAAGGAAGGCGCGCGCTTGGTTTTGCTGCCCGAGCTGATGCTCACCGGGCATGGCGCGCATCCCAAAATGACCGCCAATGCCGAATCCGTGCCCGACGGTCCGCTGAGTCGCGCGATCCTGGCGCTGTCGGAAAAGCACGCGCTGTGTATTTGCGTGGGGATTGCGGAACGCGACGGCGCGCGGATTTACAACAGCCAGATGGTCGCGGACCGCGGGCGCT
>Ga0247840_10008757_pt1 | contig 13416 bp, 12 predicted proteins | sample LaCruzMarch2015__FD_192404 | JGI IMG/M metagenome (GOLD analysis project Ga0247840, IMG submission 192404) | Freshwater microbial communities from meromictic Lake La Cruz, Castile-La Mancha, Spain - LaCruzMarch2015_17m | ecosystem: Environmental > Aquatic > Freshwater > Lake | place: Spain...
GTCCGGTTTCGTATCCTTGCCCACCTCTTTCCAGGCGATGGCGCCGGTCGCGCCGGGCTTGTAAACATTCACAACCCGCTGCTTCAGAACCTTCTCCAGGAATGGCTGGGTTACTTGGGCGAGTTGGTCGCTCCCCCCGCCCGGCTTGAAGCCGTGGATCACGGTCAAGGCCTTGGCCGGATACTTTTCCGCGGTGATGGCCGATGTCACGCCCATGGTGATGCCGAGGAGAAACAGGAGTACAAACATCACAACGGCTCTCTTCAATATGCCTTTTGAACGCTTCATGAACTCCTCCTTGATAAAATGTTTCAGTGTCAAATCATTATAAAGCAATCATCCCTTCGCCTGTGGGAGAAACCCCATCTGCGTCAGGCCCTTCCGGAGATCCTCTCGCTCCGGCTCTTCTTATTACTTCGGAAAGTACTTCACGCCGCTGATATCCTTGAAATGGACGTCCTGCGTCCACAAGGTGGCGCCATGTTCCCGAGCGGTGGCCAAAATAACGGCATCGGCAATGGGCAACGCATGCTTCAGACTCAATTTGCTGGCCGAGACAGCCACTTTCGCGGTAAGATCGGCGACCAGCCCTTGCTGCATGGCGGCACACGCCTGCAAAGCGTCGTTCTCGTTCGACTCTCTCAATGCCACTTTGAAGACTTCATACAGAGTGACGGTGGGAACCACCAATTGCTCCGGCAGGTTGATGACGGGTGCAAAGTGTCCGGCATTGGGACCTTCGGCAAAGTATTCGAGCCAGCCAGATGAATCAACCACATTCATACCCGATCCTCATCCCGCTCAAACTCGGTATTTATCCCTTTCAGGAATCCTCTAAGTTCCGCGATGTCGCGCTCCGGAAGCAGTTCGATCCTTCCCTCGTACTCGACAACCTGCATTTTCTGCCCGGGCCGGATCTGCAGGTTGTCGCGTACCGGCCGAGGAATTACGACCTGAAATTTGGGTGATACTGTGACTGTAAGCATGCCATATCCTCCATCGATGATTTTCGGTATTACAGTATTGCAATCGATATCCGTCGTCAATGGGAATAAATATCAATTTACATCTTAAATCTTTGCCGCTGGTGGCATAGGGCCGACAAGTCAATCTCACACACTTTGCAACCGTGGTCAATAAAAGTTGTGCAATTTAAAAGTTAAACTTGACATTTTCACAAACATCGGGCAAGGTCCCGTCATGATTCAGCGAGACATCACAGCAGAATTGATTGGCGCCGCAAAAGAATACCCGGTGGTGACTCTATTTGGACCCCGCCAATCCGGGAAAACGACCCTGGCGCAGATGAATTTTCCCGATAAACCCTATTACTCTCTGGAAGATCCGGATGTCCGGCTGCGAGCAGAGCTGGACCCCAGGGAGTTTCTGGGCCGGATGCCGACAGGGGCGATTATTGATGAGATCCAGCGGCTGCCCAAATTACTTTCCTACATACAGGGAATCATTGATAAAGCTCAACTGCCCGGGATGTTCATTTTAACAGGCAGTCACCAGCCTGATCTTCATCAGGCGGTCAGTCAATCGCTTGCCGGGCGAACAGCCGTCCTGTCCCTGTTGCCGTTTTCCTTTAATGAGTTGAAGAATTACCGGTCGGAATGGGAAACCTACGATCTGATTACAAAAGGGGCATTCCCGCGGCTGCATGAAAACGATCTGCAGACCGAACGTTTTTTCAATGGATATTTGCAAACCTATGTGGAACGCGACGTTCGCGCGTTGATCAACCTAAAGGATTTTGGCAGGTTTCAGCAGTTTCTGACCTTGTTGGCCGGACGGATCGGACAGATAGCAAATTTTACCTCACTTGGCAATGATATCGGGGTGTCATCCACAACCATCAAGAGCTGGATCAGTGTGTTGAAAGCATCCTATATTGTTTTCGAGCTGCCGCCTTTTTTTGAAAACATCAGCAAGCGGGTCGTCAAGTCGCCCAAACTTTTTTTTACCGATACGGGGCTTGCCGCTTTTCTGATCGGCATCCGGACCGCCGAACAAGCAGCCCGAGATCCGCTGCGTGGCGGGCTATATGAAAATTTTATCATTCTGGAAATACTCAAGGCGCATCTCAACAAAGGGATGAGACCGGATCTCTACTTTTTCAGAGACACGCATGGCAACGAGGTGGATCTGCTTATTCGAAAAGGCGGGAAACTCCTGCCCGTGGAAATCAAATCGGCAGCCACCTTCTCTGCGGATTTTCTGAAAGGGATTGAAAAATTCTGCGCCGAAACCGTAGGCCGCTGCTTGCCGGGGATCGTCTTGTACAACGGCAGGCAAAGCTGTACCGTGAAAGGCATCCGCATCTTCGATCTCCTGCAGAACGATGCAGATCGAAACAGTTTGCTTTTTCACGGTGAGGGTATATGAAGAGGTATATGAAGAAGGGTCTTGTGTGCCAATTGACTTATGGCAACATGGCAACCTTTCACCCTGAAATTATTGGCCCTGAAGACTGCTATAGGTCATAAAGCCGCCCGACAGATTATACACTTCTCCATAACCTTTCTGCTTCAGAATTCTCACGGCCGCATAGGAACGTATGCCCACGCCGCAGTACACGGCGATCTTCCTCCCCTGTGGCACCTCGCGAAGACGCGCCCGCAAATCATCCAACGGGATATTTACGGCGCCGCTGACCATGCCGCGCCGGTACTCTTCGACCGTTCTCACATCGAGCAGGTAAACCGTGTCGCCAAGCGATGCAAGCTTATCCCATGGAATCGTTTTCACTTTTCCCGACAATACATTTTCCGCAACAAATCCGGCCATGTTCACTGCGTCCTTCGCGGAGGAAAAGGGGGGCGCATAACAATGTTCGTAACCCGCCAAATCATAAACGGTCCCGTGCATGGAGATGTAAGCGGAGATCACGTCGATGCACTTGTCCACGCCTTCAAAACCGGCCGCCTGCGCCCCCAGGATTTTCCCGTCGGCCGGCGAGAAAAGAAGCTTGAGCGTCATGGTGGTGGCGCCGGGATAATAGCCGGCGTGGCTGCCGGGATGAATGACGACCGATTCATAAGGAATCTGCTCCGCATCCAGCGCTTTCGACGCAAGGCCGGTCGCGGCCACCGTCATGGCAAAGACTTTTACAACCGCCGTGCCTAACGTGCCATAATATTTCTTCTTGTTCCCTTCGATGATATTATCTGCGACCATCCGGCCCTGTTTGTTGGCCGGACCGGCAAGCGCCGCAACATATCTCTTTCCCGTCAGCGGGTTCATAAACTCGATCGCATCGCCGATAGCGTAAATATTTTCATCGATTGTTTGCAGGAATTCGTTGACGATGATCCCCCGGCCGACGGCCAGACCAGCTTCTGCGGCAAGCCCTGTTTCCGGCCTGACCCCCACGGCGAAGATAACGAAATCCGTGACAATCTCCCGCCCACTTGCCAGCAATGTCAGCACTTTTACGGATTTGTCGGCAAAGGATTTTACACCGTCGGACAGGCAAAGAACGATTCCCCGGTCGCGCAGATTTTTATGGATCAGGACCGCAATTTCCAGATCCACGGTATTCATCACCTGCGGCAGGGCTTCGGCCAGGGTGACTTGAAGCCCCGCCTCCGCCAGATTTTCGGCCATTTCCAGCCCGATTGGGCCGCCGCCAACGACAATCGCGGTTTTTGATGAATTGTTATCGATGAAATCCCTGATTTTAAAGGTATCGCCAAGCGTGCGCAGCGTGAAGATGTTTGCATGCCCTATCCCCGGCAAGGGGGGGCGCACCGGTTCCGCTCCGGGCGCCAAAACCAGCTTGTCATAGCTCTCCTCGTAGATCCGTCCCGAAGCCAAATCCTTTGCGGTTACTTTTTTGGCCGCCCGATCAACGGAAAGAACCTCATTGGATACGCGCACATCGACCTGAAAGCGCCTGCGGAAGGCGGCGGGAGTCTGCAGGACCAGCTCCTCCCTCTCCTTGATAACACCGCCAATGTAGTAAGGCAGGCCGCAATTGGCAAAAGAGATATGTTCTCCTTTTTCAAAGACAATGATTTCAGCTTCTTCGGAAAGACGTCGCAGCCTGGCGGCAGCCGACATGCCGCCCGCAACACCACCTACAATAATTACTTTCATGCTCCTCCTCCTGCTTCCAAGACGTTGCTACAATGATGGTTCTAACCGATTTCATGATTATTCCATATCATGATCGCCGAGAAATCAACAGCGTGTTATAGACCTCACCGTGGCAAGGTTTGACAAGGAATTCATGGCAAAATCCGGGCTGCGGCATTATACTTGCGCCCATTGTATTGGTGGATATTTCAGCGAAAAAGGAGAAAAGTGTGAAGGACCACAGCCGTATCGCCCGGAAGATCACGATCGTGTTGTTCCTCTCCCAGAGCCTGAGCTCGGCAGGATTCATTGCCGCCTTCACCGTCAACGCCCTCGTCGGAGTCGATTTGAGCGGACAGAAAGCCATGGCGGGTGTGCCCGGCGCCGTTTACGTGCTGGGGCAGGCTCTCGGCGCCATGGTCTGGGGTTTCAGCATGGAGCGGATCGGCCGACGGGGTGGGCTCGCCCTTGGGCAGGTCCTCGGGGTGATCGGATCGGTGATCTCGATGGGTGCGGTGGTCGGTCGCTCCCTGCCGCTCTTCCTGCTGGGTCTTATCGGGGTGGGAATGGCCCGATCGGCCGTCGATCTGGGCCGCTTTGCCGCGGCCGAGGTTCACCTGCCTTCGGAGCGGGGGCGAGCCATCTCCCGTGTGGTGCTGGGTAGCACGGTGGGAGCCGTGTTCGGGCCCCTGCTGGTGGGCCCGACCGGAACGTTGGCACAGTGGGCCGGATTCCCAGAGCTGGCCGGGCCTTATGGCATCGGCTTTATCGGCCTGATTCTTGCGGCCATCCTGATCTTTGCAGGTCTGAGGCCCGATCCGCGAGACGTCGGCCGCGAACTCGCCCGCCTCTATCCGGAATCGGTTCCCCGACAGGGAATCCGCTCCCTTGCACAGATTGTACGGCAACCGGGCGTGATTGTGGCCATGGTCAGCGTGGTCTTTGCCCAGATGGTGATGGTGGTACCGATGTCCATCACCTCCGTGCACATGAAGGTTCTTCAACATCCATTAGGTTCGGTGTCGATCGTGATCTCTGCCCATACCCTGGGGATGTACGCCTTCTCCATCCTCTCCGGGCGAATGACCGACCGCTGGGGACGCGGGCAGGTGATCATCCTGGGATCAATTGTGATGATCGTTTCCTGCCTGATGGCCGCCCCTTCGACCGGCCTCGTGGCCCTCATCGTCGCGCTCTTTCTGCTGGGGCTTGGCTGGAATTTCGCCTACGTGGCCGGGTCCGCGCTGCTTGCCGACCAGCTTTCGCCGGGCGAGAGGGCCAAGACACAAGGTTTCAACGACCTGATGCTGAACCTGACCTCGGCTGCCAGCCAGGCGATCAGTGGTGTGGTGTATGCCGTCGGCGGGTACGGTGTCATGGCTCTTGCCGCAGCCTCGGCATCGCTGGCGCCGCTGGCCCTGGCCCTGTGGTGGCAGGCGGCCGGTCGGAAAATCACCACACCCCCACAGCCATAGATCTACCACTGCGACAGCCCCGATCAGTGCATCTTGACGAGGGGCGGAAGTTTTCCGGCGAGGCCCGTGTCAACCGCGAGACATGGCAAAATATCATTGACACCCAACCCGAGATTGCCTATGGTAACGCCAATAAATTTGAAAGGATTGCACCTATGAACATCATTGTTTCCGGATCACTGGCCTATGACCGAATTATGGATTTTCCCGGACACTTCTCCGATCACATCCTTCCTTATAAAATTCATACTTTAAACGTCTGCTTTCAGGTAAACGGCCTGAAGGAAAAATACGGCGGCACGGCGGGCAATATTGCCTATGCGCTCAAGCTGATGGGAGAAAGACCCATCATCTCCGCCACAATCGGCCATGATTATCAAAGGTACTTCGACTGGCTGACGAAAAACGGGATCTCTACGGAAAGCATCAAAATCATCGGTGAAGAATTTACGGCCGGGGCCTACATCACCACCGACCTGGACAACAACCAGATCACCGCATTCAACCCCGGGGCGATGCGACACTCTTCAGCGTTGGACTTCGAGAAGCTCTCGCCCAAAGAAACGATCGTGATCGTCTCTCCCGGAAATCTTGACGACATGATGAATTATCCGCAGGCCTGCAAAGCCAAAGGAATCGAATACATATTCGACCCCGGGCAATCCCTGCCTCTGTGGGATGGAAAAGAGCTGGTCCGGGCGATAGAGGGGTGCAAGATCCTCATCGTCAATGACTACGAGCTGAACCTGATCATCAAAAAGACCGAGTTGGACAAGAAGGCCCTGATGGGGCTGGCCGGGACGCTCATCACAACCCTTGGCGAATCTGGCTCGCAGGTTTGCACATTGGACAGCGAAATTGGCATCTCTCCCGTCAAGGCAAAAAAGGTGGAGGACCCGACAGGCGCCGGCGATTGCTACAGAGGCGGTCTGATCTGCGGCCTTGTCCAGGGCAAAAATATGGAGCAAAGCGCCCGGATGGGCAGTACCTGCGCCTCCTTTGCCGTCGAATGCTACGGCACCCAGGAATACTGTTTCACCCCTAAAGAGTTCCGCGAGAGGCTGAATATTACAGACCGTACTCCTTAATGGAGATCTCCCTCATCCGGAATTTCTGGACCTTGCCCAGCAGGGTCATCGGGAATTCCCTAACAAATTTGATGTAACGCGGCAGGCAGGAAACGGGCAGTTTCTCCCAGCAATATTGAAGAATTTCATCCTCCGTGGCCGAGGTCCCCTCTTCCAGCCTGATCCAGGCAGCCACATCCTCCCCGGAGGTTTTGGCAGGAACCCCGAAGACCTGGACGTTCGAGATCTTGGGGTGGCAAAAGAGGATCTCTTCAATCTCGGTGGGATAGATCGTCTCGCCTCCGCAGACGATCACATCCTTCATCCTGCCGGTTGTTCTCACATAACCCTCCGCGTCCATCGTCCCGAGGTCTCCTGTGTGGAGCCACCCCTCGGAATCGACGGCATGGGCGGTTGCGGCAGGCATCTTGTAGTAACCCTTCATGTTGAACCCCCGGGCGCAAATCTCGCCGATGGCGCCGGTGGAAACCTCTTGGCCGCTCAGCGGATCGATCAGCTTTACCTCCACATTGGGAAGGGCTCTTCCGACCGTGGAGACCCGCAATTCCAGAGGGTCGTCCGGCCGGGTCATCGTGACCCAGGAAGAAGCCTCCGTCTGGCCATAACCGATCACAATCTCTTTTGCCCCCATCTCCCCGGCAACCCGCTTCATCACCTCCAGAGGGCATTGTGCGCCCCCCATAATCCCGGTCCGCAGGGATTGGAGGTTGAATTTACTGTATTCCGGATATTCCATCATCGCGATGAAGGCGGCGGGAGATCCATAGATTGTGCTGCACCGTTCCGTCGCGATCGCCTCCAGAACCTTCTTCGGATCGAAAGTTGCCGACGGGATGACCAGGGCGGCCCCCTTGATCATTCCCGCCAGAGCGACACAGATGCAGCCGAACATGTGGGAGAGGGGAACAGAGAGACAGAGCCGGTCCTTTTCCGTCAATTTTTGATTCGCAGCACTGGCCAGGGTTGTGTTGGCGATTCCAAAATGGGTTGACATCACCCCTTTGGGCGCCCCGGTTGTCCCGGAGGTGTAGAGCAGCGTGGCAACATCGGCCACATCGCAGGAACGCTGCCGTTCGGAGAGCAGGAGATCAGGAATGTCTCTGCCGGATTCCAGGACCCCTTTCCAGGTCAGCATACCCGTGTGGGCCCGGTCCGATATCACAATGAGACGTCTCAATTCCGGAAGGGATTGGCAATTCAGTTGCCCCGCCGGCGCCGACGAGTCCACCTCCGGGCAGAGATGGCGGATCATCTCGATATGTTCCGTGCCGTTTATTCCTTCGGACAGAATGAGGGTCTGAGAATCGGACTGCCGGAGCTGATATTCAAGCTGCTGGGGCTGGGCATTCGTATCAAGGGTCATCAGGACGGCCCCGATCTTCATCGCGGTAAACTCGGTGATGATCGATTCGGCAAGGTTGGGCGTCCAGAGGGCCAGATGTTCCCCTTTCTGAATACCCAGTTTCAGAAATCCCCGGGCCAACTGATTCACTGTGGCCAGCAATTCCTGGTAAGAATATCTCCGGCCCCCGGGAAGATCGATCAACGCCTCCCGGTCGGGAAATCGAGAGGCCACCTCATCAAAAAGATCTCCGATGGTTTTTCTGAGCAACGTTCCCATAAACGCCTCCTGTTTCAGGACCCATATTTTTTTTGGATCCATACCAGCTAAAATCAATATCCACAAGCCGGAACGAAAGAAAATGATCGGCGGGCGCCGCGGAAATCCGCTGGCCATTCCGCGGCCAATCTGCTATGAGGAGCCCCATGAATGTAGAATGGATCAAGATCCCGTCCGAGCTGGAATGTCGGCGGATGGTTGCCGAAATGGGGATGCTGGACAATATCGTGGCCCATTGCCGGCAGGTCTGCCGGGTCTCTCTGCTGATCGTCGATCACCTGAAACCGGGTGGCCTGAACCGTGAGCTGATCCGGGCCGCGGCGCTCCTCCACGACATTACGAAGACCCGGAGTTTCCAGACACGGGAAGACCATGCCGAGACGGGGGCGCAACTGCTGCTGGAAATGGGCTATCCGGAAGTGGGGAGCATCATCGGCCAGCACGTCCGCCTGGACCACTATTTTGCCTCCGCTGTCCCATCCGAGGCGGAGATCGTCAACTATGCAGACAAGCGCGTGCTTCACGACCGGATCGTGCCTTTGGACGAACGGATGGGGTACATTCTCGAAAAATACGGCCGGGCGCCGCATTGGAATAAATCAATCCTTCTCCTCTGGGAAAAGACGAAGGAGCTGGAGACGAGGCTGTTCACCGGCCTTCCTTTCGAGCCGCACGATATCAGCCGCCTTCTCGCGGAAGATTCTCCCGGGGAAATTGCGGAACCTGATCCGCGCTTGTAACCGTGTGCTGTTTCTTCTCCAGCTTCAGGATGTGACAGATGCAGCGGATCATCTCCTCCGCGTGGTGGGTGATGTAGATGAGACCCGTTTCGGTCCGCTCCCCAATCTCTTCCATCAGCGCAAGCACCCTTTCCCGGTTGGCGCCGTCCAGCCCCTGACAAGGTTCGTCCAAAATGAGAAGTTCCGGCGACTTAACCATCGCCCGCGCGATCAGCGCCAGCCGCTTTTCCCCGTAGGAGGTGCGGGTAAAAAGCCGGTCCGCCAGATCCGTCATGCCGAGGACTTCCAGCCAGCGGTCGGCAATCGCCTCCTGCTCCGGGTTGGGTCGGTGGTAGAGACCGATCGAGTCGAAGAAACCGGAGAGTACCACCTCCCGCACGCGGACCGGTTTCCGGTACCGAAGCTGCAGTTCGGGAGAAACCACGCCGATCCGGCGTCGGATATCCCAGATGCTCTCCCCTTCGCCCCGCCTCTTTCCGAAAAGATGGACGTCGTTGGCGTAAACCTGCAGGTTATCCCCTGTGATCAGGCTTAGAAGGGTCGATTTGCCCGAGCCGTTCGGCCCGACGACCGCCCAGTTCTCACCGCGCCGGACGATCCAGTTCAGGCCGTCGAAAACAACGTATTCGCCGTAGGTCACATGGATGTTCGTCATTTCAATGAGCGAATCGGTGTGCAAGGTGTCCCCTTCAACAACATCTTTCCGCAAGCTGTCCCCCTGTACAGGAGGCAGGTGGATCTCCGGAAGCGCTTTCGCTTTTCCGGTAAATCGCCTGATCCGCGCGGGCGTTAGCACCTCTTCCCTCATCCCGGTTTTGGCGACACGGCCGTTTTGGATCAAGAGCACGTGAGAGATTCCCGGGATCACCTCCTCCGGGCGCTGGGCGACAAGAATGATCTGCGTCCCTTCCTGCATCAGTTTTGTAACGGCTGCTGCCAGCGCCGGCCGGCTGTCGGTATCCAGGCCCGCAAAGGGATCGTCCAGGATCAGGATCTTTGGGGCGGACAGAAGCGCCCGGGCGATCAGGAGCTTCCGGTTCTCGCCGTTGGAGAGGGTCCGGATGCCGTGGCCGAGGAGAGGGCGAAGATCCAAAATCTCCACGAAGCGGTCCAGGGCAGTCAGGTCCGCGTTCTTCCCGCGGAGCAGTTCCCCTGCCGTGAGCTCGTGCCCCCTGCCGCTGAAAAACCGTTCATCCTCGCGGAGCTCCTCGCGCGCCAGGATCTCCTCCTGAAGCTCAAAGGAGACATAACCGATCCGTTTCCCTTCGGCCTCCGGGTCGTGACGAATCAATTTTCCCCGGACATGCGGGCAATCGCCCTGGATGGCCCTGGCGAGAGCGGACTTTCCCGAGCCGTTGGGCCCGAGAATTGCCCAGTTTTCTCCGGTTCGGATCTCCCAGGATGTTCCTTGGAGGAGCATCCGGTCTCCCAGACGCAAAGTCACACGTTCCAGTGTGATGAGGGTTTGGTTTTGGGGCTGCGAATGAAGGTTCAAGGGTTGTAATCCTCTCATGGTTCTGATAATGTGAGCGGCGTTTGGCGATTCAGTCCCGTCACGGCGCGCCTATGGATAGCAGAAATCCGGGAAAATGCCACATTTTTCCTTAAGGAGGAAGAAATGTCAAAGAAACGCGAGGTCTATTTCAACGGGGAGTTTCGCCCCTGGGACGAGGCGAATGTCCATGTCATGTCGCACAGTTTCGGAAGGGGTTCGGCGATCTTCGAGGTGATCGGATTTCACGATACGCCGGCCGGACCGGCGGTTTTTCGTCTCGACGAATACCTTTCCCGTTTTTGGAAATCGGCCTCCCTGCTCGAGATGGAGCCGCCCCTGACGCAGAGCGCGTTGCAGGAGGCTATCCTGAAGCTGGTGAAGAGAAGCGAACTGAAGAGCGGTTTTCTGAAGGTGTACGGTTTCTATCCGGAAATCTCATTTAACATTCTCCCCCCCCAGCGAAAATTTCAGGTGGCCGTCTGTCTGTTTTCTGCGGAAGAGGCGCTTGGCCGGCCGCTGGAATCCCCGCCCCAGGGCGTGACCGCCTGTGTTTCGCGGTGGCGGCGGCTCGACCCCCAGACCGTGCCGATCGAGGCGAAGGTGGCGGCCAACTATGTCAACGGAATGGTGGCCCGGATGGAGTCGCGGGAGAAGGGGTTCGATTATGCCATCCTTCTGGATACACAGGGATTTCTCACGGAAGGGGGGACCGAATCGCTCTTCCTGGTCCGCGATGGCCGCCTCCTGACATCGGCCCTGGGGACGGTTCTGCAGAGCATCACCCGCAAAACCCTGCTGGAGGTTGCCGGGACGATGGGGATTGAAACTTTCACCGGACTTCTGAAACCGGATGCACTCGATGAAGCGGATGAGATCTTTTTCTCCGGCACATCGACCAAGCTTCTCCCGGTCCGGCAGGTGGGGGACCGGATTCTGAATGAGGTTCCCGGACCGCTCACACGGAGGCTCTCCGAGCGGATGGCGGGGATCATCTCCGGAGGCGACGGGCAGTTCCGGCATTGGCTCTTTCCTGCATGATGGAGGCTTTTTCATGAAATCAAAATGGAGAATGGCAGGCATCCTGCTGTTGACACTCACCTTCCTGTGCGCGAACGCGGGATGGACGGAGAACAAAATACCGGATCATTTTGTGGACGTGCAGACGGTGATCCCTTCCGTTACGCTGGACATCCGCTATCACGGTGACCATAATTTTCTGGGGACAAGGGTGGATGGATATCTGGCCCCAAAATGCTTCATAACCGCGCCCGCCGCCGAGGCCCTGGCAAAGGTGCAGGCGGAGTTGCAGGAATTTTCCCTCTCGCTCAAAATCTACGATTGTTATCGTCCCCAGCAGGCCGTGGATCATTTTGTGCGATGGGCCAAAGATATCAAGGATACGAAGACCAAAGCCGAATTCTATCCTACCGTGGACAAGCGCAACCTCTTTCGCGACGGTTACATTGCAGAAAAATCGGGCCACTCCCGGGGCAGCACGATTGATCTGACCATCGTTCCCGTTCCCGTGCCGGCGGAGGGGAAATACATTCCGGGACAATCTCTCGAAGCCTGTTATTTGCCTGCCGCAAAGCGGTTCAAGGATAACAGCATCGATATGGGGACGGGGTTTGACTGCTTTCATGAACTTTCGCATCCCGGAAACCTGAAAGTGGGAGATCCGCAGCGTGTAAAACGGCTCCTGCTCAAGACACTGATGGACAAACACGGCTTCAAGAATTACGACAAGGAATGGTGGCACTTTACATTGCGGAACGAGCCCTATCCCGACACCTATTTCGATTTTCCGGTGAAATAAAATTTATGGTAAATAAGCGAAGCTACAAGATGATTCCCCGTTTATCGGGGTTTGTTCTGGCGGCGGCTGTGCTGCTGTGCTCTCTTTCTGCGACACCCGTGATGGGAGAAGAGAAACCCGCCCTTCAGGCGCTTGTCGTGACGACGAAAGATTGGTCATCCGTTGACGCCACCTTGCGTCTTTATGAGCGTAAGGATGCAAAATCCGCGTGGATTTCCGTGGGGGAGATGATTCCCGCTGTTGTGGGCCGAACCGGCCTCGCCTGGGGAAGAGGCATCCACCCGGATCCTCCGGCCGGTGGGCCGCAAAAACGAGAGGGAGATGGAAAGGCCCCGGCGGGCATTTTCAAGCTGGGCCTCGCCTTCGGCTATGCCCCCGCGGGAGAGGTTCCGTGGATTGGCCTGCCCTACCAACAGATGAAGGAAAGCAGCAAGTGCGTCGACGACTCTGGCTCCCTGTTCTACAACCGCCTCCTTGAGGAGGGAAGCGTCCGGCGGGACTGGAACAGCTTTGAGGATATGCGGAGGAGCGACGGACAGTATCGATTGGGTATTGTGATCGAGCACAACACAAACCCCGTTGCGCCGAGGGGCGGTTCATGCATATTTTTCCACATCTGGGCAAAGCCGTCCAAGGGAACTGCCGGCTGTACGGCCGTTTCGGCGACTGACATGGAGAAGATCCTCCGGCGGCTGGGACCGGGGGAAAATTCAATTTTGATCCAGCTCCCGCAGGCGGAATATGAACGAATGCGCACGCCCTGGGGACTCCCATGATTTTGAAAATTCCGTTTGACACGTTGTGCATAGTCTGGTAGGAAAAAGTCGCGTTTGAAAAAAGAATCGATGGAAAGAGCGGAAAGAAGATGATGAACGAGCTTAACAGCATGAGAAACTGGTGGTGGCAGAGCAGCCATAGGAAGAGGTTTGTCCACCGCTGAAGCGCATAAATTGAAGTGATTTGAAGCCGTGGGAACCTTTTTGGGGATCCCGCGGCTTTTTTGTTTCTGCAACGAAGGCCGTGACCGATATCACGGCCTTTTTATTTGAAAAATAACAGGAGAAACGACCCATGTACGATCCCGATTTTGAGACCTTTTCC
>Ga0247840_10008765_pt1 | contig 13398 bp, 16 predicted proteins | sample LaCruzMarch2015__FD_192404 | JGI IMG/M metagenome (GOLD analysis project Ga0247840, IMG submission 192404) | Freshwater microbial communities from meromictic Lake La Cruz, Castile-La Mancha, Spain - LaCruzMarch2015_17m | ecosystem: Environmental > Aquatic > Freshwater > Lake | place: Spain...
TAAATGGTCTATTTGTAACCTCACAACTAATAGCTTTATCTAGAATATCTTCTGTGACTTCATTTATATTATCCGGTAAATTATTTTTATCCAAAATTTCTAAGTCTCCAACATTTGTTTCGGGCTCTTTAGCAATATAACCACCAAACTTTACTATTTGTTCATCAGTTAGTGGATATAAAATCTGTCCAATCGAGAAATTATAAGCCTGAGCAGAAAATTCTATCCCTGGGCCATCACTGTATTCACCTTTTTTTAACATCTCTGTCTTTATGTCATCAATAATTTTAAAATATTCTTTTTCTTCATATTGTTTATTTAAAATACAATAAGATTTATTCTGAAGACCAAAACACATAAAACAATTCGTTAAATTTTTGGAATTAAAAACAAACTCACAATCCACACAAAACTTTGAAGATATAGAAAATTTTACTCTGCTCGAATGTGAACCGATATTTGTACACATATATAATAAGCTCGAGTGCCCACCTGAATAAAGTAAGTCCATAGAGTCCTTGTGAGACAAAGCTCCGTCTGCGTGACGAACATTCTCGGAATTAACTCCATCAGTTACATCAATTAAATTTCTTGAATTTATTATTTTGGCTCCAACAACATCATTTGAAGAAATAATCCTCGATCCATTAACAGGAAGGCTCCTGACTAATTGCCAAAACTTCTCATCACACTCTTTAAGAATTTCTCTAGAAAAAGGCACAATTGAGTTTGTAAACTTTTCATACTCTTCTTTAGAAAATTGTTCATTATAAACGCAATATCTCTTATTCCTTAAATTCACACAACCAAAACAATCCATACAGTTTCGACAATCAAATAAAAATTTGCTATCTGTGCAATTACTAGAAAAATATATGAAAGAAGATTTATATAAATGATCTGAATTTACTCCATTAAAAACAAATTCAGAATCAAAGACAGTATAAGAATCCATAACATTACGACTATTGTTAATCATTAGAGAATACCAAGCATCCTCTACATGATAACAAGCCATGACATAATACCCATTTTTCAAATCCCTTCCACCATTTGAGTACTCACTGTTTATAGAGGATGGATCCCTGTTTAAAAATGATGGAATTGGAAATTTCTTTCTAAAAGAAAATAATAATTCCATTGGGTCATCTACTTCTTTATAATCTATTCCGAAAGAAAATGGATCAAATTCATCATCAATAAAATATTTATAATCATAAACTGGAAATGGGCACTCTTCGGAGAAAATCGAAATCATTGATTCGGTGTGCCCTGGGGCATCGCACTTCTTTTTAAACAATTGACTCCAACCCATATTTGTAAGACGACGCATTCTCCTACATGTCGGGCAATAATTTGGAGCAGGAGCTCGAAGCATTTTCAAAAACTGGATATCTCCTTCATTAATTTCAAATTCACCTTCACAATATTTATGCTCTCCCTGCCATTTGCAAATACGCTTATGAGGAGTAAGTTTTCCTAGTATCTCATCTAGTAATGCATCAAATTGTGGTGTCTTGGATTCCATATTACATCCTCTCTGGGATTTCAATTCCCAATAACCAGAGGCCATTTTTCATAGTTTGATAAAATGATTTTATGAGTTTTAAATGATAAGTCATATGTATGTTCTCCTCAACAAGAATAGGTGTATTCCCATAAAAAGTATTAAATTCACTTGCAAGTTTTGTAAGGTAAACTGCAATATGGTGCGGGGCATTCTCATTATAAGAATACTCCACCATCTCAGGAAATTGATAAAGTAATTTTTCCAAATCAGTAATATTTTCTGGAATATCTTTTTTGTCTAACAAATCAAAACTTTTCGATTTTTCTAAAATGGAATTCGCCCGAACAGCCGAGTATTGAAGGTATGGCCCCGAGTCTCCTTTTATATTCAAAACTTCTTCCCAGTTAAAAATAATATCCCCAAGACTATCCCTTTTGAGGTCATTGAATTTAAGAGCCCCAATTGCCACAATCTCTTTCGTTTCTTCATTTATTTCTCCTGCTCTTTTTTCTGCTTCATTTATAATATCATCAAGCCAAATAACATTACCTTTTCTGGTACTCATCTTTCCTTCTGAAAATCTATACAATCCGTGCGGAATATGGACACGCTGGTCTCCATTGTAATATTCAAGCATCTTCTCTGCTTCAATAATTTGTCTAAAATAAGCGATTTGCTCTGATCCAACTTCATTTATAATTTTTATATCTTTTCCATATTCATTCTTTCTCCATTTGTCAGCAGCCAAATCTCGCAATCCATACAAGGAAGAACCATCTTTCTTGAGTAAAAGCAGTGGTGGAAGTTTTTTGTCTTCAGTAAATTCTATTATAAAAGCACCTTCGCTTTCTCTACCTAATCCTTTTTCTTTTACATCTTCTATAACACTTTGCATTTTATCTTCATAGAAGCTCTCCCCATATTCTGTATCAAAATCCGAGACATTTAGCTTTTTATATATTCGATCAAATTCTTTCTTTGACATCTCTATGCATTTTTTCCAAATATTTATTATCTTATCATCTTTTTTTTCTAGCTTGGCAAAGCAAGCTCTCGCTTCGTCTTCTAGTGAATTATCTTTTTCTGCTTCTTCATGAAATTTTACATAAAGGTCCACAAGTAATTTTATTGGGGTCTCACTTTTTTCTATTTCACTTAAATTACCCCATTTTTCTAATGCTACTATCAATTTACCAAATTGTGTTCCCCAGTCTCCGAGATGATTATCTCTGATAACTTTATACCCCGAAAAAGACAATATCCTTCCGATAGAATCACCTATTATGGTTGATCGTAAATGTCCAATAGAAAATGGTTTAGCTATATTTGGAGAAGAATATTCAACAATTACTTTTTCTCCTTTACCTAAATTATTCTTCCCCCAATCTTCTCCTTTCTTTAAAATCTCACTTATACTCTCTGTAAAAAATTCTCGAGATAAATAGAAATTTATAAATCCTGGTCCAGCAATCTCTACTTTTGCAATTCCTTTAGGTAAATTTTTCTCTAATTCTTGTTTTATTTTTTCTGCTATTTCCTTAGGATTAAAAGACCTATGACCTTCATCATTTTCTTTTTTAAAAAAATCTAATGATTTTAAAGGATTGTTATTTTGAATACTTTTTACAAACAAAGAATGAATGACCATTGCGATATTTGTTGAATAATCTCCATTCTTCAAATCATCAGGGTGCTCTACAGAAAAAGAAACATCTTCTGGTATTCCAAGATTTTTTAATGCTTCTTTTATTACATTTTCTATTTTCTCTTTCATTCGTAATTATTAATTCGTAATTATTTTATTTCCTCCCCGTTGACCCAAAGGCTCCCATTCCACGAGAAGAGTCTCCTAGATCATCCACCTCTTCCAATTCCGCTATAACTACAGGGTAAATTATAAGCTGACTTACTTTATCCCCCTCTTCTACAGTATATGGCTCAGAGCTCAGATTTACAAGGTGAGTATTATATTCCCCTCTATATCCTGCATCAAACACCCCTCCCATAGTATGAAGGCCAATTTTTGAAATACTACTTTTATCTTTTATAATTGCAGCATAACCCTCTGGGAATTCCATCGCAAATCCATGGTAAAAAAAGTGATGTCCCCCAGGCTCTATTGTATAATTCTCCATAGAGAATAAATCCATCCCCACATCCCCCGGATGAGCATACATCGGCAACTTTGCATTTTCTTTTAATTTCTTTATTTTAATTTTCATTTCATTTTATTTTAATTTATTTTTTACTTCCCTATATACCATTTCATGTATCTCTTCACGCGATAAAATTTTCCCTTTTTCAGAACAATTTATTTTACTCCAATTCGGTTGCGTTTTTGCGAGCCACAAAGCACTTTTTACAGAATTCTCCATAAACTTCTCATCTGCTTCGTGGACATCTTTATTCTTTTTCAAATATTTTCTTTTCATTTGACTACTTTCTCTTTCATTCAAAAGTTTCATAACTATCTGTATAGGCAAACTTAAATACAGAGTTATGTCTGGCTTAGGAATACCAAAAACTTCGAACTCCATCTGATTAAGCCATTTAATAAAATTATTCCTCTTTTTTGTATCACTTATTTTTCCTCCTTGATGAATCTGATTTGCGGAAGCATAACGATTGGCTATAACTATATAGCCTTCTTTGAGCCAATTAATCATCTCTTTACTTGATTGCCACCGATCGGCAGCATAAAGAACTGAGGCAATTTTTGGATGAACATTAATAAAATTATAATATTGCTCGGACAAACAATGTCCCACAAAAGCCCCAAAAAAGTTTTTATAATATTCAGGGAAGTCTACAACTTTAACCCTATATCCCTCTTTCTCGAGTCTCTTTGTAAGAAAAGAAACTTGTGTCGCTTTACCACTTCCATCCGTCCCGTCAATAACTATTAATTTTCCTTTCTTTATTTTTTTATTCTTTATCATAATAATTTTTCCCAGTCTTATATGAATCTATTAATAATTTTGTTGGTACAAAAAGTGGCTCGGGTAATTTATCGATATCACACCATTGCCAATCTCCAATATTTTCGTGCGGAAAATCTGTGGGTTCACCACTTTCCCAATCTGCGACAAAATTAATAAGTATTGCTTGGTGTCCCTTATATGCATCTGTGTTTGCCACACAAATAAATTTTAAATTCTTTATTTTTACCCCGGATTCTTCTAGAGTCTCCCTTTCGATAGCTTCTTTAAACGATTCACTGTGTTCTATATGACCACCAGGCAAAGAATACTCCCCTGGCCCGTGCGTTGCGGTGTCCTTTCTCCTGCCAATCAATATCTTTCCATCTTTAAAAACCATCACTCCTACACAAGCCTTCGGTCTTTTTTGTTTCTTTTCTTCCATAATTATTTATTTGAAATTGAATAACCCCCATCAACAATAATAGTCTGACCCGTAATAAAACTAGCTTTATCACTAGCTAAAAATAAAATTGCTTCGGCAATTTCTTTCGGCTGACCTATTCTACCGAGCAAAGATGTATTTACTTGTTTCCACACTTCAGAATCCCAATTCTTAGAAATAGGAGTTTCTGTATACCCAGGAGAAACAGCATTAACAGATATATTAGGGGCAAACTCTTTTGCTAAAACTGAAGTTAAATTTACAATTGAGGCTTTTGAAGCAGAATAAGCCGAACGACCTGTTGTATTTACATTAGCCCTTATCGAAGCTATATTTACAATTCGTCCATATTTATTTTCCTGCATTAAGGGAATGATCGCCTGACAAAAATGAGAGGTCCCTAAAACATTAACCTTAAATACTTCTAACCACAATTCATCTGTTGTTTCCAAAAAAGTTGCCCTTGGTGCTATTCCAGCCGAATTAACTAAAATATCAATTTTCTTAACTTTTACTAAAATATCTGCAACTGCTTTGTCTACTTCGATTTTCTCAGACGCATCACAAAAAATATATTCACAACTTAGTTCTTTGGCTAAATTTTTTAATTCTTCACTCTCTGTTCTGCCGTGTAAAACAGGAATTGCCCCATATTCTTTGGCCAATCTTGCTGTTTGTGCCCCAATTCCAGACGAGGAACCAGTTATTAAAATAATTTTATCTTTTAACATAAATCAAATAATTACTAATAATTATTTTTTAATTATACCTAAATATTATTAATTACCCAAATGGAAACAATCTCTGCCATGGCATAGATTGTTTCCATTTAATTTTTATTATATAATCATATTTATGTCTATGCTAAGTGATATATTAAATGAACTTTGGAATACTGAGCTTAACTACAAAGGAATTATGGTTAATATTTTTGGTATTCCACGTTTTACTAAATATCCAAAAAAAAGTTTACAAGTAACAATTAATCGTCTTAAGAAAAAAGGAATTATAGAAAAAGAATTGTCAGGAATAATTCTCTCTAAATACGGGAAAGAATATGTGAAACGAAAATTTGACTCCTTGAAACAATTTGATAAGCCTAAAAATATTTCTAATAAAAGAAACCTACTCATAATGTTCGATATTCCAACAGAAAAGAAAGCTCACAGAGAATGGCTGAGGTGGCATTTAAAAAAATTTAACTTCATTATGGTTCAAAAAAGTGCATGGGTAGGTCCTTCTCCCCTACCTAAAGAATTTACTGATTATCTTAAAAATATAAAAATGGATAAATATATAAAAAACTTTAAATTAGATAGACCGTACCAATGAAATAATTTCTCTAACATAGAAACATTTTCTGCCATGGCAGAAAATGTTTCTATGTTTTTTAATTTTTTATTAAATTATTATTTATCTAATAATTTCTTTTCTAATACTTCTTTCAGATAATTATCCAATCCTTCAAGTTGAGCAATTTCATCAATCGATAACCATTTATAATCATCATGTTCGTCACTAAGGACAACTTCTCCTTCACCATTTCCTACATAAGTTAAACGAACGACATGCTTACCTGTCACTCTCAGTATATCTTGAGCATGAACGAGGTCCGGATCACCAATTAGTTCCAATCCTGTTTCTTCTTTTATCTCTCTTTTCAAGTTATCAATCAGAGTACTACCTGGCTCTATTCGGCCTCCCGCGATATCCCAAAGGTCTAAGCCTGCTTCTGGATACTTCTCCGCTGATCGCTTAAGAATAAGATGCTTGCCATCTTTATTCCTCAGTAATATTTTTACTCCAACTTTAAGTTCCATAATTATTTTACTCTCAATATTTTATCCATCCTAATGGCAAGCTTTATCATATCTTTTTCTTTATTACCTCTTGTCGTTTGAGCACAAGTTCCAAGACGGATTCCAGACGGATCCATCGGACCTCTTGGATCCCCGGGAATAGTGTTCATATTTACTATGATTCCAGCTTTTTCAAGCTTCTGACTTGCTTCTTTTCCAGGCAATCCTTTCCCTTCCATCCATGTATCCATAAGGATAAGATGAGAGTCTGTTCCTCCAGAAATAATATGCCAACCTAGCTTTTGTAATTCCTTGGCTAGAACTTTTGCGTTCTTTACGACTTGCTTTGCATACTTCTTAAATTCTGGTTTTGATGCTTCAAGGAAAGAAACTGCAGCGGCGGCAATAGTATTCTCGTGAGGTCCACCATAGAGCCCAGGGATTATGGCCTTGTCGATTTTCTTATCAAACTCTCTTGCGTCTTTCTTCACAAATAAAATTGCATGTCTTGGTCCACGGAGAGATTTGTGAGTTGTTGTCATCACTGTATCGGCATAAGGAAATGGAGATGGGTAGGCACCTCCTGCGACAAGCCCAGCAAAGTGAGACATGTCGACATGAAGTATCGCTCCACAAGCATCAGCAATTTCACGAAACTTTTTGAAATCAACAACTCGTGGATAAGCAGTGAATCCACAAACGATCAAATCTGGTTTCTCTTCTATCGCCATTTTTTTGACTGCATCATAATCAATCATTTCTGTTTTTTGATCAAGCTCAAACTGAATCGATTTCCATATTTTCCCTGTCATCGAGCCTGGGTAGCCATGAGTAAGGTGCCCGCCCGCAGAGAGCTTCATGCCCATTATCTTTCCCTTATTTCCTGTCTTTGGATCAAGCATTGGTACAAGTGCCGTATAAAGTGCAAAGTTTGCAGGACTACCAGATAATGGCTGGACATTCATATGCCATTCTGTAGGCTTAAGTTTAAAAAGCTTAAGAGCTCGTGCGATAGCCAAATTTTCCACCTTATCCACAACTTGATTTCCACCATAATACCTCCTGCCTGGATAACCTTCAGCATATTTATTGGTAAGTTTAGACCCTAAAGCTTTCAAAACGTCATCAGAAACAATATTCTCGGAAGCAATCAAATTCACAACACTTTTCTGTCTCTTCTCTTCTTCTTTAATAAGCTTCTCTACTTGTTTGTCTCGCATATAAATTTATTAGATTATTTTTAATATCCCCATTTTATCACATATATATAAAACAAAAAAGCAGGCTTTTGACCTGCTTTTTTCTACTAAAATTTATTCTTAACAATGTTGTCTGGGTGTTTTTCATTGAACAATACTTCACTATTATCCATTACATATAAATTGCGTATTGGGATTTCTATCATTTTACCCCAACAATCTTTACATGCCCACCAATGACCCCATAGATACAAATCAAACTGATCAGTCTTATCAAAACCCTGCTTAATCAATTTTTTTGAAGCTCTATATTCAGCATGATGGTCTCCAGCTGCACACCCAGGACATAACCAATATTTTTGACCTGATGGAATTCCTAAAATTCTTCTGATACAATATTTTTTATGCAAATTAATCAAACTTTCACTAGTTAAAGATGCTTTGTTTGCACCTTTGGAAACAATAATATTATCTCGAGCACTAACTATTACAGCACCAGTAGAAAACCGCTTTTCAGTTGATTCACTAAAAGCTACTTCTTTCGCTTCTTGCATATATTTATTATCCTTTGATACATATAAAATAGTCCTTCCCTCTGGCAAGTAAGGGTAAATTATTTCTTTTTTTGTGTTTGTTTCCATAATTCAAATTATATTATATAATAAAATATATGACAACTTTTGATACAATATATAAAAATTTAATAAAGCAAATAATGGAAGAAGGCATCGAGGAGTTAAATGAAAGAACAGGACATAAAATTAAAATACTACCTGGATTAACATTTCAAATTGATATTGAAAAAGAAGGATTTCCTATTTTAACACTTAGGAAAAATCCTATAAAATCACCAATTGCCGAACAAGTCTGGTTCATAACTGGAGATAAAGATACCGAATTTTTAAGAAGATACACAAAAATGTGGGACGAATTTATAGAAGAAGATGGAACAATAACTTCTGCTTATGGATATAGATGGCGACATCATTTTAATAGAGACCAGCTAGACCAATTAGTAAAACATCTAACCGAACAACCTCATTCAAGGCAAGGAGTAGTGATTACTTGGGATCCAGCAGATGACGGATTATATGGAAAAGGATTAAAAGCAACTTACAAAAAAAATGCACCGTGTCCGTTTGCATTCACCGTAAATATTATAGGTGGTAGGCTTCATCTACATAATATAGTTCGCTCAAATGATATGATGCTTGGGTGTCCTTTTGATACTTTTGGATTCTCTTTACTTATGATGGCCCTTGCCCAAAAACTGGGAGTTAAACCAGGAATATATACTCATACTATTTCTAATGCACATATATATGATAATCATTATGATGGTGCAAATGAGCTAATAAAAAGAGAAAATGATCACCCAAATATATACCCAATACTTCCAGATAATATTTACGACCGAGCAGAAAATAAAGATAAAAATTTAATAGATGAAATATTCCAATCCTTCAAACCATTTTTTAATCCAAGTGAACCTATAGAAGGACTTGATATAGTCAAATAAAAACATGAAAATATATATTAGCCACTCAACAAGTTTTGATTTTAAAAAAGATCTTTATCAACCACTTAGAGATAGTGATTTCAGTAAAAATTTTATTCTCCCTCATGAAAAAAGTTTAAAGCAAAATACATTAAAAAATATTTTTTCATCAAAAAAATGTGACTTAATTATTGCAGAAGTTTCATTTCCCTCTACTGGACAAGGAATAGAGCTTTGTTTAGCTAGTATTATTTATAAAATTCCAATAATATGTTTCTATAAAAAGAATTATAATTACTCTAAAGCACTAAACGATGTTTCAAAAAAATTTGTTCAATATAATGATGGTAAAGATTTAATAGAAAAAATAAAAAAAATAATATGATACTATCAATAATTTCAGCAATAGCGAATAACAATGAAATAGGAAGGAAAAATGAACTTCTCTGGGATTTACCGATAGATATGAAGCACTTCAGGGAGACAACCAGCGGGCACCCAGTCATAATGGGCCAAAGGACTTTTGAATCACTTGGTATAGGTGTAAATGGACTACCGGGTAAGCCTTTACCAAACAGAAGAAATATAGTCCTAACTCTTGATACAAATTTTAAAAGAGAAGGAGTAGAAGTATACTATAGTATAGAAAGTTTAGAAAAAACACTAAAAGAAAGCATGGGAGATGATGAGGAGGCCTTCATAATCGGTGGTGGCCAAATTTACAAGCTTTTCATTGATAAAGCTGCCAAGCTATATATCACACATGTAAATGCTAGCTTCCCTGATGCAGATACATATTTCCCTAATATTGATAAAGATAAATGGCAAATCATAAATGAAGACAAACACGAAAAAGACGAGAATAATATTTATGATTGCAATTTTGTAATTTATAAAAGAAAATCCGCTTAAAGCGGATTTTCTTTTATGGATCTATATCTGTTTTTACTCTTATAAAAATATCTTTACCATCTGGAGTCTTATCTTTTATATATTTACGATCTTTATTTTTCTCTATTTTTTTAATTAATTCTGTTTCAAGATCATAACCGAGAATCTCACACATTCCAAGTACAAATATAGCCACATCTGCAAATTCCTCTGCAACTCCATCTTGATTCTTACTAAATTTAGAATACGCTTCGGACATCTCTTCATGAGCTCTACAAAATTCAACCGCCACATCAGTAGTATTAAATCCTTTTTCAATTTTATTTCTCATCACCTCCTTTTGGAGCTCTCTTAAATCAATCATTGTTAAATTATATATCTTTAATTAAAATAATCAAACTACAAATTATCTGGGGCTTGAGCTAGGGTTACAAATACGGTTTTCACTAATTTGTCCGAATATATTTTCATAGTGACAAAATCACCAATCTTTTTACTTCTTATGAGATAAGCAAGATCATTATTCTCAGATATTTTTATTCCATCAATTTCTAGGATTATATCCCCTTCTTTCAATCCTGCTTTCTCAGCAGGTGAATTTGGCATAACTGCCACATCATCTTTATTTGCTCCTTTTTCTATAGTAATTCCATATTCATAGGATACATTATTTTCCAAACTCAAATCAATTTTACTAAAAACATAGCGAACTCCTACAAAAGGTCGGATTATTTTGCCAGTTGTTCGAACTGAATTTATTGCATCTTTTACACTATTAATAGGCAAAGAAAATCCAATACTCGATGACTTCTCTACAACAGCGACATTGATACCAACGACTTTTCCATAAATATTCAAAAGTGGTCCACCAGAATTCCCTTTATTAATAGCTGCATCTGTCTGAATAACTTTATCTAAATATTCCTTCTGCAAAGAATTATCTAGAGCGGTAATTGATCGGGACAAGCCAGAAACGACACCCACCGAAACTGTATTTTTAAATTCACCAAGTGCATTACCTATTGCAATCACTGTCTCCCCTACTTCTAAAGTATCTGAATCATGTAATTCCAAGTATGGTAAACCGGATTCTTTTATTTTAATTAGAGCTACATCCAAGACAGGATCAAAATCGAGTAATTCTGCATCGTATTCTTTTCCATTATTTAACAAAACCAAAAATTTCGCCTCTTTTTCCGACACAACATGTCTGTTTGTTACAATCAAACCATCAGATGATATTATAAAACCAGAACCACTTCCTAATTTCTTTTTTGTCAATTTGTCACTAACCAAAATCGACACTACTGCCGGTTTGGCTTTTTTGACTGCATCTATAACAGTAGGAGTAACTTCCTTTTTTTCTTCTTCTTTTATCGGTAAAATAATTTCTACTTTTTCTTCTACTTCTTCTTTTATATTTTCTTTTTCAGAAATAAAAGGAATTTCAACTGAATCAATTTTGGCTTGTTCTTTTTTATATTCTCCGACCAAATAATCAACAAACCTAGACCTATTTGAATAAAAAAGTAAAAAAATTGCTCCAAAAAACAAAACCATCAATACAAGATTGATCAAAACAGCTTGGATGATTATTTTGTAAGAATTTTTCTTCATTTTTGTTCGTAATTTTTTTATTTCTTTTTTAAACATAAATATTAGTATATATTACCTTAATACAAAGAATCCCAAAACCATCCCGACAAAATTAAGAATTGTATGGGAAATCGAAATCAAGACTAGATTGGGATAATTATAATACATCCAAGCAAAACCAATTCCCGCAATGAATGTCATCGGCAAGACAAAAGTCGCATTTACATAAATAACATGAATCAAAGCAAATACTACTGCATTTAGTCCAATTACAAAAACGGGGTTAGAAAATGCACGGCGAAGCAATTTCATCAATACTCCCCTAAAAACTATTTCTTGAATAATACTAATCGGAATAAACAAAAGCAAGAATTTTGCACTTTTCCACCAGTTCAAAAATGGACTATGATCTATTATCGCAGATAGCCAAACAAGGAAAAGAACACCAGCAATAGTAAATAACAAATAAGGAATGAAATCTTTATTAAAATTTTTATAAATCCCTAAGTCTGAAAGTGTCCAATGATTATTCCTAACAATTCCGATCATAAGTATGGCTATGCCGAAAAGCATTACCATACGAAAATCCCCGGGGACAACCTTGAAATATAATAATAGTGTCGGAATAACAAAGAGATACAATATCTGAACCCAGACAATTTCTTTTTCTTTCGTAATAAGAATCATTTTATTATTATAACCTGTAGCATGTTTTATACAAAATATCCTATCTATTATAATCTGGATGTTCTTCTTTTATAGAAAGTAAATGATTTGTATATCGGGATAGTGCAAAAAGTATAGTCGAAAGTCTATTCATATAGGAGATAGTCCCCTCACCTATATCACGACTCCCTTCGTCTAGAACTCCTACGATCCTCCTCTCAGCTCGCCTTGCCAGTGTCCTTCCAAAATCAAGCGAAGAAGAAAGTATGCTTCCTCCTGAAATTGTAAAAGATTTTAACGGCGGGAGCTCCTCACTTATTTTTTTTACCATTTCTTCAGTTTTTAGGAGTTCATCTTTTGAAATTGTCATCTGAGATCCCCCAAGCTCTGCCTGAATGACAAAGAGATTCTGTTGGATATCGTCAATTATTTTATCAAAATATTTCTTTTCATCTATAAGCTCTATATAAAAATTATCATCTTTTGCCGAGACCTTGATAATACCGAGATAAGCATTGAGCTCATCGACTGCCCCAAGTGCCTCTATCAATATCGAACTTTTTGATATCCGATGCTGTTTGCAATCATACAAAGTCGTCGTGCCATTATCACCATAACCCGTATATAAAATATTTCCCTTTTTTTCTTTATCTTCTTCAATCATATTTATATTATACTAATAATCCGTATTAAATGAAATACTTTACATTTCATTTAAAAAATGTTACTCTGTTGTCGAATTACGAACCCCTCTCCCTACCCCCAAATACGAAGGGTCGGCAAATTAATTTCTAATGATTCAACTATTGTACCATACTCTTTTTCTGTAGCTACTTCGTAAGCTGTTCTACCTTCTAAACATTGTCTAGGTGTATG
>Ga0247840_10008768_pt1 | contig 13395 bp, 17 predicted proteins | sample LaCruzMarch2015__FD_192404 | JGI IMG/M metagenome (GOLD analysis project Ga0247840, IMG submission 192404) | Freshwater microbial communities from meromictic Lake La Cruz, Castile-La Mancha, Spain - LaCruzMarch2015_17m | ecosystem: Environmental > Aquatic > Freshwater > Lake | place: Spain...
TACCCTTCAATACCAAAATGCTGAATTAACAAGGACAAGCCTGAATTGGAGACCGTTTTACCAAAATCAATTTGCTGATAAAAATCATAGGCGTTGGTCTGTAATAAAGACCAATCTATTTTTCCATCAGGCGCGCATGCACGTTGAAACCGATGTAAATATTCATATTCTGCGGTCATCATGCCGCTTCCTGTCACGACCCCCCAACGCGCTGCAGATTCAGCGGTGGGAGAAATCCCCGCGTCATCAAAGGCTTGAGCCGCTGCCGCTAAGGCATAACCTGTAAAAGAAATAACATGACGACTCTGCTTATTCAAAAAAGGCTTTGGCAAACTAAATTGCTTTACTTCAGCCGCAATACGCGCAGGAAACGCCGTGGCATCAAATTGCTGTATGGTGTCTATTCCCGATTGACCCGCCAATAAATTGCTCCAGGTCGATTGCACATCATTTCCTAGTGGGCAAACAACACCTAACCCTGTAATTGCAACGCGTCGTTTTTTCATTTCAATTACCTTCTGCCGTCATCACCACATCCAACACACATACTCGCCGCCCATCGACTTCACTACGGTAAGACAATATTAACATTTCATCATCATGCTGCTTCACAGATAGATGAGAAATAACAACATCACCAGGATATACAAATTCTTTCATTTTTATTTTACGAAGCTCACGCAGTTGGTACGATTTAGAAAACCCGGCACGCGCTAAAAATTCGCGAGCCAAGTGAAGCTTACACTCCAGCAAAACGGTCATGGGCAAGACCGGTTTATTCGGAAAATGATCGGGGAAATAGGGCGCTGCTCGCGTGATGTGCTTTTCTGCGCATAAATAAACGCCAGGCTCACTTGAAAGAATGCGATCAAAAGCCATGGGTGGCGCTGGACGAACGTCCTCTGACAGTAACATCTCAGACGACGCATGGCTTTCCTTTGGATTGAAAGTATCATCAACAGGCCTATTGATTTCAGCAAATTGACGACGCACCACCGCCACGTCGATAAAGTCTTCCATAGGCAATAGAGGACCAAGCGCGCCATCAAGGGTAAACACTACGTCATTACCGACAGATGCCACACTGTGATATTGCACAACTGACTCATCTAGATTATCAATAAAGGATTCAAGGAGAATGGTTTCGCCGACATAAACAGGACGGTAAGGTTTTGCACAAGAGGCAATTCCTGCAACGGGTCTAAGGGTAAAGTCGTTGCTAAACATCACGTTCCATGCAGCAAGTTGGCCTAAGGCTTCACCAACTAACGAAGGAATAAAACAAAGCCGTCCCTGCTCATCATGACCAAGGTATGGGTCATCACGCGTAACATGCTTTATCCCTCGCACAAATGTTGCGGGGGATAAATGCAAGATTCGATCAACGAATAAAAACCGCATTAGGCCACGGTTTCAAGCGTAGTTTGCTCACTCAAAGCAGCAATAATTAATTTACAAAAAGTTTCTACCGTAAACAACATGGGGATTTCATTCACCTTCATGTTTGCTTTGAAACTATCTGCGGGAACTTCACAAAGATAACTTTTTAAGGCGGCCATACCGGCTGCAGTTAATACGCCACCTTTTTCAAACTCATCTTGGGTGAGGTCACCACGCGCATTTTTTTCAAGTTGACCACGTGGGATTTTAATGCCAAACTCTTTTTCCAACTGAAATACCAAATCAAGAAAATCAATGGACTCAGCACCTAGATCGGCAATTAAACGACGCTCTAGAGATACTTCTTCTTCACCAATCACTAATACATCAGCAATAATTTCACGGACTTTTGGATAAACGCTATCTATATTCATGTCACACCCTCGGGACTTACCAAGTATACAAAGCCGCTGATTATATCATAATATTTTAACTCACAGCTACGTCAACACATGTAAAATTCAGATTTAAACGCTAAGCTTTCAGAAGAGCATTATCTTATCTGCTTCACCCCACCACATTGTAGCCCGCATCCACAAACAAGACCTGGCCTTTGATCATTGATGCTTCAGGTAAACACAGTAAATACACCGCATTTGCAACGTCTTCAGGCAATAATGGACGTCCAGCTAGAGCGTGTGCTTGGTATTCATCCAATAATTGTTCACGATTGGGGAAATGTTTTAATGCATCCGTATCGACCACACCTGCTGAAACGGTATTAACATTAATCCCGGCTTCTGCCAATTCAAGACTCAATGAGCGAACTAGCGCTTCTAAAGCAGCTTTTGATGCACCAATAAAGGCATAATTAGGTATAGCACGATGAGCGCCTAGACTTGATAAAGCCACAACGCGACTCCCTGAAGGCATCATCATGCGCCCCTCAGTAACCAAATGGTTTAATGCTAATGCATTGGTCTCCATGCACCAACGCCAATGTTTAGTGGACATGGTCATTGCAGGCTTTAATACACCACTCGCGGCATTACTGATGAGGAAATGAAGCGCTGTAAAATGTTCACGAAACGCTGCAAACATGTCTTTTACAGATTGATGGTCAGCCACATTTGCTTGAATAGCAATGGCTCGCCGTCCTAATTGCTGTATGGTCTCGACCAAGGCTCGTGCTTCATCTGAACTGTTATAATAAACAATAGCAATGTCACTACCCGCCGCGGCTAATTTCAATGCGGTAGCTCGACCAATTCCACGTGCGCCCCCAGTAATTAGGGCAACTTTATTTGCAAATATGTCACTCATTCATCATTCTCTAAACATGAAAAAAGCACAAACTACCGTGATTCAAGAATGCTGTCAATGAGACAAATACTGTGGTTTTTGCTTGAAAAAACAACAAAATGAACGAGAAACTTATACCGATATATAAAATTTACTTGTTTAAATCATGCTATCTTTAGTACTATCTGCGCACCATTCAACAATATGAATCACAAACCAATGCAACATTTTTGGTTAAAAAGCGTACTCCCCATTGCCGGCATGTTTTCATTTCGAATGCTAGGATTGTTCATGTTAATCCCTGTATTCACCGTCTATGCTGTCGATTTAAATGCGGCTACCCCAGCCCTTATAGGTGTGGCACTGGGTAGCTATGGCTTAAGCCAAGGTATATTACAAATTCCATTTGGCCTTCTATCTGATCGTATCGGAAGAAAGCCGATTATTACCTTAGGATTGCTATTGTTTCTTGCAGGAAGCCTCTGGGGCGCATTGACCGATTCCATTTATGGCATGATTATCGCAAGAACATTACAAGGAACTGGCGCCATTGGAAGCGTTTTAATTGCCTTGCTTGCTGATCTTACGCCCGATGCAGAACGCACCAAAGCCATGGCCGTTATTGGGTCATCTATTGGTTTGTCTTTTAGTTTAGCCATGGTGCTGAGCCCTGCTATAGCCCATGCTTATGGACTTTCAGGGATTTTTTATTTCACAGCAGTACTTGCCACGCTAGGGCTTTTGCTCCTGCATACGGTTGTACCCACCCCCATAAAAGAGCCTTTTCATTCCAATACAGACGCTCGCCCTCGCTTATTTAAAAGTGTTGTGGCAAATCATCATTTACAACGACTAAATGCCGGTATTTTCTGCCAACATTTTATCCTAACCTCCACTTTTTTTGTTATTCCAATGCTTCTTCAAGAGCAAATAAAGCAGGGGCATTTAATACAACAATGGCGCTTTTATTTGCCATTAATGATTTTTTCTTTCCTGGCGATGGTGCCTTTTATTGTTATTGCAGAAAAAATGTCTCGCATTAAAACGGTGTTTCTCTCCTCTGTCCTCATTACCGGTCTTAGTCAGCTCTTTTTGGCATTTACCTATCAATATTGGTTAGGTATTTGCGCACTTATGTTTAGTTATTTTGTCGTGTTTAACATTTTGGAAGCAAGCCTACCCTCCCTTATCTCAAAACAAGCTGACCCGAAAGCTAAAGGCACGGCCATGGGGATTTACTCAAGCTTTCAATTTTTAGGCATCTTTGCAGGTGGTGCAACGGCGGGCTTTTTATATCAATATGCTCACAGTAAAGGCATCTTTATTCTCAATGCCAGCATGTCACTTTTATGGTTTATCATCGCCATGAAAATGACCCCTAATGCCTACCAAACCACGATTAGCGTGCCTTATGATGCTAGCATTCATACTAGAGAACAATTATCTCTTAAGCTTGAGAGCCTACCGGGAGTAATGAGCGTAGCCTTTTCTGAAAATGCGGGCCTGATTTACTTACGTATCAATAAGGCTCGCTATAAAACTGGCAGCGCTGAACAACGATTGCTTGATATTTAAAAACACATCATCAATGTTTGGCATTTTACAGACCTACGCAATGCAACAAATATTGGGTATAATATTTGGCTAACTATCGCATAATGGAGAAATATATGGCCCGTGGGATTAACAAAGTAATACTCGTAGGTAATGTTGGCGTCGATCCTGACGTTCGCTACATGCCAAATGGCAATGCAGTAACCACCTTATCCGTTGCCACCAGTGAAACATGGAAAGATAAACAATCTGGTGATAAGCAAGAGCGCACAGAATGGCACCGTGTGGTGTGCTTCAATCGCCTAGGTGAGATTGCGGGTGAATATGTTCGTAAAGGCTCTAAGCTCTATGTGGAAGGAAGCTTACGCACGCGCAAATGGCAAGACCCCCAAGGGCAAGATCGCTACACTACAGAAATCGTTGCATCTGATATTCAAATGCTTGACAGCAAAGGCGGCGCGGCACCTGCGTATAATGAAATGCCTCACGCTTCAGCGGCCTCACAACCATCACAAGGCTCTACTGCTCAACGACCAGAAATGGCCGCGCAAACCAGTGCACAAAATGCCTTTGATGAATTGGATGATGATATCCCGTTCTAGGAGTTACCTGAGACAGTTTTGTAAAGAATCGAGTGGCTGGAACCTTTTATGGCCCCAGTCCTCGCGCCTCATTATGTGTGATATCCCATACGTTGCTTTTAACTATACGTTTAAGACATTGACCTTTCATACAGACGAAGTAGCCTCATTGCTTCAAACTACGGATTCTGCGTCCTCACACCTAACTTGTTCAGATACCTTACCTTGGCCAACGTCGTTTACACTAGTGTAATAAACACCCCCCATTTTACATCAAATGGTCTCACTCTTCCTCGAGTAGCCGCTCAACACACTCGCCCCTTTCAATTTGGAGCATGGTGGATGGCTACTAACAAATAATTTTTGATCTTTTAAGATTTCCTTAAGGTTTATATTAAATAATTCTTGCCCCAAGTTAATCAATTGAGCTTAAATATGACAAAGAAAATATCCGAACCATCTCCATATATCGATACAAAACCCACAACTCCAATTGCAACACGCCCAAGTTCATCGCCAAGACGTGAGAGCTTTTTCCCCTCTTGTACTGCTGAAGCAAATAACAAACGGAACGCGCACAACCCTCCACCACCGCCCTCTTCTGGTGCTGCTGGATTGGCATGCAAATAAATCAAAACTATGTCTTTACAGATATTCATGAGCTCTGGATATAACATTGCTAAAAACACACAAAAAAGCAAGGATGCTTTCAAATGCCCTTTTTTCTAAAGTACGCCAATACGTACTAGCGTTACTCTATGGTCAACCCGATCGTAGCTTTCATACCAATGAAATTATCCGGTTAACTCATTCAGGAACAGGAGCGGTTCAACGAGAACTTGAAAAGCTGGCTGCTGTTGGGCTAATAACAGCACAATCTATTGGTAATCAGAAACATTACACAGCTAATTGTACTTCACCACTGTTTACAGAATTACGCAGTATTGTATTAAAAACATTTGGATTAACGGATGTGCTTAAAGAAGCACTTGCACCCATTGCCTCACAGATATATATCGGTTTCATTTATGGCTCTATTGCCAAACAAGAAGACACAGCTACCAGTGATATTGATTTGATGTTGGTATCTGATAACTTAACTTATGCTGATTTATTTAAATTGCTCGAGGAAGCACAAGAAAAATTGGGTCGCCCTATACATCCAACGTTTTACTCTCCAGCAGAATGGACGCGAAAACTACAAACAAATAATAATTTTTTGACCCAACTGGTTAAACAACCAAAAATTTTTCTAATAGGAACTGAGGATGAGCTTACCAAACTTGGATAACCTGGGAAAAACTGGTCAATTGAAAGTAGAGCCTATGAATCAGTTGAAATTTTCGGGCTTACTACGTTCAGGCGAAGCGCGGCTGCACGATGCAGCCAATCCGTCTCTTGCTGCAGAAAGTCAATTTGATCTGGCTTATAATGCAGCGCACTCACTATCTCTTGCCGCATTACGTTGGCATGGATATCGATCGGGTAATCGCTATTTGGTGTTTCAAGTATTACCTCATACCATTGGGGTTGGCCCTGAGGGTTGGCGCGTATTGGCAAAATGCCATGATTGTCGCAATGTTGCCGAGTACGAAGGATACTTTGAAATTGATGAGCAACTACTGAAAGACTTGTTAACTGCTACACAAATTTTATTAGCTCGTGTACGCTCTCTAAAATGATTTTTGTTAAATCCAATTAAATCAATAACATATAGTTAAATTAATAGACATTGGTAGAAAGAACCGTTCTAGAGGACACCTCAGACTATTTTGTAAAGAATTTAAGTGAAACCCCTAATATTAAAGGAGTTTTTCATTTTTAATGATCCCGAAGGCAAAAACCAAATGAATATAAATCACGTTGCTCTTTTAATTTCAAACATTAAAAAAGGAAGAGAATTTTATAGCCATATTCTTGGTTTAGAAGAAATCAAAAGACCTCCTTTCCCTATTCAAGGCATTTGGTATCAACTAGGAAGTAGTCAACTACATCTGATGCTTATAGAAAACTTGAAAAAACCACAATGTCATCCAGATAATGTGACCGTGCAGCCCCATTTTGCTATATCGGTTTCGAGCGAGAATTACCAAGCCATAATCAAAAAATTATCCTTATCAAAAATTGCAGTCACAGAAGAACCTCGTCTTTTACACGCGAATACCTGGCAAGCATTTTTTTATGACGATGATGGTAATATGATAGAGATAACAACTACCAGATAAGAAAATTCAAACCAATTATCATACCCATATTGGGAACAATAAGACCCCACATAGTGGTTTGCATTTCCTATAACCGTGTCTTTTGAGTGATTAGAAAGAAATGCCTGACTGGATAAAGAGAACCTGTAAAGCGAATGGAATTGACGTGCACTACATTCGAACTGGCGGCAACAAGGCCCCCGTTGTTCTACTGCATGGGTTAATGCTCAATGGAGCGTGCTGGACGCCTTTAGCGCGCTCACTGGAAAGAGATTATGACGTTGTTATGCCAGATGCTCGCGGCCATGGGTATTCTAGTGCGCTTGAGCATGGCTACAACTATAATAATCTCGCAACGGATGTGTTATGCCTTATCGAAGCGCTTGGACTCGAATCGCCAATAATACTTGGGCATTCAATGGGAGGCATGACCGCAGCCGTGGTTGCGAGTCAGCTCCAAAAGCAACTACGAGCGCTTATTTTAGCGGATCCAACGTTTTTAACTCCAGAGCGTCAGTACGACGTTTACAAAAGTGATATCGTAGATAAGCATCGCCAAATTCTCAATCAACCAAAAGAGGACTATTTAGCTGAGCGTCGGGCTCGAGATAACCGTCCACAAGAGATGATTGAACTATTTGCACAAGCAAGATTTCAAACGAACATTCATGCCTTCGACATTTTGAGGCCACCGTATCCTGAATATACTCATCTCATGAAAACCCTCGACGTTCCAAGCCTTCTTATCATTGGAGATGTCGGCTCGGTGGTTACTGCTGAGATGGCGACAAGTCTCACTGGAATCACGCAACGGTTAGAAACAATGCAGATAGCAAACGCGGGTCATGCGGTTCCGTTCGACCAACCTGAGCGCTTTTCGGCTGTCGTTCAAACTTTTTTAAATCGATGGCAACCGGTTAATTTTTAACAAAAAAATTTGATATGATGAGGTTATAATGACAATTGAAGGCCGCTGTGCGTGGGTAAATGATAGTCCACTGTATATTCACTACCATGATCACGAATGGGGAATTCCTGTTTATGATGAGCGATTATTATTTGAATTCTTAATTTTAGAAGGGATGCAAGCGGGATTAAACTGGCTTACTATTTTAAAAAAAAGGGACAATTTTCGCGCTTGTTTTGATAATTTTGATGCGGAAATAATCGCACGCTATGATCAACATAAAGTAGCGAGCTTGATGAACGATACAGGAATCATTCGCCACCGTTTAAAAATTGAAGGCGCTATAATTAATGCACAAGCTTTCTTGAAGATGAGAACAAATCCAGGGGACTTTTCAAATTATATATGGGGTTTTGTAAATGGATGCCCTATACAAAACCACTGGGCAAGCCTTGCAGTGGTTCCAACAACAACCGCCATTTCAGATGCAATGGCAAAGGACTTAAAAAAGCGGGGTTTTAAATTTGTTGGAAGCACGATTTGCTATGCCTTTATGCAAGCGACGGGGATGGTTAACGATCACACCATGAATTGTATTTGCTACAAGAGTAACCCTACGTGTTAAATATCATCAATCCAGGCCACCATCATGAATACATTTGATACCTATATTAAAAAATGGAATTTAGTGATAGATGGAGATGCCATATCGACACTCACCAGCAAACTGCTGCCCGTCCAATACAAAAGCATGCCTGCCATGTTAAAAATTGCCACGGCAATTGAAGAGCAAACTAGCGGGCAATTGATGGTTTGGTGGGATGGTCAAGGAAGCGCTCAAGTACACGCTCATGATAGTAACGCGTTGCTTATGGAGCGTGCTATGGGAGGATACTCGCTCATAAAGATGGCAGCACATCATAAAGATGAGGAAGCAACCCGTATTATCTGTAAGGTCGTAAGCCATCTTCATGCCCAAACCAATAAAGCGACTATACCTAGTACATTAACACCACTATCTGACTGGTTCAGTGCTCTGTACAAAGCCTCACAGAAGTATGAGGGGGTCTTTTATAAATCCATGAAAATAGCTGACGAGTTATTAAATAATCCGCAAGAGGTTGTTGTTCTGCATGGTGATATTCATCATGGCAATGTACTCGATTTTGGTGTGCGTGGCTGGCTCGCTATCGACCCCAAAGGCTTGGTCGGTGAGCGGGGTTATGATTTTGCTAATATATTCTGTAACCCCAACATGGGTATAGCAACAAAACCTGGTCGTTTAGAGCAACAAATAAATATCGTGTCGAATGCCACTGGATTAAACAGACATCGCTTACTTAAATGGGTTTTATCTTATGCCGGCTTGTCCGCTGCGTGGCATCTTGAAGATGGCGGGAACCCTGAATTAGCTATGATGATCATGAGCATTGCCTCGGCCATGATTGACGAGCAAAGCAGATAACAAGGGATAACCATCGCTAGTATATAAAATACAGGGGAATCAGCCTTGCTGATAATAAATAAAGTCAGTTGCAGTTTAAATGACTGACTCCCCACGTACGCTGCTTGTCAGCGGTATTGAAGAAGATCTATATGTGTCTCGGCCTTCAGAGAAAGCATATACATTTTACTAACACAAAGAATGTATCATTTAAAATTTAATCGACTATATACTTTTTTTAGCAAAGAATTAAGAAAAAGACTGTGACTGTGACTGTGACTGCTCAGGTAACTACTCCTGGACCCCTCGATACAGTCAAGGGGCGCAGGTATGGGATAACTGAATAGTTACAAAAGATTTAGATATAAAAAAACCAGGATATCCTGGTTTTTTTATACGCGGTAAAGATTACTCTTCTGAAGCTTCATGGTTGGCTTCTGGTCTATCAACCAGCTCAACAATTGCCATAGGAGCATTATCACCCGCTCTATAACCACATTTTAGTACACGTACATAACCGCCTGGACGCTCAATATAACGTGGGCCTAAAGTAGTAAACAACTTACCAACAGCACTTTTAGATCGCAATGTATCGAATACATAACGTCGTGAAGCAACTGAATCTGATTTACCAACAGTTATCAATGGCTCAACATAGCGACGCAATTCTTTTGCTTTTGCTAACGTTGTTTTAATAAGTTCATGTTCAATCAACGAAGTGCACATGTTAGAAAACATGGCTTTACGGTGACTGCTTGTTCGGCTAAAACTACGGCCAGAATTACGGTGTCGCATGACTAAGACTCCTAACAGCTTTATAACAAGCTATATAAAATTACTCACCTAAATTTTCAGGCGGCCAATTCTCAAGTTTCATTCCCAAAGACAATGAACGAGATGCTAATACATCTTTGATCTCTGTCAGGGACTTCTTACCCAGATTGGGGGTTTTTAATAATTCATTTTCTGATTTTTGAACCAAATCACCGATGTAATATATATTTTCAGCTTTTAAGCAGTTTGCCGAGCGAACTGTAAGTTCTAGGTCATCGACAGGTCTTAATAATACAGGATCATAGTCATTTCGTTCTTTATTATCAGAGCGAGACTCTTCAAATTTCATATCCACAAATGCATGCAATTGACGTTGCAATATACTTGCAGAAATTCGAATAGCTTCTTCAGGATCAATTGTTCCATTTGTTTGTAAATCAATGGTTAATTTATCCAAATCAGTACGGTTTTCAACACGAGCGTTATCTACAAAATAGGCAACTTTTTTTACTGGAGAAAACGTGTTGTCAATTTTCAACTTACCTACTGATTTTTGCTGAACTTCATCATCTAGCAAACGAACGAAGGTATCTGTTGAGTGAAAGCCAATGCCCTTTTCAACTTTCAACGTCATGTTGATTTTGCCGTTTTCATTCAAATTAGCAATAATTAATTCAGGGTTTAAAATTTCAACACCATGAGTAACTTGAATATCAGCTGCAGTAATTTGGCAAGGACCTTGCTTGGTCAATGTAAGAAGAGCTTCATCGCCTACTGACATTCTTATTGCAACGTCTTTCAGATTCAGAAGAATATTAACCACATCCTCTTGCACACCTTCTATTGTACTGTATTCATGCAAGACACCATCAATAGACACTTCAGTGATAGCACTACCAGGCATGGAAGACATTAAAATACGTCTTAAGGCATTGCCGAGTGTATGTCCAAAACCTCTTTCCAATGGCTCTAAAACAACTCGTGAGTGATTCTTGGTTTCCGAGTGTACTTTCAGAACTTTTGGCGTTAGCATTTCATTAATATCAGTCATTCGGCTATGTCTCCGATCTTACTTAGAGTAAAGTTCTACCACCAAGTTAACGTTAAAATCAGCAGATAAATCACTCAAGGTTGGTAACGCAGTAAATGTCCCCTTGAATGTACCCATATCCACAGTCAACCAATCACAGGATGCACGCTGCTCAGACAGAGCAACTGCAGCTTGCACTCTACCTTGGCTTTTAGCTTTCTGGCGAACAGAAATCACATCTCCGGACTTAACCAAGAAAGAAGCGATGTTTACCAGTTTATCATTAACAAGAATCGCTTTATGTGCCACGAGTTGGCGCGCTTCTGCACGAGTACTAGCAAAGCCCATGCGGTAAACAACATTGTCTAAACGTCGCTCTAAAAGACCCATCAGGTTTTCACCTGTGGAACCCTTTTGCTTAGCTGCCATTTTATAGTAGTTACGGAATTGTTTTTCCAAAACACCATACAAACGACGAATTTTTTGTTTTTCGCGGAGCTGAACACCATAGTCACTCAAACGCGGACGCTTGTCACCATGCTGCCCAGGTTGTTTCTCTGATTTGCATTTAGACTTATGGTCACGAACACCACTTTTTAATAATAGATCAGTGCCTTCTCTGCGAGATAATTTACACTTTGGACCCAGATATCTAGCCATTCCTCACTCCTGAATCTTATACACGACGTTTTTTAGGCGGCTTACACCCATTATGCGGTATGCCAGTAACATCGGTTATTTCTACAATCTTGAAATCCTGCGATATCAACTCACGAATAGTTGATTCGCGACCTGGGCCAGGACCATGAATAAATACAGCAACAGACTTCATGCCATATTCTTTAGCCGTAGCTGATGCTCGTTCAGTTGCAATCTGTGCAGCATAAGGAGTACTTTTACGAGAACCCCTAAAGCCTGAACCACCAGACGTTGCCCAACATAATGCATTACCTTGACGGTCAGTAAAAGTAACAATCGTGTTATTAAAAGAAGCATGGACATGTACTATTCCATCAGAAACAACACGCTTAATTTTTTTTCGGACTTTTTGTTGCTTTGCCTTGCTTATAGCCATCTTAATTTCCTACATGAAAAATCAACCATTTGAGCCTTTGCGACGACCTTTTCGGGTTCTGGCATTTGTTTTGGTACGCTGTCCACGCAATGGAAGGCCTCTTCGATGCCTTAAACCACGGTAACAACCCAAATCCATTAGGCGCTTAATATTCATTGTGACAACACGACGCAGGTCGCCTTCCACTGTCATTTTTGCAATTTCGTTTCTCAATAACTCTAACTGTGCTTCTGTCAGTTGAGACACTTTAGTTGCAGGATCCACATCAATTTGATCACACAGCTTTATAGATGTAGGTCGACCAATTCCGTAGATCGATGTAAGCGCAATCACAACATGTTTGTGGTCCGCTATGTTAACACCTGCGATACGAGCCATTAATTTCTCCGAACGTTATTTTGCTCTGCCAGAAAGGGACAGAAGGATACTATTTTACCAAACTAAAATCAAGCACCGCATTTAACCTTGGCGTTGCTTGTGCCGTGCATCTTTACAAATTACACGTATAGTCCCACTACGTTTGATAATTTTGCAGTTACGGCAAATTCGCTTTACTGATGCTCTAACTTTCATTACTAACTCCGATAATATTCATAATAGGCCAGGCAATTTTGTGCCTTTAAAATTGGCTTTTTTCATAAGTGAATCATATTGTTGCGTCATTAAATGGGCTTGTATCTGAGCAACAAAATCCATAATTACAACAACGATAATCAGCAATGAGGTTCCGCCAAAATAAAATGGAACATGCCACGTGTACATCAAAATTTGTGGTAGAAGACAAACTAAAACCAAATACAAAGCACCTACTAAAGTTAACCGTGTCATCACCGTATCGATGTAACGTGAGGTTTGTTCACCAGGCCGAATGCCAGGTATATACGCACCTGATTTCTTTAAGTTGTCTGCGGTATCTTTGGGATTAAAAACCAAAGCCGTGTAAAAGAAGGCAAAAAACAATATGGCTATCGCATAAACTATCAGGTAAAGAGGCTGCCCTGGTGATAGTGCCATACCAATATCCGCTAACCAATCCATACCTTTACCGTGCGCAAAAAATTGGGCTAATGTTGCAGGCAGCAGTATAATGCTTGATGCAAATATCGGGGGTATAACTCCCGCCATGTTAATTTTTAAAGGTAGG
>Ga0247840_10008769_pt1 | contig 13392 bp, 13 predicted proteins | sample LaCruzMarch2015__FD_192404 | JGI IMG/M metagenome (GOLD analysis project Ga0247840, IMG submission 192404) | Freshwater microbial communities from meromictic Lake La Cruz, Castile-La Mancha, Spain - LaCruzMarch2015_17m | ecosystem: Environmental > Aquatic > Freshwater > Lake | place: Spain...
CTTATGCCCTGCTCATCGCTTTCTTTATCGGCTTCGCCCAGAGTCTGAAGTTCGGCGACCGCCCAGTGACAGGCCTCTGGCGCAAGACTTTGCCTGCGCTGTTGACAGGCTTGGGTGTCGGCATCCTTTTCATCTTCATCTATCCTTTTTCCAATCCTTTGCATTACCTCTTCCTGGTATTCCTGGTTTTTGGTTTCGTTTCTTCCTTCCAGGGCGTTGTGATACGTTTTAACACCAAAAAGGGGATCGGAGCATGGGTGGCACATCTTGGCCTGAACACCTTCCTGATCGGCGTGCTGCTGACTTTTTCGAACAACAACGTCATCACCCATTTCGAGGCCAACAGCCCGATGAACAGGGGCGAAATGGCTGAAAATCAAATGCTCTACAAAGGAGCCCTGACCCAGATGGGACCTTACCAGGCAAGGTATGTAAGCAACAAAGTGGAAGGGAAATTTCTCATTTACCAGGTAGATTTCTTTGAAAAGGACGCCAATACGGCAGGAGCACCGAGCTTCAGTATGTATCCTTCCATCCTGATGAACAGCAAGATGGGCAATGTTTTTGAGCCTTACACCAACAACTTCCTCACCAAAGATGTCTATGGCTACATCGTTTTTGCCCCTGAAGTGGGCAACAAGGACATCCCCGGCTATGCCATGATACAGGAAGCCAAAATGAACACCGGCGACAGCATTCGTGTGAAGTCCTGCACATACAGGCTTGACTCCATCGACGGCCGCATGACCGATGGCAGTATGCCCGGCGCAAGTATTGTAGCTTACCTCACCGCTTCCGGAGAAGGAAAGCAGCAAAGACTTTCTCCCAGTCTCGCACTTACCGGCAACAACCTGGCCTACAAGGATGACAGCCTGGCGGGCAGCAAGGTCCTGGTCAGGATGAGCATGGTTTCCCAGCAGGATTCAGGGATTATCCTGAGATATTACGAACGCCAGCAGGATTATATCGTCGTGAAAGTGATGATCTTCCCGTTTATTATCGTAGTTTGGCTGGGTGCCTCACTGGTGTTCCTCGGATTTATCCTATCCCTTTACAAACGTCTGACCCAACAGAAACCGGCACTTACCCACCATGAAAAGACCGAAGCTTAGTATCATCGGTGCCGGGAATGTCGGCACACAACTGGCACTAGCCTTTTATGCAGCCGGCTATTCCATCATCGAGGTGTGCAGCCGCTCCGAAGCCCGGGCTATCCCCCTTGCCGACACCCTGAATGCCAGGTTTGTCAAGGATGTTAGCCTGCTTGAAAACAATGCGGATGTTTATCTTTTCTGCATCTCGGAAGAAGATCTGAAGCGACTTCCCAAACTTGATCATCTACAGGGGAAGTTACTTTGCCACACCTCAGGCTCCACCTCGATGGATGTATTAAGCGGGCTCACAACATCTTATGGTGTTTTTTATCCCCTGCAAACATTCTCACTGGCAGAGTCGATTAACTTGGTAGGGATTCCAATCCTGATTGAGGCCAAAAAACCTGATGAGCTCGCAACATTAAACGAGATGGCCAAAAACATCTCCGGGGATGCCCGGGTGACGACAGGCCCCGAACGGCTCATCATCCACCTAAGTGCTGTGATTGCCTGCAACTTCACCAATTATCTTTACTGGCGTGCTGAAGAACTGCTGAACCGCCATGGCCTGGCCTTCGAACTATTACATCCCCTCATTACGGAGACCGCACGCAAGGCTACACACATGAGTCCGAAGCTCGCACAAACCGGGCCGGCTGTCAGGGGTGATCTCGACATCCTGCAACGCCACAAAGAATTGCTGGCCTCCGATCCCGAAATATTAAAAATTTATACCCGCATCTCCAAGGAACTCATGCTGGCATATCCTGCTTCAGGGATATCTTTGCAAGACATTCCTGAAAAAAAATTAAAAGGAAAAAAATTGCATGAGTAACTATAAAGAGAAACTGAAACACATCACCACCATCATCTTTGACTATGACGGGGTGTTAACCGGTGGCACTGTACTGATCAACGCTGAAGGAGAATTGCTGCGTACTGCCAATGTGAAAGACGGCTATGCCATGAAACATGCCTCAGAGATGGGATTGCGGATTGCGATCATCTCCGGAGGGAGGTCAGAAAGCGTGAAGCTACGCATGGCTCCACTGGGCATCACGGATGTCTTCCTGAACGTTCGCGACAAACTGAAGACCTACAAAGAATATGTTGAAACACATCAGCTGAAAGCTGAAGAAATCCTGTTTATGGGTGATGACATCCCTGATTATCCCCTCATGAAAGAAGTGGGTGTGGCTACCTGTCCCGCTGATGCGGCTGAAGAAATCAAATCAGCAGCCACCTACATTTCATTTCAGAAGGGTGGCAAAGGCTGTGCACGCGACATCATTGAACAAGTCATGAAAGTACAGGGCAAGTGGTTCAATGAACAATCCATGCTTTGGTAACAGATTCACTAACGATGCTTCCACAAATCCTCAAAGACAAAAACTACATCCTGGCTTCCAGCTCTCCGCGCAGGCAATTCCTGCTGAAAGAGATGGGATTCGATTTTTCAGTGCTGGTCAGGAATGTGGAGGAGGACTACCCTGCCAGGCTTACTGGCGCTGACATCGCCCTTTACCTTTGTGAGCTGAAGTCAAAAGCATTCTCAGATGATGAGCTAGGCCCTGAGGATGTGCTGATTACTGCTGACACTATCGTCTGGCACCAGGGCAAAATCCTGGGCAAACCACTGGATGTTGAGGATGCAGTGCACATCCTGGAACAACTTTCAGGCAGCATGCACCAGGTTTTTACCGGCGTTTGTCTGCGCACCAAAACACATCAACATAGCTTTTACGATGTGTCGGAAGTATGGTTTAAAACCATGACCAGGGCACAGATACAATCCTATATCCATCATTGTCAGCCCTTTGACAAAGCCGGTGCCTATGGCGTACAGGAATGGATCGGTTATGTGGCCGTCGAGAAAATTGTCGGATCTTTTTATAATGTGATGGGATTCCCGACGCATCGGTTTTATGATGAATTGGAGAAGTTCCTCACACACGAAAAATAAGCATCCTATGTTTTTCAAAAAAATACTCATACAAATTGCCCAGTACTTCCTGCGCGGCTTGTTATACCTGACGCCCCTGGTGGTCACAGGTTTCGTGATTTACAAGGTCTTTACCGTGATCGACAATGTCTTTCCCTTTAAGATACCTGGTCTGGGCATGCTGGCGACCCTATTGCTAATCACCTTTGTGGGCATCATCGGTTCCAGCATTCTGGTGAAACCCATTCTCAGCATCATCGACGATCTCCTTAGCCGTGCCCCCCTGGTCAAGATCATCTATACTTCCATCAAAGACTTCCTGGAGGCTTTCATGGGCGAGAAGAAAAAATTCACAGAACCTGTCCTGGTTAAAATCTATGAGAACTCAGAATTGATGCGGATCGGCTTTGTCACCAACCGCGACCTCAGCAAACTGGGACTGGACGCCACCAAGGTCGCCGTGTATTTCCCTGATTCATACAACTTTGCCGGGATGCTGTTCATCGTCCCTGCCAAAAACGCAACACCCATCGATGGCGCCTCCATGGACCTGATGAAGTTTATCATCACGGCCGGGGTAGCCAAGATGCCCACAATGCAGGAGGAAACACCTCCAGAAAACCGGGCCTGAAACAAAGCTGATACTTACGCCTGAAATACGTACTTTTGAGGCTTGTTATGGAAAATATGAATAAGCCTTTGATTTTGATTACCAATGATGACGGCATCCATGCCCAGGGTTTGCGCAACCTGATTACGGTGATGCGTGAGCTGGGGCGCGTCGTGGTTGTAGCCCCGGATAACCCACAATCAGGCATGGGGCATGCTGTTACTACTGCTTCACCATTACGTGTTAAAAAGATCAGGGAAGAAGCTGGTTACCAGGAGTTTTCCAGCAATGGCACACCGGCTGACACCGTCAAACTCGGACTCAAAGTTGTACTTCAGGAAAAGCCTGACCTCATCGTCTCCGGTATCAACCACGGCTCCAACGCCGGCATCAACATCCTATATTCCGGCACCATGGGGGCTACCCTTGAAGGTGCCATGAGCGACATCCCCTCCATTGGTTATTCTATCCTCGACCATGCCCATGACGCAGATTTCAGCCAGTCACTGCCCTATGTCAGGAAGATCGCGAAACAAGTACTGGAGCATGGACTTCCTCCACATACCTGCCTGAATGTCAACATCCCCGCCGTAGCCTCCGGTCCCATCAAGGGCATCATGGTTTGTCGCATGGGCAAAGGCTATTGGGAAGAACAACTGGAAGAAAGACGGGATCCCCACAACCGCCCCTATTACTGGCTTGCGGGTTCTTTTCAAAGCCTCGACAACGGCACTGATACAGATGAATGGGCTCTGGCAAACAATTTTATCTCAGTGGTGCCTATCCACCTTGACCTGACTTCACACAATACCATTCCACTTTTAAAAGACCTGGAAAATCATGTTTGAGAAATTCGATATCGATTTAACTGCAAGGGGTATGCTTTTGGGGTTTATTGCCCCTTTCGTTTGCTTCACATTATTCTACCTGCTTGTTTTCCTGGTTGGCTTCACTTTCTCGCTGAAAGCCTTTGTCAGCCTTAACAGCCTGGTTCTTTTAGGTATAGCCCCAAATTTCTTGTTGGTGAGACGTTCACTCAGTCGAAAAAAAATGGAACACAATGGCAGGGGCATTCTCATGATGACATTTGTGTATATCATGTTGTTCTTCCTCTCCAGAAACTTATTGCTGGGCATTCATCTGCCCGGACTTATGTATTAATATAAAGCGCTGTCATGAAGTATTATATCATCGCCGGAGAGGCATCAGGGGACCTTCACGCCGCCAATCTCATGAAAGAGATTTTGGCCAGGGACCCTCATGCAGATTTCAGGTTCTGGGGTGGTGACAAAATGCAGGCAGTGGGCGGCACCCTTGTAAAACATTACAGAGAGCTTGCCTTTATGGGCTTCATCGAGGTGGCGGCCAACATCCGCACCATCATGAACAACCTTAACTTTTGTAAAAAAGACATCCTTTCCTACAAACCGGATGTCATGATCCTGGTGGATTATCCTGGTTTCAACCTGAGGATAGCCGAATTTGCTCATCAGCAAGGATTGAAGGTGATTTACTACATCTCTCCCCAGGTCTGGGCCTGGAAAAAATCCAGGATCAAAAAGATCAAACGGGATGTAGATCGTATGTTTGTCATTCTTCCTTTTGAAAAAGATTTCTATGCTGGTTACCACTATAAGGTTGATTTTGTGGGACATCCCCTGCTGGATGCCCTGGAAACCAGCCGCGAAAAAAATGACCTAGCTGCCTTCAAGGCAAAACACCAGCTGGATGATCGTAAAATCATCGCACTCCTACCCGGCAGCCGCAAGCAGGAAATCAGTCGTATCCTGCCGGTGATGCTGAAAGCTGTGGCAGAACTACCTGACTACCAGGCTGTCATTGCAGGATTGGCCGTCAACGACCCACAACTTTATGCTGAATGTGCTGAAGGAAAGACTGTCAAGATCGTCTACAACAGCACCTACGACTTATTACAAAACAGTGTCGCCGCTGCAGTTACTTCCGGCACAGCCTCCCTGGAAGCCGCTCTGCTCGGAATCCCCCAGGTGATCTGCTACAAAGGCAGCGCCATCTCCTTTGCCATTGCACGAAGGATCGTGGATGTGAAGTATATCGGACTGCCCAACCTCATCCTCGACAGAGAGATCGTAACGGAATTGATACAGAACGACCTGACACCGGCCAAATTAAAGCAAAACCTCGAAGCCCTGCTTTCAGATACCGAGGTTAGGAATAGGCTGGAGGAGAATTACAACTTACTCAGAAAAAAACTAGGCGGCCCGGGTGCCTCTGCCAGGACAGCCACACTTCTATTGTCAGACCTGCAGTCTTCTGCCTCAAAATCCGTTGGAAATTAGCAGGATGAGGCAGCTGTCAGGGAAATGCTACACCTTTTGCTTTTTGCTGTTGATGCTGTTGTGGCAAGGCAGTCTGGCAGCAGCCAATATCACACTCAAGGTCAGGCTTTTCACCGGAAAATCGCTGACCCAAATCAGCATCTCTCCTGTAAAAGGTAGTTATTCCCTGAAATCAGGAGGCAAAACCCTGACAGCTTTGCCCTTGAAAAGCAGTTGTATGCTCAGCCTTGAAAACGGGAAAATCAAAGTCACCAAAGGAGAAAAAACGTTTGGATCAGCCACCACCATGACGATAGAACCTGCAAATGGCAGTGCAATCCTCAGGTTGAAGGTCGGGAGTGATGACAGAAGTTATGAAGGTGCATTCAGCCTCAAAATCGTCAATGGTGAAATCCAGCTCATCAACAGGATTGAGCTGGAGAAATATGTTGCCGGCGTCGTAGAATCAGAAGGCGGGGATGCCCGCAATACCGAATTCTACAAACTACAATGCCTTATCACACGGACTTACGCCATGAAAAACATCAGGAAACATGAAGCCGAGGGTTTTCAGTTTTGCGACCAGGTGCATTGCCAGCATTATAAAAACCGTGGCAGGTATATGGAGATACTCGCAGCCAGGGATGCCACACGCGGTAAAGTCATCGTAGATTCGGCCGGCAGGCTCATCAATGCCGCCTTTCATGCAAATAGTGGTGGAGAAACTGTGAGCTCAGAATCAGTTTGGTCATACAAAGAGACTTATCTGAAAGCCATGACAGACACTTTCAGCCTCAGCATGACAAAGACATTATGGGAAAAATCGTACAAGACGACTGACTTTCTCAACATCCTGCAGGAGAAATACGCCTATCCTTCATCAAATCCTGCAATGCGCGACAGTGCGCTTCAGTTCACCCAAAAGAATCGTAAGTATTTCTTTCCCGGCGGCATTTCTTTAAAAACCCTGCGTTCAGACCTTGAGCTTCGTTCAACCTTCTTCAGTATAGAAGAAAAGGGCGACAGTGTCCTCATTCATGGAAAAGGCTTTGGTCATGGCGTCGGCCTAAGCCAGGAAGGGGCATTGCGGATGGCACGCCTGGGTTATACTTGTGATCAGATCCTGGATTACTACTACAGGAATGTCAGCATTAAAAGCCTCACTAACAATATGAAATAGCCGGTACTGTTTTTATTTCCCCTTTTCCTGCATACTTTTCAGACTTGCGACAAAAGACATTACATCATAGATTTTGCTGTACATCATTCCCCTGGCTACGACGACAGGATAGGAAATGGCAATCCCTTCTCCCCCGGACTTTTTGGTGTAGTAGTCAATGATGAGGTTGAAGAATTTCTGGTCTTTGGCAACATCGTACATTTCAAAAATGACGGAAGCCTCCTCAAGCTCCTTTTGCATCTCTTTGCAATGACCACATTCCTCATTACCTAACACAATGACCCTGCTGCTCTGGCTATCCACCGCCTTACCATCAGTCATTTTCTGAATCAGGCTGTAGGCTGACTTCCTAAGCGTGCTGTCAGTTTCAACAATTCTCTGGGCCTGGGTGAATAGAGGTAGAACAAATAGTAATATCAAAAAACACCTATTTCTCATAATTATGACAAGGTTTAACATTTTCAAAACAGAATGCGCTAAGCAAATATGCCGTGATCTTCCTTCACATGGTTCTCAAAGAAAATTCACAGATGGCAATTGACCACAGCCCGCCACTAAAATGTCATAGCCTGATAATTAGCATTTTGCGATTTTGAAGGATTGCTATAATGCAAGTCCTTGAAAAGATTTGTACAGATAGAGAAATAGAAAATATTGGATTTCAAGCCTTCATAGGGCTTGTTGCCATTGCTCTCTTTAAAGTTCTCGTTGTGAAAATTACTCATGTAATACTTGAATTTCAGGTTGGTGCCGTAGGGAAACTGAATGCCCACAAGGAAACCATGTTGTAAAGATTCCTGGCGGTCGCTGAACCAGCCCGTGATCTTTTTCGTTTTGTCACCATCTTCAAAAGTCTTTTCTTTATAATGGAATGGGATTTCGACTTCATATCCGCCATAGATAAAGGTTTTTCCAAGGTTACCGAGTTTCAATCCCACAGGTACAGCAAAGTTGTATGAGCGGAATTTCTTTTTTACTGTGACATAACCACTTGGCACTGAAGGATCTGCCACTTTATAATTGCCATAGATGTAACCTACATTACGGATGGCAAAGCCGGTAAAGAGGCCGACATGCTGACCAAAATCAACATTATACATGGATTGGAAGTTAAAGACTGGCGACCAGCGCACGATAGAATTTTCCTGAACGCCATGGTCTTCAATATTGGCAAAGGAAAAGATCATTTCCCCGCCGGAAGTAAAATAGGTCTTGGTCTGACTGAAACCCGACAATGTCAGGAACATGCACAAAATGAATAAAGTAATACGCGTTTTCATAGTGATGGATTTTGAGTAAAACTAACAATTACCAGGAAGGAATATCGAATGATTGGGACATTATTGCTAATCACCTTTTGTATAGCAGCGCTAAGTTAAAATAAATATTCACCCACTACTGCACTTCTTCAGCTTTTTCAAATATAGAGGAAAACACATGCCTGTCAGGGATTTCAGACAAAAAAAATCAGCCCTGCTATCATAAAAACCGAAATTCGGAGTTTAAATACGCCACCGAAGATTAAAGTACATTTACGCCGGCAAAACAAAACATGATGTTAGCATACGCAATCCAGACTACCAACCTCAACTTTTCCTTCGGCAAGGCAAAAACCCTGGTCGACATCAACCTCCAGGTTCCCCAGGGCAGCATATTCGGCTTCCTGGGCCCGAATGGGGCAGGAAAAACCACAACAATCAAATGTTTGCTGGGACTCCTACACAAGCAGGCTGGCGACATCCGTTTCTTTGGCGAAAACTACGCTGAGAACAGGATTGCGTCACTTTCCCGCATCGGTAGCATGATCGAAGCACCCTCTTTGTATGACCACCTGAATGCCATCCGTAACCTGGAGATCACCATGAAACTCAGGGGTGTCAGGCACAGCAGAATTGCCGAAGTGCTTGAAATCGTAGGGCTTACGCAGGATGCAAAAAAACGCACAAAACAGTATTCGACAGGCATGAAACAAAGGCTCAGCCTGGCCATTGCACTCCTGTCAGAACCTGACCTGCTGATCCTCGACGAACCCATCAACGGACTGGACCCCGGGGGTATCATCGAAATACGGAAACTGCTGATCGACCTCAACCACAACCATGGCTGTACCGTGTTTCTGTCGAGTCACATCCTCACGGAAATAGAAAAGCTCTGCACCCATGCCGGCGTCATCAACAAAGGCAAGATGCTTTTCCAGGGCAAAATGCAGGACCTACTCCTGAGCCAGACCGGAAAAATCAGGCTCCGTGTAGAAAGTGATGACAATAACAAGGCAATAACCCTCCTGAAACCTGACTATACTGTGTCAGAAAACGAACAATCCCTGACCGTGATGCTGAAAGGGAAAGAAGCAATCCCGGCAGTAGTTCGTCTGCTCACTGATGCCGGCTTATCCATCTATGAAATCCATACAGAAGCTTCTGATCTCGAAAGTTCTTTCCTGGAACTGATAAACCCCACTGACTTATGAAGACATTCCTCAGCGACTATGGTAAAACCATCTCTTCCGAACTTCAGAAAAGCCGGCGGACGCTTTCCTTGTGGGTTACTTTTCTCTTTCCGCTTTTCTCTGTCATCCTGGTGGTGTTACCCCTGATCAAAATCGACCTGGGTGATGACAACTTATGGGCACGTTATGTACACAACCTCAGCAACATTGCAGCCTTTTTCCTCCCATTCTTTATCATCGTCCTTGTTGGGTTTTATTGCCACATTGAACACAAATCCAATACCTGGAAACACCTGCTGGTGCAGCCGGTCAGCAAATCTTCAGTCTATTTCGGGAAACTCAGTATGATCCTGATCCTGATGCTGGTGTCCTTCGCCTGCTTTATGTTGTTTGCGGTGATTTCCATTTATGGATTGCATATGTCATCAGCCCGCTATGGCTTCGAGAAATACTATCCTGACTTTGGCCGCCTAGCTTTGCTATTACTGAAAGTGTATGCCTCTGCCAGTGTGATTGTGACTTTTCAATATTGGATCAGCAACCGTTTCCGTAACCTCATCGGTCCGATTATCATCGGCATCAGCCTGATTATTTTGCCTATCGCTGTCCTGGTGGTACTGGGTATGGCCGGACTCCTTGAACAGAAGGACCTGGTGCAGAAGATCTTTGCTTATGACCCCTATTCCTATCCCTTCACCAATATCTTCAACTTCCTGGAGGCCCAGACCAAGCCATTAGAGGTCTTTCCCAGGCTCTCTCAAATCTACCTCGCCATCTCTGTGCTGCTCTGTGGACTCAGCTATTGGGATTTTTTACGCAAAGACGTAAAATAATCCGGGTTTTCTTTCCAGCAAAACGTCTTTTTCCGTCTATATGATAAAGACTAAGTTTGATACCCTGGCACAACATACCCCTCGCAAGGATACTGATTCCCTTTCTGCTTGGCCTGAGCTTAGCCATCAAACTGGAAGCAAGCGCCTGTATCTGGCCCTGGCTGCCATGGTTAATCATTGGTCTTATTCTGATATTCCAGCTGCTTCCGGCAAGGATCATCCCCTTCCGGCGCCGCTGGATACATGGAATCCTCATTGGCATATTGTACATTCTTTGTGGATATCAGCTCATCCTCCTAAAGCCAACTTTTCAATACCCGGATCACTTTTCCTGGCAGATAAAAGATTATCAGACAGCCGATATCATTGTCTGTATCGACAATGAACCCCTCATCAGAAATGGCAACATCCGTGCAGAAGCCCGGGTGTTGAGTATCGACGGCAAATCCTGCTCAGGAAAAATCAGCCTTACCCTTGTCCCGGGCAAATCGATACCAGACTATGGTGAATTGCTAAGGATACGTTGCAATATTCGAAAACCAGATAAGATCAGGAACCCCTATGACTTCGACTATGGTAAATTATTATATAACAAAGGGATATATCACCTGGCTTATGCCAAATCCGGCGACTGGGAAAACCTCGGGGCCTTCAGGGGGAATGTCATTTTATGGGCAGCCAATGTTAGCCGTAACTACCTTGTCAAGATACTAAAGGATAATGGATTAAAGGATGATGAACTGGACATCAGTGCCGCCCTGCTATTGGGTGCCAATGCCAACTTTGATCCTGAATTGCGGCAGATCTATGGAAAAGCCGGGGTAACCCACATTCTCTCGGTCTCCGGCCTACATGTCGGTCTTGTTTTCCTGGTATTCAGCTATTTACTTGCCTTTATCAGGGGAAGTCGTTTTAAAAACCTCCTGAGGGCAGTAATCCTGGTTTTGCTGATCTGGGGCTATGCCTTCCTGACGGGCTTATCACCTGCCGTGCAAAGGTCTGCACTGATGCTCAGCCTCGTCATCCTGGCCCGGGAGATGCAGCGCAAACCACACCTCCTGAATGTCTTATCCGCATCAGCCCTGCTGCTTTTGCTGATCGACCCCTTCCTGATCACCAACCTGGGCTTCCAGCTTTCTTACCTGGCAGTGGCCGGCATCGTAATCCTGGAAAGGCCCATCTATGAACTTGTTGAAATTGAAAACAACACCCTCGACAAAGCCTGGAAACTCTGCAGTGTATCCTTTGCAGCACAAGGCTCAACCTCACCCTTGTCAATCCTGTACTTTCATCATTTCCCACTTTACTTCTTACCTGCCAACCTGATTATCATCCCTTTGTCAAGCCTCATCATGTATTGGGGACTAGGTTCACTGGCCCTGTCATGGATTCCTGTCATAAAAACCGGACTGTTTTTTATGCTTGGGTTTTTAGTGAAGTCGATGACTGCCTTAACAGCCTTTATTGCCTCACTACCTTATGCTGATTCAGGAACTCTTTTACCTGACACTTTTCAAAGCCTGCTACTTTATGTGGTCCTGGTTTCAGTTATAGTGTTTCTTAAATACAAGAACTTCATGTCACTGTGGATATGCATGTTATCAATTTGTTCTTTGTGCATTTCAGGCTTTATAAAACAATACAACCGGCCTACCAAAAGCTATTTGGTAGTCTTTAGTACACCTAAGCAAGGCATGATAAGCCTGGTCAATAAAAACAGCATGCAGAGTGTTTTTTTGAATGATAGCAGTTTGCATGCAGCCATGCCCAAAGAATTAGAAAATATCCAGCTTGCCAGAAACATAGAAACACATACAAGAACGGTGGCTAACAATCAGGAAGGAAGCGCTTATATGTCAACTGACTCGCTCATAACCAATGTAATACATTTTGATGGCAAGGCTTACCTCCTCTTTAACAATAGCAAGACAGACCTGAGCTCAATAGAAAACATCAATGGTATTTTTGCCTTTTGTGATCCCGGCAGTAACACGAAAGCAAATGGCTTCCCCCCTGAACTTTCCTGTGTCGTGGCAGGTCCCGGCATCAGCAAAGCAGGGCTGAGGAAATGGCAAACAATATGTAATCAATTACAAATCAAATTCTTCGACCTAAAAAAAAGAGGTGCTTTCGTTTTATGTTCAGGCTAAGAATGCAAAAAAATGCTATCTTTACCTTTTAAAACTAAGGATGGAAATACTATTACTGTGTTTAGGGCTTTTCGCCGGCTTGCTGGCAGGATGGTTTTTTGCACAATCTAAAGCGGCAAAGGCTGCTGCCGGATCAGCAGAGCAAATCGTTCAGCTTCAAACTGCAATGCAAAAAGAAGTTGTGGAAAGAGAAGCCGACAAACGCGTGCTCCAAAATCAACTGATTCAATCGGTTGAATTAAAAGACAAGGCAGAAAAGGAAGTAGAAAGTTTGCGGCAAGTCAACGAACAGCTGAATGCAGATCTTTCACAAACCCGTGCCCGGGATGAATACCTTCAAAAGAAAATTGAGGAGAACAAAGCAGAACTCGAGAAACTCCAGGCCCGTTTTACCCTGGAATTCGAGAACATCGCCAACCGCCTCCTGAAACAACATAGTGAAGACCTCTCCCTGAGTAGTCAAAAGAATATCAATGAACTACTTAGCCCCTTAAAGGAAAAGCTGGTAAATTTTGAAAACAAGGTTAACCAGGCTTATGACAATGAAATGCGGGAGAAAATCAGCCTGAAGGAGGAGGTAAAAAACCTCATCCGTATGAACCAGCAGATGAGCGAAGAAGCCAATAACCTCACCCGTGCGCTCAAAGGCGACAACAAAAAGATGGGCAACTGGGGCGAAGTTTTACTCGAACGCATCCTGGAGAGATCGGGACTCGAAAAGGAAACGATGTACAAGACCCAGGTCAGTTCTACCTCTGAGGAAGGGAAACGATACCAACCCGACGTCATCATCTATCTTCCTGAAAAGAAACACATTATCATCGATGCAAAAGTGAG
>Ga0247840_10008773_pt1 | contig 13387 bp, 15 predicted proteins | sample LaCruzMarch2015__FD_192404 | JGI IMG/M metagenome (GOLD analysis project Ga0247840, IMG submission 192404) | Freshwater microbial communities from meromictic Lake La Cruz, Castile-La Mancha, Spain - LaCruzMarch2015_17m | ecosystem: Environmental > Aquatic > Freshwater > Lake | place: Spain...
CAGAAAATATTGCCTGGATTTTTTCCGCCATCTGGGAAAATACAGGGCCGAATTACAAACTTTAATGACTGACAATTTTCAATTAATTCAGGCCTGATTTTTTGCAAACCTGAGTTCATTCAGTATAACGTAATGCAAACAAGCGTGCTGATAACAGGCTCTTACTCTATCTTCGATGTTCATACGAGACAATTGAACCGGGGCAAACATAATGATCCTTGTAAAATCATCTCCTCTTATGAATTTCGGGGCTGGTAACTGATAAACTTCAATTGCTTCGATTGCACGATCAATGCCGCTGCCTCTTTCTTCACAGATGTTCAATCTTCTCATGAGGGAGGCTAAACTTTCATTCCTGGATTTCGGGGGTGAATCAATAAAACGATTAACGTCAACCAAGGGGACACCTGGATTGGTAATTTCAATTCTGTCAGAGAATATTTCAATCATAACACCAGAGCCTGTTACAGAAAAGTCCTGATGAATTAGTGCGTTTGCCACAAATTCGCGAATTGCTTTTTCAGGGTATACCTTAACTTTTTTACGTAAAGCGTTTTCAATTACTTCATTGGATTGGAGCTGGTCCATGACATAGCTTATCAAGCCTTCAAAACCAGAACCGTAACCTTTGCCGCCTTCCTGTTCCTTTAAAGCATTTATTCTTCCTGATTCTTTATATACAATTACTCTTATTGCTTTTCTTTTCAGGGTTTTAAAATGCTTCAAATCCTTTGCGAAAAGAATGGCACCCAGATTTAAAATTTCCCATCCATTGCGGGCCTGTTTTATTAAATAGTCACTTACCAGCACATCTAAAATACCCATCTTGGTATCTGGTAACCGTCTTTCCTGTAATGTAAAATAGCTATCGTAATCAATAAGTTTTAAAACATCATCACTGGCAACATTATTCATAGCAGTCTGTGATTCAAATTGATAACCCGTAGAAATGGCGATCAGTTGTTTTATTTCGTGATGTGAAAGCTTAACTGTTTGACCTGCACTTCGTTTATAGCTTGCAAATAGATCCTGACCTCTGAGATGAACTGGTTTGCTTTCATGTTCCGGTATATATACCAGTAAAATAGAAACACCTTTAAAGTCAATAATGGAATGATCAATGCCGATAGGTTGTGCTAAATTGTTACGGGCGATATTACCCAACTTTTGGACAATTTCATCCATCTCCAATTTTGGCAATGGCAGAGGCTGACCATTATTACTTATACCAAATACCATGAACCCACCTCCGATAGTATTGCTGAATGCCGAGATATGCTGCGCAAGTCGTTCTGATTTACACGACAAATCACTTTTCCAATCCAGTTCATTCAATTCCTGAGGAACAGGATAAAGGCTTTTGCGCAATAGCTGATTGGCTGTTTCAACCCAATTGTTCATTCTACTAATATACTTATGATATTTCTAAAATTTGATTCCCTGTTCAAAAGTAGGAAAAGATGACGAAAAACCCATTGTTATTTTCCGGGTTGGTCTTCCAGAATTTTCTTTGTTAAAACTGCCATTTGGATCTCCCATCTATCGTCTTTGACATCCTCAGGGCCGGGGAATCTTTTTTTGAATCTGTGTTTTACCCCTCGCCATGAATCATCGCCTATGATGCTTTCGGAACCAAGGATTTCATATTCGATTCCTGCTATTGAAAAAAACCGGTTGCCTTTCTCAAAACTATAACACTTTTTTTTGCCGATATAGGTTACCTCCAGTGCCATCAGTCAGGAAATTTAACCATGTACCACTCGTAGAACTCTTCGAATTTGTGGATGATCAGGTATATTCCACCGGCTTTTTCAATTCGGACCTGATACATCTTCTGGGCTTCACTTTGCCGGTCCTTTCCCCACTTGACCTCAATCATTACTGTCAAACCTTTTATTGTTGCGGAAATATCGGCTGTGCCGACTTCCATACTGGATTTGATGTATTTGCAGGAGCCAATCTGCCTTTTATTTCCCAGGATGTCGGTATAGGTTACTCTTTGGTCGACCAATCTGCCTGTGACCTTAATGTTTGCTGCATGGTAGCCTTTCAGTTTGATGAATTTGATAATGGCTTTGGTTAATGTGTTTGCAGAGTTGACGGATATTTTACCTAGGTTTTCCAATGCGCCAGGGGGAGTGTTCGGATATCTGTTAAAAAGATCCTGCCGGATCATTTCGTTGAGTTTTTGGATGTGCTTGTCCATAAAAACATTTTAAAAATCAGGAAAAACCAATTGTTTGCATGCAACAATATGACCGGGTGAACTTTAAGGACGAAAAAACAAAAAAACAAAAACATTGCCTCCAAGCTATTCATACATGCGTATACAGATATTATATTTTCTCTTATTTCAATATTTTGTTTAATTGTTTAGAAAGTAATAGAATAGTAATAAAAACAGGGGTTTCCGAACAAACAAATTGTCAAACAAAAGTCAAACAAACGTGATTTTGTTTGGGAGGTCAAACAAGAAAACAAACAAACAAAACAGACTTTTACAAACCGGCGAAAATTTTGGATTATTAAAGTCCAAACAAAAAAACAAACAAACAGAAGTTATCAAACCGGAGGAGTGGCTCATTTTTGAATCCGTTTTTAAAATGGTAAAATATTGGTGGTTGAAATGTCTTTGGTGAACAATTCTCTTTTGAACAGATATGGCCTGCCTTGTTTGCGTGGTTCATTGACAAACGGGCTGTAGTTTATTGATGCCGCCGATGGGGAGAGGTTGTATTCGTTCTTAAGTACGGTGCGGATGTAAGACAAATCGACCTTGGCATCGCGTTCAAAGAATTTATGCTTGATGGCTTTGACATCGGCAAGAAAACTGTCCTGATCTGTAAGCTCATTCAAGAAAAGGTCTTCGACCAGAATATGGATCGCCCTGTAAAGACCTGATTTAGACTCGTTTTTGACATCTATCAAAGAGCTGTTTGTAAGTTCTTTCGGGGTGAAACCGCTCCGGTCGTGGGAAAAATCGACCGGGGGCAGTGTGGTCAGATGGTGCAGGAATGCCGGTATTTCACTAAGCATGTCGGCTTCAATGTTGTGGTTTTCGATTGTGGGGACCCTGACTTTCCGGATGAAAAAACGGATTTCCTCCTCATCGATTCGTGCGAACTTATCTTCGTTATTCGATGTCAGGATGATTTTTCCAAAAAACGGCATCCGGTACTGGGTGATGAATTTTTGATTTACCGAGATGAATTTTTGCGTAGCCAGGGCTTTGATCTTTTCGACCGTGATTGCCTTCTCAATCAGGGTTTCTTCGACTGCAATGATGTTGCTGCTTGCATAAGTAGAGTTGAATCCATTGATCAGATCGTCGGGAGAAATGTTGGCCATGTTGTCGCCAAATACCATGTTAAGCCAGTTCAAAAAGGTGGTTTTACCCGTCTGCCGCTCCTTGCTTACCATGACCAGGATTGGCATAAGGCGCTCGGGGTGCAGGTAAAGGATTTGGAGATACCTGATGCCCAGCTCATACTGTTCTCCGAAAATATGACGGATCAATACTTCGGTCCAATCCCAGGATCCCGGTGATGGCTGATGCGGAAAAGGGCGATAGAGGTTATGGCAATTGTTGATTACCGGTGAATAATGAAGATTATCGGGGACAATGGTAAAATCATCGTACTTTTTAATTTTATCAAGTATGGATTTGCCGTAATCCTGTACAATTGCATCTTTCTGCCAAAGTTTCAGTTCTGTCCTGTCAATGCCGAACCGGTCGGTTTTTGAAATGGTTTTGAAGTAGTTTATGCCGATACGGATATATTTATCGGATTCATTGAGGTATTTGACCAGGATCCACAAAATGGCCGATTGGTAAATGCCTTTGAACCTCAACAGGACCAGAATCTGGAATGGCGTATAGTAACATTCGTTTTTAAACGGAGCTGCGGATGAACTGAAAACATACAAAGCGTTGTGTTTTTTACCCCAGGTTGCTGAATGATCTTTGCCTTCTTTCCCCGGCCGCTGCCAATATTCAATACCCTCCTTTTCGTCGAAGCTGAGTCTTTTCCAACCATCATCCTCCAGGAGTTTTTTGGCATAGGCCTGACACTTCCAGTTGAAGTAGCTGACGGGGTCGGTGTTGTGGAAATTTTTTGATTGACTGATTGACTGATTGATTGACTGATTGACTGATTGATTGAAGGTTTTGGCGAAGTTGATAAGGTAGTTTCGCTGATCGAATGTGATGGTTGGTATGGAGAGTATGGAGCCGGAGACCATGGTGTAGTTTGGAGAGGGAAAAATTACCGTATAGCCTCCTTCACCCCGGGTTTCGATCATAGATTCGCCATCGGACCAGTTGGCAAGTTTCCGATTTCCTTCAAACGAGTCGGCTTCATATCTGTAAATTATGTGATAGCCTCCACGGGGGGAGCGTTCGATGGGTGGATTGCAGGTGGAAAGGATATAAGCCACTCCATCGTCGGCAATGAACTGGGTGAATATTGAATCAATGTCTTTGTTGTGGGCATCAAAGTCAATCACTTCAAAACCTCCGGATACCGCCCCGGAAATTATGGCCAGTCCCCAGGCATCGGAAAAAACCCGTTCACATTCAGTGATTTCGAGGGGGATTCGTTGAAAAATTTCCCATTTGAATGTTGCGCGTTTATCTTTACTGACCGGGATTACTGACAAATTTGCAAGCAGATAGTCTTCTGCAATATCTTTCATGGCCATGGCTGGGATATTAACATTGTCACTCCTGGTCTTTTTTAAATTGTTGGTACAATTGGCCGGTAGTATAATAATCTGTCGCCCTGCGCTTATGACTTACGGTGTTGTACCAGGTTGATTCCTGAAATTGCCGCCATCCAAATGAATCGAGCCATTCGGCAAAGGCCGTGGCTTCTTGTTTTGTAAAGCGTTCCATGAGGCCGGCGATTGAATTAAAAAATGGTTTATCGAAATCAGGCTGGGGATTGCTTGTTATATCTTCGCAATTACCTATTTCGAATTCCCGGATCAGAAAGTCTTTTGCTGGCGCCATTTTTTTAAGGGATCATGTTCAGAAGGGAAGATCGTTTATTGGTTCATCCATTGGGCCCGGGCCGTTATCAGGATGCGAGGGAGTGAGTGATTGTGATGCAGGAGGCGGATCGTTGAACGGATCGGCTTCAACGATAACAGAATCTTTGGGAACGTGCTTTTTGATTTTGCCAGCGACATAATTTGATTTCAATTTCTCGCTGTACTTTACCCACATGGCCACATCAAATTTTTCGGTGTGGCCGCAATGAGGGCATGTTGTCATTGCATTTCCTTTCCATTGTGGTTGTTGGGAACCTGCAACACGGTCGGTATTTGGGAAAATGCTGATCTCTTCGGGTTTCATTTCATAGGAGGACATGGTTTTTGATTTTAGATTTATGAATAAATATCGGGACACGGGACGCGGGACGCGGGACAAATTTTAGAATGGATGTTTTGATAGATAGACTTCAAGCCCTTTGTCGGCGATCCAGACGGAGGCGTTCGGGGCGACTGTTTGTACTGATTTTGCAAACATTTCAGCATCTGAATTCCTGTTACTCAGGTGCAGCAATACAATGTTTCTGATGTGCCTCCTTTCATTTGCCCGCAGGAAATCAAGGCAGGTATCGATGCTCATATGCCGGCCGACTGCCCGGTCGCTTGTAAGCATGGCATCATCATAATTGGCTTCGATCAGGATGTGGTTTAATTCGATAAAACGGTTTGGTATATACGCTGCATCGGTTGCAAAGAAGATTGAACCGGCAAACGGATGATGGATGAGAAACCCAACCGTTGGAACACTGTGGGGAACAGGGAAACATTTGATGTTGAATGAGCCGAGGGAAAAAATATTCTCAAAGAACCGGAAAACCCTGTGGCCAGACAAACCTGCTTCAGCAATCGTTTCTTTTGAGGCGAACATATTGATACCCGCTTTCAGATAATCCATAGCATACTTGCAATGATCGCCATGGGAATGGCTGATCAGGCACCCGACCACTTTGCTCAGGTCATAGTTCAGTGCCTTTTTTAGCTCCGGGAGACGGATGCCTGCTTCGATAATCAAGCATTCGGCATCCGATTCCAAGAGATAGCAGTTTCCAGCGCTTTCGCTACCCAGTACCTTGAGTGTCATCAGAATCCGGGGACTTTAAGTGATGGCTGACCTTTAAGACCGGGTGCAATTGGTGAAGGTTCTCCCTGCCATTCCCGTTTTTTTTCAGGGATGGACGGTGGGGTTGCAGTAGGAGGATCGACCACATCGACTGCAGTCTGAATGGGTTCATCATCGGGAATGTCGATGATGGCACCCTGGTTGGCGACGGCTTCGATTTCAGCTTTCGCCCTGCCAATCCGGCCATCCTCTCCGGGTTCCATGAGGACTGAATCGTCGCTTGCTGCAATCAGAAGTTTGCATGCCCGGTTGATGACCGTCTTTTTGGCCATTTCGCCAGGGAAGTTCTTGTGAGCCGGACTCTGACCTTTGGTTGGACCTTGTTCCCATGATTTTTGAACCTGGGCCATGGTCATGATTTCGGTATTCACACTCCCGTCGTCGAAGGTGACCACGGCATAGGCTCCCATGATTTTTGAATCATCCAGGTTTTCCATCCTCTGCGCATGAGCGGTGATTTTCTTCATGCCGGTTGTTGTGTCGATGGCATATTCAAACACGTCGCCTTTGTATATCACACCTGCATAAATGTTCTTCATCGCGCTGTATCTGCGTGCAAGGGCAATACTGCCTGCATACTCCCTTTGCAACGTAAGTTTGTCGCCATACACAATGAAACTACACTGGCGCTTTGCCGGATTTAAACCCTGCACGACCATGTTGAACAATGCGTTAGCTACTGAATCGGGTGTGGATGTTTTCAACACCGGCAGATTGGCCTTGTCTTTCATGTCCTGCAGGATGAGCCAGGCTGAGCGGAGTGCATTTTCGGCGCTGTAATCGGGAGGAAGTGAAACACCCCCGATTTCTTTGAGACTGTTAATTTTGGTAAGAACCTTTTCGTGGATGGGAGGTTCAGGTTTTTTTATTAAGGTTTCGGTTGCCATGGGAAAGGATTTTAGATTTACGATTTACGATTTACGAATGACGAGTGACGAGTGACGAGTGACGAATTGGGGTTATTTTATGGATAGGGTTTTGTCTTTGCTTACAATGAGGTTGATGATTTGGGATTGGGTGGCGGGGATGATGTTTGTGGATTCGCGGTTGTCGATCCAGATTGGGGCGGTGATGCCGTAGTGCTTGCTCAGGGTGTTGATGATGTCGATGCCGGCCTGGATCTTGCCGGCGGAATTGACATCGCTGAATGGAACACCCTGAACCATGCAGTCGCAACATTCCTCAATGCCCCCGTTGATGAGCTGGCTGAACATGCGGAACCTCACCAGTTTGAATTTGCTATTGATCCTGGACTGTACCATATCCATTCGTGAGCGCGTAAAGGCTTCCATGGCGAACTCCTGCTTTTCGAGGTCGCTGATTTGCTGGCTTAACTTTTTCTCTTCGGCCAGGAGTTCCTTGATGCGGGCTTTTCCACGATCGATGACCTCTTTTTTGCCCAGGGCGACCTGCAGATCATAGATTTCGGACTGGATTTGGGTTTTTTGATTCTTGAGGGATTCCAGATCAAGTTTGGGTGATGCCAGAATTTGTTGTTCCAACCGGGCGATTTGGTGCTGAATGGGATCAGGAGCAGCAGCAGTAACAACATCAAGTTCGGCAGAAATGGCGGTTTTAAGGTCTGCCGCAAGTTGATCAGCCTGGGCTTTCAATGAAGAAATTTCCTGAGAGGTATACTCTATAATCTTGTTTGTCTGAACAAGTTCGGCGGACAGATATTTACCTTCCTCATTGATCTTGGCTAACCGGTTTGTTTTATTCTGCTCAAAATCTCGGGACATTTTATCCTGTTTTTCGATCCTTGTGACAGGATCCAGATCGCGCTTACAGGTTGGGCATATAAATTCGCCCTCTTCAAAGATCAGTTCCTCTCCGTTTACTGAAGTCCATGCAAGCCGCAGTGCAGCGAGTGCATTTTCGGTATCTGTTTTCTGTTGTAACAATTTTGGCAGGGAATCCTGATCGACGTTTGACTGGCGTATACATTCGGCATGTTTTTGTTTCAGGCCGGCAATCAGGAAGGTGCGTTCATTGTAAATTCGTTGCGCTTCGCTTTTTGCCTGAAATTCCAATGTCTGCTGTTGCTGTTTGAGTGCGAATATCTTATTCTGTAATACCTGAATTTGTTCGCCCTGTGACTTATACGCTGCCACCTGGTCGCTGATCGTGTTCTCAATGCCAAGCAGGGCGACCTGTTTTTTGTTGATATCAGTTTTGATTGCTTCGAAATCGACGGGTTCCGGGATGGCCCTTGAGACTTCATCCATGCGGGAAGGGATTGATTTCAATTCATCGCCGAGTTTCTTTTTACGGACAGCAAGCTCTTTGCGGAATTCGGCCAGGTCTTTACCGGAATTGAGGATGGCCGTTATATCGGCGACCTGGTGTTTGTTCATCCCAGCCAATATATCCCTGTCTGAAATTTCACCGGCAATCAGGATCAATACCTGCCGGCGGTCCTGCCATTTCATCGCATTGAAGCAGAGGGCCGAGGTAAGCAGTTTAAAGAGACCTTCATTTACCAGGTTATCGACCTTTGTTTTATATTCGCCGGCCTGCAGCGGCACCCCATTCCAATGATACAGGGTTTCGTGACCGGTAAGCTCGCTCTCTTCGGCTCCGCGCCTGCGTTGCCACTTCTCCTGGTAAATGCGTTTCAGGGTAATTTCTGTGTCATCAATTTCCAGAAAACCTTCGACTGCGTGTTCGAGCATGGGGATGGGTTTACCGGCCTGATCGAGGGTTTTGATGTTGAAGTCTTTGGAATCGTGGGAATCTTTGCCGAAAAGCAGCCAGGTAAACGCATCGAAGATGGTTGACTTTCCGGTACCATTTTCCCCGTAGATGTTGGTCACGTCGTGAAATTCGATGGTCAGCTCTTTAATGCCCTTGAAGTTTGACAGGGTAAGCCGGTTTAGTTTGATGTTCATGGGGTCAGTATTTTATAATTTTCACAGGTTCGATTTTCTTCAGTGCATTCATCACCTCTGATTCCTTATAGTAGACCAGCCTGCCCAGCCTGTAGGAGGTGAGCCTGCCGGAGCGTGCATGTTTGTAAACGGTTTGCCTGCAGATATGTAATTTTTCGCAGAGTTCAGCCGTGGTTAACAGTTCTGAAATTGCATTCATAGTGATGGCATTAAATTGGATTTACGAAAGAAGAGGAGGGGAGCTTTCGGGGAAAAAAATATTTCAAATTGCATAGCTGAGTTATAAAAAAGTCAGCTGCAAATAAAATACAAAAAAACCTCAGAAATCAAAAGGAAGGGTACACATAATACACGCGGTGTAAAATGTGTATTTGGTGTAGTTTGTTCATTATTCCGGCGATACACCTGATGCATACGGAATGAAAGAGAGGGAGGCAGAATTTACTTCAGCCCGTTTGATGGTATCGATGCTCATGTTCACTCCAAAGGTGTTTTGGGCCACCCTTTTGATCTCCTCATGTTTCAATTCTTTCTTGTTCCTGTAATACCCCTTCAGGTGAAGATCTTTCAACAGTGCGACCAAAAAGCACTTATAGCCTTTCTTTTTATCCTTCCAGACATGGGTCTTTGGCTGGCAATACATTTTATCGGCCAGGAGGTTCATGATTGCAATGTATTGAGAAGCGTTTTCAAAGGCATCTTTGAGATCATGAATGCCCCGCTTGTATGATTTTGATTGTTGTTCGCTGTGGGGTGATTTAACCAGGGGAGGTGGAGGATTCAGCGCTTCGATATTTTCTGCTACATAATGAAGGTTAATGCGTTTAACCAAAAAATCGCGAAACCGGTACAGATGGTCCAGTTTCTGATATGTTTCAGGAAACAGCTTATCCAGATCATCTACTTCGGATTCATATGGTCCTGTGAATTCATCGTACAGCATATCGCCCCAGAAATTGATTAACGGAATTTCATCACCCCTTAAGACAAATTCGTTTTTGCGATCGTCGATTTGTTGATTTGTTGGCTTCAGCGCTTCATGCCTGGAAATTATGTTTGTCAGGACATCGGTAAGAAAAAATTCGAGTTTCTCAATTTTAAAATCCTGCGTGGATTTTTCAAAAATTTTCCAATCCGTAAATGCCCCCTGATGCCGTTCTTTCAGGAAATTGTATAAGGCTTCAAATGATTCGCACAACCGGCCGTACAGGGATTCGCGCCTTGTGCTTTTCAGTAAGAGGCTGAAATCCAATTCTGAATACCTTGCATGGGGATCGGGGATATGCGGTTTTTGGGGGCCATATTTCTCGACATAATTATTTGGATCAAGTTTATAAATGCACTTTGTAAGAATCTTCTCCCGGTAGAGCCATTGTAAATGTTCGCGCAGATGCGGAATTAATGATTTTTCGGCATCGGCAATCCTAAAGCAGTCGGCCAGCGAAAAATACTCGAATTCATTGATTGAGATCAGGTGTTTTACAAAGGCATATACGCGGATGTGATTAAACGAGGGGGACTGTGAAATTTCATAGAGGTCGAACCGGAATGAAAAAAACTCTTTCCCGGCTTTGGATATGGTGAGATCTTTGAGACGGTTATGGTAATACTGCATTTCAGGTCGTGTGAATTCGCGGTCGTCGATGAGGTCTGAAATGATATTCAATGTGCTGCTTGGATCGGCTATCTTTTCGGCATATTGCTTTAAATCAGCATCCTGAGTGATCGATTTATACTCATCCAAAAGATTTGGCAACATGTCGATGATAAGACCTATGGGCATATTCTCGTGAGATTAGTCAGTATCTATGCGTTGATTGATCAACTTTGCTGCTCAAGAACATTCGGGAATTTGCCGTTCACAATCCTGCCCATCCCTGTTTGGGTAGCTTCGACAAACCTTGCAATAACTTTACAGTGATTTTGAACTGGACGAAGGTTTGCCGGAATCCTATTTATTACAGGATGACTGCCAGCAATGTGGCAGTTTTATTAAGACACCGGCCGTTGTGCATTGTTCCTTCATGGTTCCATTGCATCCATGTAGACAGGTATACATTGGTAGATGCAAATTAACATAAATGGACGAGGATTTCAAAAAAAAAGGGAGTGGAGTTATCAACAAAAAGCATGGTGATGAGGAGGTGCCATGCCATTACTCCTGTTCATTCTCACTGATGCCCAACCCTAAAGTTCCAAAAGCCCTTTTTACAGCATTTTCTCTTTGAGGCAGTGGGATAAAGTCCTTAACAAAGGCTGGTGAAGGATCGATGTGAAGGGCTGAGTCCACATGAAATGTAACTAACGAGTCGGATACAATCGGAATAAAAGTTACACACAGGTCATAGTCCCAGGCAAACGCTTTCAGTGTGGCTGACTGGAAGGGATCGGTAGCAACCGCAATTTTTTCAAAGCCCAGTTTTTTCGCCATCCGGTATGAATAGACAAGATTTTCTGTGCTGTGTTCAGCTTTCGTTTCAGAAAAGACAGCGGTCGCCGGAATCCCCAGTGCAATGGCATGCAGGGCCATTATCTTTCCCTCCACATACGGCGTATAGACAGCATTGCCTGAATAGATGATGTTACGGGCAATTCCTTTCTTATATAGATAGCAGGACCATACCATGCGGTCTTTCATGACATTGCTCGACCAACTCCCTCCCTGGAATGGAATGCCGGGGACGAAGATTACGTCAAAGGGCCCTGTCTTCAGCGCTTTCTGATACGATTTAATGGGTGAAGAGCAAGAAATGATCACCAGGGAAAATACGACCAGGGATGTACTCAAGATTCTTGTAAAAATTTTGGTCATGGCTCAGTTATTCATTCACAGCATGCAGAAACGATCTTCCTTTAAAAACAGGATGATCAGCGACCCTGTCAGCATTTTGCTCGCGGCTCATTTTAATATACTTGTTGAAAGATCTTTCAGTAGAATGATCGGTCAATCCCATCACGACATCCCGTGGCAGTCCGGCGAGGACCATGTTGGTTGCAAATGATCGCCGGGCTGTATGAACTGTTACGAGTTCCCATTCGTAATAGGAGGTGCTTACCCTTTTGCCGCGCCGGGTAGTTGTTTTTGAGAATTTTTCCGTCAACCCTGCCTTTTCTGCAATGATTTTGAGGCATCGGTTTATTTCCTGGTCTGAAGGAACTCTTGGAAGTTTTCCATCATATTTAAGGATAATATCTTTAATCATCTGATGTAAAGGAATAACGATATTCCTGTTCCCTTTATAGGTTCTGAGTTTGATTTTTTTACCATCATCAATAAATTTATCCGGACCTACCTGATGAAGATCTCCATAACGCAATCCGGTCCAGCAATCAATGCAGAACAGATCACGGACCTGGTCAAGTCGAATATCGCCGGTAAGGTCAAGATCGTAAATTTTATAAATCTTCTGAATATCAAGGGAAATTGATTCAGATGTTTCTTCAAGGACTTTGAAATTTTTATGAAGATAAGCTGTGTTTGTTGTCCATCCCTTGTCGTTGGCATAGTTCATGAAGACTTTAATCTCTTTGATATGGCTGCCGATGGTGTTGAGCGCATAATACAGCAATTCGCCCTTCTTCGTTTTTTTATAGGGAACGTTTTTGCACCATTTCAGAAAATCATTGTAAAAGTCCATATTGACATCCTCAAAAGCCAGCGGTTTGGGAAGTGTCTTTTGGTATTTGAGAAGGACATTTTTGGTCGTGATATAATGTTTGGTTGTCCAGGATTTGGGATCGAGGGTTTTAATCTGCATTTCTGCAGCTTGAAGGAAGGTCAGGCTATCTTTTGGGGTGGAATCTGTTCCCTCAGGTCGTAATATGGATCTGAATTCATTTTTCAACCGGTCGATGTATAATGCCCCATTCATAACCAGGTGATCATTATAGCAAGCCGGAATCGATTTTTCCAAACTTTCAAGTCTATTGTTATAACTTGTAATATCATCATCATCTTCATTACGCTTGGTTCGGAAACGCGCTGGTCCCTGATTCCATGCTTTGGGATGTACTTTCAATCCTGTTGAAAGGGTGATGTGTTTACGGCCAAAACAGAATACCATCAAGATGAGGGTAGGGACTTTTGCCTGGGCGTTTTTCAGATTAAAAGTTACGGTAGGCATACGATAAGAATTGGTTCAGTAAAGATAATATACAAAGCTTTCTGGTTGTATGCAGGGTGGTATCCGTTTATCAACAGGAGTCAACTTTGATGGTTTTAGGTATACGATGATTAACTCTGTAAAAATTGTGGAAATGTCAATAAAATTGGGCTAAGGCGAAGATATTCAGTAGGTTAATGGAGTGGGCGAATTCGTCTTGT